>OFSF01000295.1_pt1 | contig 20109 bp, 15 predicted proteins | sample 1543271 | NCBI WGS metagenome assembly OFSF01 (sample SAMN07774227, study PRJEB24372) | wastewater metagenome | isolation source: Exp Tend VB 100WW | collected 2016-02
AGGACTGCGCCAAGCTGCGCACGAAGGCCAGACCGGGCAACTCGTCGTAGCGGTCGGCCTCCAGCGCCGCCAGCTTGCGCTCGGGCACCTTCAGCACCTGCGCCAGCGCATCGATTTCCAGGCCGCGTGCCTGGCGTGCAGCGCGCAGCAGCGCACCGGCCGATCCGGAGCCTGCGGGCGGCGGAGTCACATCACTCATCGAACTGTCCTTGGTCGTAGGCCGCGGCCTCGCGTGATTTCGGGAACCGCGTGCGCAGCAATGCCCCCAATTCTTCCACGGACGAGGTCAGCTTGCGCTGGTGCTGGATGCGAATCGCCAACCACAGCGTCTCGGCGCTGACCAGCTCCGGCGTCTGGTTGATGCGCTGGACGTAGAAAAACGCCCGTTCGAATTCGCCGCGCCGCCGCAGCACGTCCGCCAGGTTGAACACCGTGGCCGGGTTGCCGGGATCCTGGTCGAAGCTGCGCTGCAGGATGAGCTGCGCCGTCGGCAGCTCGCCCGCCCTTGCCTCGCAGATGCCGGCGGCCAGCAGCGTGCGCGCCGACTCGCGGTACTGCGGCACGGCGATGGCGGCCTCGAACTGCTGGCGCGCCTGCGGGAAACGCTTGCGCTGGCACAGGAACCAGCCGTGGTTGTGCAGCGTGTCGGCGTCCGTGGGGCGCAGGCGCAGGGCCGCGCGGAAGCTCTCCTCCGCCAGCTCGAATTCGCCCATGTTGGCGTAGATCAGCCCGCGCAGGCCCAGCGCCGGCACGTGGTTCGGGTCCACCGACAAGGCGCGCTTGACCTCGTCGAGCGCGGTCACGTACTGACCCTGGCCGAAGTAGGCGCCGGCCAGTTCGGTGCGGATGCGGGCGCGTCGGGCGGTGTCGGGTTCATCGGAATCGGTGACCAGGTCACGGCGACCCCCGGCCGTGGTGGTGGTCGCCGCACCGGACGGGGTGGGCGAACGCGGGCTGCTCACGCTGGTCGGGCTGGCCTCGCCCATCGGCACCGGCAGCGCAGGCCCCGACACGCAACCCGCCAGCAGTCCGCACGCCATCACCAGCTCGCACACCCATCGGCCCAGGCTGTCCATGAACCCGCACGATCGTGTCATGGCCATGGTGTCAGCCCGGCGAGACCGTGCGAACGACCCGCACCGGGGCGCGCACCAGCCGCTCGTGGACACGGGTGCGGTCCTGCACCTCGCCGGCCAGTTGCCCGCAGGCCGCATCGATGTCGTCGCCACGGGTCTTGCGCACCGTGGTGACCAGCCCGCCCTCGATCAGCACCTTGGCGAAGGCCTGCACGCGGGCGTTGTCCGAGCGCTTCAGACCCGACGCCGGGAACGGATTGAACGGGATCAGGTTGAACTTGCAGGGCAGCCGACCGACCGGCCCCTTCGGCCCGACCAGCGCCAGCAGCGCCCTCGCCTGCTCGTCGCTGTCGTTGACGCCGTCGAGCATGCAGTATTCGAAGGTGATGAAGTCGCGCGGCGCCGTGTCCAGGTAGCGCTTGCACGCGGCCAGCAGCTCGGCCAGCGGGTACTTGCGGTTCAGCGGCACGAGTTCGTTGCGCAGCGTGTCGTCCGGTGCGTGCAGCGACACCGCCAACGCCACCGGCAGGTCGTCGCGCAGCCGGTCCATGAACGGCACGACGCCGGAGGTCGAGACCGTCACGCGCCGGCGCGACAGGCCGTAGCCATGGTCATCGAGCATCACGCGCAGCGCCGGCACGAGCGCGCCGTAGTTCTGCAGCGGCTCGCCCATGCCCATCATCACGACGTTGGTGATCACGCGCTCGCCAGCGGGACGGTTCAGGTCGCGGCGCAGCGTGTGTTCGGCGTACCAGAGCTGCGCCAGGATCTCGCCGGTGCTCAGGTTGCGGGAGAAGCCCTGGTGCCCGGTCGAGCAGAAGCGGCAACCCACCGCACAGCCGGCCTGCGACGAGATGCACAGCGTGCCGCGGTCATCCTCGGGGATGAACACGCTCTCGACCGCATTGCCGGCGCCCACGTCGAACAGCCACTTGACCGTGCCGTCCGCGGAGCGGTGTTCGGAGAGGACCGGCAGCGGGCGGATCTCCGCGCAGCCGGCCAGTTTTGCGCGCAGCGACTTGGCCAGATCACTCATCTGGTCGAAGTCGCGCGCGCCACGCTGGTGGATCCACCGGAACAACTGGACGGCGCGGAAGCGCTTCTCGCCCAGCCGCTCGCAATGCGCAGCCAGCCCGTCGAGGTCGAAGTCGAGCAGGTTGACGGCCTGGGGCGCGGCGTCGGTGGTCATGTCGTCAGCGTGGTTTGCAGGCTTCAGTCGCCGTTCAGTCGCCGATCAGCGGCTGTAGACGTTCATGCCGGGGAAGAAGAACGCGATTTCGACGGCGGCCGTTTCGGCAGCGTCGGAGCCGTGGACGGCGTTGGCGTCGATCGAATCGGCGAAATCGGCGCGGATGGTGCCGGCTTCAGCCTTCTTCGGGTCGGTGGCGCCCATCAGTTCGCGGTTCTTCAGGATGGCGTTTTCGCCTTCCAGGCACTGGATCATCACCGGGCCGGAGATCATGAAGCTGACCAGGTCGTTGAAGAACGGGCGGGCCTTGTGGACGCCGTAGAACGCTTCAGCGTCGGCACGCGACAGTTGCACCAGCTTGGCAGCGGCGATCTTCAGGCCGGCGCCTTCGAAGCGGGCGTAGATCTGGCCGATGACGTTCTTGGCGACGGCGTCGGGCTTGATGATGGACAGGGTGCGTTCGATGGCCATGGAAATTCCTTGTGGATAGAGGGGGGACAGAATCGGTCAGATCGCTCGAATCGATCAGATAGTTCGAATAAGCGCCGAAGCCGGGAAAACCCGGCATTCTAGCGTTGATGTGTGGCAGGTCTTCAGCGCCGACGGCCGCCGCGGCCCTTGTTGTTGCCGCCACCCGGACGGGTGAAGTAGGCCTCGGCGCCGATGTAGCCCACCGAGGTCTGCATCGGATCCGGCTGGCGCGGCTCGCCCTTGCGGTTGCCGCCGGCATTGCCACCAGGCGTCGGCTCTTCGGTCGGACGCCCGAAGCCGGTCGTGATGCGCTTGGAGCCGGACACGAAGCGCTTGTCGAAGGTCTGCTCCAGCGGATTCGGGATGTGCAGCGGATCATCGCCCTCCTGGCGCGGGGGACGGCCACCGCCCTGCCCGCCACCCTGCGGACCCTCCTGCCGCGGCCCACGCGGCGGACGGTTCTGCCCGCCCTGCGGAGCGCCGGCGGACGGGCCGCCAGAGCGTGCACCTTGGCGATCGCCACGGTCACCCCGATCACCGCCGTGCTGCGCACCCTTGCCACGCGGCGCCTGCGGGTCACGCTCCATGCGCGGCTCGCCGGCGCGCCCGCCACGGTCACCCCGGTCACCCCGGTCGCCACCACGCGGCTCGCCGCCGCGGTCCGGGCGGTCCTGGCCGCGGCCCTTGGCCGGCCGCGCGCCACGCGGGCTCTCGCTCGGCGCAGCGCGCTGCTGCGGCTGATCCGGACTGGCCAGCGTGCGGATGGTGCGCACATCCTGGTCGTCCAGCTCCACCCACGCCCCACGCTTCAGACCACGCGGCAGCACCACGGTGCCGTAGCGGATCCGGATCAGCCGGCTCACCGCCAGACCGACCTTGTCGAACAGCTTGCGCACTTCGCGGTTGCGGCCTTCGGTGATGACGACGCGGTACCAGCGGTTGACGCCCTCGCCGCCGCCGTCCTCGATCGACTTGAACGCGGCCTTCTGGCCTTCGATGTCCACGCCGTCCAGCAGCCGCGCGCGCTGCTCGGTGGCGAGCGAGCCCAGCACGCGCACGGCGTATTCGCGCTCGACGCCAAACCGCGGGTGCATCAGCTGATTCGCCAGATCGCCCGAGTTGGTGAACAGCAGCAGTCCTTCCGTGTTGATGTCCAGCCGACCCACGGACAGCCACTTGCCGGTGTGCAGGCGCGGCAGGCGGCGGAACACGGTCGGTCGGCCTTCGGGGTCGTGGTGCGTGACGACTTCGCCGACTTCCTTGTGGTACGCCAGCACGCGGGCCGGCGGCGGCGCGATGCGCACCTTGATCGGACGGCCGGCGATGCGGATCTGGTCGCCCTGGGCGATGCGCATGCCGATGTGCGCTGCTTCGCCGTTGACGGACACCTGCCCGTCCTGGATCAGCTGCTCCATCTCGCGGCGCGAGCCGATGCCGGCCTGGGCCAGCACCTTGTGCAGCTTGGGCGCTTCCGGCTCGGGCCGCAGCACACGCTTGCCCGGGTCGGCCAAGGCGTCGTCGGCGTCGGGGGCGACCTCTGCGTCGTAGTCGCCGGAGATCACTTCGGCGAACAGCGTGCTGGCGTCGACAGGTTCGTCGTCGCCTCCGCTGACCACGATGACCTCGAACTCTTCCTCGCCGTCGGCGGCGAGCGCCCCAGCCGCGGCAGCCGGCACGCCAGACGGCGACGCGGCGCCTTCTTCGCGCGGACCGCGGCGCTCCTTGCGGCGCTGGCGGTCGCGGTCACGGCGGCGACCACCGGCTTCTTCGCCCACCGGTGTCGCAGGGGCCATTTCCGGCGCAGCGTCCGGTGCCGACTCTGCCGCCACCGGCACCAGCGCCACCACCATGGGTTCAGGGACCGGCGCAGGAACCGGTTCAGCGACCGGTGCCACGCTCGGCGCGACGTCCGTCGAAGCGATTTCCTGCGCGACCACCGGCTCGGCGGCCACGTCCTTCTTGCGGCTGCGCGGCGCCCGCGCAGGGCGCGTGGCCGGCACCGCAACGTCAGCGGCCTCGATCACCGCCGGAGCCAGGTTCTGAGCCACCGGCTCAACCACAGGCTCGACCGACGCCAGCGCAGCAGCCGGCTTGCGGGGCGCACGCGGCTTCTTGGCGACAGGTGCCGCTTCGGGCACCTCGGTCGCGCCCATGTCCACAGCCACGACCGCGACTTCTGAAGCCGCCTTGCGGGGCGCACGGCGCTTCTTCGGGGCCTCGGAAGGCGTCTCTGCAGCGGCGTCGGCGCCAGTCTTGTCAGCGGATTCTTGATGTTCGTTCATGCGTTCGGCCTCAGGCCTCAGGGAGAGAGAGATGACGGTGCGCCATCGGGTCCCGAGGGCACAGGGTAGGTGTCGGCGACCAGGTCAGACCCGATCGCCTCCAGGGATGGCAGTTGATCCAGGGATTTCAATCCCAGATCGTCCAGAAATTGTCGGGTCGTCGCGTACAAAGCCGGACGCCCGGGCCCCTCGCGGTGCCCGATCACCTCGATCCAGCCACGCTCTTCGAGCTGCCGGACGATCTGCGTGCTGACCGTCACGCCACGGATGTCTTCGATGTCACCACGGGTGACGGGCTGTCGGTAGGCCACGATGGACAAGGTCTCCATCGTGGCGCGTGAATAGCGGACTGGCTTGTCCGGGTACAGACGGTCCAGATGGATCTGCATCTCGGGCCGGCTCTGGAAACGCCAGCCGCTCGCCACGCACACCAGCTCGACGCCTCGCCCTTGCCAGTCCCCCGCCAGCTCGTCGAGCAGCATGCGCACACTGTCTGCGCCGAGCGCGCCATCGAACAACTGGCGCAGTTCACGCACCGGCAGCGGCTGGTGCGCACAGATGAGTGCGGTCTCGAGGACGCGTTTGGCATCCCGTGTGTTCATGGATTCGTCAGGTATCGACTACCTTGGCGTTTCATGCCAGCCGGCCGCGGCGGGCTGGCCGTCTGGAGAAGATCGCTGTGGGGTTTGGAGAGCTGGCCCGACCAGACAAGGTCGGTACTGGCATGTGCAGCTGACGGGACGCAGGCGCGGGGCGCGTTCCATCCGGATTGGGCGCCATTGTAGCGTCGAATGGCCCGGCACGCGCCCCGCGCGCCAAACCGCAGTGTCTCAGCCTTGCATGACCTGCTTCCAGGCTGCCGCGAGGTCTGCCGGCAGGGCCCGATCGAACGACAGGTACTCGCCGGTGACCGGATGCGTCAACCCCAGGTGCGTGGCGTGCAGCGCCTGCCGGGTCACGCCGAGCGCCATCTTGCCGCCGTACACGCCGTCGCCCAGCAAGGGGTGTCCGCGCCGGGACAGGTGCACCCGGATCTGGTGCGTGCGTCCGGTGTGCAGCTTGCAGCGCACGGCGCTCACGCGACCGGCCTGGGGCGAGGGCCCGAAATCCCGCACCGCCAGGCAGCGCACATCGGTGCGCGCCGGCTTCCCGCTGGTGACGACGGCCATGCGGATGCGGGAGACCGGGTCGCGTCCGATCGGCGCCTCGATGGTGAACGGCTCCGCATCGACCACGCCGTGCACCAGCGCCAGGTACTCGCGCTGGACTTCGTGCGCCGCGATCGCGCGGGTCAGCGCCGTCTGGGCGATCTGGGTCTTGGCGACCACCATCAGACCCGAGGTGTCCTTGTCCAGACGGTGGACGATGCCGGCTCTGGCCAGACTGGCGGCACCTGGATGGTGGGCCAGCAGACCGTTGAGCAAGGTGCCCGACCAGTTGCCTGCGGCGGGATGGACCACCAGACCCGCCGGCTTGTGGACGACGATCAGGGCGGCATCCTCGAACACGATGTCGATCGGCACCGGCTCGGCGCGGAACGCGCTGCTCTGCGCCGTCGGCTGCAGGGACACCTCGATGATCTGCCCTGCCCCGACCTTGCGCGAGGCACTGGTCAGCACCTGCCCCGCGCTGCGGACGTGACCGGCCTCGATCAGCTGCTGCAGGTGGCTGCGGGAAAACTCAGGCGCCAGGCCGACCAGCCATTTGTCCAGCCGCGTGCCATGCGCGGTCCGGTCGACTTCCGCGCGGCGGCATTCGACCTCGATTGGTGAAGGCGCTCCGCCATCCGGATCAGCGCCCCCGATGTCCTCGGCCTCGTCCATGCCGTCGATGTCCGCGGCAAGTTCCGAAGCTTCATGCTGGCCCTGGGGCCCGTTCATATAATTCACGCTCTGTATCCAATCTGGCCCGACCTGCGGGTCCGGCCCATGACCACCATGTTCAAGCCCTGCCCGACACCGGCTCTGCGCCTTGCCTCCCTCGTGCTCGGGGTGGCCGTGGCCTGTCAACTGGGCGGCTGCGCGTCGGCGCCCAAAAACGTCGATGACGGCAAGAGCATTGCCAAATTGTACGAAGAGGCCCGGGAAGAGTCCTCCGCCGGCGCCAACGACCGCGCGATCAAGCTCTACGAGCGCATCGAAGGCCGGGCCGCAGGCACCCTGCTGTCGCAGCAGGCGCAGCTCGAACAGGCCTATCTGCTCTACAAGCAGCAGGAAAAGGCCCGCGCACTGGCCGTGGTCGAACGCTTCCTGAAACTGCACCCGACCAGCCCGGCCGGCGACTATGCCTTCTATCTGCAAGGCCTGATCAACTTCAACGACGACCTCGGCCTCTTCGGCAGCCTGGCCAAGCAGGACCTCTCCGAGCGGGACCAGCAGGCCTCGCGCGACGCCTACCAGAGCTTCAAGCAGCTCGTCGACCGTTACCCCGACTCGAAATACGCACCCGACGCCCGGGTGCGCATGAAATACATCATCAACGCGCTGGCCTCCTACGAGGTGCATGTGGCGCGCTACTACTACATGCGCGGCGCCTACCTCGCGGCAGCGAACCGCGCGCAGCAGGCCCTGCAGGACTTCCGCGGCGTGCCGGCCGCCGAGGAAGCGCTGTTCCTGATGGCCGCCAGCTACGACAAGCTGGGCCTGGTGCCGCTGCGCGACGATGCACAGCGCGTGCTGAAGACCAACTACCCGCGCAGCCAGTGGATCGGCCGTGACTACGACGAAAAGGCCCGCTGGTGGCGGCTGTGGTGATCGACGGCCGACGGTTCGGCTGACGAACGGCCTACTAGAACACTACACCGGCGCCGCCGCACCATCCCGCGGCGCCGGCCCGTGCGCCATCGCCAGCTCCCGGAGCCAGTCCATCGCCTGCTGCTCGCTCGCCAGCGGGGTCATCGGCGGCAAGGCGGCCCGCAACCGGCGCCCATAGCCCATCTGCACCAGCCGGCTGTCGCACACCACCAGCAGACCGCGGTCCGACTCGCTGCGGATCAGCCGGCCAGCGCCCTGCTTCAGCGCGATCGCCGTCTCAGGGATGAAGTAGTCGTTGAAGGCATTGCCCCCTTCCGCCTCGATCTGCCGGCTGCGGGCCTCGGCCAGCGGATCGTTGGGCGGCGGGAACGGCAGCTTGTCGATCAGCACGCACTGGAGCGCATCCCCCGGCACGTCGATGCCTTCCCAGAAGCTGTGCGAGCCCACCAGCACGCCGCGTGGTGCGGCCAGGAACTGCGCCAGCATGGCCCGCTTCGGCGACTCGCCCTGCACGAAGACGGCGATGCCCTGCGGCGCCAGGCCTTCGCGCAGGGCGGCGCCGACCTGCTGCAGCGCGCGCAAGGTGGTCGTCAGCACGAAGGTGCGCCCGCCCAGCGCCTGCGCACAGCGGCCAGCCAGTTCGGCCACGGCGCCAGGATGCGACGGCTCAGCCGGCTTCGGAAAGCGCGTCGGCACATACAGCCGCGCATGCGCCGCATAGTCGAACGGACTGCCGGCCTGCAGCGTGCGCGCCTCCTCCATGCCGACGCTGCGCGTGAACCAGCTCAGCGCCGGGTCATCGCCCAGCGTCGCCGACGTGAAGATCCACGCCCGGCTGCCACCCTCGACCTGCGCGCGCAAGGTCTCGCGGATGTCCAGCGGCGCTTCGGTCAGGCGGGCCTGGTGGGCGCTCAGATCAATCCAGCGGACATGGTCGGATGCAGGCGCCTCCAGAAACGCCTCGACGCGGGACACCAATGCCCGCGCCCGGTCTTCGAGCTTGGCCAGATCGGGACCGCCATCGGCCACCGCGGCCAGATGCTCCAGCGTCTCGGCACTCACCGCGCGCACCCGCTCCAGCGCCTCGGTGAACTCGGGACGGCCGGCACGCTCTTCCCAGCGCAGCCGCACCGCCCCCCTTAGCGGCCCGGCGCTCGCCAGCCGCAGCTCACGTGCCGCCAGTTCGCACCGCGCCGCCAGTTCCGTCCACGGCCCGAAACCCCGCGCCTCGGTCAGCCCGACTGCCAGCAGGTCGCGGCTGAAGTCGAGCAACTGGCTGGTGCCGAGCAGCTTGCCGAGGAACTGCACGCCGGCCTCGTTGAGCTGGTGCGCCTCGTCGAAGACCACGGCGTCCACCGTCGGCAGCAGCTCGGCCATGCCGGTGTCCTTCAGCGCCATGTCGGCGAAGAACAGGTGGTGGTTGACGACGACGATGTCGGCCTGCAGCGCCTGCCGGCGCGCCTGCACGACATGGCATTGCCGGAACTTCGGGCATTCGCTGCCCAGGCAGTTCTCGCGGTTCGACGTGACCAGCGGGATCACGGGCGAGCGCTCGTCCAGGCTGTCAAGTTCGGCCAGATCGCCGCTGCGCGTGCCCTGCGCCCAGACCTCGATCCGCGCGAGCTGGCGCATGGCGTTGCGGTCGGGCCATTCGCTGGTGTGGCGGGCCTGTTCGAGCCGGTGCAGGCACAGGTAGGCGCCGCGGCCCTTGAGCAGCGCGATCTGCACCGGCAGACCGAAGGTGCGCATCAGATTGGGCAGATCGCGCAGGAACAGCTGGTCCTGCAGACTCTTCGTCGCGGTGCTGACCATGGCGCGCAGCCCGGACAGCAGCAGCGGCACCAGGTAGGCGAAGGTCTTGCCGACGCCCGTGCCAGCTTCCGCCACCAGCACGCTGCGGGACTCCAGCGCCTCGGCAACCGCATCGGCCAGCGCGGTCTGGACCTCGCGCGCCTGGAACCGCGGGTCGACCTGCGCCAGCTCGCCGTCCGCCGCGAAGGCCTGCGCGACCTCCTGCCGCAGCGCAGAACGTGCGCGGATTGCCGGTATTGCTGCTGTCATTTGCATCACTTCCCGGAAAAGGGGGGTGAACCGTTTATAGTTTTCGACATGACACCGGACTCCCCTGGATATCGATTATTGGCGGCCACAGGCATCGACCGCGGTGATCGACTGTATCAACAAGATCAGGTGGAGGTCTTCACGCACCCCCGCGCCGAAGGTTGCCTGCTGGCCGTGCTGGCCGATGGCATGGGCGGCAAGAGCGGCGGTCGCAAGGCGGCGGACCAGGTGCTGCTGATCGCCCGCCAGCTGTTCGAACGCTTCGCACCGGCCAAGGACTCCGCATCGGAATTGCTGCGCAAGATCCTGCTCGAATCGCACCTGATGATCAAGCTGACCGCGATCACCTCGGAGCAGGAGCCGCACAGCACGCTCGCCGCCTTCCTCGTGCTGCCCAACCGCGAGTGCCACATCATCCACGCGGGCGACTCGCGGGTGTATGTGTTCCGCGGCTCGAACATGCTCACGCGGACCTTCGACCACTCGCTCGTGCAGCGCATGGTCGAGGACGGCGAGATCGACGAGGAAGAGGCCAACGACCACCCGCACGCCCACCTGCTGACCGGCTGCCTCGGCGCCGACGAGGATCCGCCGATCACGGTGGCGCGCATGGACCACCTGGAGGTGGGCGACTCGCTGCTGGTGTGCAGTGACGGGCTGTGGCACTACTTCACCTCGCGCGAACTCGGCACCATCGTCAACGCGCTCAAGCCGCGCGACGCCAGCAAGATGCTCATCAGCAAGGCGCGCCAGCGTGCCCGCGGCGGCGGCGACAACCTCTCGCTCGCCCTCGTCCGTCTCGACACGCTGGACTGACCGGCGCCCTGGGCAGGCGCTCAGGGGATCAGGTCAGCGACGTGTCCACGTCGCGCCGCTCCAGCGCCAGGAACTCCTCGGACTGCATCTCGGTCAGGCGCGAGACCGTGCGCGGGAACTCGTGCGACATCGGGCCTTCGGTGTAGAGCTGCTCGGGCGGCACCGCGGCCGAGATGATCAGCTTCACGCGCCGGTCGTAGAGCACGTCGATCAGCCACGTGAAGCGCCGCGCCTCCGACGCCAGCCGCGGCGGCATCATCGGCACATCCGACAGCAGCAGCGTGTGGAACTGGGTCGCCAGCTCCAGGTAGTCGTTCTGCGAGCGCGGCCCGCCACACAGCTGCTTGAAATCGAACCAGACCACCCCGCCCGCCTTGCGTCGGGCGTGGATGACGCGGTTCTCGATGCGCAGCTCGGGCGATTCGTCCTTCACCTCCGCCAGATCGTCGAAGGCCTTGGTCATCGCGGTATCGGCCTGCGCGCCCAGCGGCGTGTGGTAGAGCTGGACGTGCTGCAGCGTGCGGCGGCGGTAGTCGGTGCCGTTGTCGACGTTGATGACTTCGAGCTTGGCCTTCAGCAGCTCGATCGCCGGCAGGATGCGGTCGCGGTGCAGCCCGTTCGGGTACAGCTCGTCGGGGTGGAAGTTGGACGTCGTGATGATCGACACCCGGTTCGCGTACATCGCGTCCAGCAGCCGGTGCAGGATCATCGCGTCGGTCACGTCGGCGACGTGGAACTCGTCGAAGCAGATCAGCCGGAAGCGCCGCCCGATGCGCTTGCCGAGTTCGTCGAGCGGGTTGGCGATGCCCTTGAGTTCCTGCAGCTCGCGGTGGACTTCGCGCATGAACTCGTGGAAGTGCAGCCGCGTCTTGCGCTGCAGCGGCACGGCCTGGAAGAAGCTGTCCATCAGGAAGCTCTTGCCCCGCCCCACCCCGCCGTGCATGTAGACACCGCGCGGCAGCGGCGGCCGGATCAGCGCCTTGGTCAGCACATTGCTGCGCCGCGACTTGTAGGCGATCCACTCGTCCTGGCAGCGCTGCAGGGCGGCCACGGCGCGCAGCTGGGCCGGATCGGCCTGGTAGCCGCGCTCGGCGAGGGTCTGGTGGTAGATCTCGGTGACGGTGGGCATGGTCGGCAAGGCCTGGGCAGAACGGAAAGGAGAAACAACGGAAAAAGGGGCGACTCGCGCCGCCCCTGATGGTTGCATGCTGCGGGCGGAACCCGCGCAGGCTCAGAAATTGAGCGTGCGCTTGTCCACGGCCAGCGCCGCTTCCTTGGTGGCTTCCGACAGCGACGGGTGCGCGTGGCAGATGCGGGCGATGTCTTCGGCCGAGGCCTTGAACTCCATCGCGACGACCGCTTCGGCGATCAGCTCCGACGCCATCGGGCCGACGATGTGGACGCCCAGGATCTCGTCGGTCGTGGCGTCGGCCAGGAACTTGACGAAACCGGTGGTGTCACCCAGCGCGCGGGCGCGGCCATTCGCGAGGAACGGGAACTGGCCAGCCTTGTACGCCACGCCGTCCGCCTTGAGCTGCTGCTCGGTGCGGCCGACCCAGGCGATTTCCGGGCTGGTGTAGATCACCCAGGGGATGGTCGTGAAGTTGACATGGCCGTGCTGACCGGCGATGCGCTCGGCGACGGCAACACCTTCTTCCTCGGCCTTGTGCGCCAGCATCGGGCCGCGCACCACGTCACCGACCGCCCACACGCCGGGCAGGTTGGTCTTGCAGTCGGCGTCGACGACGACCATGCCACGCTCGTCCAGCGCCAGGCCGACGGCTTCCGGGTTCAGGCCGATGGTGTTGGCGACACGGCCGATCGAGACGATCAGCTTGTCCACCGCCAGCGTCTGCTCCGCGCCCTTGGCGTCGGCGAAGGACACGACCACGCCGTCACCCGACGCATCGACCTTGGAGATCTTGACGCCGAACTCGAACTTCAGGCCCTGCTTCTTGAACGCCTTCAGCGCTTCCTTGGCCACGCCTTCGTCAGCGGCACCCAGGAAACCGGGCATCGCTTCCAGGATGGTGACTTCTGCACCCAGGCGGCGCCAGACCGAACCCATCTCCAGACCAATCACGCCCGAGCCGATCACGCCCAGCTTGGCCGGCACCGCGCCGATGCGCAGCGCGCCGTCGTTCGACAGGATCTTGTCTTCGTCGAACGCTGCGCCCGGCAGCGCGCGGGCGTTGGAGCCGGTCGCGACGATGACGTTCTTGGCCGTCAGCACTTCGTTGGCAGCGCCCGCGACGTTGATCTCGTAGCCACCTTCGACCGCCTTGGCGAACGAGCCGCGGCCGTGGAAGAAGCTGACCTTGTTCTTCTTCAGCAGGAACAGGATGCCGTCGTTGTTCTGCTTCACGACGGTGTTCTTGCGGCCGACCATCCTGGCCACGTCCATCTTCAGGTTGTCCAGGCTGATGCCGTGGTCGCCGAAGTGGTGGGCGGCGTGCTCGTAGTGCTCCGACGACTGCAGCAGCGCCTTCGACGGGATGCAGCCGACGTTGGTGCAGGTGCCGCCAGGGGCCGGGCCGCCCTTCTCGTTCTTCCATTCGTCGATGCAGGCGACCTGGAAGCCCAGTTGTGCTGCGCGGATGGCAGCGATGTAGCCGCCGGGGCCGCCGCCGATCACGACGACATCAAATTGCTTGGACATGGTGGTTTCCTGAAAACTTGGCAAAACGCCCCCGAAGGGGCGCTGCGTGGCTCACACGTGGAGTCGATTCGCGATCGATCAGATGTCGAACAGCAGGCGGGCCGGGTCTTCCAGCGCTTCCTTCATCGTCACCAGACCCAGCACGGCTTCGCGGCCGTCGATGATGCGGTGGTCGTAGGACATCGCCAGGTAGTTGATCGGGCGCACCACGACCTGACCGTTTTCCACCACCGCGCGGTCCTTGGTCGCGTGAACGCCCAGGATGGCCGACTGCGGCGGGTTGATGATCGGGGTCGACAGCATGGAGCCGAAGGTGCCGCCGTTCGAGATCGAGAACGTGCCGCCCGTCAGGTCGTCCATCGAGATCTTGCCTTCCTTGGCCTTCTTGCCAAATTCGGCGATCTTCTTCTCGATGTCGGCAAACGTCATCTGGTCAGCGTTGCGCAGGATCGGCACCACCAGGCCACGCGGCGAACCGACGGCGATGCCGATGTCGAAGTAGCCGTGGTAGACGATGTCGTTGCCGTCGACCGAGGCGTTCAGGACGGGGAACTTCTTCAGCGCGGCGACGGCGGCCTTGACGAAGAACGACATGAAGCCGAGCTTGATGCCGTGTTCCTTCTCGAACTTGTCCTGGAAGCGCTTGCGCATGTCCATCAGCGGCGCCATGTTCACTTCGTTGAACGTGGTCAGGATGGCGTTCTGCGACTGCGACTGCAGCAGGCGCTCGGCGACGCGGGCACGCAGGCGGCTCATCGGCACGCGCTGTTCGGCGCGGTCACCCAGGGCCACCGGCGCAGCCACGGCCACAGCGGGCAGCGGCTTGGCAGCGACGGGCGCGGCCACCGGGGCGGGGGCCGGAGCGGCCTTGGCACCTGCGGCCACGGCGCCGAGCACGTCACCCTTGGTGACGCGGCCGTCCTTGCCGGAGCCGGCGACATCGCCGACGCTCAGGCCGTTGTCGGCCAGCAGCTTGGCAGCGGCCGGCATGGCGACATCGGCCTTGCTGGCGGCAGCAGCCGGCGCAGCGGCGGCCGGAGCGGCAGCAGCAGCGGGGGCTGCGGCCACGGCGGCGCCGGCCTTGCCTTCGGTGTCGATGCGCGCGATCACCTGGTCGCTGGCGACGGTGCCACCGTCACCGACCACCAGCTCGACCAGGACACCTGCGGCCGGTGCCGGCACTTCGAGCACGACCTTGTCGGTCTCGATCTCGATCAGGATTTCGTCGATGGCGACGGCTTCGCCGGCCTTCTTCTTCCATTGCAGCATGGTGGCCTCGGCCACGGACTCGGACAGTTGGGGGACTTTGACTTCTACGATGGCCATGATGGTTCAGATCTTGTGGAGTTAGCAAACGGAGGCCGCGAGGGGTGAGCGGCCTCCGGTCCAGGTCACTTGGTGAGCACGAAACCCTTGAGCTTGGCGAACGCCTGGTCGAGCAGAGACTTCTGCTGTTCCTGGTGCAGGTGGGCGTAACCGACCGCAGGAGACGCAGAGGCGGGGCGGCCGGCGTAGCCGAGACGCTGACCTTCCTGCATGTTCTCGTGGATCTGGTGCTGCACGAAGAACCAGGCGCCCTGGTTCTGCGGCTCGTCCTGGCACCAGGCGATGTCCGTCAGGTTCGGGTACTTCTTCAGCTCGCTGGCGAACGCCTTGTGCGGGAAGGGATAGAGCTGCTCGACGCGGATGATGGCCACGTCGCCCGACTTCTTCTCTTCGCGCTTCTTGACGAGGTCGTAGTAGACCTTGCCCGAGCAGGCGATCACGCGCTTGACCTTCTCGGCCACGAGATCCGCCTTCTGGTCGCTGATGACGGTGCGGAATTCACCCTTGGTGAACTCGCTCACCGGCGAGGTCGCGTCCTTGTTGCGCAGCAGCGACTTCGGCGTGAACAGCACCAGCGGCTTGCGCAGCGAACGCACCATCTGGCGGCGCAGCACATGGAAGATCTGGCTGGCCGTGGTCGGCTGCACGATCTGCATGTTGGTGTCGGCGGCCAGCTGCATGAAGCGCTCCAGGCGGGCGGAGGAGTGCTCCGGACCCTGGCCTTCGTAGCCGTGCGGCAGCATCAGCGTCAGGCCGTTGACACGGCCCCACTTCACTTCACCGGAGGCGATGAACTGGTCGATCACGACCTGCGCGCCGTTGGCGAAGTCGCCGAACTGGGCTTCCCAGATCGTCAGCGTGTTGGGTTCGGCTGCGGCGTAGCCGTATTCGAAGCCCAGCACCGCTTCTTCCGACAGGATCGAGTCGATGACGGTGAAGGTGGCCTGGTTGTCGGCGACGTGCTGCGCGGGGATGTAGGTGCCTTCGTCCCACTTCTCGCGCTTCTGGTCATGGATCACGGCGTGGCGGTGCGTGAAGGTGCCACGGCCGCAGTCTTCGCCCGACAGGCGCACCGGATAACCGGCGGCGACCAGCGAAGCGAAGGCCATGTGCTCGCCCATGCCCCAGTCGACATTGACTTCGCCACGGCCCATCGCGGCGCGGTCGTCGTAGACCTTCTTGACCAGCGGGTGCGGGTTGACGTTGGCCGGGATGGTGGTCAGGCGGGTGGCCAGACGCTTCCATTCGGTCAGCGGGATGGCCGTGTCGGCGGAATCCGTCCACTTCTTGCCCAGGAACGGCGACCAGTCGACCGCGTACTTGCTCTTGAAGTTGCTGATGACGGGGTCGATGGTGTGGCGGCCGGCGTCCATGGCCGCGCGGTAGGCCTTGACCATGTCGTCGCCCAGCGTCTCGCCCATGCCCTGCGCAGCCAGCTTGTCGGCATACAGGCGGCGGGTGCCGGGGTGGGCGCCGATCTTCTTGTACATCAGCGGCTGGGTCAGGCTCGGGGTGTCCTGCTCGTTGTGGCCCAGCTTGCGGAAGCAGATGATGTCGACCACGATGTCCTTGCGGAAGGTCATCCGGTACTCCAGCGCCAGCTGCGCCGCGAGCACGACCGCTTCCGGATCGTCACCGTTCACGTGCAGCACCGGCGCCTCGATCATCTTGACGATGTCGGTGCAGTACAGCGTCGAGCGCAGGTCGCGCGGATCCGACGTGGTGAAGCCGATCTGGTTGTTGATGATGATGTGGACCGTGCCGCCGGTGGAATACCCGCGGGTGGCCGCCAGCATCAGCGTTTCCTGGTTCACGCCCTGGCCGCCGAAGGCCGAGTCCCCGTGGACCAGCACCGGCAGCACCTGCGCGCCGAGCTTGTCCTCGCGCCGGTCCTGGCGGGCACGCACCGAGCCTTCGACCACCGGGTTGACGATTTCCAGGTGCGACGGGTTGAACGCCAGACTCAGGTGGACCGGGCCGCCGGGGGTGGAGATGTCGGAGCTGAAGCCCTGGTGGTACTTCACGTCGCCGGCCGGCAGGTCTTCCGGGGCGGTGTGGTCGAACTCGGCGAACAGGTCCTTGGGCATCTTGCCCAGGGTGTTGACCAGCACGTTCAGGCGGCCGCGGTGGGCCATGCCGATGACGATTTCCTGCACGCCCTTGTCGCCCGCGCGCTGCACGATCTCGTCCATCGCGGCGATGAAGCTCTCGCCGCCTTCGAGCGAGAAGCGCTTCTGGCCGACGTACTTGGTGTGGAGGAAACGCTCCAGGCCTTCGGCGGCGGTCAGGCGGTCGAGGATGTACTTCTTCTTCTCCGGCGAGAACGAGGGCTTGCTGCGGATCGACTCCAGCCGCTCCTGCCACCAGCGCTTCTCGGCCGGCTCGGTGATGTGCATGATCTCGGCGCCCAGGGTGCCGCAGTACGTCTCACGCAGCGCCTGCACGATCTCGCGCAAGGTCATGCTGTCGGCCTTGGTGAAATACGTGTTCGTGGCCGAGAAGGTGATGTCCATGTCGGACTCGGTCAGGTCGTAGAACGCCGTCTCGAGTTCGGGGATCTTCGGGCGCTCGGTGCGCTTGAGCGGATCGAGGTCGGCCCAGCGCGAGCCCAGCGAGCGGTAGGCGGCGATCAGGGACTGGACATGGACCTGCTTGCGGGCGATGGCCAGATCGGTCTCGCTGGCGCGGTGTGCGAAGGCGTTGGCCTTGGCGCGCAGGGCGAAGGACTCGATGACGGGCGCGTGGGCCACATCGCGGTTGTCCGAGCCGTTGGTCGCGGGGACATGCTGGAGCGCGTCGAAGTAGTCGCGCCAGTTGTCCGGCACGGAGCCAGGGTTATCGAGGTACGCCTCGTACATTTCCTCGACATAAGGGGCATTGCCACCGAAGAGGTACGAGTTCGTCCTGTATTGCTGCATCATATTTCGCTCACCTTGCGCCCTGGTATCCGGGGCTCCGATGGGTTGGACAACCTTCCGCGACACGGCTAAACCGGTTGGCGGATCGCGACCCGCCTTAGCTGTTGCCAGAGAAGGGGACGGGAAGGACCTATAAAGTCAGGCTGGGGACTTTAGCACCTGCGGCATGGCACAGGACACGGGTTTCAGGTGCGGTACGGCTTCGGCTGTGGTCTAAATGCTGCATGGCAGCATGTGACCCGGGCTCCATGGCGCAGCATCGGCTGCATCGGTCGTGTGGCACGACGGTCTCCTTTGTTCTGGCAGGACGCTCTCACTGGCGGGCAAACGGCGCCGCCAGCGGTTCCCCCACGAACACACCCTGCTGCGGCCAGGCCACGCTCTTCCAGTAGGCTTCCAGCGCGGTGCTGCCCTGCAGGTAATGCAGCAACAGGATCTGTGGATGAGGGAACTTCTGCAGATGGTTGCATGGTTCGCTGACAGCTCCATAACTGGCCGTGACGCCGGCATCCAGCCAATCGAGCACGGTGCTCTGCCCGCCGAGGCGGTCGAGCTGCCCTCCCAGCGAGGTCAGGTGATCGGCCAGCGCACCCGGCACCCAGTCGATGGACTCGGCGCCCTGGAAATGCACGACCCCCGTCTGCACCATCACCACCCGCGAGGTATCGCGTGGCAGGTCACCCTCGCCCAGGACGATTTCGAGCCCGATCCGCCCCTTCAGACCCGCAGGCGGGAACAGCGGCGAGCGCACGCTGCGCGCCGGATCGGCGGTCGTCATGAAGTGCGCCTGCACCGGCGCCGCACCGAGCAGGCCCAGCGTGTGGTCGGCCGCCACGCCCCGGTCGATGAGCCGGCGCGCCCGCTCCACGTCAGTGGCCGCCAGCAGCATCGACGGCCGCAACCCGAGATCCTTGAAGGGCGCCGAGCTGGCCGAATTGAAATACGGGGAGTTCGCGCGGCGACCGCAGGGCTGGTGGCACGCCTGCGGGTCGAAGCCCAGCGTCACGGCCGAGGTGATCGACTGGCATTCGACGGCAAAGGGCTGTGTCCAGGCCAGCGCCAGCCCCTGCACATCCCCGTCGAACTGCTCGTCGATGCGGCGGCGCAGGCGCTCCAGGTCTGCCGTGCCCAGCCGGGCCACCACCGGCAGCTCGATGCGCAGCACATGTGCGTCCGGGATGCGCCGGGCGCGCCGGTAGTGTTCGCCCACCTCGACCGAGTACGGGTCCGCGGTGTTGATGACCAGCCCCAGCGCCGGGGCCTGCAGGCGCCCGATGACGCGGGGAACGCGAATCATCGGGCGGACCTGGGCAGCCGATGCAGCCGGTGCGCCCGAGGCCGCCAGCACCACGGCCTCGGTCGGCTGGGCCGACACCAACCCGATCAACGCCAGCAGGCCACCCACTACCAGAATGCGCGGGGAACGCGGCAGCAGGCGTTTCGCCATGCAAAAATAGGCACTGAATTTCAATCGGGTCAATCGGGTCACCATGACGAAAAAGGACAGTTCCAGTCAGACACCGGCCATCCAGGTGATGGACCGCATGTTCACGCTGCTGGATGTGCTGGCGGCGCACCAGGATCCGGTCTCGCTGAAAGTGATCAGCGAGCAGACGGGCTTGCATCCTTCCACAGCGCACCGGATCTTGAACGATCTGGCCATCGGACGCTTCGTGGACCGACCGGAAGCCGGCAGTTATCGCCTCGGGATGCGACTTCTTGAACTGGGCAACCTCGTCAAGGCGCGGCTCGACGTGCGCGACGCGGCGCTGGGGCCGATGCGCGAGTTGCACAAGCTCACGCACCAGCCCGTCAACCTCTCGGTGCGGCAAGGCGACGAGATCGTCTACATCGAGCGCACGTATTCGGAGCGGTCGGGCATGCAGGTGGTGCGCGCCGTCGGTGGGCGGGCGCCGCTGCACCTCACGTCGGTGGGCAAGCTCTTCCTCGCCCACGACGACCCGCAGCGCGTGCGCAGCTACGCCACCCGCACCGGCCTGGCCGGCCACACCCGCAACAGCATCACCGACCTGCCGATGCTGGAGCGGGAACTCGCCCGCGTGCGCCAGACCGAGATGGCCCGCGACAACGAGGAGCTGGAACTGGGGGTGCGGTGCATGGCCGCCGGGATCCACGACGACCAGGGGCGACTCATCGCGGGCCTGTCGATCTCGGCGCCAGCGGATCGGCTGGAGGAGAGCTGGTGCGACAAGCTGCGCGACACCGCCGCGTCGATCTCCACCGCACTGGGTCACCGCCAGCCCTGAAGCCGGCGGGGCGTAACCAGTCGGTCAGGACACCGAGGTCGCTGTCGGTCGGGCCGAGCGGTTCGGCAGGTGCTGGGCCGGTCGGACGCCTTCAGAGGATTCCAGCCAGCGGCGCACCGTGCCGGCAGACCAGCGCGTGCAGCGCGTGCCGTCCTTGAAGTCGGCGGGCGGGAACTTGCCGGCCTTCACGCGGTCGCGGATCGTCTGCTCGCCAAGCCGGACCAGGGCGCAAACGTCCCGAATGGACAGGCGGGCCAGGTCGGCGAGTTCCTGCGAGACAGTGGGCTCGCT
>OFSF01000298.1_pt1 | contig 19944 bp, 23 predicted proteins | sample 1543271 | NCBI WGS metagenome assembly OFSF01 (sample SAMN07774227, study PRJEB24372) | wastewater metagenome | isolation source: Exp Tend VB 100WW | collected 2016-02
AGAGCCAGCGCGGTCGACCACATCCGGACCCGCCTGCTACGCGAGTCCTACCCCCGGACGCAGATGGCGCTCATCGTGGCCTTGACCGGCGGCTTCGGCCTGCTGTCCTCGTTCACCATGCTCAACCTCGGCGTGGACTCGATGGCGCTGCGCTACCCGATCGCGCTGGGGTGCGCCTATCTGTTTTTCCTGTTCCTGATCTGGCTCTGGCTCCGGACGAAGGCCGACGACTATCTGGGCGACATCGGCGTGCCGGGCGGACCTTCAGGATCAGGCGCACCCCCAGCACCGCCAGAGTTCGCCAGCGGCAACGGAGGAAACTTTGGCGGCGGCGGCGCGAGCGGCGCTTTCGATGCGCAGACACCAGCGCCAGCCAGCCTTGCCGGTCGGACGCCCCCCTCGGTATCCACGGAATCGACAGCGTCCACGGACCGCGGCACTTTCTCGTTGCCGGACGCAGACGCGGATGAATTGACCATTCCCCTCGTCGTCATCGCGCTGTCCGCGACCATCGCCGTAGCCTCGGTCTACGTCGTCTCCATCGCCCCGGTGCTCTTCGCCGAAGTCCTGGTCGATGGCGCGCTGTCCTATGCCCTGTTCAACCGCCTCCGCCGGGAACAGGAACGGCGCCATTGGCTGTCCAGCGCGCTGCGTCGCACCATCATTCCGTTTGTCTTGACCGCCATCTTCCTGGGCGTGGCGGGCTATGCCATGCAAATTCACGCGCCCGGCGCCAAGTCGATCGGCCAGGTGATGGCGGGCGGAAACTGAAGCGTCGCCCACGACGGACCCGGTCGAGACGGAATACAGCGACGAGATGCGCCCGGCGCTGGAGCGGCGCATTCGGGCGCGGTTGATGCAAGTACGATAAAGCGTACCATCGCAGCATCCCCGGAGACCGCCTCATGCACACCCTCACCGCCAGCGAAGCCCGAGCCAACCTCTACCGGCTCATCGACCAGACGGCCCAGTCCCACCAGCCCATCCACATCGCCGGCAAGCGCACCAGCGCCGTGTTGCTCTCCGCCGAAGACTGGCAAGCCATCCAGGAAACGCTCTATCTGCTGTCCGTTCCCGGCATGCGCGAGTCCATCAAGGAAGCCATGGCCGAACCCTTGGACGCCAGCGACACGGAGCTTGACTGGTGAACTGGCAGCTGGTTTTTTCCAAGCACGCACAGAAGGATGCACAGAAACTGGCAGCGGCTGGACTCAAGCCAAAAGCACAGGCGCTACTTGCCATCCTGGCGGTCGATCCGTTCCAGAACCCGCCCTCCTATGAAAAGCTGGTCGGCGACTTGGCCGGCGCCTATTCGCGGCGCATCAACATCCAGCATCGCCTCGTGTATGAGGTCTTCCCGAACGAAAAAACCGTCCGAGTGCTGCGCATGTGGTCCCACTACGAATAGCAGCACTTCCAGCCGTCACCGCACAAGGCGGCCTTCTAACATGATCGAGCCCGAGCTGTTCGAAGCGATGATGGAAGAAATCGCAGATCAGGATCTGTACCAGAAGGTGCTGGCCCGGATGGCGGACAAGGTCAACGCCATCGAGGTCGATCTCGACGATCTCTGAAGTGCTGAAACATGACACCCAGCATCACCCAGGCCGACATCCTCGCCTTCGCCGTTCTGGAGTTGCGCACGCTGCTGTCCTCACACCTGGGCAGCGGCGAAACCGACGACCCACCGGCCCGCGCCGCAGCGCATCTGGCTTATGCCCTGCACAACCACGCCATCGCCGTGCTCGAAGGCCGGAGCTTTGACCCAGCGGACGCCGTGGCGGCCATCGCGCATGTGGATCGATTGTTCGGCGAGAACTTCATTCCGCGGCTGTTCTTGACGAAAGCTACGTCGGATGTCCAGACGCCGGGACAGGTCGAAACCCAAGACATCGCCTGATCCGCGCCAGCCCCCAACGTCCGATGACTGACTGAACGCCGGCGGCGCATGGGGTGAACCTTCAGGCGCAGGTTCAAGCTGGCACCTCCACATTCCATGAACCGCAACCTCAAGCCCACGCAGGCGGGCACCCACCGCATGTCGAAAACACCCCTGCTCTCCTTGGCCCTCGTGCTACTGACCGGCTGCGCCAGTCCAATCTTTGACGTTGGCCGAACGGAAACCGTCCTGCCCTTGAGCCGTGCGTGGTTCGAGGGCCGCCGGGTCGACTACATCGTCACCGACGTTTCCGATGCCGGCATGGCCCGCATGATGGGCGCCAACTACGTCCCCCGTCTGCAGGACGCCATCGGCAACCGATCACGCCCCTCCTTGGTCGAGCGGGTCTACAAGTTCGTCAACGGCGAACAGATCAGCATCTTCCAATCCGCACCAACCCCCGCCGGTCCGGAAAACGCCGACAAGAATTACAGCCCGTTGTGGCAGGTGGCCGAGGTCCGCTGGCTGGACGGCACAAGACCCCGTGAGCTGAAATCCGAGGAAGCACTGCTGGCCGCCCAGGACAAAGGCGAGGTGTCCATCACCGTCACCAATGTCGTCGTGAACTGCCCCGTCACCCGAGACGGCAACGGAATCCCGCTGAAGGGCGTACGGTAACCGGCGGAGTCGACCCGTTCACCAGCCCCAGGCCGCCAGCGTCCCTTGCGAGAGGTAGTAGACCTGCCCACCGATCTGCAGGCTGCGCTGGGCCCAGAGGTCGTAGGCCCACACGTCAGACCCGTTCTGCGGCGCAGACGGCGCCAGCATCGACAGACGCCGCAAGCTGCGCTTGGCCAGATCCACCTCGAAGCGCTGCAAGCCCTGCTGCAGCGGGGTGTAGCCCGGCCCGGTCAGGAACACCGGCAGCGCCACCCGGGACACCTCCCCGACCGTCAGCTGGTTGAACGCGTGCGGACTGGTGTCCACCCCGCTGCGGCTGCCGCGCTCACCCAGCACGTCCGTGGCCAGCTCCCGCGGCTTCGCCGGATCCTGCACATCGAACAGCGACACCTTCACCCCGCCGACCTGCCCGTTCAGATCCGCCTGGCGGCCCACCCCGAGCAAGAGCCCCTGCCCGAGCGGAAACAGGCCGTCCGAGAAGCCCGGCACCGTCAGCTCGCCCGCGATCTTCGGGTCCGTCGGGTCGGCCAGGTCCAGCACATAGAGCGGGTCCGTCTGGCGGAAGGTCACCACATAGCCCTTGTCGCCCAGAAACCGCACCGCGTAGACCTGTTCCCCCGGAAGACCGATGGCCGCCGGCCGCCGGGTGCTGGGCAAGGTCGCCACCGCCTGCAGACCTTGATCGGAAACACGCTCGCGCAGGATGGTCAAGGTGGCCGGCGAGGCGGACCGGGTCGAGGCGTCCGCCAGCGAGGCCCAGCCTTGTTCCCCGGTGAAGCTCAGCACGCGCAGATCGCCCTGGTGCTCGCTGATCCGGTACGGCTTGCGTTCGCTGTCCCAGCCCAGATGGCCCTCCACCACGCCCGAGCCCCGGTACGCCACCCCGCCCGCGTTCAGCGCGAACTTGTGGAGATCCGTCTGGATCTGGCTCGCATAGCGCCAGGAACCGTTGGCATCCACCACGGGCGCCGGCCAGCGTGTCGTCGCCAGCACCAGACTGGTGGACGACAGATACAGCGCTTCCGCCCCGCCGACGATGCAGCGGCTGCGTTGCGGCAGGCGGGCATCGGCCAGGTCGAACGCGGTGATGCTGGTGATCTCCAGTCCGAGTGCGGCATTCGCCGGCTGGAGATGGCAATCGGTGTCGGCCAGCAAGGGCTGCGCGGTGCCGCCGTTGCGGCGCAGCGTGGGCAGCAGATCCTGGGTCTGCAGACGGGCGAGCTGGGCCTCGCGTTCCGCCACCGGCGTGTCCAGGGGCAAGGCATCCACCGCCAGCGCCGGCGTGTGCACGCTGACGACATACAGCACCGACCCGATGCGCCGCGAGCCCACCAGCCGGCCGCTCAGACGCACCTCATCCTGCACCACCAGCCCGCCCTCCGCTGGCGCACCCGCGAACTGCACCACCACCTCGCTCGACGACACGCTCGGCGCCGGCAAGGCCACGCCGATGCAGTCCACAGTCCCGGCACACGGATTCGGCGAATAGGTCGTCTGCACCGCCTCGCCCAGCACGGCGAGGCGCCGTTCAGCCGGCGCGAACTGCAGACCATGCAGCACCCAGGCGCTGTTCACCGGCCAGGTCCAGTCGAGCACCTCCGGCGCCGCGAGCTGCCCGTTGTCCAGCCGGCGGTAGGCCTGCAGGCGGGTGGAGGTCTGGCCGCCGGTCGGGTTGCGCAGATCGTGCACGGTGAACAGCCAACGGCCTTGCCCGTCCGATTTCAGGCGATCGGCCTCGTCCACCCCAGCTTCCTGCGCCGTGGTCGTCGAGACCAATACCGCATCGCCGGCTGCAGTCTTCACCGACGCCAGACCGGGCGCGGCGATCGGCTGGTCCATGAAGGTGGGCGTTTTCAGCCGCTCGGCGTACCGGGCGCGCAGCTTCTCGCGCGCGTAGGCCAGCAGGGCACCCGGTGAAGAGGCGACCAGCGCCGCCGCGCCACGGTCAGGCGTGCTGACGGAAGAGGCGTCACCGCCGCCACAGGAGGCCAGGACCAGCACCGCCAGAACGCCAAGCAAGGGCCGGATGCGCTGCGTCAAGTGTCGGGGACACAACATGGGGGGATTCCTCCAGATCGGATAGGTACACTTGGTTACCAATTGTGGACCATGTGTTTGCAGAGAGAAATGTCCCACACCCTGTCCCGCGTCACCCTCCACCAGGACCACGAAAAGCCGTGCACTGCCTGAACCGACCGTTTCGACGCGAGCCGCCGCTGCCGCGCTTCGCCGCCGCGCTGCTGCTGGCCATGCTCGTCGCCATCGGAGGCTGCGGCCCGGGTGTGGGCAGCAGCGACAGCGACACCGACGACTGGACGGCCGCGCTGGCCACCTTTGACGCGGTCGCCGGGTCCGTCTGCGACTCGACGCTGTCCCGCAGCCTGCCCTGCCCCGCGCGCACCGACGCCGCCGCCCTGGACGGCCCGACCACGGCCGAATTCGTCGACCAGGAAAGCGGTGGGCACATCGTCCTGACGGTGCAAGGAGACGGCGCCCTGCTCGACCTGCGCTGCAAGGCGCTCCGCTTCGAGGGCATCTGGGCGGTGGACGCGGCCGGTCGCGGCCAGTTTGTCGGCCATGCCACCGACAGCACCGGCGCCGGCGCCGACATCCACCAGACGCTGGCCAAGCTGACGCTGAACGCGCAGGGCAACGGCTACCAGGCGGTGCTCAGCAACCCGGACAACGCCGTGCTGGTCGGGCCGATCGCGTTCATCGCGCCGGTGTCGCCGCGGACGGCGGCGGCGGCGTGTCCGTAGCAGTCCCACCGGAGACCCACCCATGCAAGGCCTTCGATGGTGCGGTTTTCCTCGCCGACAGGGCTCACGGGCCTGGCGGAGTGGGCACGGCGGATTCTCCGATGCGTGCCAGAACGGCGGCGATGACATCGTGGCCAATGAAATAGCCATTCGCCCGCATCCGAGCCAAAACTGGCGCTGCAGCGGAGATCAGGCCCTGCTGCTTCGCGAGACCGACGACTGCTGCTACGCCCATGACGGACAAGCCGCGCGCCCGCGCTTCAGCCCGACCGGCACGGTCATCCATGATCAACAGAGGTGCCAGATGCTGCATCGCGAGGAGCAAGGCACTCGCCTCGCCCGCATCCACGCCCGGACAAAGCGGACGCCACGCCGTCAGTTCGATGGTGTGACAGCGCAGCCAACCCTCACGCAACGCCTCGTCAATGGCAACTTGCCCTGGAAACGCTCCGGATTCCAGCACTTCGGTGCGAATCTGGTCCGTGATCTCCACTTGACCGAACAGACCCCGCAACAAGGACAACTGATCGGCACGCGACAGCGCGATGAGCGGCCCGGCATCCGCGATGACAACGCGGGTCAGCGCGTCGGAGCCAGCCATGCGGCACCGCGATCCATCTCTTCCACCGCGTCGGCAGGCGAGCCGCCGTACAAAGGAATGCCCATGCGGGACAGCAGGGCCAGCATGTCGGCCAAAGGCTCCTGGGCAACCTTGGCTGCAGTCGCCGCCGAAATGTCTCCGCTGCGAAACAGCGAAACTGCCAGCGCACGCCGCACATGGGGCAGGTCCGCTATGCCCAGTTGTTCGATGCCGACCATCACCGCATCCGGCGTGTCCCGGTTCATCACGACCACCAGATCGGTCTTGGCTTCACGCAAGGCCACCGATGGGTTGGACTTGAGCTGCCGAACATTGACTGCATACATGGTTGTTCTCCCATCTCGTAGGAACATGGGAAGACTATCACGCGATGGTCTGTACGCCCAACCGGCATCGCCTCACCGCGCCACGTACCGCCCCGGCCGGTGGTTCATCGCCAGCACCAGATTCAGCGTCAACGCCCCCAGCACCGACAGCAGCACCTGCGGCAGCGGCACGACGAACAGCGCCGCGCCGACGATGGCGCAGTCGATCGTCATCTGCACCTTGCCGGCGCGCCAGCCCTTGCGCTCCTGCAGCAGCACCGCCACCACGCCGATGCCGCCGATGCTCGCCCGGTGGCGGAACAGGATCAGCATGCCGGTGCCGATCAGCAGCCCGCCCGCGACCGCCGCGAACAGCGGGTTCAGCGCCGAGAAGGACAGCACCCGCGGCAACAGCTCGATCTCGGCCGACAGCAGCGCCACCGCGGCGAAGGTCTTCAGCGTGAACTCGCGCCCCATGTGGCGCCACGCCAGCCAGTAGAACGGCAGGTTGATCAGGAACAGCGCCAGCCCGAAGTTGACGTCGCTGGCGTAGTGGACCAGGAAGGCGATGCCGGTCGTGCCGCCCGCGACCATCGAGGCCTGCCGGAACATCGCGATCCCCAGCACGACCAGCACCGTGCCGCTCAGCAGCGCGATGACGTCCTCGGTGAGCGAGTGCGGGGTGATGGGGTTGTCGAGTGCGGGGGATTCAGCAGTCATGACGCGGGGGTTTGCAAACGGCGTGCCGCCGCTGCGTCACACAGCCGCGCCAGCGCCACATCCCGCGCCGACACGCCCTGCACGTCGTGGCTGGTCCACGTCACCGTGACACGGTCGTAGACGTTGGACCACTCGGGGTGGTGGTCGTGGCGCTCGGCGTGCAGCGCGATCTCGGCCATGAAGCCGAAGGCCTCGGCGAAGCTGGCGAAGCGGAACTGCCGGGTGAGCGCGCCGCGGGTGGCGTCGAGCTGCCACAGCGGGAGATCGGCCAGCGCTTGCTGCAGGGCGGCGGGGTCGAGCAGGTCGTGGTTGCGCATGGTGGTCATTCGCCTTGCAGTCGGTACTTGCGGATCTTGTCGTTCAGCGTGGTCTTGGGCACGCGCAGCTCCTTGGCGGTGCGGGCAATGTTGCCCTCCTGGCGGCGCAGCTCGGCGGCGATCAGGCTGCGCTCGAAGCTGTCCACCGAGTCGGCCAGCGACAGCCCCTCTTCCGCCGCCTCGGCCGCATCCGGCGCCGGCCCCGGCCCGAGGATGTCCTTGCGCACGCCCAGCACCAGGCAGTCCGCCATGTTGCGCAGCTCGCGCACATTGCCCGGCCAGTGGTGGGCCATCAGGCGGTGCATCTGCTCGGTGGTGACCTGCGGCGGCGGGCGGTTGAAACGGCCGGCGGCCAGCAGCATGAAATGCTCCAGCAGCACCGGGATGTCCTCGCGGCGCTCGCGCAGCGGCGGCAGCTCGATGGTGACGACGTTGAGCCGGTAATACAGGTCGGCGCGGAAGCCGCCCTGCTGCGAGCGCTGCAGCAGGTCGTCCTTGGTCGCGGCCACCACGCGCACGTCCACCGGCAGCGGCTGGTTCGACCCCAGGCGCTCGATCTCGCGTTCCTGCAGCACGCGCAGCAGCTTGATCTGCATGCCCATCGGCATGGTCTCCAGCTCGTCGAGGAACAGCGTGCCGCCGTTGGCGTATTCGATCTTGCCGATGCGCTTCTTCTGCGCGCCCGTGAAGGCGCCGACCTCATGGCCGAACAGCTCGCTGTCGAGCAAGGTGTCCGGCACACCGCCGCAGTTCAGCGCCACAAAGCTGCCCTCGCGCCGGCCGGAGAAGTCGTGCAGCGCACGCGCCACCACCTCCTTGCCGGTGCCGGTCTCGCCCTGGATCAGCACATCCACCGGGCTGTCCGCCACCTCCATCACCAGCCGGCGCACGCGCTGGATCTGCGGCGAGCGGCCGATGAGCTTGCCTTCGATGCCGTCGCGGCGGGCCAGCACGCGGCGCAGCGTGGCGACTTCGAGCGTGAGGCTGCGCTTTTCCAAGGCCCGGCGCACGATCTCGACCAGGATCTCGGGCGAAAACGGCTTGGGCAGGAAGTCGTAGGCGCCGCTGCGCATGGCCTCCACCGCCAGGGTCACGTCGCCGTGGCCGGTGATCATGATGACGGGCAGGTCCGGGTCGAGCGTGTGGCAATGGCGCACCAGCGAGAGCCCGTCGGCCTTGGGCAGGCGCATGTCGGTGACGACGATGCCGGCGTAGCCGGGGGTGATGATCGGCAGCGCCTCTTCGGCGGAATTGACGGCTTCGACCGACAGCCCGGCGAGCTGCAGCGCCTGGACGCAGCCGAGCTGCATGTGGAAATCGTCCTCGACGATGAGGACGGTCAGAGCGGGAGTGGAGGTCATGGGGCGAGGCAAGCGTCGGGAGGGGCCGCGGGCAGGCGAATGGTGAAACAGGCGCCGCCCTCGGGCCGATTGTCCGCCTCCAGGTCGCCGTGGAACTCGCGCACGATGTCGCGCGAGATCGCCAGGCCGAGGCCGAGGCCGACGCCGGCTTCCTTGGTGGTGAAAAACGGCTCGAACAGGCGCAGGCGCACGTCCTCGGGCACGCCGGGGCCGCTGTCGGAGACTTCGATGCGCAGCGGTGGCGTGCAGGCCGGGTCGCTGGCGGCCTCCAGGGTCAGCACCTTGACGGGGCTGTCGCGCATCGCGTCCATCGCGTTGCCGATCAGGTTGATGAGCACCTGCTCCAGCCGGTTCGGGTCGCACCAGGCGACGACCCGGCAGGGCTCGCAGCGGTTGTGCACCGTGACGCCCTCCTTGCGCAGGCGCTGGTCGTAGAGGAACAGCGCGTTGCTGACCGCGTGGGCCACATCGGTCGCCGCGGGCTGGGCCAGCGACTTGCGCGCGAAGCCCTTCAGCGGCTGGATGATGTTGCCCATCTGGTCGGCCAGCCGGGTGACGAACTGCAGATTGCCCTGCACCGCCTTCAGGTCACCCCGGCGCATGAACTCCAGCGCATTGCCCGACAGCGTGCGGATCGCGCCGAGCGGCTGTGTCAGCTCGTGGGTGATGCCGGTGGCGAGCTGCCCCAGCACGGCCATCTTCCCGGCATGGACCAGCTCGTCCTGGGCGGCACGCAGGGTCTGCTCGGCCTGCTCGCGCTCGGTGATCTCGCGGCGCAGGCGGGCGTTGGTGTCGGTGAGCGCGCGGGTGCGGCGGGCGACCTTGTGTTCGAGTTCGGTGTTGGCGCGCTCCAGCATCTGGCGCGCCTCGACCTTCTGGCGCGCGATGCGCCGGCGCTGGTTCAGGTACAGCCCGAGCAGCAGCACGAAGCCGGCCGCCACCGCCGACAGGATGCTGTTGAGCACCGCCTGGTTGCGGACACCGCGCAGGTCGGAAAAGATCAGCAGCCGCCAGTCCATGCCGTCCAGCGTGCGGCCCAGCGCCAGCGTGCTGCTGCGCACCGGCCGCGCCGCATCGGCCTCGGACGGCAGGCCGCCGGGCAGCACCCCTTCGAGCACCTGGCTGTCCTCGTCGATCGACAGCTCCACCGGCAGCGGGAAGCGCGGGATCTGCAGGTTGTTGTAGAGCCGGGTGATCTGCAGATCGACCCGCCGCTCCAGCGACAGCTCGGCCAGCGCCGTGTAGCGCCATTCCGGCCGGGACGACAGGATCACGACCTGGTTGGTGTCGGCCAGCAGCGCAGGCGCGCCGAGCATGTCCCAGACCTCCTCGATCGGATCCAGACTGATCTTGATGGTCGCGACGCCGAGCACGCGGGCGCCGTCGCGGATCGGGTGCGAGACGAAGTAGCCGGGCTGCTGGCTCTTGGCGCCGATGGCGAAATGCCGCCCGACCTGGCCCGACAGCGCTTCGAGGAAATACGGCCGGTACGACAGGTCTTCGCCGAGCTGGCTGTCATCACCGAGTTCGCGGTTGCTGGAGGCGACCACGACGCCGCGCTCGTCCAGCACGAACACCGCCATGCTGCCCAGGTGGGCGTTGAGGCGGCGCAGGTAGTCGTTGACCCGGCTGACCCGCAGCGCGTGGCTCGGCTCCAGCAGCAGCGCCTGCACGTCCTGGTTCAGCTGGATCGTCGCCGGCACATGTTCGAGCCGCTTGACCATGCCCTCGACGGCCGAGGCGAACAGGTCCAGCCGGTGGTTGGACTCGTCGCGCAGTGCCAGCGTGCCGTGGTGCTCGCTCACGCGGAAGCCGCCCCAGCCCGCCAGCCCGACCGCCAGCACCGCCAGCACGCTGCCGATCAGCTTGCGCAGCGACGGCCAGAGCGGGCGGCGTGGTCCGAAGAGGCGAGACGGTTCCGTGTCAGTGCCCCAGGATCTTGGAGAGGAATTCCTTGGCGCGCGGCGAACGTGCATCCGGGTTGCCGAAGAACTCTTCCTTCTTGCAGTCCTCGATGATGGCGCCCTTGTCCATGAAGATCACGCGGTGGCTGACCTTCTTGGCAAAGCCCATCTCGTGCGTGACGACCATCATCGTCATGCCCTCGTGCGCCAGCTTGACCATCACGTCCAGCACTTCGCCGACCATCTCGGGGTCGAGTGCCGAGGTCGGCTCGTCGAACAGCATCACGATCGGGTCCATCGACAGCGCGCGCGCGATCGCCACCCGCTGCTGCTGACCGCCGGAGAGCTGGCCGGGGAACTTGTCCTTGTGCGCCATCAGGCCGACGCGGTCGAGCATCTTCAGGCCGCGCGCGGTGGCGTCGTCCTTCGAGCGGCCGAGCACCTTGATCTGGGCGAGGGTCAGGTTCTCGGTGACCGAGAGGTGCGGGAACAGCTCGAAATGCTGGAACACCATGCCGACGCGGCTGCGCAGCTTGGGCAGGTCGGTCTTCGGATCGGCGATGGAGATGCCGTCGACGACGATGTCGCCCTTCTGGAAGGGCTCCAGCGCATTGACGGTCTTGATCAGCGTCGACTTGCCCGAGCCGGACGGGCCGCAGACCACGACGACCTCGCCCTTCTGGATGGTGGTGGAGCAGTCGGTCAGCACCTGGAAGCTGCCATACCACTTGGAGATGTTCTGGATGTCGATCACGACGAGGTTCCTCAGCGGGTCGTTGGGGTCAGCGGATGATGGCGATCTTCTTCTGCAGATGCTTGACCAGCATCGACAGGGAGAAGCAGATCACGAAATACACCACCGTGGCGACCAGATAGGTTTCCACCGGACGGTTGAAGTTCTTGCCGGCGATCTCGAAGCCCTTGAGCAGGTCGTAGGCGCCGATGGCATACACCAGCGAGGTGTCCTGGAACAGGATGATGGTCTGCGTCAGCAGCACCGGCAGCATGTTGCGGAAGGCCTGCGGCAGCACGATCAGCTGCATGGTCTGGCGGTAGTCCATGCCCATGGCGTAGCCGGCGTGCACCTGACCGCGCGGGATGGACTGGATGCCGGCGCGCATGATCTCGGCGAAGTAGGCCGCCTCGAACAGCGTGAAGGTCACCACCGCCGACAGCTCGGCCCCGAGCGGGCGGCCGATCATCAACGGAATCAGCAGGAAGAACCACAGGATCACCATCACCAGCGGGATCGAGCGCATGGTGTTGACGTAGAACGCGGCGGGTGTTTCGAGCCACTTCTTGCCCGACAGCCGCATCAGCGCGAGCAGTGTGCCGAGGATGATGCCGCCGATCATGGCCACCAGCGTGAGCTGCACCGAGAACCACAGGCCCTTGGTGATGTAGCTGCTCACCACCTCGGCGGTGAGGAAGGAAAAATCGAGTTGGAGTCCGGAGGAAGACATGGGATTCACTTGCCCCCGCCGACGGTGCCGGGGATGCGCACACGCTGCTCGATGATCCGCGCCACCTGGTAGACGAGGATCGAGGTGACGAAATACAGGCCCGTCACGGCGAGGTAGACCTCGATGCCGCGCGACGTTTCCTCCTGGGCCTGGCGGGCGAACATCGTCAGTTCCGCCACCGAGACCGAGAAGGCCACCGACGAGTTCTTGACGATGCCCATGCTCTCGCTGGTCAGCGGCGGCACGACGATGCGGAAGGCCGAGGGCAGCAGCACATAGCGGTAGGTCTGCGGCAGGGTCAGCCCCATCGCCAGACCGGCGTAGCGCTGGCCCTTCGGCAGGCTCTGGATGCCGGCCTTGATCTGCTCGGACACCCGCGCCGAGGTGTAGAACCCCAGCGCCAGCACCACCAGCACGAAGCTCGGCACCTGCTTCAGCGGCGGCACCAGCTCCGGCACCACGAAATACCAGAGGAAGACCTGGACCAGGACCGGGATGTTGCGGAACAGCTCCGTCCAGGCGTCGCCGAGGAAGACGAGCGCCTTGCTCGGCGTGGTGCGCAGGATGCCCATGAGCACCCCGAACGCCAGCGCCACGACCAGCGCCAGCGCCGACACGGACGCCGTCCAGCCCCAGGCCGACAGCAGCCAGTCGAGGTAGGTGATGTCGCCGCCTTCGCCGAAGCAGCGCGGCACCACCTCACCGTCGACGGTGTTCTTGCAGAAGACCTGCCAGTCCCAGTTGCTCACAAGGTCACTCCTCTTCGCTCTTCACGGTGCGCGGGTCGATTTACTTCTTGGCGTAGTCTTCAGCCGGCTTGTCGTTGGGGGTCGCCCAGGCCGCCTTGGTGTTGTCGTTCACCGGCATGCCGACCTTCGAGTTGGTCGGCGGGATCGGCTGCATGAACCACTTGTCCCAGGCCTTGGCGATGTCGCCCGACTTCATCATCGCCTTCAGGCTGTTGTCCACGGCGGTCTTGAAGGCCGGGTCGTCCTTGCGCATCATGATGGCGATCGGCTCGACCGACAGCACTTCGCCGACGATCTTGAAATCGGCCGGATTCTTGGCCTTGGCGATGTTGCCGGCCAGGATGGCACCGTCCATCACGAAGGCGTCGGCGCGTCCGGATTCGAGCAGCAGGAAGCTGTCGGCGTGGTCCTTGCCGAAGACTTCCTTGAAGTCCACGCCCGTGGCCTTCTCGTTCTTGCGCAGCAGCTGCACCGAGGTGGTGCCGGTGGTGGTGGCCACGCTCTTGCCGTTGAGCTGGGCGATCGAGGTGATGCCGGAATTGGCCTTGACCGCGATGCGCACTTCCTCGACGAAGGTGGTCACGGCGAACGACACCTGCTTCTGGCGGGCGGCGTTGTTGGTGGTGGAGCCGCACTCGATGTCCACGGTGCCGTTCTCGACCAGCGGGATGCGGTTCTGCGAGGTCACCGGCTGGTACTTGATGGCCAGCTTGGTGCCCAGCGACTTCTCGAGGTCAGCGATCACGCGCTCGCACAGCTCGACGTGGTAGCCGACGAACTTGTTGTCGCCCAGCGTGTAGGACAGCGCGCCCGAGGACTCGCGCACACCCATCGTGACGGCACCGGCGTCCTTGATCTTCTTGAGCGTGTCGGCTTGTGCAGTGCCCAGGGCCAGCAGGGCGGCAATGACCAGGAGTGACTTCTTCATGGGGGTTCCTTGGTGAGTGGCTCAGCCTCGCGGCCGATCGTTGGGTTGTTGGTAGAGCTGCAGCAGCGCCGGCGAGGGCGGCCAGTTCAGGTTGAGTCCCTTGGGCGGAATGGGCGCCTGGAACCAGCGGGTGTAGATCTTCAGCGCCTCGCCGGAGCGCATCAGCGTGGTCAGGCCACGGTCGACCACCGCCTTGAACGCAGGGTCGCCGCGCCGCATCATGCAGGCATAGGCCTCGGTGGACATCGGGGTTCCCACCACCACCCAGTCCTCCGGCCGGACGGCCTTGGCGCGCTCGCCGTAGAGCAGCGCGTCGTCCATCATGAAGGCCTCGGCGCGCCCCGACTCCAGCGCCTGGAAGGCATCGCCGTGGTCACGGGCGGGCAGCGTGGCGATGCGCAGGCTGTTGCGCTCGGTGTAGGTGCGCAGCAGCCGCTCGGACGTCGTGCCGGCGGTGACCACCACCGTCTTGCCCGTCAGATCGGGAAAGTCCCGGATCTCGGAGCCGCGCCGGACCATCAGCCGGGTATCAGCCAGAAAGAAGCTGGTCGAGAAGCTGACCTGACGCGCCCGCTCGGCGTTGTGCGTGGTGGAGCCGCATTCCAGATCGACCGTGCCGTTGCGCACCAGCGGGATGCGGTTCTGCGCCGTGACCGGGATGAGCTTGATGGTGAGCGCGGGCAGCTTCAGCTCGGCCTTGATGGTGTCGAGCAGCCGCAGCATCAGCTCGTGCGAGTAGCCCACCACCTGCTTGCGCTGGTCGTAATAGGAAAACGGCACCGAGGATTCGCGGTGGCCGAGGTTGATCGTGCCGGTCTCGGCGATCTTGCGCAGCGTATCGGCTTCCTGTGCGCGGACCGCGGTGGACGCGCCGGACAGCCCGAGCAGCAGCAGCGTCAGACAGGCCGACCGTGCAGCGGGTGCGGCGCGGGCAGGGAACGGTCGGAGCAAGGCGGACAGATCGGGCATAGGCCCGGTCAGATTGCACAGGTCGTGCCAGGGTGCACGACGCTCGCCCTGGCGCCACTGGACGAGGCAAGTCCTTGATTCAGAAAGAAAAATCAGCGAACCGGTCCTGCGCCGGACCGGCTATCCGTCAATGCACCAGCGTGGGGGTCGGATTTCCGTCGACTCAGAACAGGCGCCCGACATTGAACAGCGTCAGCACGCCCAGCACCGCGAAGATGCCGGCCGCGATGGCGTGGACCAGCTTCATCGGGATCGCGCGGGCCGCCCGGTCGCCCAGCAGCACCGCGGGGACATTCGCCAGCATCATGCCGAAGGTCGTGCCCAGCACCACCTGCACCAGATCGCTGTAGCGGGCCGCCAGCGCCACGGTGGCGATCTGCGTCTTGTCGCCCATCTCGGCGAGGAAGAAGGCGATGACCGTCGTGCCGAACACGCCGAAACGCTGCACGCCCCCTTCGGTCTCGTCGATCTCGTCGGGGACCAGCATCCACGCCGCCATCGCGAGGAAGGACACGCCGATCACCCAGCGCAGCACGTCGGGGCCGAGAAAACGCGCCACCGTCTCGCCGACCACGCCAGCCAATGCGTGGTTGAGGACCGTGGCGACGAAGATGCCGAGGATGATGGGGATCGGGCGGCGAAAGCGCGCCGCCAGCAGCAAGGCCAGCAGCTGGGTCTTGTCGCCGATTTCACCAAGGGCGACGACACCGGTGGAAATGAGAAAGGGTTCCATGCCGCCATCCTAGGAACCCAAGCTGTCGGCCAGCCGTCGCGGCGACGGTGGCACGCCCAGCGAGCGCAGGCTCAGACCTCGGCGGTCAAGTCCTTGAGCGCGGCGTCGGCGCCATTGCGGGTGACGGACTGGATGCCGTTTTCCATGGCGGCGGCGGAGGAATACATCTCGCTCTGGCCGATGATCTGGCCGTTGCCCGCCATCAGCACGAAATACGGCTCGCCCGCCTTGGAGGTGCGGCGGTCGAAGCGCGCATCGAGCTGGCTGTTGGTGCGCACCGACTCGATGCCGTTCAGCGCCGACGCCTTGCTGGCGTAGGACTGGCTGGTGAGGATGATCTGGTGGTTGCCCGCCTTGAGCGAGAAGCGGAACTGGTCCTGGCCCGAGGCCTTGAGTTCGAACGTGCCTGCCATGCTGATTAACTCCTACGGTCGTTAGTTTTGGCGCGCCGGATCGGTCGAGAGCGACGCGGCAGAAGAATAGTCGAGGATGGCGGCGAATCAGACCGGAGGAACCCGGGGTTCAGCGTGCGTCAAGATTGGCGCCAGGGGTGGGCGCCAAGGCCCAGCCCTCCTCCGCCGCCAGCTTGCGCAAGGCCTGCTCGAACTGGCCGCGCGCATGGCGGGCCGCGGATCCCAGGTCATCGTGCAGTTGGCGGTCCGCGGGCGAGTCGACGGCGCACTGGTCGCTGTAGTCCTCGAAGTCGCCCAGCAGCTGGATCAGCTCCGCCAGATGGCGCGGGCATTCGCACAGCACCCGGCTGGTCGAGCGCGCGGCCAGCGCCAGCGCGTCGGGCGACAGCCGCGGCGCGTCCGGCGAGGCCGAGGTGGCGGCCGTGTACGAGGTCGCCACGCCCAGCACCGTGCGCATCAGCAGGCCCATTTCCGCCCGCCCCAGCGGCCCGCGCCAGACGGTGATGCCCTGCCGCCGCAGCCGCTGCACCACCGCGTCCGAGCCGAACCCGTAGACGACCAGCGTCTGCCGCGCCGACACCTGGCCGCGCAGCGCCAGCAGGCGGTCCGCCTGGGGCGCGTTCAGGGTATCGACCTCAACCGCGAGCACGTCCAGCGCCCGCTCGGAAAAGGCCTGGGGATCGCGCTCGACCTCCTGTTCGGCCTGCACCAGCTCGGACCAGGCCTGCAGCCGCGGCGTGCCGGGCAGGCGGCTGGCCTGCTCCGCCACCGCCGCGGGCAAGGTGCGGCCCAGTGCCCAGAGCACCAGATCCGGCACCGCGACTGCCCCGCTCCCCGCCGGGTCCGCGCCCACTTCGCCCCGCTCCGGCCGATCGGTCCGGCTGGCGTCGGTCGGCGACGGGTCCGCTGGCGTGGCCGCCAACAGCAGGCGCTGCAATGCAGCGTCGTCCATGCCGGCCAGCGTGCCGATGGCATGCCCTCGGTCGATCAGCGCCCGGATCAGGCCGAGCCGGCGCACATTGGCCGACGAATAGAGCCGGTGGCCGGTGGGCGACTGCGGCGGCGCGACCACGCGGTAGCGCCGCTCCCAGACCCGCAGCGTGGCCACGGCGATGCCGGTCATGCGGGCCACGGCGGCGCTGCGGAAACGCGGGCTGTGGTCTTCGCTGTGGGCGTCGCTGTGCTCTGCCGTGGTGGATGCGGCAGGGGAAAAGGTGGAAAGTGCAGTCATGGCGCGGCCTTGTCATCGAATTTGACGCCATCTTGACGCCGATTAACGCTCGGCATTGCCATGACATGCATTTGACCCAGCACAAAAAGAGGTCATCATGGCGACACCATGCCAAACACCCCACCCCTCCCTCTTCTCCGCGGCACTGCCGGCGCTCTTCCTGTCCAGGTCGCCGTCGTGGGCGCCGGGGTCGCGGGTGCGGCGTGTGCCCACACGCTGGCCGCGTCCGGCGCCAGCGTGACCGTGTTCGACAAGTCGCGCGGCGTCGGCGGACGGATGTCCACCCGGCGCACGGTCTGGATGGATGCCAGCGGTCAAGAACGGCCGATCCAGTTCGACCACGGCGCCACCGACTTCAGCGCCCACAGCCTGGCGTTCCGGGCCGTCGCACAACGCGGGCTCGACGAAGGCTGGATCGCGCGCTGGTCGCCGACACCCGATGCGACTGACGCGACTGACGTGGCCACCGCGCCGTTCGAGCACCTCGTGCCGATGACCGGCATGCCGGAACTCTGCCGCCACCTGCTCGGGAACCTGGATGTGCACACCGGCGAGCCGGTCACCGGGCTGCACCGTGTCCGTGGCGGCTGGCAGATCGAGCGGGACAGCGGCCTGTGGCCCCAGCGCTTCGACCAGGTCGTGCTGGCCCTGCCCCCCGCCCAGGCCGCCCCGCTGCTGCGCCCGCATGCGGACGGCTGGGCCGATGCCGCCGCCCAGGTGCCGATGGAGGTCTGCTGGACCTTGATGGCCGTGACCGACACGCCGCCCGGCCTGCCCTTCGACCAGCGGCTGCCCGCCCGCGGCCCGCTGGCCCGCATCGTGCGCAACGACCGCAAGCCGGGACGGCAGCAGATCCCGGGCCATGCCGTCTGGGTCGCGCAGGCGAGCGCCGCCTGGTCGGCCCACCACCGCGACGACAGCCCAGCGGCGGTGTCGGAGGCCCTGCGCGATGCCTTGCGCGCCGCCATCAATCCCGGCGGCTCCGTGCGCTGGTGCCACAGCACGGTGCACCGCTGGCTGTACGCCCGGCCGGCGCAGGTGCCGCTGGGCGGCCCCGGCTGCTGGTGGGATGCGGCCAAGGGCCTGGGCGTCTGCGGGGACTTCCTGGCCGGGCCGCGCGTGGAAGCAGCCTTCCTCTCCGGCCTGGAGCTGGCACAGGCCATGTCCAGCCCGCTGCCCCCCCGTCGCCCGGCCCGCAGCGGAGCCGCGCGCTTCGCGAGGATGTGAGGGAGTTGACCGCCATGTCCCCGGCCATCCTGTCCGCCGCCCGGGCCCGCCTCGCGGTGGTCGACGCCCAGGCCTACGCCCGCACCCGCAACGCGCTCGACGGCGCTGTCACGGGACTGTCGCCGTGGATCACCCACGGTGTCCTCAGCTTGCCGCAGGTGCTCGCCGGCATCGCTGCCGCCCAGCCGCCGGACCGGCCGCTGGATGCCCAGCACAAGCTGGTCTTCGAACTCGGCTGGCGCGCCTATTTCCAGCATGTCTGGTCCCACCGTGGCGACGCGATCCTGCAGTCGCTGCATGAAGGCCCGCTGCCGGATGGCGCCTACGCCCACGGCGTGCCTCAGGACGTGCGCGAGGCCCGCAGCGGGGTGCCCGTGATCGACCAGGCCGTGCGCACGCTCTACGCCACCGGCACGCTGCACAACCACGCCCGGATGTGGCTGGCCAGCTACCTGGTGCACCTGCGCAAGATCCACTGGCGCAGCGGCGCCGAGTGGCTGATCGGGCACCTGCTCGACGGCGACGTGGCCAGCAACCACCTCAGCTGGCAATGGGTCGCCGGCACCGGCAGCCAGAAGCCCTATCTGTTCAACGCCGACAACGTGGCGCGCTTCGCACCGCCTGCGTGGCACAGCCCCGGCACGGTCGTCGATGTGCCGTACGAGCTGCTGGACCGCATCGCACGCCGCGCCCGCTCGGTGCCGACACAACCGCTGGCGCAGGGCGTGGTCGAGCCCCCGCTGCTCGGCGACCCGCCGGCGGCGGCCGAGTTCACCGCGCCGGACGCCGCACTGGTGCGCGGCCGTGACGTCTGGCTGGTGCATCCCTGGGCGCTGGGTGAAGTGCCGGTCGACCTGCCGCCGGACACGCTGGTGCTCGGCATGGTGATCAGCGAGGTGCACCACGTCCGGCCGTGGAGCGCGGCCCGCTGGCAGTTCGTCGCCGAGCGCATGGCCGAACTGACGCCGCACCGCTGGCACGCCACCGCACGCGACTGGCGCCACACACTGCAAGCCGCCCGCTCGGTGCAGACCATCGGCAACCTGCACCTGCAGCGACACCTCGACACGCTGGCCACCAGCCGCCCGGAGGACACGCTGTTCCCGGCGCTGGAGCGGCCCTGCACCTCGTTTTCCCAGTGGTGGACGCGCGTGTCGCGGACGCCCTCCCCGGCCTTGCTCGCCGCCCTGCATCCCCGTCTTCCAGGAGAACTCCATGAACCCCTCGACTCCCGCCCCGCTCGCCCTGGTGACCGGCGCCCGCGGTGGCATCGGCCGTGAGCTGTGCCGCCAGTTGCGTGACGCAGGCGTACGCGTCGCCGCGGTAGGACGGGGCGGCGACGCGCTGCTGGCCGTGCCCGCGGACCTGCACATCGCCGCCGACACGACGACGCCGGAAGGTGCGGCGCTGGCCATCGCCGCCTGCCGGGAGACCTTCGGCTGCGCACCGACGCGGCTGGCGCACTGCGTCGGCAGCACGCTGATCGCGCCGCTGCACCGCACGAAACCCGAGGCCTACCGCGAGGTATTGCGGGTCAATCTGGACAGCGCATTCTTCATGCTCGGGGCCTGGGTGGAGGCGCTGCGCACGTCCGGCGAGCCGGGGGCGGCGGTGTTCGCCAGCTCGGTGGTGTCGCGCATCGGCGTGGCCAACCATGAAGCGATCGCCGCGGCCAAGGGCGGCGTCGAAGCGCTGGTGCGCAGC
>OFSF01000299.1_pt1 | contig 19829 bp, 11 predicted proteins | sample 1543271 | NCBI WGS metagenome assembly OFSF01 (sample SAMN07774227, study PRJEB24372) | wastewater metagenome | isolation source: Exp Tend VB 100WW | collected 2016-02
TAATTGTTCCTGCTGTACCAGTCAGGTTTGTAATAGTACCATTAGTACTATTAAATGTAGTAATGGTTCCGTCTGTGCTATTAAAAGTCGTAATAGTTCCTGCTGTACCAGTCAGGTTTGTGATGGTTCCATTAGTACTATTAAATGTAGTAATGGTTCCTGCTGTACCAGTCAGGTTTGTAATAGTACCATTAGTAGATACTAAATTTGCTATAGTACCAAGAGAAGTCAGGGATGAAGTTAAAATACCACTCCCTAAAGTATTATTAGAAAGAACTTCTGATCCAGCAATCTTATAAACTTTACCAGAAGCAACATCAAAGTCTTCACTAGACTTAAGTGCTGTAGAATTATTATTCCAAATTAATGTCTTTCTTATGCTAGTAGAACCAATACCAATTCCAGCACCATCAAGAAGTAAGTTAGTACCTATTGTTGTCGCAATACCAACATTAAAGTCAGCCAGTTCTATGGTTGTGGAATTAACAATAAATTGTGTACCATCAATATATAAATCACCTTTAATTCTTACTGCACCAGTATCATCTCCTACGGCTGCTGGGTCTATTGTAATAATTGCTGGACCACTTATGGTATTGGAGGTAATATTAACACCAATTCCAGATACACCAGTAGAAAACTGAGATGCCGTAACAACACCTGAAATATAAGTATCTCCACGAACATCAAGTTTACTTATTGGAGTAGTTGTTCCAATACCAACTTCAGAATCAGAGGTGACTACAAAGACATTACCTTCCCCTGAAGATTCTACAGAACCTATCTGAAATTTTTGTATTGGGCGTATAGTTCCAATTCCAACATTACTAGAAACATATAGAAATTTATTTCTCATATGAACTACCAGTTAAAATTTTTTCTAACATGATTACTACTTGGTGTCCAACCTTTAAGTTATTACTTAATATTAAAATAAAAACTTCAAATTAATTAAATCCTAAATGTTCACAAATTTAAATATTTTAATTTCATTTGTATTTATACTTCCAAGGCACTTCAAAGAAGAATAATTTTTTTATTACAATTTAAATTTCCACAAGACCAGGAAATCTTAAACCTTCTTTAAGTGCAACCAGATGTGTATTTACCACAGCAATTTTTGTTCCTGGCCACCAATTTGTTTCTAATCTCATAGAAGAAAATCGTATATTTTTATTCCTTATAAATTGTGCTTTATTTTTATTGGTATAATAAGGGAAACTATCTTCATTCCAAAAAGATACATGAGTTGGGTCACACCAGGCACCATTACCTTCAGTAGATGGAACCTCAATAAATGCCCATCCTCCATGAGCAAGAACCCTATGTATCTCTTTCATAGTTTTAATAGGGTCTCTTAAGTGTTCAATTAGATGAGAAGCATTCAATACTCCAACACTATTATCTTTTAAAGGAATACCTTCATTCAAATCACAGACGATATCCGCATCTTGTTGGTCTATTGTAGTATATCCTGCTCTTGGGAATAAACCACCACCCAAATCAATTTTTAATAAACCATTTAAATCAGCATCTATTTCTGCAAGTTGTTGTGCATATTGATTATGAAGTTCTTTAGTTTTGATTTGTATTGCATCATTTCTTTCAAGAAAACTATTATCACCAGTAATTCTGTAGATATAAAGAACTTTAGTAATATGATAAAACTTTGTAACCAAATAAGTTCTTATCATTAGTTCATGGTCATCACATACAGAAAGTTCTACGTTATGTCCACCAATCTCTTCATAAGTATCCTTTCTCCATGCTCTCACATGGTCTGGTGCATACCAAATATAAGATAAAGAATGACTAGATGGTTTAAAAGAATTCATTGCAATTAACTTCTTACCATTCCAATCATATTCATCATAAGTCCAACCATTAGAAGAAGTAAATGGGACAAACTTATCTTCCATATGATAAATTGCATTATCACTATAAACAAATCCACACTCTGGATTATTTTCAAATGCAATCTTAAGTTCTTTTAAGCAATCAAGAGTAAGAATATCATCATGGTCCATTTCTACAAGAACATCACCAGTTCCTAATGAGAATGCTTTGTTTTTTACATAACCAATATTTGCATTTCCATCATAATTCGTGTATATCTTTACTCTTTTATCATTCAGGATTTCTTTTGAGAGTTGGTCCTTTTTAAACTCTCCGTTGAGATAAACAATCCACTCCCAGTTCTCATAAGTTTGTTGAGTAATACTTAAATAAAGTTCATCAAAGTATGATTGATACTTATGTGAAGGGGTGATAATACTAAATTTCATGTTCAATCAAAGAAGAATAAGTGAAATAATCTTGAGTTAGTTATATTAGTTCCAAAGTATTCATTTGCCGAGTGAATACATTTTGCATCAAAGAGAACCAGACGATTAAAGACATTACCTGCAGTATCTACAAGTTCAAATTTGGTCTTATCAAAAAATCCAGTTTCACCAAAAACATTAATGTCTTTAAAATCATTTTCATTTCTTAATCCAGTTCTTTTGTGCGCATACAAAGAAGTTCCACAAGATAATGGTGCATCAGGAGTCAAATATACCATACCAGCAAGTGTTTGTCCATCACAGTGATACACTAAATCATCTTCTGCTGTACAATACTGAAATCTACCACACATTCCATGAGTTTCGGTCCATTTTGTGATTTTCTTTCCTATAATCTTCTCAAATGCTTCCTTGGTTCCTGGAATAATAAACTGCTCCTTAGTTCTATTTCCTTTGTAATAATCTAAATTTGATTCAAACTCTTGTTGAAGTGCAAACTCTCTTACAGCATGTGGGTCAGCATAAAAATCATCTACAATCCAAAGTCGTGGTTTGGTAGTAATATTAATTGAGAATGAGTTTATATTTTTTTCTTCACTAACTTTTGAGAGTGCATAATTATGAAGATAGTTTGGATAATCACCACTATCATAATAAATGTTAGTATCGAGCAAGAAATAATAATCCGGAAATGGTAATTTTCTTTCTGGATTTATGAGTTTTATGGTTTGTTCCAACATCTTATCATACTGCTTGAGTATATCATAAGTTTGTGCAAGATGAACAATATGCTCATTTCTTACTGGGCAGTATTTTTCTGCAGCATTAAACCACTCTATTGCTTTTTGGTAATTACCAAGATACTTATGACCAAGGCCAATAGAGAATGCAGAAAAATAAGACATCTCATGAATACCTTGTGCATTTATGTGCTTTAGGTATTCTTCAAAGTAGAAAATAAATCTGCGAGCAAATTCTTTAGAATGAGATTCTTTTAATGGATAAAAATCTCCACCATAACAATCCATATAAGACTTTGCAACATACCAGAAGTGATAAGTATCCGTAAGCATTGTTTCTTCACGAATCATCTTTTCTTCAAGTTTAAGTGCATCAGTAATATACTTGGTTCTTACTTCATAACTTTCACCATCATTAGTTCCAATCATTCTTAAACCACGAGGAAGATTAACTCTTTCAAAATTTCCTCCCTTCTCATTGTCCAAATAGATGACTTCATGGGCTGGGTCATGTTGAAACTTCCAGGGTAGTTTTGCATTCCATATCCATGCCCGATAATAGATACATCCAGGTGCTTGTGCAACAACATGGAAACTTTCTGTGTTAGTATTTAAAAATGGAGACCAATCAAAGTCATCATCGACTTCCAAATACTCATCACAATCCATCTTCATAATCCAATCACATCCGTGGTCGGTCTTCATACAAGTTTGAAGTAGATGGTCACGATTCCAACCAAAACCTACCCACCCTTCTTCTACATTATAAATGAACCCAGGAATGTTCTTATCAGCAAAAAATTCTTTTACAATATCTGGTGTTCCGTCAGTAGATCCATTATCTTGGAATACATAAAAATCAATATACTTATAAACACTCTCAAGCATTCTACGAATACCTTTGGATTCGTTCTTGAACATTGAGATCATACAGATATTCGCACGAATTTCTTGTGGTATAAATTGTGAGATTTTTTGTAAGTTTAATGGTCTTGTGTAAGGAGTTGCAATAAAAACTTTGGAACTTTCTTCGCTCAATTTTTTAGTTGTTTTCTTAATCACAAATAAAATATCATCATACCTTCCTCTAACATCTCTCAAATCATACAGTATGTATTCATAATCAAAAATATCAGAATTTGGAATTTTTGAAATCAATTCCGATACATCTTCAATTCTTTGAACATCTTCTATGATTAATACTCCATCAGGTTTTAGAATATCTAGGTATAGTTCTATAATCGTTAATTGAGTTTCTAATGTATGAGGCCCATCATCAATAATAACATCAAAACCATTTTCATATTTTTCGTTTAGGAAAGTTATACAATCTGTATTATATGCGTCAATAAGAAAAAAATTTACTCTATCGAAATCTAAAGAATTTCTTACTTTATCTCCTAGATAATCTATAACATCTAATCCACATATTTCAAAGTTCTTAAAATAATCACTCCACAATAGTAAAGAACCACCACGATAAACACCTATTTCTAAAATAGAACCTTTCTTATCTTTATATGGACTTAACAGTTCTTCATAAACATCAAAGTATGAGTGAGATGTATTTTTATCAGTTCCGCCGTCTTTATCATCTCCGTTGATATCATACTTTTCTACAATATCACTCAAAGATAATACATTATCAATAGATTCCTCAATTAAGTTAGTTTTTTTGTTATCCATGTAGTAATCTGGCGAATAATTAAAAACATACAAACAATCTTTTCCTGAATTATGATAAGACTTATAATTTGGATTTTTTGTTCCTATCCAAAATTCTGACCGATATCTTCCTCTTTCGTCCTTTTTGTGGTAAATATAATCTAAATCTAATTTTTGAATATATGATGCATTTGCCCACCAAAAGTTTCCTGCATAATGTGAATTTGGTTCTTTAACGTATTCTTGGGTATTTTGATCTTGTGATATAGAATAATCGTTCCATTCGGCTCCGACACAATCATGTTCATTTAAATCTTGAACGCAGTTTTTCCACTTACCAATTACAAAGTACTCAAGATATTTTCTCCAAGAATTAGTATTATATTCACAAAGACCATCATTTAAATGAGTAACTCCCTTTGAATGAAAGTATAATACTTTATAGTCTGGGTTTTCATTACAAAAATCCCAAAGAGAATTTAGAGTATTTGCCTCTAGTATTTTATTCTCATTATATTCTACTTTTATTTTATCAAAAATAATTGGTAATTCTTGAGTTCCATTTATTCCTACATGAATAAACTCACACTCATCATATAACCCAGATTGAATTAATGAATTTATTTGTTCTTGGAATAATTCTTTCCAATTATTTATTTGATATAAATGATAAAAAATTGCTATATTACTTTTGCTAGTTAGATTGCCAATCATATTTGTAATTTTTATTTGTTTAGATTTTGTAAATTTATTTTATTTTATATAATCTTTTATTATTTTTGATAATTGGGAAAACGTACTACAGTTTGAAGTATAGTATGAAGTTGAATGTGATAATAAAAGAAAATCTATAATAGATTCTTTGCAATGCTCGTTGCTACTTTCAACATTGTAAATTGTATCAATTTGATCTTCATTTTTAAAAGATTCATGATCCTCCAATCTCCAATCAAGATTTGGAAATACCTTTTCTCGTTTATATTTTTTAGAAAAAACATAAACATTAGAATATTCATTAAATTTTTTTTCAACGTCAGGATTATCTGAGCAAACGAAAAACTTTTTATGGTTATTTTCTTTTATGTTGTTAATTAATAAATCAATATCTTGAAAATTAAAAAGATGTTGATTGTCAGTTAATCTAATATGAATACCTTCATATCCATTTATTAAATTATTATTTACAATAAATTTATTTACACTATCTTCAATTTCTTTATTAAATTTGATACTTTGAACTGTTTTTTTAATTTCTTCTTTTGGTATCCAATCATTTATAAATGGAGCGTAATAAAATACTGGTTTATCCGAACTATTTACTAAATTTAAAAAAGACTCAATATCAAGATTTTTTGGATGATGGCATACATCATATTCAAAAAAATCTAAATATCGATCATTATCCCAGGAAAATAAATTATAATTTTTTCCAACCTTAAAATACTCACTTATAGGTGTATTTAAAACTTCAAAATTATTTATAGGTGAAAAAATATCATAAAATTCAGACCTAAACATATGATTACTATGCCAAATTATCTTTGGTTCAAGATTGCACAATCTAGACAAAGTAATACCGGCAATTAATCCAGCATATCTGTTTGCAAAACCATGTGAACAATATATTTGAAAATGCTTCATGATGAATTTTAAATTATTCCAATAATATTTTTGAATTGTGATTGCCACTTAGAAGGGAATGGTGTGGGATATATGTGATTTAATCTACATATTTTTTTATCACATATAACTATATTTTTATTAAACATTCCTGCAGAAACACTAAATGTGCTTGATCCAACAACTAAAATATCTGCATGAACCAACCCATTAAAATCTGATAAAAATTTTCCTCCACCATCATCACTATGATATAGTAATCTTTCAGACTTAATATTGAGTTTTGGGTCTCCCCAAGAAAATATATGAATAAGTGCTTTTTTATAATTGCTCAATAAAATTTGTATTAATGAATCATATACATCAGACTCTACATACCTATGCGTATGTTCGCTTGTTATATCTTCTCCTCTTCTAATATGAATTGCTATATTTAACCTATCAGAAGGATAGTATTCGGGTTTTTTTTCAGAATAAGAATTATGAAAATCTTCCAATAACTTCTGATTGAAATACATGTCTTCATCTTTAGATACCTCATTGTAAAAAAATTGATGAGTGTCTATTTGAATATTATCATCAACTTGATTTATTGATTTAATCTCAAGATTATTCATAATATCAGTTAACATCTTATTTGAATCTTCAATTTCATCATTTTGGAAACAAGATTTATTATCTAAAAGTATTCCAGTTATGGGAGTGTGTATGTAATTTAATTTATGATATCTAGCATAAGATATTCCACTAATTCTAGCATAAAATTGCGAACCGAATCCATCATATCCACGATCAACTGTAATGGTTTTTGTCATAAGATTTTTTTTAATTAAATTTGATAGAATTGCATTTAATAATCATGCCAGACAACTGACCTTCTTTCATAAAATTCTTGATTTGGTTTTTCAATAAAATAATAAAGTGCTAAAGAATATCTTTCAATATGTTCAGGACACTTTAAAGGAATTGGATGTCCATGAATAGAATGATCAGACAAAGTAAATATTGCTGCTCTATTGAATAAAGGAAGAATTTTATGAGCACATTTTTTATTTTTACTATCCCACAACTCTAGAGCACCCTCCCATTTTTCTTCCCATTCTGGATTGAGATATAGAAGAAGATTAAGAACTCTAAATTGATTTAGTTGATTTAAATTATAATCAACATGTAACGATAATTTTCCTCCAGATTGAATTTTATGAGCCCCACCACCAGAAAAAGAAGGATCGGCAATTAATCCCTGAATTCCCGTAAGATTTTCAAGAAAATTTAAAAAAGGTTTAGAATTAAAATATTGTAAAGTATTATAAACAGTTGGAGCATAGTTTTTTATATCTTGTATATTTTCATCACACCAAGGAGTATAAAATTTATTAACTTGATGTTTCGACATGTATATATTATTAGAATGTTCAAATCCCCAATTTGTATAATTTTTTAGTTCAGTGAAGCATTGTTTTGCTACACTATCTTCAATAAAGTCATCAATAACAATATTTGGAAATGGATTTGAATTTAAGTAAGAATAATTTAATTTTTTTCCAAAATTATAATCATTAAAGATGTTCATATTTTGTATTTTCATATAAGTAGCAACAAAATCACAATATTGAGTGTCAGAATCTACAGAAACATGAAGAGTTCTAACTGGATATCCACAATGTTGTGCCCATTTCTCTAAAGAAAAAGCAGCATCTCTATAAAATCTCCAAGAGTCAGTTGGATATGGATGATACTCTCCAGAAGATGGGGCATTAATATAAATGTAACCTCCAGGTTTAACACACCTACATTTTTCTTTGAACAATTCCCAGAAAAATTCAGTATGTTCAAATGCAGATGACGAAAGAATCGCATCAAAACTATTATCTTCAAATGGTAGTTTATGAGGATCCGTAAGAACTATATCAACACCGGGTCCTTCTTCAAGGTCTACACCAACCCATTCACTTCCTTCTGGACAAATATCTCGCAACCCACCATTTCTATTACAAGAACCAACCTCCAAAATTTTTCCTGAGATAGAATAATTTTGGAGGAATTGTCCCCCCCACCACATAGCAGTATCATGCATAATTAAAACTCACAATCACAATAGTCATAATCGTATTTCATAAATTTACCCGATTTTCAATAAGTGTTAAAATTTCTTGATTGTTTTCTTGTTCTTTTGTGGGAGCATAAAGTGCCCTGGGTCTTGGGTCAGTTCCTTCTGGAGGTTCTGTAAGATAATAAACTGCTAAACTCTTTCTGTAAACTCCTTCTGGGCAAGTAATAGGTTCTGGAAACCCGTGCCAAGAGTTTTGAGTTGTATCAAATAACACAGCACGATTAAAGATATTATCTACTGTGACTACTTTATCTTTTGGTTTGTTTGTTTGAGCATTATGAGACCAAAGTTCTAATCCACCACCCCATTCATTATTCCAGTTTTCTGTTACATAAAATATCAGATTTAGTTTTCTTTGAAGTTTCAGTTTTGGATGAATTGAATAATCTAAGTGAACATTTAGTTTACCACCTTTTCCGTGAATATGCAACCCCCCACCATGAAGTCCAATATCAGGATAAAGTTTTTCTATTCCTGTGATTTCTTGAAGTTTTGAAATAAATTCTTTAGAATTTAAGTATACAAAGGTTTTGTAGGTTTCTGTACCAAATGCGTACCAGTTATTACAAGATTTTTTATTCTCTAATGGATTATTATAAGAAAACCAGTAATTAGAACAATATTCTGGAAATTCTTGTGATATTATTCTTGCTTGTTCTTCATTTAAGAAGTCATCAATAATGTAATAATAAAATGGTTGCATAATTAATTTTTAAAAATCATTAAGAAAGTAGTTCGACCCAAGAATTAATTGTTTTACTCCAGTCATAGTGTTCTCTTGCGTAATTTTGTATCTCTTCGCATTTTTCTCTATATTCCTTTGGATTATCCTTATAGTACATTAAATTTTTTCTAGTTTCGTTTAAAAATCCCAATTCATCCAAAGGAACTAAAACTCCACCACCGTGTTTTCCATTTTCTTCAAAATATCCAACAGGAGTTCCTATAATAAGTTTTCCAGCAGCGGCTGCTTCCATTGCCGGAAGTCCTCCTGCGTCTTCACTAGATGACATAACTAATGCATCAATTTTATTATAATATGCAGGCATACACATATAATTATAGTAGTTATGAGATACTAAATTTAAATCTTCAATACCAGAAACAACTTTTTCTACTAAATGTCCCCTTTTCCTATCAACTCCATAAAAAGTAAAAGATTCTTTTGCCCCACCATATCCAACATTTCTTAATGAATCATGAACCGGATCACAAAAAAGATCAAAATGAATACCGTATTTAACAAATTTTGGAACTACTGAAATACCAATTTCTAGAGATTTGTCTGAAACAATTTTGGATATTACTGCATAAGAGTATAGTTCTGAATAAAAATCCACACCTGATTCTTTTTTTGCCAGTAAAATATCCCATTGCTCATGAGCAATTGCAACAATTTTATTGAGAGGTATTCCGTAATTGTAATGCAATTGTAAACATGATTCAGGATGAGTTACGAATAAGTCATAAGTATTATTCAAAAGTTCAAATTCTTCTGAAGTATAAGTTATACCAATATCTAAAAGATTTGCGTAAATATTATGCTTATAAAGTTCTTTACATAATCCATGATGTAGTGAACCGAATGCCCATCTATTTTGTGTATAAAATAAAACTTTTTTCATGAAAAAAGTTCCACCCAAGAGTGAATGGTTTCACTCCAATCATAGTTCTCTCTGGCATAATTCTGTATTTCTTCACATTTTTCCATATATTCCTTTGGATTATCCTTATAGTACATTAAATTTTTTCTAGTTTCGTTTAAAAATCCCAATTCATCCAAAGGAACTAAAATTCCCCCACCATGTTTTCCATTTTCTTCAAAATATCCAACAGGAGTTCCTATAATAAGTTTACCCGCCGCGGCTGCTTCCATTGCCGGAAGTCCTCCTGCCTCTTCAAGTGATGACATAACTAATGCGTCAATTTTATTATAATATCCTGGCATACATAAGTGATTGTAATAATTATGAGACACTAAATTCAAATCTTTAATATTAGAAACCACTTTTTCTACTAAATGTCCCCTTTTCCTATCAACTCCATAAAAAGTAAAAGATTCTTTTTCCCCACCATATCCAACATTTCTTAATGAATTTTGAATAGGTTGATAAAAAAGGTCGAAATGAATGCCAACTTGGACAACTTTAGGAACTACTGAAATATTAAATTCAATAGATTTATTTTTTAGTACTTGAGATATTACTGCATAAGAGTGTAGTTCTGAATAAAAACCCACACCTGATTCTTTTTTTGCCAGTAAAATATCCCATTGCTCATGAGCAATGGCAATAATTTTATTTAAAGGTATTCCATAATTACAATGCAAATGTAAGACCGCTTCGGGATGAGCTACGAATAAGTCATAAGTATTATTCAAAAGTTCAAATTCTTCTGAAGTATAATCTACATCCCAATCTAAAAGATTTGCGTAAATGTTATACTTATAAAGTTCTTTACACAATCCATGATGTATTGAACCAAATGCCCATCCATTTTCAGTATAAAATAAAACTTTTTTCATAATCAATTCTCCTTCGTAGCAACTAAATCATCACCAACATATGATAAATTATAAGAATTATTTTTTAGTGTTTTTTCTATCTTATTTTTTTCTTCAGATTGCATATTTACAATTTCAATGATAATTAATTTTGGTCTATAATTTAAATTCCAAATTTGCCAAAAAACATTAGAATCACATCCTTCTACATCAATCTGAAGAACATCAATTTTCTCAATTGAATGCTTATTTGAAATATTTTCAAATGTAGTACATAAGACAGGTTCTTTTACTGCCTTGGAAATAAGATGTTCTTCTCTCATTACATTTTTTTCTGGATAAAAAGTTGAGATTCCATCAGACCATGAAGGAACTTCTCCAGATTCTATCAATTTTGAAGGTATTCTGAACATGTATTCATAACCTTCAGAATCAGAAATTGCAACATTTTCAAAGATTAAATTTTCTCTGTGCTCATAATTTTGTTTTAACTTTTCAAAATAATCACCCATTGGTTCAATCAAAAGACCTTTCCAATGCTTGTTTTTGAATGCATATTTGAAAGTATTATCGTGATTGACACCATCCATAGCGCCAACAATTATGAAGAAAATATCCTCAGATTCCAATTTATCAAAAAATAGATCATAAGCATCTTTAATCTGATACCAACCTTTTTTATTTTTCAAATCATCAAGTTGTTTGAAAATTTTATCATATTTTTTACCACATGCTTCTAAACTATACTTATTTCTTGCTTTATTTGCAATATAATTTCTATCCAATTTTTCAACATCATTAACAGCATCTAACCAATCTTGAAGAGTATGACATCTAAATCCCATTCCCTCTTCGACAGTTTCAGTCATAGCACCATAATCCACGGATATAACTGGAGTTCCACATAACATAGACTCTACAGCCATTCCACAAAAGGGTTCAATAAACGTTGTAGGTGCCAATAAAGCTCTTGAATTTCTAATAAAATCACTTCTATCCTTTCCAAATACCGGTCCTAAAAATTTAACATTAGGGTGATTATATGCAGAATGATCTCCGTGGCCATGAATAAGAATAGGATATTTACTATTATCAGCTATAGCAAATATAGTACTTAACCCTTTACATGGAATTACTCTACCCATAAAAGACAAATATTTCCCATGTTCATAATTCGGAATCCAATCATCCAAATCATAATAATTAGGAACTACCCATTGGTAATTAGATCCATTTGTTCCTTTAATGCCATGATAATGGTGCAACCAGGTATAACTTTCAAAAATATGAAAAGTACCATCCATAATAGTTGGATAACCAATTCCAGTCTCAACATGAAAATTATTTGGAAAAATATTTTTTAAATTTTCGTGTGCATGTCCAAAAGTATGACAAATGATATCATTAGGTTCAATTCTATTTGATATTTGCTCAATTAATCTTTCATGAAAACAAATATGTCCAGAATCTCCTATAATAGCAAGAGGTTCAAATGATGATATATTATCTGCACCAAAAAATGAATTAAACTCATCATGATTCAAAATTTGAACATGCTCATCAGCCATGCTCTCACTACCTTCATTTGAATATTCTATAACTTCATATCCATATTGTTTCATCATCTTAGGAAATCTAAGAGATTTTCCAGTAAACGCACAATGACTAAAATATTGTTGATTTTTAGTATGGAATGGTGAAATAACGTGCAATCTCATGTTTAAAATTATTTAATGTATGTATAAAGTTAGTATCAGTTATTTATTTTTTTTTCTAATTTCTCAAATCTTTCATTAAGTTCTTTAATTGCTTCAATTAAGACTCCAACAATATTACCATAAGAGACTGATTTTAGTCCAGCAGGATTTACAGATACAACTTCGGGCAATATTTTTTCAATTTGTTGAGCAATCACACCAACAGATGGTTGATTGTGATTATCTATCCATTCATATTTAACACCTTTCATTTTTGTAACCATTTCAAGAGCATTTTCAATAGATCTTATATTAGTTTTTTGTGTTTCGTCAGAAGTAGATGTAAATATTGTTGCCGATAATGTACCAGTACTTGCATTGAACTGAAGTTTACTGTCACTTGCTACACTAATTGATTCTACATTTCCTGAAATAGCGTTGTTGGTAGCCGTAAAAAATATATTTCCTGTAGTGAGGGTATTAGTGGCAGTAATAGTAAGTGGATTTCCATTTAATCCTAACACACCTTGAGTACCTTGAGGACCTGTTGCTCCTTGGCGTCCTTGAACACCACTAGGACCTGTTGCTCCTTGGTATCCAGTACCTGTACCTTGAGGACCTGTTGCTCCTTGGAATCCTGTTGCTCCTTGAAATCCAGTGACACCTTGAGGACCTGTTGCTCCTTGGAATCCAGTACCTGTACCTTGAGGACCTGTTGCTCCTTGGAAACCTTGAACACCTTGAGGTCCTGTTGCTCCTTGGAAACCTTGAACACCTTGAGCACCAACAGCACCTTGAGGTCCTTGAAAACCTTTAGCAGCGGCAATACTTGCATCGACCCAAGTAATACCAATTCCAGTTGACATCAAAACTGATGTTGCTGCTCCTACTTGATTATTAAAATCATAAAGCCCACCACGAATTCTTACATCACCGGCAACATCTAAATCTTCTGTTGGATTTGTGGTTCCAATACCAACATTAGAAATTCTGTATATTTCACTACCATCACCAGAAGTCCAACGAGAGGCAATAAATTGATTTCCGTCTTCTCTTAATATTCCACTAAAATTAATATCTCCAGCAACATCCAATGAATATTGGGGATTTGTGGTTCCAATACCAATTTTAGAATTATTTAATACAAAATCTGAACTAAAACCAATACGATTAATAGACATTTATGCGTATAACTCCTTCATATTATTTAGATTGTAATTCTTTGAGATAATACTTTTACAGTTGATGATGATGCACTACTCATTGTGACTAATAGTCTTGCATTTGCACCACTTATATCGGCACTAAAATTACCAAGATAATTATTTGTTGCTATAGAACCATATTCAATTATATTTGCGGTGGTTCCATTATGAATAATTAATACATCAGAAGCCTGATAATCAGTTCCTTGTGTGATTTGTATTTGCATTTTAGAGGAACGATAAGTAGAAGTTGAAAAACTATCAATTGCAGTTGCGGCAGTTGTTGTAATTCCAGTGATTGTTGTAGAAATACCTGCTGCAGTTCCTATATCATAAGAGTTTGCTGTGATTATTCCCGATACATTTACACTCGTTGCTGTTGCAGCACCTAATGATGGTGCTGTTAATGTTGGAGATGTAAGAGTTTTATTAGTAAGTGTTTGAGATCTAGATAATGTTACTACCTCAACACCTTCAATAGTTACAACACCAACATCACTTCGGGCAATCGTAGTATCACTTGCGTGTCCAAGTTCAATAGAACCAACACCTAATGCAGTTAATGTAGATGCAGTTAGACCACTTATAGGTAATCCAGTACAACTTGTTAATGTACCAGAACTTGGTGTTCCTAATATTGGTGTTGTTAATGTAGGTGACGTAAGAGTTTTATTCGTTAATGTATCAGTAGAAGATATAGTAACAATATTCACACCTTCAATAGACACAACACCAGCAGATACTCTAGCAATTGTAGTATCACTTGCGTGTCCAAGTTCAAGAGTACCTATTATATTTGTATTACCAACAACATGAAGTTTTGATGTAGGATTTGTGGTTCCAATACCAACATCGGCATTAGAAGTGACTACAAAGATAGTACCTTCACTATTAATTCCTAAAGTATTTGCTACTCCTATCTGGAATTTTTGTAGTGGATTATTTGTCCCAATACCAACCAAACCTGATGCATTAATATTTGTTGAAGTCAGGTTTGTAATGGTTCCTGCAGTACCAGTCAGGTTTGTGATGGTTCCATTAGTGCTGTTCAGGTTTGTAATCGTACCTGCTGTACCAGTCAGGTTTGTAATGGTTCCATTAGTACTATTAAAAGTTGTAATAGTTCCTGATGTTCCAGTCAGGTTTGTAATAGTACCATTAGTAGATACTAAATTTGCTATAGTACCAAGAGAAGTCAGTGATGAAGTTAAAATACCACTCCCTAAAGTATTATTAGAAAGAACTTCTATCCCAGCAATCTTATAAACTTTACCAGAAGCAACATCAAAGTCTTCACTGGACTTAAGTGCCGTAGAACCACTACTCCAAGTTAAAGTTTTTTGATTTGATGCAGAACCAATACCAATTCCGGCACCATCAAGAACAACGTCACTTGTTGCCGTTGTTCCAATACCAATACGGAAATCAGCTAGTTCAATAGTTGTGGAATTAACAATAAATTGAGTACCATCAACATATAAATCACCTTTAATTCTTACTGCACCACTAGTTGTTCCTACACCAACTGGTGATGGGTCTATTATAATTTCTGAAGGACCAGAAATAGTATTAGTCGTAAACCCAAGATTTCCAGATCCAGTAGAAAACTGTGGTGCCGAGATACTACCAGAAGAAGCAATAATACCAGATGAATTAATTGTAACTACAGAGTCCACAACAATACTAGTTGCTGTTGCAGAACCTATTGTTGGAGTTACTAGAGTTGGAGAATTAGCAAATACGAGGGCACCAGAACCAGTATCATCTGTAACTGTTGTTTTTAAGTTTGCTGGTGTTGGATTTCCTAAAAATTCAGCAATCCCAGCACCAAGTCCAGAAATACCTGTAGAAACAGGTAATCCAGTACAACTACTAAGAGTTCCAGAACTTGGAGTTCCTAATACTGGAGTTGTTAAAGTAGGAGATGTAAGAGTTTTATTGGTAAGTGTTTGAGTTCTAGATAATGTTACTACCTCAACACCTTCAATAGTTACAACACCAGCATCACTTCGGGCAATTGTAGTGTCAGTTGCGTGTCCTAAATCAAGAGTACCAATTATATTCGCATTACCAACAACATGAAGTTTTGATGTTGGATTTGTGGTTCCAATACCAACATCAGCACTAGAAGTAACTACAAATACTTTACCATCTGTAGAAACACCTAAAGTATTTGCTGTTCCTATTTGAAATCTTTGTAGTGGGTTTGTGGTTCCTATACCAACAAGACCTGATGTTTGTATAATATTATTTTGGAATGTAGAAACACCAGAAACTACAAGACTTTGTGCCGTTAAGTTTGTTGTTGTTGTAATACCTAAAGTACTAATGCCAGTAATTAAACTATTACCAACAACATGAAGTTTTGATGTTGGATTATCTGTTCCTATTCCAAGATTTCCGGTTACTCTATAAACACTTCCGGCAAATAAATTAACAGTATCTGTAGAAACCCATTTTGAACTATCAAAGTGTCCACTATTTGCAAAAACTACAACATCAACAATATCATCAACAACTGCAGGATCATTTAAAACAATAGATGTTCCATTAGAAGCAGTAACTTCATTTGGACTGAGCCTTGATCCATTTAAATATACATCAACAAAGTTTGGAGTATAATTTACATAAAATGTAGTTTGGCCCTCCGTAGCAGTAAAACTTGAAAGACTTTTAGAAAAATATGCAGTTTTAATATCAATTGACACAAGACCACTATTATTAGTAATCGTAGAAATAGCAGTTCCAACAAAATTAAGAGCAGTAATAATACCAGTGGTAACATTTACTCCACCAGATTGAATACCAATACCCCGAATACCGTTTAATGCCGTCAAAACACCAGTTATATTTGCATCACCAATGACATGAAGTTTTGATGTTGGATTTGTGGTTCCAATACCAACATTAGAAAGTCTGTATATATTATCTCCAGAACCAGAAGTCCAACGAGAGGCAACAAATTGGTCTCCATTTTGTCTAAATGTTCCAGTAAAATTAATATCTCCAACAACATCTAACTTGTATTGTGGATTTGTGGTTCCAATGCCAAGATTTTCACTCACATAAGCACCACCAGTCACTTGAAGTCTTTGTGATGCTGTTCCTGTTGATGTTGTTGTTCCTACCAATATAGGTCCATTGGTGAATGTGCTGATACCACTTACAACAAGACTTTGAGATGTTAGATTAGTTACACTTGTAATACCTAAGGTACTAATACCGCTTACAACAAGACTTTGTGATGTTAGATTAGTTGCACTTGTAACACCTAAGGTACTAATACCACTTACAACAAGACTTTGTGATGTTAGATTAGTTGCACTTGTAACACCTAAGGTACTTATACCAGTGACTTGTAGTTGTGTGATGGACCCTATTCCACCTATAACACTTGTAGATACTCCGGCATTAGAAACATAATCTGCTACAGTAACATTAACAGATGTTCCATTTGCAGAAGCAGTAACACCAGGTCCAATAAAATTAAATGACGTAAAATCGGTTCCAATTCCAGTACCTTCTTCACTAATTCCTATTCCTGTAAGAGTAGTGTTAAGAAGAGTATTAATAATAGTAATTTCAGTAGCATCCTGCCAATCAACACCAGTTACTGTTGATACTAATAACTGACCCGATGTTCCTGATTGATTGTTTTTATCATAAAGACCACCACGAATTCTTACATCACCGGCAACATCTAAATCTTCTGTCGGATTTGTGGTTCCGATACCCACATTAGAAAGTCTGTATATTTCACTACCAGCACCAGAAGTCCAGCGAGAAGCAATAAATTGATTTCCGTCTTCATAAAATGTTCCGGTAAAATTAATATCCCCAACAACATCTAAAGAATATTGTGCATTCGTGGTTCCAATACCAACCTTACCAGTAATCTCAAGTACTGTTTTATCTTCAGTATAAGAACTAATACCAATCTTAAGATTTTGTTGACGATTACTGTTATATTTTGCCATTATTAGTTAAGAGTTTCTAAAATACTTCCGACAAACTTCAAGTTAGATGCATGACTACCAGAAAGGACCAAAGCATCACCAGATTCAAGAACTAACTTTCCGGCAAGAAGATTTGCAGTATCATTTCCAGAAATTGGATATTGTTTTAACATTTCAGTATCAGTTCCACTTCTACGATGTACTAAAGTTACATCCTGAGAAGTTCCACCAATATTTGCGACTTGAGCCAAAAGAACAACACCAGTATATCCAACAGGTGCGGTATAAACAACTGTTGCATTTGTAGATACAACTGCAGTAATTGTTTGAAATACATTAAGTGCTAATGCCATTTTTTAATCTCCTCCGAGTGCAAGTATGAATGGTGTCATTGTTGAAAATAAACTTTTGGAATAAAAAGTACCAGAAATAGTTCCAGACTGTTGATTAATTGTAACACCATCACCAATACGAAAGTTTCCTGCTTGGTCTGTGGATGTAAATACGACCAAACCACCATTTCTCATATCAATTTCATTTTCTTGAATTGGAACTCCACCTTGATTGGGAAGAGCACCATTAATATTAGTTCCAGAACCAATGTACTCTAAAGAATGTCCTGATGCTAATACCCGACTTTGCTTAAAGAAAGGAACAGTTGAACCAAGTCCAACTGCATAAGGAACATTATCAGTAACAGTAATCGTACAAATACCAGAAGATATTGGAGTAGATTTTGAAATTACATAATAAGTTGGTATTAAGGTTGCCGTGCCTGTTGCAGTATTTATTCCAACATCAGGAGAACTAAAAGTTACTATAGGTGCGACTGAACCATATCCTCTACCATTTGAAATCATTTCCGTAGAAACAACTGTTCCGTTCACAACTTCGGCAACGGCAGTCGCAGTAATTCCCCAAGGTTCAGTAGGGCTTTCAATTGTAATATTAGCATTTCCAGTATATCCAGTTCCTCCAGAACCAACAGTCACACCACCAACTGTGTAATAAAGTTCATCAAAAAATACAACCTGACCATCAAAAGGTCTTGTGGTATTTATTTTAACAGTTCCACCAGAAACATATGTATGTGCGAGTGTAGAAACTCCAACATAAGCAGAAAAACTATTTGCGGCACCAATAGCAGCAACCTCAAAAATATATCCAAAGTTTCCAGAAGGAAACGTAGATATTCCAGGACCAGAAGGACAAGTAAATCCAAGTCCGGCAATTGAAACACCCATTCCCACATTAAAGTTGTGATTTGTGGTTGTTGTGATTGTGATAATCCCAACAGTATTATTATAAACAGCAGTCTGTATTCCAAGTGTTGGAACATTTAAATCTAAAACAAAAGTATCACTATTTGCTGCAGCAGAAGCAGTAATAATTCCTGTATATTTTTTAGGTCCAACACCATCGGCAACTAATCCATAATTACCAAATGATGAGTTAGAGTTCGTTAAGTCGCAGGCACTACCAGAACCACAAAAAATAGCAGTCTCATTACAGATAGTAAAAATTGAAACTAATTGTGCATATCCTTCATTCGTAATTGAAACTCCAATACCACCTTGATTATATTGAGTAAATGAATCTGTCACCATTGATTTAGTTGGTCCTATTGCATTCTTCCCATCAATCTTCAGTCCAATACTATTTGGAATAAAGTTGGTACAATTTCTAATATAAGGTGACTGATTAAAATATCCAATTTCTTCCGAATTAAACGCAAAGATTGCCTTACCAGAGTTCAATGTTCCGGTATAAGACATTTCTGTTACATAATTTCCATTTGAAACATAAAATAAATCTTCATTTGCATTTTGTGGTGAGACAGAGACTTCTCTTAGACTATCACCAATAATAGAAACCTGTGCCGGAACTGTGAGTGGGTTATTTTCTATATAAGTTCCAGCACTAACTTTAATAACAGTTCCTGTTCCTGCTGCTGCGATTGCTCCTGCAATTGTTGCTTTTGCGTCTCCAAGTTTTCTTCCTGTGTTTGTATCACTTCCATCTTTCGTAACATATAAAATATTTGT
>OFSF01000300.1_pt1 | contig 19750 bp, 39 predicted proteins | sample 1543271 | NCBI WGS metagenome assembly OFSF01 (sample SAMN07774227, study PRJEB24372) | wastewater metagenome | isolation source: Exp Tend VB 100WW | collected 2016-02
CGATGCACGACTCCGGTGACTTCTCTGACTGGTCCTCGTTGTCTCCGAAGAAGTGGTAGCCCTCTTCGACGCCGAGTTCTTCGAGAAGGGCGTTGCCGTACTTGCCTCGGTACCAGCAGTCGGTTCCCATGATGCCGAGGACTTGACCTTCGGTGGGTGGGTTGGCGTTCTTCCATGGACAGCCGCCGGCTTGCTGTGTGGCCTTGCAGTCAATCCGGTCGACCTCCATGACGGCGGTGCCTTGGGTGCGGCATGGGTACTGGAGCGGAATGTTATCGAGACCCATGAGGGTCCTCCTTCGTGGTGGTGTGTTGGTTGTAGTTGGTCGGTGTGACAGTCAGACGGGCGCGGGTAGCCCTCGTAGGTTGGAGCGTGCTTCGATGACGAGTTGCTCGATCCTGTCGTCGATGTCGTCGTCGTAACCGAGCGCCCAGAGAAGTGCGTGCATCATCGTCTGGTGTGTCCATGTCGATGGGTCGGCGCGGTAGTACGGGCCTTTGCGAGCAAGGTAACGTGCTCGGTCCTCGACCTCTTGCAAGATCTCCTCTTGACTTCTCATGGCTGCTCCTGTCGTGCATCGAACTCGAGACCGGCGATGAGTCGCTCGGCGATGACGTACAAGACGAGTCGACAGACCTCGGTCATGTCGGTTGTGGTGACGCCGTAGTCGGTGAGGTCCTCGCGGTAGCCGCAGACGTCGACGTAGACAAGCCATCCTTGGTGGGTGCCGGTCGGGACTGAACCGTCTGCGGTTTCGGCGATCATGCGGTCCACGTCGTCGTACTGTGTGCGCATCTCTGCCCATGACTCGTAGATGTAGGTCAGCCATTCGCCTCCCGGCGACTCGCTGTGGTCGGGGTCGGCGACGTCTGCCATCTTGGACAGTTCGTAGACGGTGGGTGGGACGGTTTGGTCGAGGTTCATTGCTGCTCCTTGGTGTGTGGTGGTGTGATCAGTTGGAGACGAGAACGCCGAAGATGACGTTGCGCATCTGACGGTTGAACTCGGCCTTGTCCTCGAGGAGTGACTCGTCGATGTCTTCGGGTGCGTAGTCGTCGGTGAGGGTGTTGGCGAGGATGCTGATGAGACGGCAGCATGAGTCGACGATGCTGCCCCACTTGAAGTTCAGTTCGGTGAGGCGATCCGCTTTGCCGGCGAGGTGGCTGGCGTAGATCGGACGATTGCGGTTGGCGATGTGCTCGATCACGGTTTGTGAGGTGCGGATGATCTCATTGGACAGTTCGACCATCTGGCGGTTGACGTACTCGAACTCTTCGGCGTCACGCTCGAGCATGGCGACGACTTTGGTGTCCGAGTCGGTCCACAGTCCGAACTCTTCGATGATCTTGTGGAATGCCATTCCGTTGAACTTGTGAGTGTTGGTGGTGGTGTTCATGATGGCGACCTCCCAGTCGCTAGAGGCAGGCGCTGTTGCCTACCACACGATTATTGGTGCCGGACCTAACGCCCGTCAACCATTATCTTTCTCGCCGGCAAGAACCCATGCCCATACCGCAGCGGCGGCGGGCAGCAGGAGCAACGAGAACGGCAGCAAAGTCCAGATCAGAATGACGGCGACCACGGTCATGGCGATGAACCCGACACCACCGGCAATGAACGCGAGAGCGGCGACTGCCATGGTGAGCGGTTCATCATCAGACACCGCTAGAAGGCGTTCTAAGGCGTTGCGCCATCTCATGCTTGGTCCTCGTTCATTCTGTGAAGTGCGAGAGCGAGAGCGTTGAGCAGTTCGGTCGCCTCGATTCGGGTGAGGTGAGCGCCGAGGGTCTGACCGTCCACGCATCGTTCGATCTCGACCCACACCTTGCCGGGATCACCGAGCGACGGTCGGGCGGTGGTGCGGCGGCTCATGACTCGACCTCGATGATGGCGACGGTGCCGGTCGGGGTCATGTGTGCAAGTTCGGCGAGGTGCCACTCGGCGTCGTCGACGGTCGAGAAGATGGTGGCTCGGTCGATGGTGGTGTGCCACAACTGTCCGGTGTGCTTGTCGAGTCGGATGTGAGCGGGGTGGCCGACTGCGCCGAGGTCGACGGTGATGAGGTGGCCGGTCACGGTTCGCACTCCTCGAGCAGTTCGAGAGCAACGGAGATGAGGTACTCCTCGTCTTCGTGATGGACGTGGATGTTGCCGTGGTCAGAGATTGAGTATCGGACATCGACCGCTCCGATCCATGCGACCGTCTCGTCTGTCTCGAGGTCGATGACGTACAAGCACAGGGCCGGTTGGCCGTCGAGGTTCGGTGAGGTGATCTCGTCGAGGTCGACCTGCCAGTCGTACCTGTCCGGCATTGTCGGTTTCGTCATACCCCCTCCATCCCTCGGGAACGTCCGCACCGGACATGGCACACCACCGAGTCGAGGTGGGCGTAGCGGTCGGCAAAGTGGAACATGTCTGCCTCCGGGACTCCTCCGTCGAACTGTCGGCCGCAGATCTCGCAGCATGAGTCGTTGGGGGTCCAGTACCTCTTGAAGGGGTGGTCGGTTTCGATGCGGATTGCTTCGATGGTCATGGGTTGCTCCTTGCGGTGGTGTGGTTGGTGGTCATGACTGAACCTCCGAGAATGCCTCGTCGTGGCAGTCGGTGGAACAGAGCGGGTCGGACCAGAACGTCTGGCCTTCATGGATGGTGCCGTACAAGTTGAGGACGGCTCCATCGTCGTCGGTGAGGCCGCACCATGAGCATTGGACAGCGGTTCGCTGTGCCGGCGTGGTGTGGTCGATGGTTGCAGCGTTCATGCTGACTCCTTGGAGTTCTGTCTGATGCAGCGACGGCAGCAGATCGGGTGGATGGTTGAGGCGTCGACGTTGGCGAAAGAGACGATGGTGCCGAGATGGTTGATCCGGTCAATCTGGATTCGTGAGTCGCACTCGGCGACACCGAAGGAGTCGACGTGCCACTTGCCGCCGTTGACGGGAGCGGCGAACGAGAGTTGCTTGGTGGTGAGCATCATGCGGTTGCCTTTCTGATCTTGTCGGCGAGGGCGAGGAGTGAGCGTGCGCATCCGTAACCGGCGACGGCGCATCCGTTCAGTCCTCCTTCGTCCATCGACCACTCGGCTCGGTACTCGAGATCGGTGATGGCGTGCTGGGCTTGTCCGTCGAGGACGGTGAGGACTCGCTTCGACCGTGGGCCGTTGACGACTCCCCATACCGGCATGAAGTCCTCGTCTGCTTCGGCGATGCTGTTCTGGTCGTCGATGACGTTGAGGAGTCCTTCGACCTCTTCGGCTTGGAAGGCGGTGAGTGTGATCTGGGTGCTCATCAGTCCTCCTCGTACTGTGTGACCCATGCGGCGAAGTCGGCACGGTCGTTCTTGACCTCTTCGTAGATGTCAAGGAACTCGACGCTCTGACTTCCGACCCGGTCGGAGTAGACGTACGCGAGAGCGATGTCCATGGTGCGGCGTTCTGAGGACCCCCACGGCATCTGGTCACGGATGCTCTTCATGTCGAGGAGCAAACCGGCGAGGTGTTGGAGTTGTTCTTTGCTGTTCATTGCGGCGACCTCCTGAGTCGCTAGGGCCGGCGGTGTTGCCGGCGAGGTGTTGGTGACGCGATTATTGGTGCTGGGTCTAACCCATGTCAACCATCTGGTTAGGCGTTGAGTTCTTTCCGGTGCGCTCGAACCTTCTTCTTGAGGTGCTCGATCCACGGAGCGGTCATGTCGCTGCCGAGGTCGATGGACACCCACGTCTCGAGCCGGTCGAGAAAGTCTGTCCACTCGATGCGCTCCTCGAGGTACCAGCCCTCCACGATGTCGTAGGCGGCGGTGAGGATGGTGTCGTCGATGTCGTCGACACTTCGGATGGGTCGGAAGGTGGTGGTCATTGTTCTCCTCCTCAGAAGATCGGTTGGCAGCGGTCGATGACGAACGAGCGGACGGCACCGTTCTTGCCTCCGTAGACGGCGATGGACCCGTCTGCGTTGACTCCCTTGAACTGGAAGGTGCCTCGAAGACCGGCGACCTTGACTTTGGTGCCTCGTGGGACTGCGTCGACCCACGCTTCGATCTCTGCCCATTCGGTGTGTTGCTGGTTCATGGCGACCTCCCGAGTCGCTAGGGGCCACCTTTGTGGTGACCTGTCGATGACATAGTAGTACCCGTGTCAACCACCCGGTCAGACATACCGTGCGGCGTTATGTCGGTGCTGCCGGTCGCGACGTCTTAGAACTCAATCTCGAGGGACTGACAAACTGCTGTGCCGGTTGGTGGCATTGTTCGTCGACCGTGCGCCTAACTGCGCCTAGCCGCCTAACTAGGTTTCTAGGCGCAACGAGGTCCAACGAGGTCGAGTCGAGAATCTGCCGCTGCGCCTAGCCGCCTAGTTGGATCTTTAGGTCCAGTTAGGTCCAACAAGATTGACCGGCGAATCTTCGGTACGCCTAGTCGCCTAACTAGATTCTTAGGTCCGGTTAGGCGGCTAGGTCGAGCGGTGGGGCTTGACGCAGGGCTTACAATGTCAACAACCAGTTGCCGGTGACCGCCGGCCGTTAGCGATGAGGAGTCGCCATGAGTGCCACCTTCCACCCCCACACCAACAAGGCTGGGCAGGAGTGTGCGAGATGTTCCGAGTGCGGACACAACGCTCCCACCTACTACCTCGAGAGTCAGCGTGACTGTCTCAACTGTCTCGACCTCGCCGAGAGTGTGCGCATTGCCGAGGAGCGTGCTGCGCAGGTCGAGCGATTGACGAACCCGGAGGCGTTGGATGTCGATGAGTGGGTCAGCATCACTCGACGAGAGGAGCGGTGGGCATGAGGTACGGAGCGATCTCGAAACACCCGAACGGTGAACCGCTCGAGGTTTGGGTTGGGACGGTCGAGTCGGTTGAAGGATTCCGACGCCGGGAGGAGCGGTCAGGGTTCACGGTCGAAGTGTTCGAGGTCGATGACGACCTCACCAGACACGACCTTGCTCTTCGAGTGTGGCCTCCCGATCCGAACGCTGTGAGCAGCAACCTTGGGGGGCTGATTCTTCGCCTCGACTTGTAATGGTTGACAAGGGTTAGGTCCGGCACCAATACTTGCGTCACGGGAGCAGGTTTCCAGTCTGACAAGATCCGGATACCGGCCCAAGGTTCATAGGGGACACTCAAGCAGCGCTGGAGTTGTCGAAACCCGCTCCCGAACCTCACCACCTAGCGTCCACAGGAGGTCGCCATGAACACCACCACGATCATCACCAACTCAACCACCGGTCGGAAACTTCGACGTGAGGTAGCGAAGTCGCTGTCCGGTTACCGGGCGGCATCGTTCGCTCGAGCCACCGGCACCCTCATCATCCTTGTCGACGGTGAGGAGCAAGGGTTGGACACGGACAACGGCAACCAGCGGTGGTATCTGATCTGTGAGGACCACGGCGGTATCTGCTCGCACGAAACCCGAGCACTTGCCGAGGGTTGGATGAGCGAACCGCTCGGTTGGTGCTTCGGCTGTCAGAACGTCCGAGACGGTTACGCTTGGGACATCGACCACGCTGTTCCGGCATGGGAGGCATGACCATGGTGCGCAATGCACACAAGAACAGATGGGGGTCTCATGATTGAGTGGGAGCAGAATGATCCGAACGTGATCGCTCGAGCAATCACCGTCGACGACAGCGAGATAGTCATTCTGGTTGCTCCGGCGTCGTCCATCGACGGACGAGACGGGCCGGTACTGATCCCCGGTTGGGATTCCACCAAGGTCAATGTCGTCTACTCACAAGAGTTCCTTGACCGGGTCATTGGTGATGAGACCGGCGTCGACCCCTATGCCTTGATAGCGGCGAAGGCTGCGCTGATGTCCGGGATCATGGATGCCGGCATTGCTGTCGGTTTGCAGTATCTGAACGGTCAAGTCTGAACCATCGGAGACAGTTGTAACCGTTGACTGTCCACCACAACGGCGCCATCGCCGCCGCCACCGGCGACCCCCAAAGAAGGTTCGTGATGAACCATGGGAGTGAGTGGCCGAGAACAACCAACCAGCCCCACCATCGACCCGAACCCACCATCCATTGTCCCCACAATCCAACCGCCTCGAAAGCGAGCAAGACCGCCCATACCTGTGGCGTCATGGATCAGGAGAGAGGGATGATGAGATAGTTGCCTTGGTGGTCGGGGTCGAGTTGTGAGGACGCCGGAAGGCAGTACCCATTGTTGACTCCGTAGGCGATCCATCCGACGACTGTCAGCGAAGTGGACGGGTCGTAGGGCATAGGGTCCACGATTGGGGCAATGTCGAGAGGCGGGGGTGGGATGAGAGTGTTGACCGGTTCGGGTTGCGGTTCTGCTGTCGGAGTCATGAGTCAATGGTACCGGATGGCGACGTTGCGTCTCTGACAGGTCGAGCGGCTTGGGCGTCACGGAATGTCTGTGGTCCTTGCCGGCGTCGGAGATGCGGGATCGAGTTGGCGACAATGCCGATCCGGTTGGTGGGTGCGAGAACGGCGAGGAGATCGTTGGCGGCTTGGTCGAAGTACCCGGCGTCTTCGAGTGCGTCGACACTTGGAAAGACGTCGGCGTGGCGGTCGAGGTCGATGTCGATGAGATGGTCCTGTCGACCACCGTAGGAGTACAGCCACCGAAAGTTGGTTGGGGCGGCTGGTTCGACAAGCGACCGGAACCTCACCACTTCCTTGGTGTAGGCGTAGAACAAGACATCCGGTGTGCGGTCGGCGATGCGCAACCACGCGACGGTGTAGGGGTCTGAGAAGAAGTCGCCGGCATCGTGGATGCGGACAGCGGCCCCTCCTGTCTCGGCCCATTGCGTTGCCCATGCGTCGAGGTCGAGGTCGAGGAGGTCGGAGCGAGGCTCACCGGTTGGTCGGAATCGTCGGGCGGTCAGTTCGTGCATCATCGCCGCCTCCCACTCGTCGAGGGTGTCGAGGACGTGGATGAGGTTGCGCTGATGCGCTGCCTTCACTACCGGGAACTGGTACGAGTTCACTCGGGCGTAGCAGAGTCGGACGCAAGCGTCGGCGGCTGGGCAGACGTTGACGTGCCGGCCATCGGGCAGAGTCGTTGTGGCGGCTGGGAGCGACCAGTTCCAGATTCGTGACCGTCTCAGTTCAGAGTTCTGGCGAAGGAGTGGTCGGGTCATTGCGTGTCCGGTTCGTTTATGCGCACTCCGTAGACACATGGGTCGTCCAAGACGCCGGCGTTGAAGTCGTCTTCCTCTTGCTGTGTCCATGGGAGGCCGTCATGCGTTGCGCATACGACCGCAGAGCAGAATCCTTGCTCGACGCCGTAGGCAATCCATTCGTGGATGTTCATTCGGTTCTCCTGTTCGAGATGTTCCAAGTGGAACATTCGGTGGTGGTTAGAGGCGACCGAGACCGCCTAAGTCGAAGTCGTTCTTCTTGCCGAAGCCGAGTGGAGCAACGTCCGGGACAATAGCGCCTGCTCCCGTTATCCCGAGAGCGGAGACGGCCCAGACAAGTGCATCGAGTCGGTCGGGTGAGTCGTTGGAGGTTTGTGTCCATGTCGTGAGTTGGTCCTCTAGCACCGCGTACTGAGGTGGCGATCCGACATGGTGGACGCGTCCTTGCTCGTAGAGAGCGGCGATGGGTTCTGCTCGTGTGCGCTTCCCGACTCGAGCCGTGACCCTGCGCACGGGTAGGCCGGGGCGGTGGGTGCGTAGGACTTGCTCGACAAGTTCGCCTCCTTGGTTGCCTTCGGCGATGACCCGGTCGGCTTGCCATTGGTCGTATGCCTCGACGACTCGGATGGCCCATTGGTCGACTGTCGGTTTCATCTCGCGTGGGATGGTGGCGTCTTCGAGTATGTAGGCGTGACCGGAGCAGCGTTCGATACGGCACGTCTCGTCTTGGTGTGGGCCGAGGGCGGCGACGATGATGCCCGTCTCGTCTGCGTCTTCGCCTGAGGTGACGGCAGGGTCCACCCCGATGACGACTCGGTGGAAGTCGTTGCGGGAGACGGCGATCACCACTCCACCTCTGTCGATGCGAGACGCGCGCGCAAAGATTCGATGGTGTCGGCGGCGTCGGTGAACGAACGTCCGGACAGCATGACGAGACCGACCTCGGAGGTGTCGGCAAGTTCGGCGAGGAGTCGAAGTTCGTCCACGATGTCGAGTTCCCGATCGTTGTGCATTAGTCCCTCCACATTCCTCGGAGACGGTCGATCTGTTCGAGGGACCACAAGGCTCCTTCGACATCGGTGAGCATCTCGCCGTGGAGTTCCTGCCGTCCGATGCGGGTGCCTTCGTAGGAGGCTAGGACGAGTTGACGGAAGGACGGAGCGAGATTGTTGAGGTTTGAGTAGGTGGTGTCGCTGGTGATCTCGACATGGTCACGCTCGTAGAGTTGCCTCATGAGTTTCACTCGCTTCGGTGTGGTGGTGACGAAGCAGCGAGGGTCGTGTCCGATGCGCAGTCCGAGCATGAGGTTGTTCCATGAGGTGTCGAGCGAGTCGCCTTTCGTCGCGTCCGGCCATGCCGCCAACTCGTCACACCATGCGGCGTCGTGCTGTGGGCCTCGTAACTGTGAGGGTGCAGCGGCCGAGTAAGTGAACGCTTGCGCACCGTTCGGCCAGATCAGTCGCCTCTTCGTCGGTTCATGTTCCGGGCGTGGGTGAGGGTCCGAGCAAGCCATGATGCCGGAGTCGCCGTAGATCATGACGTCTCGAGCGTCTGCTGGTGTTCGAGCGACTAGGGCGATGCGTCTCGCTCCTCGATTCCATACTTGGTCGAGTACCCATTCCGCTCCCGCTCGTGTCTTGCCGGTGCCTCGTCCTCCCGAGAACAGCCAGATGAGCCATTCGCCGGACGGTGGGGTCTGTGGGGTGCGTGCGTGCCGGCAGGTGGGGAGGTGGTCGTCGCTGTCCATCGGATGGTCACACCAATGGAACCCCTCATGAGGTTCGCCATCACAGTCGGGGACAGGACAGTAGAACCGACGCCGGATGACGCTTAGCGACGAATCTAGGCGGGTCTCAAGAGCAGTCAAGACGGCTGGTGGCGTGCGAGAAAGGATTGCTCGCCGTTGCTTCGGTGAGAAGCGGTGCGGCTCGGCGAGGAGGTCGTCGAGGGTTGAGGTCACCGGTCAGGATCGACCCGCTCGAACAGAGCCGCCAACTTCTGGTCGAGGACGTCGATGTCGACAGTCGCTTCGATGGGGCCACCATCGGGACCGGAGATCTCGGTTCGGTTGATACGCGCCCACTTCTGCGGATGTGAGCGTTCCAGATACCACGCCGCCGCTTGCCATGTTCCCTCGTTCGCTGCTTTGGAGATCAGACCCACCGACCGAACCTCTGCCTGCGCTCGTGCGCTTTCTACTGCGTCCAGAAAGTCCACGAAAGGCGCTTCTGTCTTGCGGGGCTTCTGTCCTTCGGCGACTCGTTCATTCTCGACTCGGCCACGTTCCATCCAGTTGTAGAACGTCTGCTTCGAGACGCCGGCGAACGCTGCCGCGGTGTCTTGGTAGTTGCCGGCGGTGAGGGCCGAGACGATCTTCTGTTGGACGTCTTTGGTGAGTTTGCTGGGTCTGCCCATGGTCATGATCATACTCCGGTCAAGGGTTAGAGGCCGGCGAGTCCCATGAACTCTGCTCGGGCGTCATGCTCGTCTCTGAGGGCGCCGATGAGTTTGGACGTGACCATCTCGCCTGCCTTGCCGATGCCTCTCATGCTCATGCAAGTGTGGGAGGCGGTGATGACGACTCCGACTCCGAGGGGCTGGAGGTGTTCGTCGATGGCGTCGGCGATCTGGGAGGTGAGGCGTTCTTGTACCTGTAGGCGTCGGGCGTAGCAGTCGACGAGTCGAGCGAGTTTGGAGAGGCCCACGACTCGACCGCCGGGTGCTGGGACGTAGGCGACTGAGGCGTGGCCGTGGAAGGGGAGCATGTGGTGTTCACAGAGCGAAGAGAACGGGACCTTGCGTACCACGATCATCTCGTCACAGGAGACATCGAAGGTGGTGGCGAGGATGTCTGCCGGGTCGAGTTGGTAGCCGTTGGTGAGTTCGAGGAGGGCCTTGGCGACTCGCTTCGGTGTGTCGAGGAGGCCGTCTCGGGTGGGGTCTTCGCCGATGTGTTGCAGTAGTCGACGTACCGCTTCGGTTGCTGTTGGTTCGGTCATGTCAGATTCCTCGGCGGTTGTCGTATGCGAGAACGTGCAGTCGGGGGGAGACGTTGTAGCCGTGAGTGGCGGCTATGTCCATGACTCCGGGGAGGGCGTCAAGGATGCGGTCGGTGTGGATTCCTTCGGGCATGAGATAGACTCGTTCGGGTGGGCAGTCAAGTGCGATGATGAGTGCCTCGATCTCGTCGAGGTCTCGTTCTGTGTTGACTACGAACTTGAGGCACCCCCCGTGGTCGATGATCACCTTGAGTGCTTCGAGGTCGATGCGCTTGTCGTAGTCGATGCCGCTGTTGGCGAGTTTGGGGGAACAGTTGAACCGTAGGAGGCCGGCGACGGGTTCGGTCCATTGGAAGAGTTCTTCGGGTGGGGAGATGGTTCCGTTGGTTTCGACTTCGACATCGAATCCGGCGTCTAAGAGATGCACGATGAGGGTGGTGAGGGCTTTCTTCTGCACGAACGGTTCGCCTCCTGAGATCACTACTCGACGTACCGGGCCTGCCTCGAGGAGTAGTTGGCTCACAATGTCCACTACCGGCATGGTGACCAGTTCGTTCTCTCGCTCGTACTTGATTCCGTTCTTACCGGTCCAGTCCCATGTGTAGGGTGTGTCACACCATGAGCAGTCGAGGTTGCACAAGCCGAGACGGACGAACATGACCGCTGTTCCTTGTGTCGGTCCTTCCCCTTGGATGGTGGGGCCGAAGATCTCGGAAACGCTTAGACGGGCAGATGTGGGGAGGTCTACGGCGGTCATGTCGGGTTCTCCAATGCTTTCTGGCACGCTTGGCGCACTTGGTCGGATTCGGCTTTCTTCATCAGGTACCAAGGACCTGTCATCTTCTCGGCGGTTGAGCGTTCGAGGATGACGGTCACGGTGGTCACGGTCGCACCGTCGCTGAGCAAGCGGTGGTTTCTTGAACCACGACCTTGACGACTTGGAGTGGGGTGAGGAGTTGTCCAAGTCGTTCGGCGGCGATGGTCGCGAGGTTCTCGGCTGTGGGTTGCCGGTCGATGATCACGATGCCTTCCAGACCGCGCATTGCGTCGAGGAGTGGGTCGTCGTCGCCGAGGATGAAGCGGTGGTCCCATTCGTCGTGAATGACGGCAAGGGCTTCCTTCACTCGAGCGAAGTCGATGACCATGCCATGCTCCGGTGAGTCGTCGTCTTTGATTGGTCCGGTGACTTGGACGGTGATGCGGTAGCGGTGACCGTGGAGGTTGCGGCACTTTGACTCATGTCTGGCGACTCGGTGTCCCGTGTCTAGGTCAATGTACCTTTCCACTATTGCGTCATGACTCATGCTGATCCACCTGCACTCGCCAGAAGGAAGCATCGGCGTAGTCGGTCGGATCGTCGACGCCGGCAAGATAGAACGCTTCGGCACGTTCCACGCAGGTTCCGCACCGTCCGCAATGGATGTCTCCACCCTTGTAGCAGGACCATGTGTTTGTCCACGGGACTCCGAGACGGTCGCCTTCTGCGGCGATCCATGCCTTGTCGTGATGCACAAAGGGAGCGACGATTCCACGGAACCCTTCACCGAATCCGACATTGCCGATGAGTGCGGCGGCGTTGGTTGCTGCGATGAACTCGGGACGGCAGTCGGGGTAGATGAAGTGGTCGCCTCCGTGAACTCCGGTTGCCACGAACTCGGCTCCGATGGAGACGGCGACTCCTGCGGCGATGGACAGCATCATCATGTTCCGGTTTGGGACCACGGTTGCTTTCATCGTCTGCTCGGCGTAATGCCCGTCCGGGACGTCGATGTCTCCGGTGAGAGATGAGGAAGCGATGAGGCCGGTGATGGAGGTGAGGTCGACGACCGAGTGCCTAGCGCCAAGAGCGTCTGCTGCTGCTCGAGCCGACTCGATCTCTTTGTGGTGTCGCTGTCCGTAGTTCATGGACAGGAGCAGGAGGTCGTAGTTCTGCTCAGCGAGATGGTAGGCGAGGGTGACGGAATCCATCCCCCCGGAGACGATGGCAACGGCAGTTGGCATCAGTTCGCTCCTCGGTTTGCTGTGGCGGTCGTGACAAGTCCTCCACGGACCTGCTGGACAAGTGTGACAGACAGCGAGTGTGGGGTGAGGGACCGGGTGAGGTCGTCGGCGATGGTTGCGGTGAGTGTTTCGCAGAAGATCCCGATGTCACGGAAGGACTGGAGGTACAACTTGAGGGTCTTGGATTCCACGCATCGACCATCCGGTTCGTAGGTGATGGTGCAGCGATAGATGTCTGGTTGGGAGGTGACGGGACAGAAGGCGGTAAGTTCGGTTGTCTCGAAGATCACTTTCTGCACCCCCGGCGCCGGGAAGGTTTCGAGGTCGTCTGCTGTGAGTGATCCTCGGACGATGCCGCCAAGGGCGGTGAGGTTCTTGGTTGGGTCGGACATGGTATGCCTTTCTTGTTGGTGGTCAGTCATCGTCGCCGCGTGACTCGTCATAGTCGAAGTCAGCGGGAAGAAGGTCGGGGACGGTGAGGGGGTCTTCTTTGGATAGGAACTTGCGGCCGTTGACTCGGCAGCCGGAGCGTGAGAGGTCGGCGACTATCGCGCTCATGGACAGCATCATGGCGACCACGTTCCCGTAGTAGCCGGGCATCACTTCGGCAACGGTAACCGAACGTCCGGTCGGGTCGTAGCATTGGCCCCATCTGGCAATGTTCATGAGATGGTTGTTATCGAGAGACACAACGTCTTCACCAAGGATGGCGAGGGCGTTGCGTTGGCGTTTCCAGTTGCCTCCGAGGAGGTGGGTGCGGCGTCCTCTGAACGCTTCGAGTGAGATGGGTGTTGCGCCGTAGGCGGTTGGGATCGAGTAGCCGAGCATGAACTGTTCTGGGATCTGGTCGATACAGTCGAACTTCGGGATGATCATGACGTTCTCGGCGAACTCGTTGATCTCCGCTGCCATCTCGAGGATGCGGTCGAGTGGGTAGTAGTCGATGCCGGCGGCTTCGCATTGGCTTCTAGTCATGACGTCTCGGACGGTGGCGTACTTGGGTCGGAGTGTGCGCACGGCGTCGAGGTGTTTGTCGTGGTCGTAGTCCTTGAACTCGTTGTCCACAAAGTTGATCTCCATAGAGAGTGCAGCGATCTGGTCGAGGTAGGACTTGGTGACTGACTTAGAGATGATGCCGGGCAGGAATCCCATGGCGGTGGCGATCTTTCCGAGTACCGGTGAAGCGTTGAAGTAGACGTCGACGTTGTGGGAGAGGGCGCCGTCGTCTGCTCCTGTGGCGTTGTCGATCTCTGCCTTGGCGCTTTCTGCGTCAATGGTGAGGGAGATGAGGAGGTCGTCGAGGTCGTCGGTTGAGTAGCCGGTGCCGGTGAGTACGTCGAAGGTGGACAGGAGTTGGCCGAGCATCTCGTGGTCGTATTCGCCGAGGTCTGCTGTGCGGTTGTCGGCGAGGAGGATGCGCTTCGCTTCCTTGTCGGACACGTCGACCCACACAACCGGGACTTCGGTCATGCCTAGAACCTGTGCGGCTTGCCAGCGATGGTTGCCGGCGAGAATGTGCTTTGTTCGCTTCTGCACAAGCAGGGCGCCTCGGAAGCCGTTGGAGCGGATCGAGTCGGCGATGGCGTCGACGTTGCCACGGCGAGGGTTCGATGGGTGTGGTTTGATTGAGTCAACGGCGACCAATGCGTACTCTTGGTCGACCAAGGGCTTCTTGCGGGATGTCATTGTGTTCTCCAAGAGTTGGTTGGTAGTTCAAGTCGGGCGGCGATCTCGTCGGTGGGTGAGGCACCTAGTTCGGCTTCCCATTCCCGATACTGCATGGTGGGGACTTTGAGGGTCCATCTGTCGACTTTGATCCGAGTGTCTCCGGTCGTCGATGCTGCTGTCTTGCCGGAGGCGCCGGCGAGAAGGTCGTCGAGGTCGTCTCCTGTGAACCCTGTGCCGGTGAGATCGTTGGCGACGGTTCGGAGGAGGTCGGCGAGGGCGTCCGAGTCGTAGGTGGCGAGGTCGGTTGTGCGGTTGTCGACAAGCACGATCTTCTTCGCTTCGTTCTCATCGACATCGACAAAGGTGACCGCAATCTGATCCCATCCGAGTTGTCGGGCCGCTTGCCATGTGTGGTTCCCAACGAGGATGTGGCGAGTGGGGCGGTTGACCACGATGGGACGGTACTGGCCGTTGGTGACAAGTGACTCGGAGATGGCACCGATGTCGCCTTGACGTGCATTACCGGGGAACGGTTCGAGTGTGTCGATGTCGACTGTCTCGGCTGTTACGGTTGAAAGTTTGACCGGAGTGCTTTCCGGGTCGACTCTCGGCGGTTTCGGTTTGTTCGGGAGACGCAGACGGCGGCGTAGTGACTCCTCAGGTCTGAGGGTGCTTTGGTTGATTGGTAGCGCCCATGCGTCGAAAGAGTCACGGTCGACAGACAGACGGTGGGTGCCGGCGATGATCAGAGCATCTTCGAGTGTGTCATCGAAGGAGTCATGGTCCCCGGTAATGGAGAGGGGCTTGTCCCAGAGTCCTTCGAGTTCGTCAAGGTCCTCTCGTGTGTATCCAATGCCGTCGAGGTCATCGACCGAACGGATCAGATCGGCGAGGAGTTGGTCGTCATAGGTGGCGAGGTCGGAGGCACGGTTGTCGGCGAGGACAATCTTGGTTTCTGCGAGGAGGTCGACATCGACCCAAGAGACGGCGATCTGTTTCCATCCGAGACGCTTCGCCGCTCGCCATGTGTGGGTGCCGGCGAGGATGTGTCCGGTTTGACGGTTGGCGACGATTGGACGGTATTGCCCGTGGATAGACAAGGAGTCGGCGATGGCGTCGACCGACCCTCGGCGTGGGTTGCCGGGATGCGGGACAAGTGCATCGACCGAGACGGTCTCGGTGGTGGTGATGATTCGCGGTGGCATACCTCGCGAGTCTAACCGGCGTGGAGACCTCGTTCGGTGAGTTTCACAAGAAGGTCTCCGAGGATGCTCTTTGACTCGTCCTCGTCGTCGCTTGTGCCGTCTGTGACTGCGTCGACTATGACTCGCTTTGCTGCGATGAGGTTGGCGATGTCTTCGTCGATGGTGTCGGATGTGATCATCGTCCAAGCGGTCACCGAGTCGGTTTGTCCGATCCTGTGGCAACGGTCGGCGGCTTGGTCCATGTCGGCGGGGGTCCAGCCTTGTTCGATGAACAAGACGTCCGATGCTGCTGTGAGGGTCAATCCGACGCCGGCTGCTTTGAGTGAGCACGCGATGACTTGAGTGTCCGGATCGTTCTGGAATCGGTCGACGGCTTGCTGGCGGTTGTCGAGCGTTGTGGTCCCGGTGATGGAGCAGTCGTTGGTGAACTCGGTGGCTACGAGGTCGACGAGTTCACGATGATGGGCGAACACCACCAACTTCGATCCGGTGTCTGTGAAGTCCTGCACCCATTGTCTGACCGCCCCTATCTTCGCTCGAGCCGCTAGACGCTTGAGGGCGCTGATGGCGACGAGATGCTCTGCCGCTTCTGCTCGAAGTATCGCCTCCCACGCCGCCTGCTGTGCCGCTTCGGTTGTCGCCCCTGACTCCATGGCGACTTTGCGCGCTCGGTCAGCGAGGAAAGACACGATGTCTTTCTCTGCTTTCCGGTATTCCCGCATCTCCGCAGAGTCCCCGTCTACGAGGATCTGCGACCATCGCTTGGGTGGAAGGTCGGTGAGAACGTCGTCTTTGCGTCTGCGTACAAGACAGGAGGCTCTGAGGCGGCGATTGAGTTCGGGAAGGTTTCGTCCGGATTGGTAGCGGCGCTTGAACTCGGCGACTCCTCCGAAGTCGTCGATCCGGTGCAGGAATCTGAGTTGAGTGACGATCTCGCCGGGAGCGTTGACAATGGGGGTGCCGGTGAGACAGAGCCGGACACCGTTCGGGTCCATGCGGTCGGAAAGTCTGATAGCCGCTCTGGTTCGGATCGTTGTGCCGTTCTTGACGTAGTGCGACTCATCGAGGATTGCTGCCGCTGGTTTGGGGAGAACGTCTGCCCATGTGTCTAGGATGTCGTAGTTGAGGATGGTGAGGTCGGCGGGCGGGTTTCTGTGCTGTCCGGCTCGGGTGCCTGTGATGACATGAGTCGACCATCCGGGAAGCCATGTCTGTGCCTCTCGCTGCCAGTTCAACTTGAGAGATGCCGGACATACCACAACCGCCGGACGTGCATCGAAGGCGGCGAGGGTGGCGAGGGCTTGCACGGTCTTGCCGAGACCCATCTGGTCGCCGATCATGACCCCGCCGTCTGCTTTGAGGACGTAGGAAACTCCGGCACGTTGGAAGGGTAGGAGTTCGCCTCCGAGTCCTTCGATGGTGAGGTCGGCGTCTGATGCTGCGGATGCTTCGATTCGTGTGAGAGCGTCTACGGCGTCGGCGAGGAAGTAGCCGGCGGTGGTTTCGATGACTGCGTTGGTGGCGAGAGCAAACTGTGCTACTTCGACTGATGCGTCGAGGTCGGCTGTCCATGACCGAGACGCGCGCGACCACTTCGCCCCGGGAAGGTCTCTGACTTGTGCATTGAGGTCCCGGTCGTAGTCGAACCGGAGAGTGAACTTTGATCCGATGACATCGACTCTGGGCCGTGTGTCTGGTTCGCAGTCGTCAAGCATGACGACCTCAACCGATAGGTCGAGGTGGTAGGTGTCGGCGAACTTGCGGGCGGCTCTGATCGACGTGACCGGTGCTGTCCACACTTTGCTTTCAGGGTTCCAAGCACGTCCCGGCACCTCCCGCATCGCTCCGACCTTGTGCGGGTCGTAGTCGAAGCGGAAGATGAGCCGGTCGTCTTTGAGGGTGATGGTCCCTCCGTTCACAAGACCTCTGCCTTGCGGGGGCGCTTGAAGAATCCGAAGGACTGGTCGTCGTCGCTGCGCTCGAAGTTGGCGGTGAAGCGAACTCGGTCGCCTCGTTCCGGGTCGATTGCGGATGGGACGCTGCCCCAGACCTTGAAGGTGTGTCCGTCGAGTTCGACCTCGACAAGCATCTTGAGTGTGTCGCCGTAATCCGACTCTTGCCACTTGGTCGTGAGAACCTTGCCTTCGACGATGATGCCGCTGCCTTCCGGGACGGCCATGGTTGGGAGGGCGTTGGCGGCTTCTTCTGCTCGCTTCGCTGCGTACTCGAGGTCACGCTGGTGGGACTCAACGATTGCTTCGACCTGACGGTCAGTCAGGTTTCCGTTGCGGCGACCTTTGCGCATCACGTCGGAGACGAACTCGTTCTGTGATTCGGCGAGAACGTCCCAGTCGATCTCGGGGCGTTCTGCCTTGAAGGCTGTCCACTCGAGGAGGATGCGCTGTGCTTCACGGTCAAGTTGTGCTTGCTTGCGGAGACGGTCGAAGTCGGCCTTGCTGTAGGTCATGCGACCTTCTGCGCAGGTCTGACCGACTGCGATGACATCGCCGGAAGGGATGTGACGGAAGAGCCCGACATAACGAATCCGGGCGCCGCAATGGTCGCACCGGCCAGCATCACCGTAGGCGACTCGACCGGCTTTGCCGGCGTCCTCGAGTTCGGTGAGGAGGGAGTCGATGTCTTGGTCGATGCCGTTGTCGTGCATGACTCCGAGGTTTGATTCTTCGGTGCCGCCGTTGTCGAAGGCGACGAGGAAGGTGTAGTCCTCGGGGTTGAAGTTCGCTGGGGAGTGGATGTCTGAGCGAGTTGCGGTGGTGTTCATGGCGTCCTCCTGCGGGCGCTAGTAGTTGATCTCGCGATTATTGGGGCCGGCCCTAACCCTTGTCAACCATTACAGCAAACTTTCTAGCGCTTGCCCCAGCGGAGGTCTTTGTAGATGGCGTGCTCGGTGGTTCCGGTTTGTTCGGCGAGGACTCGGAAAGGGATGCGGTTCGCTCGGAGACGTTCGAGGAGTCGGCGTCGCTGCTTGCCAAGAGAGATCACTTGCTGTTCTGCGTCTCGCATCTGGTCGGTGAGTCGACGAACTTCGGAAAGGTCGAGGGCTGGGTCGTACCCGGCGGTGGTGTGTGTGGTGGTCATTCTGTTTCTCCTGAGACGATAAGGGTGAGAGCGTCTCGTCCAATCTTAGGGGCATGGAACGTGATGGTGCGGACTATGTCGGGTGTGTCGTCGGCGATGATACCGGCGTCTACTAGACCGTCGATGGCTGCCTTGACCGCAGGGTTACAAGCGGCGGTGTCTTGCACCCCCGCTCTGTTTCGGAGCCACGGTTCGGCGATGATGTCACACCAAGCGAGTCGAGGAAACTTCTGCTCTGCGGCGAGGAGGTGGAACGCTGTGCGCCATTCTTTGGTGAGTTTGGCGCGTTCCCATCTGTTGCCGGAGCGTTCGGCGTTAGTGGTCCACGGGCGTACTGCGTGCTCGAGCGAGAAGGAGATCAGAGCCATCCGAACCGCTTACTACAACCCGGCCAAGCGTTCCATCCGGATGAGGCGAGGACTCGCTCAGCGATCACGATCTGCTGCTCTCGGCTTGCTTCCCATGGGTGTGGTGCGAACTCGCCACCTCCGAAGGAGAGCCATGTCGAGTAACTGCGCTGGTGCATGAACTGAAGTCCTCCACCGAATCCGTTGCCGGTGTTACAGCCCCAGTTGCCGCCACATTCGCATTGGGCGAGACGATCCCAGCGGTCGGTGTGAGATTCGGTAGAGGTGGCGGGAGTTACGGTTCGAGGGGCTTGGGTGGTTCGTACCGGAGGCGAGGTCGTGGTGGTGGTGTTCAAGAAAGACAGGTCGATGGTTGTGGTGGTTGTGGAGGTGTCGACTGTCGTAGAGGTAACGATGAGAGCGGATTGTTCGGTCGGGCATTGTCCCGTCTTGTAGATAAGACATCTGGCCGGTGTTTCTGTCTGCGCCGCTGAGTATGCGGAGAAGACAAGGATGATCGCTAGGAAGACGATCAGGACCCCCAAGTAGAGGGCGAGTAGTGGTCGGTCGAACTTCATCATAGGTGTCCTTCCCATGACCATCGACGGAAGCCTCGGTCATGTGATTGGAGTGGGTTTGTTTCGATCTGGTCGTGGCAGTAGCGGCAGACAGCCAAGTATTCGGAGTCGGCTCCTCCGATGATTCGGCCACCTTGCGAGCGTGGGAGGATCTCATGAACGTCGACGGAAAGACGCGTGCAACCGTCGTCCCATCTGGCCTCACATAGAGGTCGCTGGTTCAGTATCTCGCCGACAAGCAGACGGCGTTCCACATAGATCTTGGACATCTTTGCTGACCGGTGACGCAGCGGTTTCCGTTCGGGACGCCACGGTTTCTTCGAGCGAAGTGGCGTCTTGCGCTGTAGGGGCCGGCGAGAGGGTTCAGTCATGAGAGTCCTAGACGGTGGATAGAGCGTAGTCGCTCAGGTGTATGGGGAGGCGGGGAAGGTCGAGACGTCGAAAGTTGGGGAGCAGATCGAGCATCGAGCGACGGTGAGATGGTGACCGTCGTCTCGGATGGTGCGGAACCCGTCGAGGCATCCGCAAGGCCGAAGGTCAGGGTGGTAGCCGATTCGTCGAGGATCGAGTCGCGCTTGCTTGAGGAACCTGAGGAGAAGGCGGCGAGATGCGTCGGAGTCGATTGACCGGAATCCTTCGATGACTCCTTGGACTGTCTCACGTTCGGTGGGCGTCAGGAGGGGCCAGAGTGCGGTCGTCTCTTCGACGATCTGCTGCTCCAGCATCTATAGCGATCCCGTCGCTTGGCG
>OFSF01000304.1_pt1 | contig 19606 bp, 17 predicted proteins | sample 1543271 | NCBI WGS metagenome assembly OFSF01 (sample SAMN07774227, study PRJEB24372) | wastewater metagenome | isolation source: Exp Tend VB 100WW | collected 2016-02
GTGTTGCTGGATGTTGGATAACAAAGAGGGGAAGTGAACGGGCCTGAGCATCCTTAATTCCTGCAATGCGGATGTCACACAGGCGTGCCAGCTCGGCATAGGCCTCTTCGCCCATCAACTTCTGGAGTTCATACTTGTTGGAGATATACACCGGCTCCGTTCCAATATGTGCATCGGGATTGCTGGTGCAGTACCAATCAAAATCTTCACCGCCATCGCCCCATGCAAGGCGTTCGTATTCACCGATAACGGTAATTGAATATTCGCGCTCGCCGACTTCGCGAGTTTCAAAACTACGACGCAACGGCAACTGCCAGCAAACATCTGGCTTTGTATCTACAAAGTGTTTCTTTTCTTTGATTGCTAAGTGGTGCAGTACGCAACCAAATGAACCAGTGAATCCTTCTGCTTCATAACCTTTACGGTTTAAGAAAATACATCCATCTTCAACGCGACGTGTTTTACGTTCGCCATCTTCATCTTTTTCAGAAATACGTAAAGCTCCACCAGGCTTCTTTGGACGAGCCTGTGAATAGAACTGCCACATATCTGGAGTTAAGTAAGCGGCAGCTTTAACTGTGCGCTTCTCATCATCTTCATCTGTATACATTGCACCTTCTGTGCAGCAACCAGCAAATGGTTGGCTCTTAAACACACCTTGGCAACCATCGCCATAAATACAGGTCCAATATGAGGTTAACCATGTGAGGTCGCACTTGAAGATTTCCTCTTCATCATTGGGGTCGCTAAATTCAACCCAATCACGCGCAAACCCTGGTTTTATTTCAGACACAGTCGCAGAGCCTACAGGCATAAAGGTAGGCTTGTTACATGAAGCAAGTTGGAGTAATCGGGGCTGGAGTAATGGGCGAAGCCCTTATCGCTGCGTTGATTTCTTATGGCACTGCGCCAGCCTCCATCACTATCTCTGAAAAGCGCAGAGACCGTGCCGATGAACTACGTGCACGCTATGGAATTAAGGTTGAAGATGTTGCAACCAATGTTTCCAAAGCTGATGCGCTCCTACTCGTTGTTAAACCACAGGATATGGCTGCAGTCCTTGATGAAATCAAGGGATCAATCAATAAGTCAGCCGTAGTCATCACATTTGCAGCAGGCAAGAAGATCTCATTTATCGAACAAGGCCTTGGAACAGGTAATCCTGTTGTTCGAGTAATGCCAAATACTCCAACTTTGGTTGGAGCTGGAATGGCTGCAATCTCACTTGGAGCAGGCGTAAGTGCAGATCAATCTAAATTTGTCTCAGGTTTTCTAGCTGCAACTGGCAAGGTCATTGAAGTTGGTGAAGATCTACAAGACGCTGTCACTGCAACAAGTGGCTCAGGTCCTGCCTATTTCTTCAGATTTGTTGAGGCGATGGTTGATGGCGCTAAAGCCCTTGGTTTATCTGATGCCGATGCAACAACTCTTACAGTCCAAACAATTGTTGGGGCAGCAAAACTGCTAGATGAATCAGGAAAGAGTGCAACAACGCTTCGCGAAAATGTCACAAGCCCAAATGGAACAACTGCAGCAGCACTGGCCTCTTTTGAATCACATCAACTGGGAGATGTTGTTGCCCAAGCTATGAAAGCCGCGCGCGATCGCTCGCAGGAATTAGCGTGAAACGCTTACTTTCACTCGTTGTAATTTCCACTCTTTTCTTCACACCACTAGCGAACGCGGCACCTAAAAAACCTCTCGTTAAGTCCCTGAAATTACTCACAACAATTGCATCTGTTGATGAGTTTTCTGGAGTGGTTGCTTCAGGGCGAACCATCATTGTTTATGGCAATAAAGGTGATAAATCATTTGCTAAAGCCCTGGATATAGCTGGAAAAGAGCTCTGGACTGTGGAGCTAGATAAGGCTTCACCATCAGTTGCAACTGCAGCAGCTATTGATAGCAGCGGAGTTATTTGGTTAGCAGGTTCGACTTCGTTAGCGCGAGCAACGCCTGCACCTTCTCCTACAGTGAGTGCACTTAATCCAGATAAAACCATTCCTGTTGCCGATATTTTTAGCGCTGACCTGGATGCATATTCACTGTGGTCACTTAATCCAACTACTCAATTACTCACTCAGTACACATTGCAGTTAAGTGCACCGATTTTGATTAATTCCGTAGCGGTAGATAAAAATGGAATCACTGCCGTTGGAAGTTCAGGCACCATTATTACTTCAGATTTAGCAGGAAAAATTGCTAAGCCCATTAACGTTGGCACAGAAGCAACTGTTTTCGAGTCAGTTGTTAAGCATGCAGATGGATCCATAACGGTAGTTGGATCAAGTAGTGAAACTTTGGGTGGTAAAAAACTGGTAGGAAAAGTCGATGGAGTCATTATCAAGGTTTCGAAAGTGGGCAAAGTTCTTTCAGTTGTGCGAAGTAGCGCACCTAAATCCTCAAGAAACTGGTTGAGTGCAACGAATCCACTTTTACTTGGGGGTGAGATAATTACTGGACCAAAAGTTGAAAGTGCAGTCACGAAGTTTTCAAGTACCTATGTTCCGTCCTGGACATATAAGTTTGCTTCATCAGGTAGAACTTTTACCTCGGGCTCAACTTATGCCCTCTTTCGATCAAAGGGTGCGATTACTCAGTTGGCTAATTGGATACCTAAGAGTGCACAAGGCTTACTTCTTACCTTTGATGCCAAAGGTGTCATTATCGCCGGCTACAGCGCTCCAATTGAGCAAAAAGATGTGCTGGGGCTCTATGTTTCCAAGGATTTAGGGCTTTTGTGCATCACTTCAAGCGCAGATACTGTTTCGATTTTTACCCTCAACTAGAGGTAACCTAACGCCCTGAGCATTAACGAGAATAGAAATGAGAGCGTGATATATGGGTTCCGTAATTAAAAAGCGACGCAAGCGCATGGCGAAGAAGAAGCATAAGAAACTTCTTAAGAAGACTCGCATTCAGCGCCGTAACGCTAAATAGTAATTACGGTTTTAGTAAGGCCAGCTTTCCATTAACCGTGGCAAGCACATACTTAATTTTGTTAACGATCACCCAGGTGCTCTGAGTAGGTTCAGAGCCTTGGGTGCTTCTAATTAAGCTGATTGCAGATTGGCCAAGATCTTTCTTAGTTGTATCAACTGAACACAGACGCTCTTGGCAGTTAAACAAAATTGTTTTTCCATCGGTGGATAGATACTCACCCGGTGTTCCAAAGTTTTCAGTTGTAATCTTTGAAATTTCAAGTGGCTTACTCAAAAACGCCCAACGCAGTTGATTTGGCTTGGGGAAGGTGGCCGTTGACGTAGCAAGCCAGGTGATAAATACATCGCCATTTACTTTAGACAGTGCAACGTCATAGCCAAAAACTGATGCATCATCAGTTGAGATATCAAGAGTTTCATAGCTCCAAGTATTTGCATCACTGCCAGTTCGAGTTGCCACACGAATTGCTCCAGAAGTTATCTCTTTCTTTTGATTCATAGTTACTACAGAATCATAAGCAATATAGGTTTTCACTCCATCAAAGATTGCCTCAAGATGGAATCCAACGTCACCTGTTGTGCGACCATCAGTTTTACGATCCCCATCAACCATTTCATAAACCCAGCCCGGGGCTTTAGTTTTCACTGCACCCAATAAGACGCCTTGGCTTTCATCGCGGTAGAAAACCTGAATAGCAGAGGCTGTGGCCACACATGCATTTGAAATACTGACATCACTTGATGTGCGAACGCGAATAGGATCGGAATAATCATTGACTGATGCTCCATCACCATCGACTACATTAAATACAAAGCTCTTGCCGTTATATGAGGCATAGCGCAGATCTTTTTCCGTTGAATCGCTATAGAAAAGGTGCAGTGTTTGCTTAGTGCCACTTCCATTAACACACATTGAAATCTCACCAGCAATTGGGTGTGTGGTCCGCCCGTTTGTTCCTCCAGCACCATCCACGGTTACTTTCTTCCAAACTTTTCCATCGAATGTAGCAAGCTTTAAATCACCGCTCTTTGTGTCGGTATATGCCACAGCAGGCTTACCGTTAAAAGTTGTACTTGATACTGATTTACCATCTGCTGTTGCATCAAGGATTGAGCTCTTCCATCCAGTTTGTGGAGTGACAGCCTTACTTGCTACTGGCGTAGAAAGACCTAGAGAGTTCTTCGCAACAACAGAAAAAGTATAGGAAAGACCATTCTTCAATCCAGCAATTATAACTGGGCTAGTTAACGCTTTCTTTTCTACTCCAGTTTTAAGATTCTTAACGATATATTCACTGACTTGTGCCGTGCGAATATTTACTGGTGGGTCAAATGAAACGAGCACAGACGAATCACCGATAAATGCTTGAACATTGCGTGGTGATTCAGGTAAACCAGTAGCAACACCAGCTGGTGGTTTATTGCGCATATCTTCCATCATCGCCAACAACAATGGTCCTGGTTCTTTAAATATCTCACCTGGATCTAAATTTGGAGTCATTACTGAATCTAAACCAGTCTTTGAAAATGTCGCTTCATCTAAGTGGCTGGTTGAAGAACCCGATTGATAGCGAGATGGTGTGTAAAGCTTTGGCTTCACACCGTTATTAGCTTTAATTCCAAGAGGACCAGACCACACAAGTTCAGATGTGAGTGCCCTACCAAGTTCAAGTGATGGTGATGGTAAATCTGCTAGACGGCGGCCATCGCCAGTTTGTGCGTATGCATCAAATGGAGTTGGTTGATCTAAGCTGGCAATACCGTAGAAAGTGTCATAAGCATCATTAGATAAAAAACCCAAGCCATGTGCAATTTCATGTAAGAAAACTGATTCCAAGTCATATTCATTATTGCTTGGCATCCCATCCCCACGAGTGTTCCATCCAGCAGATGAATTAACTTGAATAATCATTTCTGGGTTAGCTTTATCTAGATCTTTTCCTGCCAGGGCATTTGCTAATGCTGAGGTGTACCAAAGTGATGGATCAGGTGCACCTGAAAATCCTGAGTAGAAACTTCCTGGGCGCGCACTTCCTAAAATGCCCCAAGAGCTTGAGCGACCCCACGATGCATCAATATTGATAGTCACAGTGGATGCAAAATTAGCGGCCCAGACATCAACTGCAGCTTGCACTTCTTTTTTTGCCCAGTCTGGGAAGTTGTTGTACTTAACTTCAATTTTAGATTTAGCTTGTAGATTCTTAGCTGGAGCACGTTGCTCAGGTTTTATATCTGTTGCAGTACCAGCATAGATATGGCCCCATTGTGTTGCAGGGATAACTTGAAAGAGAGCTTCTGCAGTTGGCGCAGAAAAAATCGAAGCAAGAAGGGCAAGGGTAACAACGCTGGCCCGCGCCTTCTTCAAGAGGATTTTTCGCACAGGGGCACACTATCAAGGTGAGATGATTGGGCCATAGCCGGGGGTTGGATTAATCAATTCTCTAAGGAAACTGACAGAAAGAGTGAGCCCGATGACAGTGATAACCGTATTCACACGACATGGTTGTCATTTGTGTGATGTTGCAGTAGCTGTTCTTGAGGGAATGCGGGTCGAACTTAATTTCAAGATAGAAAAAAACTATATAGATGGAGATTCAGAGTTAGAAGAGCTTTATGGTGAACAAGTTCCAGTAATTCACATAGATGGAATTCATCATGATTTCTTTAGGGTTGATCCTGAACGATTTAAATCTTCCCTTGAAAAACATCGTCAGCATCGATAATTTTATAAGAGTAACCCTGCTCAGCTAAGAAGCGTTGGCGGTTCTGAGCAAAATCTTGATCAATAGTGTCTCTAGAAACTACTGAATAAAACTTTGCCGTGCGTCCATCTGACTTTGGTCGCAAGATGCGTCCTAACCGTTGTGCTTCTTCTTGACGACTTCCGAATGCGCCACTGACTTGAATAGCAATAGTTGCATCAGGTAAGTCAATTGAAAAGTTAGCTACCTTTGAAACCACAAGAGTTGTTATCTCTCCTGATCTAAATTTATTAAAGAGAATCTCGCGTTCTTTGACCGGTGTTTCACCCTTAATTAATGGCACACCTAAGACCTCAGATAGCTCATCTAACTGATCAATATATTGACCAATAACAAGTATCTGCTCGCCTTGGTGTTTCTTAACTAGTGCCTCAACAACATCACGCTTAGTGCCAGTAGTTGCGCAATAGCGATAGCGATTCTCTACTTCAGCTGTTGCATAGGACAAACGCTCAGTTTCAGTCAGATTTACTCTTACCTCGATGCACTCTGCAGGAGCGATATATCCCTGCGATTCAATTTCTTTCCAAGGAACATCAAAGCGTTTAGGACCAATGAGTGAGAAAACCTCACCTTCCATTCCATCTTCGCGCACCAATGTGGCAGTTAAACCTAAGCGGCGACGTGATTGGATATCTGCAGTGAAGCGAAAAATGGGAGCAGGCAATAAGTGCACTTCATCGTAGATAATTAAGCCCCAGTCATATGAATCAAAGAGATCAAGGTGGGCATAAACCCCGTTCTTTTTCTTCGTCATTACTTGATATGTAGCAATGGTTACAGGGCGAATCTCCTTCTTAGCACCTGAATACTCGCCAATCTCATCTTCATTTAATGATGTTCTCTTAAGTAACTCTTCGCGCCACTGCCTTGCTGCAATGGTATTTGTTACCAAAATTAAGGTTGTGGCCTTGGCATGTGCCATGGCTGCTGCGCCAACGATTGTCTTTCCAGCACCACACGGCAAAACAACTACGCCTGAACCACCATGCCAAAATCCTTCAGCGGCTAACTCTTGATAGGGACGGATCTTCCAATCATCTTGCTTGAGTGCTATTTCGTGGGCTTGTCCGTCAACGTAACCAGCAAAGTCTTCTGCTGGCCAACCAAGGCGGAGCAGTGATTGTTTAATCTGTCCGCGCTGGCTTGGTAACACTGCAATAGTTTCTTTATCAATACGGGCACCAAGTAATGGTTGAATCTTTTTGGCACGAATGACTTCTTCAAGAACTGCGGAATCTGTTGTAACAAGGATTAATCCATGGATGGGATCTGCTTCAAGTCGCAGGCGTCCGTAACGAGACATTGTTTCTGCCACGTCAATTAAAATTGAGTGCGGTACGGCATAACGTGAATATTTAATTAAAGTATCAATTACTTGCTCAGCATCATGGCCGGCAGCGCGTGCATTCCATAAACCCAGTGGAGTGAGACGATAGGTGTGAATGTGTTCAGGGGAACGCTCTAATTCAGCAAAAGGTGCAATTGCACGCCGACACTCTGTAGAAAGCGGATGATCGATATCTAACAGCAGCGTTTTATCGCTTTGGACGATTAACGGGCCATCAGTCATCTAATAAATCCTTAATTAATGCATGTAATAACTTGCTTCGAATCTCAAGAACGCTGATATCGACCCATTCATGGGCCGCATGAGCACCAGCACCAATTGCACCTAGACCATCTAGAACTTGCGCACCAGCAGCTGCTGCAAAATTGCCATCACTAGCTCCACCAACGGATGCGTGACCTAGAGGGGGCATTCCTAGCTCTTTAGCAACTTTCTCAGCACGCTCATAGAGGGCCATTGTCGAAGAAGTCTCAAGAGGAGGGCGGTTAAATCCACCAGTGATTTCATAACGTGCCTCAGCATTAACGGCCTTCAAATTCTTTATTGCACTATCCACGCGCTTTAAATCATCCATTGAATACGAGCGAATATCTATATCAAGCACAGCTAAATCTGGCACTGTGTTTGTTGTGTTACCAGCACGCAACATTGTTGGAACTACAGTGGTTCCGTGCTCCTTATTTTCTAAAGCAGCGACTGCGATGATTGCATGGGCAATCTCAATCGTTGAGTTAATACCTTTTTCTGGCTCAAGACCAGCATGTGATGCCTTACCGTGAATCCTAATTTGATACATCGCTGTGCCCTTACGGCCAGTCTTAACCATTCCATTAAGTGATGCCTCTAAAACTAAAACCGCTTTAGCTTGAGCAGAGATCTGCTTAATAAACTCTTTACTTGTTACACTTCCAGTTTCTTCATCCGTTGTTGCGACTAAAGCAGCAGAACCAGTAATGCCCTTCATTGCATAGAGCCCTTGAATAAATCCTGCTTTCATATCAAAAACTCCAGGACCAGTTGCTTTGTTTCCTTCTACTTTCCATAGCGGTGTGAAAGAGCCTTTAGGCCAGACCGTATCCAAGTGAGCCAACACAACTACTTCCGGATTATTTGCGCCCCACCAAAAAACTGGACGACCATTGACTTCACGGATTTCTGCAGGAGTCCCAAGAATTCTTGTTGCGATATCACTTGCTAATCGCACTACGTCCTGGCATGCCGCTAAATCTTCAGTTGGAGATTCCAACTTCACGAGAGCTTCTAGGGCGGCCAACATGGGTTAATCCTATAGTGGCGCAACGCCGGTGATACGGGGAATTCTAAAGGACTGAACTTCACCAGTTGCATGGTCACGAGCAAGCAAGGCACCCGCGCTGACACGTATTGGATCGATGATGCGGTGGGTGACTGCGCCATTGTTATCGGCATATCCAATAGAAAGTGATTTCTCCTCCATGATGTATTTATTGACTAAATCCATAGTTTCATTTGCGCTTGTGCGGGGCAGAGCACCTAAAGCTTCATTGGCAGCTTGGCGCAAGTGTGTTTGCTTGTGAGTAGATTTTTCACCAGTTCGTATTGCTCGAATTGCAGCGTTTAAATTCTCCTCAGTTGGTATTTCAATTTCACCAATGACTCGTGGTGGTCGTGGTTTAGTGACTGCGCGATTTGATCGTGGACCAGTGAGCATAATTCCAGTTGCTGATTCACCCGCAGGCAGATATCCAGCTTCACGCAAAATACGCATAGTATCTGTTGCATCATGATCACAAATAACAACTTCTGGTGCAATCCGACGTAGTTCAAGGATCTCTAATCTCTTATCATTCATAATCTGAGAAATAAGCGCTGTGTCTTCACAACGAATAAAGGCAGATGTATTTCCAACACGTAACTTGCCGTGCTTTTTAGAAACATCACTAATCAAGTACTCCAAAGGTTGTGGCATAGGAGTCTTTGAGGTTTTAGTTAAGAAGACCTTAATCTCATCACCAGTTTTGCCATGATCAAGTGCTCGGCGAATCGTTGCTTCGCTAAAGCGATAAACAGTTGCACCACCACGGCTTTCAATATCGGCCATCATGGCAAGTTGCTGTGAAATTTCATGTTCAAGTGGGCCTGGCGCGATTGCAGTGTTATCGCTCTGAATCAAAATATGGTCAACGGTTTTAGGTAGATCTTCATTAATGATTGCTAAATCTTCTCCGCTTAAAAAATCAGCGCCATATCTAGATATTGCGCCTTGCCCAGTAATACCAAGCCATTCAGCTTCACGCAGAGTCCAGCTGGCTAGCTCTTCTTGCAGGGATGAATTACGGCGCACTGGAGCACGCCAAGCAATTACTTCATTAAATGAAGCAAGTTCAGGTGCAATACCTTGGTTCTCATTGAGAATGGAGAGAGTTAAGGCACGTACTTTTGATGCATTCACACGGTCTAACTCAGGCCCGAGCGCTGCAACATTCTTAGATTCAGCACGACCAACTAGCCCGCTGACTCTGGAAGTAATGAGCCATTGCGAAGCAAGAACTTGCCAACGATCTGCCGGAGTTTGCATCAACCAGATATCAAATCTATTACTTGGCATTATTCGATCTTGGGCATCAAAACTTATAAGTGAGGCAAGATATGCAAGCTCAGTAATAAAAGCCGTGCATGATTCATCAACACCTAAGTGATTAGAAAGAATCTTTAAATCACGCACACCTAAACCGCCAGCACGTAGTGCATCAGATGGCTCATCAGCCCAGAAATTAAGCAGTTCTTCCACCCAGCGCAAGACGGTGGAGATATTTGCAATAGCTGCAAGATTGATTTGTCGTTCATCACGCTTTGCGCCCTTTAGTTGTGGCTGAACAATTAAGTTTTCTTTATGAACTTTGCCACCACGCAGATGTATTGCTACTTCACGAGGCAAAATGACAGTTCTCTGATCAAGAGGCACAAGGAATTTTTGTTCTAGCAACCAAGCAACTCCAGGACCAGGATTCTTGATATCTCCTACGCTTCCGCGCGGAGGTCCCCAGATTAATCTTTCTAAGACTTTCTTTGCCTCAGGTGGCGCTTTTTCAATTTCAGTTACCTTAATTTTTGCAACAGATGCAGGGCCAAGTCCTGCGGGTTCATTACCTATTACATCTCGCAACTGCGACGGCAGGCGCATTCCATCATCGGATGGATAAACCAGACCAATTGAAATTAAGTGATCTAGCGCGCAAGATGCGGCTTTATCTGTGATTGCAACGATGCTTTTCAATGAAAAAGGTTCATTGAGCGCTGCAGCAGCTTCTAATACTTGGAACTGCCAATGATTGAGTGAATCAATTGCACGGGCCAAACTAGGTGCAGAGCACGCACGAACTGCAAGGGATGCAATATCTGGTGGTACTGGCGTCACTAAATCTGGACGTGCTGTGAATAACTCTAGGAAGGCAGCATCATCGACACTACGTAAGTAGTCGGAGAAGGAGCGCATTTCCATAACTTGCCTACATTACTGGCATTTAGCGTTTAGGGGTTAATCAACGTCGCTTTCTGCGCGGGGTCAACCATGTTCCAAGGGCTGCAAGTCGCACAACAACAGGAGAGACGATCTTGCCTAAATAACGGGCACGGCGGAAATCATGGATTGGCCAACCTTCAGCCATTGCGCGCAAGGACAAGATTGCATCTGGATTAATCGCTGATGGGTGTCCCACGCATTGCAGCAATGGAAAGTCATTGTGGCTATCTGAATATGAATAACACTGGCTTAGATCTAAATTCTTTTTCTGTGCAAGTTCTCGAACTGCAACTGCTTTTTCTTTTCCATGCAAGAGAAGTCCCAGCATTGCGCCAGTGTATTTACCATCTTTAGTTTCAGCTTTACTGCCAAGTGCTCCAGTAAAACCTAACCGCTTCGCCATGAGCACTGCCATATCTTCTGGTGCTGCAGTAACTAACCACACTTCTTCACCTGCTGCTAAATGTTTTTGAGCAATATCAATTGTTCCTTGCCATAGAGCAGGTGATACATATTGATCGTAAATCTCTTGAGCAATCTCTAATATGTCTTCAACACTGTGACCACCAATAAAATCTGTGGCAGCATCTTGAAAGCGTTGAATCTCTTCTCTATTTTCTTTACCTGTTAGACGAAATCTAAGGTTGGCCAAAACGAAGCGCGAAATATCCTTCTTTGTGAAATAACCACGCTGATACATGCCCTTACCCAGGAAGTAGAGGGTTGAGCCACGAATCAGGGTGTTATCTACATCAAAAAAGGCTGCCCGCTGAGCTGTGAGTGCCATGTCACTACCTTAACGAACTTGCATCAATTGGGACGCTTTATGCTTTACCAATGAGTTCAACAGTCCATGTCGTCCGCCACGGTGAAGTAGAAAATCCCAACAAGATTCTCTATGGCCGCCAACCCGGTTGGGGTCTTTCTGCCCGCGGGCAAGAAATGGCACAAACATTGGGTGATTGGTCTCGAACTATTGATCTAGGCGCTCTCCATGTTTCCCCACTGCAACGAGCACAAGAAACTGCTGCTCCAATTGCTGCCGCACATAAGATTGCAATTACTACGGATGAGCGTTTAATTGAAGCTGCAAATGTTTTTGAAGGTAAACCTTTTGGCGTGGGAGATGGAGTTTTGAAGCATCCATCTTCATGGCGTCATTTGTGGAATCCATGGAAACCATCATGGGGTGAACCCTACGATCAACAAATCAATCGAATGCTGGCTGCAGTATTTGCTGCGCGAGATGCAGCTAATGGCAAAGATGCAATCGTTGTTTCACATCAACTTCCAATTTGGATTCTAAGAAGTGCAATTGAGAATCGACGATTGCTCCATGATCCTCGCCGTCGTGAGTGTTCATTAGCATCAGTTACTAGCGTTCATTTTGATGATGAAGGATTTATCTCAGGTCTTACCTACTCTGAACCAGCACGTCATTTGTTGCCAAAGAAGAATTAATGAAATCTGGAATCAAGGCCGTAGCTCTTATAGCTACTGCGCTTTTGCTCACTTCTTGTGGAGGTGGTGGAACTTCTAGTTCACAAGAATCCTTTGTTTCTGGAAATGGTTCTGTAACTTTTATTAAGCCAGAGAAAAGAATTGAAGCACCGGCTTTGTCTGGAATGACTTTATCTGGGACTAACTACACCTATTCAGTAGGTAAGGTCGCTGTGGTAAATGTCTGGGCTTCTTGGTGTTCACCGTGCAGAGCAGAGGCTCCAACTCTTGCGGCGCTTGCCAATAAATATAGCGATGTTGCATTTATAGGAATTTTGACGCGTGATAACCCTGCAACTGCTGAAGCATTCCAGAGACGTTTTTCACTTCCATATCCCACACTTATTGATGATTCACTATTAATTGGCTTTAAAGGATCACTTCCAGCAAATGCCATCCCTTCAACAGTGCTTATTGATAAGGCTGGCAAAGTCGCGGCTCGCATATCTGGCGTAGTAACTGTTGCCTCTCTTTCAGATTTGATTGAGCGGGTGAGCGGGGAATGAAAGATTTCTTTGTAGAACAAATCATGAGTGGCTTTCTCATTACCGCATTGCCGGTGGCATTTATCGCTGGTGTAATTTCTTTTCTATCTCCATGTATTTTGCCTCTTGTTCCTGGCTACTTATCTTTTGCTGCAGGGTTTTCTGCAAGTCGTGGCAAAGTATTTCTGGGTTCAATTTTGTTCGTCCTCGGTTTTAGCGTTGTATTTGTCTCATTTGGTGCAATCTTTGGTGGGCTCGGAAATCAATTAGTTGCTAACGAGGGATTAATCTCAATAGTCCTGGGTGTAATTACGATATTTCTCGGTTTTGTTTTTCTAGGAAAATTTCCATTTGCTCCAACATTTCGTCCCAGAATGAAAACAACAGGTGGCTTAATTGGTGCACCGATTTTAGGTTTTCTCTTTGGCGTGGGATGGACACCTTGTATTGGTCCAGCGTTAGCAGCGGTTCAAACATTAGCTTTTCAAGAATCAAGTGCGCTGCGTGGAGCGTTATTGTCTGTGGGTTATTGCTTTGGTTTAGGCCTGCCGTTTATAGCATCGGGTGTGTTCTTGGATCGCTCAGAGAAGTTGCGCAAGTATCTAGTCAAGCGCGGAGACTTGATTACAAAAATTGGTGGTGTTTTCTTAATTGCTCTGGGTCTATTACAAGTTACGGGCTTATGGGGTCAATTGATGAACTCACTGCGCTCTCTTATTTCAGATTTCATTCCGGTGGTTTAAATGAGCAAAGAGATAGAAGTCCCAGAGCTCGGTAGCGTTGGCTTATTGCGCTATGGCTGGCGCCAATTAACAAGTATGCGCACAGCGCTCATTTTGTTGTTATTACTTGGTGTTGCATCTATTCCTGGATCACTAGTTCCTCAGCGCACGCAGAATCCCATTCAAGTAGGCGAATACTTCAAGAATTCACCAGAGCTATCTAAATGGATGGATCGTCTTTCACTCTTTGATGTCTATGGATCACCATGGTTTAGCGCGATCTATATCTTGCTCTTCATCTCACTCATTGGCTGTGTCCTGCCTAGAACATTCGAGCATTTTCACGCAGCACGTGCGCTCCCGCCGGTCACACCAAAGAACCTTGATCGCATGGAGCATTTCTCCTCTTGGAGTTCACAAGGCGATGAATTGGACAAAGCCCGGGCTTGGTTTAAATCAAAGCGATTTAGAGTTCTAGAAAAAGATGGCTCTATTTCTGCTGAAAAAGGATTTATGCGAGAGACAGGAAATCTCTTTTTCCACTTGGCTCTCATTCTAGTTTTACTAGGAATCTCCTTTAGTTCTCTATTTGGTATGCGAGGAATGGCAATTGTAAATGTGGGTGAGCGCTTCGTGAACACCACAACTAGTTACGATTCTTTGAACTTCGGCAAGTTGTTTAATGAGAATAATCTTCCTGATTTTGCACTCACTGTTGATAAATTCACTGCAAAATATAATGTGGTAACGAGTGCACCTGAGGACTACACCCTCGATATTACTTTTGCTGAGCAAGATTTGAATAAAACAGAAAAACGCACAATAAAAGTTAACTCACCATTGAAATTAGGTAATACCAGCATTTACTTACAGGCAAATGGTTATTCACCAGTTGTGACTGTGAGGGATTCAAAGGGAAATGTTGCAATGCAAGGACCAGTGCCGTTCTTGCCACAGGATGGGAACCTACGATCTATCGGAGCTATTAAGGTTCCAGATGCAGATCCGCAGATCGGTTTTGTGGGCTCATTTGTGCCAACGTATTCGCGCAGTGGCGCAGATGGTGCAGTGAGTGTTTTTCCTGAAGCTCTAGATCCACGGCTTTTGTTAGCAGCATGGTTGGGTGATTTAGGTCTCGATAGTGGAGTTCCACAATCTGTGTATCGCATTGACACATCAAAGATGAATCAAGTTGGTCTTAAGTCATTAAAGCCAGGTGAGACTTTTACATACCCACAAGGTTCATTAACCTTCGAGGGATATCTGCAGTGGGTCAATATTGAGATAGTCAATGATCCTGGGAAGAACTATGCCCTCCTCGGCAGTATTGTTGCCATCCTGGGCTTGCTTGCATCACTGTTTACAAGACGCCGCCGAATCTGGATTCGTGTTGGTAAGTCTGTAGAAGTTGCAGGTTTAGCTAAAAATGCAGCACCAGGTTTAGAGAATGAAATGGCGGAATTTGTAGCGATGTTAAAGGGAGAGAAATAGATGTCACGCACTTGGGCTTATCTCTCTAACTACCTTGTGTATTCATCAATGGCCGTTTACACCCTCTCATTTATTGCACATGCGATTGAAACAGCGTGGGCTGTTCGAGTAACGACCGAAGATTCAAAGAAGAACATGGATTACAAGCGCACAGAGAAAGTTGCTCGTATTGCAACTGCGATGATGATTTTAGGATTCGTATTGCTCTTTGCCGGTGTTATTGCTCGCGGAGTCTATGCTGGTCGTGTTCCTTGGGGCAACATGTATGAGTTTTCAATTACAGGCGCTCTGGCATTTTCTGGTGCATACCTTGTCGCACTGCGTAAATATGATCTGCGTTGGTTGGGATTATTAGTCTCAATCGCAGTATTACTTACTCTTGGAACTGCTGTTGCAGTTCTCTATCGCCCAAGTGCACCCCTAGTGCCTGCACTTAAGTCAACGTGGTTAGTTATTCACGTATCTGCAGCGATTATCTCGGGTGGTGTTTTCTTACTTGCAAATGCGATTGCCGCTGCATACCTGTATTTAGATGCAATGGAGTCTCGCGGAGAAAGAACAGCTTGGGCAAAACGTTTGCCATCACTTGAAGTTCTAGATCAACTCTCATATCGCTTAGTTGCATTCGTATTTCCACTATGGACATTTGCAGTTATTGCAGGTGCTATTTGGGCCGAAAGTGCTTGGGGTCGCTATTGGGGCTGGGATCCAAAAGAGACGTGGGCATTTATTACGTGGGTGGCATATGCGGCATACCTACATGCACGTGTGACTGTTGGCTGGCGAGGACGAAAAGCTGCGTGGTTGTGCTTGTTTGCAGGTTCAACATTCCTATTTAACTATGTATACATAAACATCTGGGGCACAGGAAAGCACACGTACTCAGGTTTATAGAGGTTAAAGCTTCCTCAAGAAATCTGGATCATCATCTGGCGGCAAGATGCGACGCTTAGGTTTGCGTCCACCACTCTTGCGATTTCTTCCAGCAATTAAATAAGCAATTGGGCCAATAGCAAGTGCCTGTGGACCAATCAAAATAATTACGAGTAGCCAACCCCATTTTGGCAAAGTCTTAATCTCTGACTCATCTTTACGTGCACAATCTATTAGCGCATAGATAGTGATTCCAAAGACTAGAAAAAGAAGGATGAATCTGCCCATGGGATTATTGTATCGCTAGAGCGAGTGCAAAGAGAGCCCCAAAAAACATTTGTAGTTTGCCGGTCTTGCCCAGCAGCGGAATAAGGCTAGGCCCACTTGCACCGGACAAAACTGCTCGCGATAGTGAGATTGTTAAAGGAAGAACGGCCAGAGTCAGTAAAGAGCTAGGAACCAAAGTTGCAAGTGCGCTTATATGTGCGATGGCTAGCAATGCCACAAAACCTTTGCGAGCTTTTGAATCACCAACTCTGACAGCCAGAGTTCGCTTACCTACTAATTCATCTTGTGCACGATCTCGGATGTTGTTAACTGCCAATATTGCGCAAGAAAGTGCGCCCATAGGTATGGCACACAAAACACTCAGGGCGGTGACACGACCAGTTTGTGCATAGAACGTACCAACCGTTGCAGTTAAACCGAAAAAGACAAATACTGAAACTTCACCCAAACCGCTATAGCCATATGGATTTTTTCCACCGGTGTAACCCCATGCTGCAGCAATAGCTGCAACACCCACAACTATTAACCATGGTGAACTCAAGAGCGAGAGCCAGATTCCGGCGATAGAGGCGATACCAAAAGATATGAATGCTGCGCGCTTTACTTGCACAGCTGTTGCTAAACCACTTGCAACTAAACGTGTTGGCCCAATGCGATTGTCATCGCTTCCCTTAACGCCATCTGAATAATCGTTGGCATAGTTAACGCCGATCTGAAGCCAAACTCCAACCTTTAGAGCAAGCGCTGCTCGAAACCAGTTCCAATCACTACCTGCTAGCGCAGTTGCAACAAATACTGGTGCGATTGCTGCGGGCAGTGTGCGCGGGCGCGCACCGAGAATCCATTTATTCATGTCCCACCATTTTCGCAAGGGCTATGCGATCGACTTTGCCGATACCGAGCAAGGGTAACTGTTCTAAGTGATGAATTCCTTTTGGCTTTGATGCAGCCCCTAACGCTGCCTCTAAATAATGCGCAATTTCACTCTCACCGATTTCACCAACGACAGCTAGGTGCAAAGCATGTCCCCACTGAATGTCATTGACTGCAAAGGCAGCAAATTCAATCTCTGGATAACGAATTGAAAGCGTTGCTTCTATGGCAGTGAGTGAGACATTCTCTCCACCTGAAATGATTACATCATCGGCTCGTCCCAAGATATGAAGCTTGCCATCAATGACTTCACCAAGATCATTTGTAACAAACCATCCATCGCTAAGAATATAGAGCTCTGGAGCATTCAGATAAGTCTCTGACATTACCGAACCACGGATTTGAACTAAAGATTTTTCATTGAGGCAATATTCAACACCTTCAATTGCTTGACCGTTATAAATACAGCCACCAGAAGTTTCAGTCATTCCGTAGGTTTCAACAACATTAATTCCAGCATCTTTCGCTTGCTGGCTAAGAGCTGGTGATAATGCTGCGCCTCCTACTAATACTGCTTGTGCACTTTGCAGGTGGCGCAGTAAACGCTCATCACTATTGAGAGCTCTAAATAACTGTGTCGGAACAATTGACGTGAAATCAACTTTTGGATATTCACCTTGGTGTTCACGCAAATCAATAGGAAGTGTTCCAAGTTCCATTGATCGAATAATTACATTAACCGCAGCAATATGAGTTAACGGTAAGAACAAAGACCACTGCTGGCCAGGTTTTGCGCCTAAAAATTTATTTGAAGCGCGAGCAGATGCAAGTAATGCAGTTGCCGTGAAAGCAACCTCTTTACTCATTCCAGTAGTGCCGCTGGTGCCAATTACTAATGCGATATGTGTTGGGGCGTTCGTAGAACGAACTTCACCAAGGCCCAAGGCTGGGCCAGTACCAACCAGGGCCGCTGTGATTTCCCCCGCTAAATCAGGGATTACACACGCAGGACTGACCCGGTGAATATCTCGTTGTGACGTCATCTCCATTGCACCCGTAGGGTATCCCTTGTAAAGACAATGGAGGAAATGTGAGCAAGCCCTTTAAGCGTGATTTTGGTAGCCGTGAGATACCTCATTGGATTACTGCGCCCGGCGGTGAAGAGTTCGTTGATATTAAATATCAAATGGGTGATGGCATTGCCAAGATCACCATTAATCGACCTCAAGTTCGCAATGCATTCCGCCCACAAACCATTATTGAATTAATTGAAGCTTTTCACTTAGCACGTGATAATGAAGAAGTCGGCGTCATCATCTTTACGGGTGAAGGCACTGAAGCTTTTTGTTCAGGGGGCGACATAAATGTTCGCGGTGATGATGGCTATCTTGGTGATGACAAGTTAGCTAAAAAGGGTATTGGACGTCTAAATGTTCTAGATCTACAGGTACAAATTCGTCGCACACCAAAACCTGTTGTGGCAATGGTTGCAGGTTGGGCAGTTGGTGGGGGACATGTATTACATGTTGTCTGTGATTTAACTGTTGCTGCAGATAATGCAAAGTTTGGACAAACCGGTCCGATGGTTGGTTCATTTGATGGTGGCTATGGTGCAGGTCTACTTGCAGCACACGTTGGTCAAAAGAAGGCCCGTGAGATTTGGTTTATGACTCGTCAATACAGCGCCCAAGAAGCACTTGATATGGGACTTGTAAACACAGTTGTGCCTCTTGCAGAGCTAGAAGCAGAGACAGTCTCTTGGTGTCGAGAAATACTACGCAACTCTCCACTAGCACTTCGCTTACTTAAATCCAGCTTGAATGCTGCAGATGATGGTTTAGCAGGAGTTCAGCAGTTAGCAGGAGATGCAACGTTGTTGTTCTATATGACTGAAGAGGGTCAAGAAGGACGCGATGCATATATGGAAAAACGAGACCCTGATTTCGGGAAATTTCCAAAGCGTCCCTAAACGATGCTTGATTTGATTCTTGACTCTTTGCGAGTTATTAGCCTTCCAATGAAGGTTAATTTTCGTGGAATCAACCACCGTGAAGTAGCTTTATTTCAAGGGCCACAAGGTTGGGCCGAGTTTTCACCTTTCCTTGAATACTCTGATGAAGAATCTGCACGCTGGTTAGCCTGTTCAATTGAAGCTGCTACGCAAGTGCCCCCAAAGCTTTATCGAAGCTCAGTAGGAGTCAATGCAACTATGCCTGCATTAAATGGCGAGAGTGAAATTACTCAAATTCTTGCAGGATTCCCAGGTTGCACCACAGTGAAAATTAAAGTTGGAACTAATGAGAAGCAAGATCTAGAGAGAATTGCAACGGTTAGAAAACTGAACCCGCGCTCCAAGATCCGTATTGATGTAAACGGCTTATGGAGCGTGGATCAGGCCGCAAAATTCTTAGAGCTCTGCGGGGAAATTGAATATGTAGAACAACCATGTGCCACAGTGGCTGAACTACGTGAATTGAAATCACGAGTTGACGTAAAAATCGTTGGCGATGAAATACTTCGCAAGAGTGCAAACTTATTTGAAATAGACTTGAACGGTGCTATTGATATTTTGATGCTGAAAGTTCAGCCTCTGGGTGGAATTAAGAATGCACATGCTTTAGCTGCCCATCACAAAATGCCAGTCATTGTTTCAAGTGCTCTTGAAAGTGCGGTAGGTATCAACTACGGCCTAACTTTGGCAGCCTCCTTTGAAGAGATGAGTTATGACTGTGGCCTTGGTACAGGCTCACTGCTTGCAAAGAACGTTGCAGAAATTCCAATTGTTGATGGAAAGATGCAGATCCAGCCAGTTGAGCC
>OFSF01000306.1_pt1 | contig 19582 bp, 3 predicted proteins | sample 1543271 | NCBI WGS metagenome assembly OFSF01 (sample SAMN07774227, study PRJEB24372) | wastewater metagenome | isolation source: Exp Tend VB 100WW | collected 2016-02
TTGACTCTTGGTTAAATCAAAACTTCCCTAACCTTCCTGTATACCGTGTTAAGAACATCATCAATGCTACTAACGGTTTACAAGCGTGGGGAATGTTACAAGATGGAGCAATCTATCTATACGAGAATGCAGAAGTTGGTACAGCATACCATGAGGTATTCGAAGCTGTATGGAAGATGTTTGCTTCTAACAAAGAGAAAGTTAACGTTATTAACGAGTTTAGAAACAGAGAAGGATCATTTGTTGATAGACCTACTGGAAGAACTATTGAATACAAGAAAGCTACACCTCAAGAAGTTAAAGAACAATTAGCCGAAGAGTTTCGTGATTATGTAATGAAGAATGAGAAGCCTCAAGCTAAATCATTCATTGCTCAATTGTTTTCTGATCTTGTTGACTTTATCAAGGAGTTCTTTGTTGGTCCTAAAGCACAGATTAATACTAAGAAACTATTTGAAAAGATTGGTACAGGATATTACAAACAATACTCTCCATATCATGCATCATTATCTTTTGCTAAGAAAGGCGTGATTGATATAGAAGATGCTGTTGCTGGTGCTAATGCAGAGTTTCGTATTGAGAACTTTACAGGAGATGAACAGCATGACTTGATTCAACACATGACATATCTTACTTTGTATGATATTGTTAAGAACAATAAAAGTTTATTCACTCCAGAAGACGATACAGATAAGACTCAACACTATATAGATCTTAGAAAGAAGATGGCTCAAACTGTAGCCAAGTCTAGAAAGGAAGCTGAGAATAAAGTTATAGCAGGTGAGATGCTTCAAGAGGAAGCAGACCCAATCATCAATAAATCTAAAGCCATGTATAAAGGCATAAAGGATGATGAGAACTGGGAGAAGATTATTGCTAAACATACAGAGAAGTTAAAGTCTTATAACATAGAGTTTGATGAGAACGATCACCTACAAAGAATAGATGAAGATAACTCTGGTAGATCAGACTATCAATCTGCTGAGAAAATAGATTTGTTTAGAAAGGCTAATCCTGCCATCAAGTTATTATTGTCTACAGTTCCTTTAGTTAGAACTGAAACAATAACTAATGAAGCAGGTAAACAAGAAGAAACAGTTGTGCCTGTATACTCATCTATCAATGGTGTTAGACTAATGCCTACTATTGAGGTGTTCATGACTATCATGAATAGTGTACACACTGCACGTAATCTTGATGAGATGATGGCTAAGCTTCAACAGCTAGCTAAAGACGACGTTAGATATCGTACAGTGTACCAACGTATCACTAAGAAAGACTATACACAACTTCCTGATCTATCTCAATTAGATGAGATGCATGACATTCAATTAGTCACTGCACTATGGAAATCATTTAAGAAAGAAGATCCAGATGTTAAGAACGTATTCATTCTTGATAACGGTGATATTGTTGTTGGTGATTCTAACTTCTCCACTGCTGCAAAACAACAGGCTGAGCAGTTTATAAATAATGTTCGTGACGTTATTAAAGATCCAAAGAATCCTTACTTCATTTATAATAAAGGAGTAATGGGATATATAGGTAAACCTTCTAGTGTAGACGGTCTTACTTTGAATACAAATGAGCAGATGGTTGATTTCTTAAAGACATTAAAGATTGACTTTGAGGTAGATAAACTTAATAGTAATGTCCTATCAACAGATGAGAAGAAGAAATTCACTGCAGCTGTTCGTGGATTAAGAGATAGTATTAAAGGAAAAGAAGGAAAGAAGGTAGCTACAATCACAGGTAAGACTCTTGGAATGACTAAGCGTTTACGTCAATTAGGTGAGATAAAAGCTAAGCTTGACAATCCTGAATTCAATAGTACATACTTTAATGTTAAAGGTGAACGTACACAAACATTTATAGGAACCAACGCTGCTTCTGATTTACATGATGTGCTTAGTCAGATCAATAACATTAAGGAACTTAAAGGAACAAACTATGAGTATTTAACAACAGATGCATTTGCTAAGAACTCTGTTATTTTATCTTTGATGTTTAATCCTAAGACTGGTGAGAAGAAAGGTAATATTCAAGACTTCTTAAAAACATCTTATGCTGATGGAACTGTAAACTCTTCAAATGGTAAGAAGAAGCAATCATCTAAACTTAGCTATAAGGATCGTATCATTCAAGAGTTCAATATGAACTTGGATGGATACTATGCTAACTTAGTTCCAGGAGATGCTTCATTAGAGTGGATGCTTAAGATGGGAAATGCTATTGATGAAAATACATTAATAGATAATGGCTATCAAAGAATTCACAATATATTTAAAGGATATTTTATTGATGAAGTTAATCTTGCTAGAGATAAGAAGCGTCACGTATCCCAAGGTAGAAAAGCAACAGACATGCGTTTCTTTAAAGATATATTAACTCCTGCTGAGCATGATAGGTTAATATATGGTGAAGAGAATATTGCTAAATCTGCTGGAGATTTATACATTGATAATAAACAAGTTATAGATGATGCTGTTACTAATTTTATTAATTTAAATACAGCGGCATTTAACAATGTATTGATTGCTAATGGTATCCTAACTCAAAATTCAAAGGGTACATGGAATGTAGAGAACATAAACTTTAGTAAGCAAAAGAATCTAACTGAGCAAGAGTTATCTATTAAGATGACTGCTGTGAATGCTAGTTATATTATCAATAACATTGAGCTTCATAAGTTATTGTATTCGGATCCATATCAATACAAAGATGAGCTAAAGCGTATTAAGAACTTTAACTCTCCACGTCAGTCATTAATTCATGGATCTAAATCAATGAACAAAGCTATCAATCGTGTATATAACAGAGCTTATAGAAAAGGTGATATAGGATTTACTGACTTTGTAAAAGATCATTTCAGAAGCATTACCCTTGCTGATGTAAGAGGTAGTAATAAAGCGTTAAATGAATATCTAGAAGGCGAAGGATATGATAGATATAAAGAAACTGATGGTGGTGGTTTAATTACTTTTGCTGCCCATCGTAATTTTAGAATCCGTGCTTCTGATTGGAGTGATAGAGAAGAGACTCAATACAGATTTGATATAGCTTACGAGAAGAATAAGAAAGACATAAAGCTTTCAACATACGAAGAAGAATTACTTGCTGCAGGTAATCCTAAAGTTACTAGTGCATACACTCCATCAAAACCTATTGTAGCTGGTAACAAAGGCAATGGTAGAGATTATAATGATATTGTATTAGATAAGTTTGCATTGTTCCCTATCAGTTATCGCATCTTAGATGAACTTAATAATAATGGATTAGAAGCAAAGTCTTCTTCCAATATGATAAAGTTGTATGATAAGATGATGAATGAGAAGATTGACTATGCAATCTTTGAATCTGCTAGAAAGGTTGGGACAGAGAAGGTTAATTCTGTATATGATGAGGATGGTAACTTTAACAATGAGCCATTTGAAACAGAGGAAGAACGACTTGATAATAGTTTATTACAAGGTGTGATAAACATACCTTTTTCTATTATGAGTGTTCAGTCTGAAGTTCCTTCTAAAGACGAAGCATTAATTACTCGTGGATCTCAAACAACTAAGCTGATTACCATGGACTTTATGGAGGCTGGTGTTCCTGTTGATTTTATGGAAGATGGCGGATCTATCAATAAGCGTTATGAGGCTTGGGTTAATTTAACTGAGGATGAGAAGAAAGAACAATCTCCTTTATATAAAGAAATTAAAACTAATCAAGACTTCCTTGAGAAGATAATGCAGAATGGTTTTGAGAGACTTCTTAAGAAATTTGGTATCACTGAATCTATTGATGAAGCTACTAATAAGAAAACATTCAAGATTGCAAACTTTGATAAGGTGGTGGCAACTCTTCGTGATGAGATGTTAAAGCGTGAGGTGAATGATAACATCACTTTAGCATTAGATTCTTTCTTAGCAGGCAAAGCTGTGCTTGAGGCAACTCCTGCATATCAGCAAATCAGAAACATTTTGTATTCTATTGCTGACAAGAATGTAATCTCTCCTAAGATCTCTGGCGGTATGAAAGTACAAATACCTCAAAGCTTCTTAGAAGAAACTCGTACAAACATTGTAGACATTAATGGTAAGAAAGGATTTGCATCTGATAATCTTAAGTTTTATAGAAACAAAGACGGCCAACGTGTTTGTGAGATAATGGTTGCTAGATGGTTTGAATCAGAGAAGACAGACAAGGAGTTATTAGATGAGTGGTATAAAACTGATGAGAATGGAGAAAAGGTTCTCACTGAAGAAGGTAAGAAAGTTCTTACTGGTCTTGGTTTCCGTATCCCTACACAAAAGCAAAACTCTATTGATGCATTTGTTATTAAACAATTCTTACCAAAAGAATATGGTGATGGTGTTATTGTTCCAGCAGAACTAGTAGAGAAAGCAGGATCTGACTTTGACATAGATAAATTGAATCTATACTTTAAGAATGTATATACAGATATCAATGGTAACATTAAAGCAATTGAGTACCAAGGTTCTGAAGAAGCAACTCGTGCGTATTACGGTAAAGTGTTTGATCAATTAAATGCTAAAAAAGATGCATTTATTACAAAGCAATTAGCCAAGCTTTCTTCAGATGAAGAAGTTAATTATGATGCCACTCTTAATGCTACTATTGGTGAAGTACCAACTGTAACAGAATCAGAAGCTATACAAGCTGAGGAGAAATTAATTCAACAACAACAAAAGCTTGGTACTAGAAGACAAAAGTTTATAGACAATATGTATAAGAAGTCTCTTGAGAATGGATACATCCAATCTTCTGAGAACTTAGTAACACATCCTAAGAACTTTGGTCAGTTAGTTAAACCTAACTCAGCAGCACAATTAGAAAACCTATCTAAAATTATTTCTAAGAAACGTGGTGTAGATGTATTTGATTACAAGGCAGTTGGTAACATGCTTAACAGATCATTCATGACTCGCTTACGTCAAGCATTTGTTAATGGTAAACAAGCTATTGGTATTGCTGCAGTTAGTCAAACTAACCATTCATTAAATCAGCGTCAGCTTATTTATATTGATGAGAGCAAGATGCGTAATCTTAGTAAGAATAATTCTGATAAGAAGTGGCTTGGAGATGGTAAGATTAAATTTGAGAAGTATAACAAAATTGTTCGTAATGGTAAGGTGGTACCTACATTATCAATGATTAAAGATGCTAACAATAAAGATTTCATTTCTGACGTTAATGGACAGTTCATTGATGGTTATGTAGATATCTCAAATGGTCCTTGGATCATGGAGCTTGGTGCTACACCAAACGTTACTTCTACATACATGTTCTTAGTTAAGCTTGGTGTACCTATAACAAGTGTATCTTATTTTATGAATCAACCAATCATTCGTGACTATTTACGTATGATTGATAATTCTGGATACTCTTGGTTATTTATTGATAACTATGTTAAAGATGCAAAAGCATTATACAAAGCAGATAAGGTAGCTTTAGGTGCAGTTAAATCAATTCCTAGTAACAAAGATCTTTTTGAAACTATTGGTAAGAAGAATTTATCTAAGTCAGAGAACGCTAAGCAACAGTTTATGTTAGATGAATTCTTAAAGTATGCTAAGATGGCTGAACAGTTATTCTTAGTAACACAAGGATATAACTTTGATACTTCTGATTTTAGCGATCCGTATTTAGTATTCAAGAAACAAATGCAGTTGAAGAAAGCTCAAGATAGTGTGATCTCTTCTGTAGATGATTTAATGAATAACTCATTCCTTGGAGAAATGTATGAGCAGATATTAGATGTTCGTGATGCATTATCAACTGTATTGTTATCAGACCAATCTAAAATTAGAGGTGTTGTTGAAAAGGTATTAACTCCTTACATAGATCTTCCTGATAGAGAGTTTGTTAAAGTTGCACGTCAGGTGGTTAATGATTTATTTGACTGGTCTGTACAAACTAATACAAACTTGAATAGTCAGATTGATAAGTTGATGATTAATAATGTTACTAATGCGGCCACTGAAATTTTAAGATTTGTTGAAAGCATTGGACCTGGTCATCCATTAGAAAACAATGCTGTTATTAAAGCTATGGATTTCAAGTTCTCTGAAACTGAAGATGGTGTTAATAATATCTCTATCAAGAACAAGGATAACAAAGTGTATGATCAGAATCAAATGATCTATGGATTTGAAGAGATAAAGAATTATCTAAAGGGACAAAACAATCTTCCTTTATATGGTTCTTTAGTTAGAATGTCTATGTTACAATCAGGATTATCTAACTCTCCTATATCATTTACATCATTGTTACCTTACGAAGACTTTAATGATTTTTATAATATGACTCTCTCAAAAATTGAGGAGATGTCTAATCTAGAAGACTTCTATACATTATCTGTATTTGAAAGAAATAACTGGAGTGATGATGATATTGTTCCTCGTGCACAAGCTAGATGGACAATGAATTATCGTACAGAGGAGAAAGAATATAATGCAAGCATGACAAAGATTCCAATGACTTTACGTTTAGCTATTGAAGCTGGTGATGTTCCTGCTGTTGTTAAGATGCCTGTTTACTCTAGAGAAGGTAGAAGAGATGTGATTGCTTATTCATGGAAAGACATGGGCTTCACAAAAGCTGAAGTTGAGAAAGATCTTAGAGATGGTAACTACAACTACATGAATAAAGGATTGTTCCAAAAGGTTTACTTAGATGATGCGCGTACACAACCATTGATTATTAATAATCAGTATATCTATAAGCAAATAAATGCATGGGGTGATAGCTATAGACTTAAAGAATTCTATGCTGGTGCTAGAGCATCTCAGGTAAATCCTGATGCAGGTTTCCAAAACACATTTATTCAGGTTAAGAAAGGTATAAGAGATGTAGCTTCTGGACCAATCAATATGTCTAATGAAGTGAGTGATGCAAGAATTATTCCTTTCTTTACCACTATGCAAACTGATCAAAATGTTGTACCTTCAGAGTCTGAAGAAGATGTTGATGAGTATTCAGATCAACCTACTACAGAAGCTCCTGATGAACTAATTCCATTAAGAGATGGTAATGTTTATAACACTAGAACTGATACTGTTACTGGTGCTCAGTTATTAGCTATGGGTTACAATAGCGAGGAAGCAAATGAACTACTTGAAAAATTCTGTTAAATATGGCAACTTGTCCAAATAAAAACTTAGATTCCTGGAAAGAATTAGTGGCTACTCATCCTAGACATGCGTTCTTTCTATGGGATAAATATAATGGTAATGTTCCTAAAGACGTAGTAACTCTTCAGGCATCTCCTGAGTTAATAGAAAAAACAAAGGACGCTGCTAGAAAGATGGGAGTCTCTATGATGGGGATGTCTGATTATGCTAAAGAATCAGGACTAGATACAACAGGCATTAATGGTATTGCTGATTTAATGCGTGGTGTAATTGCTATTGCTGAAGGTAAAGAAGGCATAGCTCTTACAGAAGAGATGGTGCACATTGCTACAGCTATACTAGAGCAAACTAATCCACAGTTGATTACAGATATGATTTCTCGTATTGGTAATTACAAAGTGTATAAGATGACCTATGATAAGTATGCTGGTAACAAGAACTATCAATTAGCTAATGGTAAACCAGATATTCGTAAGATAAAGAAAGAAGCATTAGATAAGTTAATCACTGAGGTTATTATTAATCAGAATCAGAACATTGATTCTTTTCCTGAGCTAAAGGATGATTCTAACCAATCTTTGATTCATATATTCTGGAATAGTATTAAAGATTTTATAAAGTCTTTATATCGTAAGTCTGATGTAAGATTGTTTAATGATGTAGCTTCTATTATTATCGCTGGTGAAATTGGTGGTACAGTTAAAGATCTAGTAGGTGAGGGCACTTATTATAACTTAATGACTGATGCTCAAAAGGATACTGTAGATAAGATTACTGCAGTGCAAGGTAACCTGAACAAGGTGATAAGTAATGAGCCTGTAGATCCTTTGTTATCTGACTCTGAAGAAGCTAGTAACTACTATGAATACAAACAACCAGATGGTACATTTAAACGTGTTGCTAAGCGTGTAACTGATCGTGTTAAGTCGTGGTATAGAGAACGCTTTGGTAATAAGAAGTTTACAGAGTACGAACAGATGTTCAATGAGATGAAGCGTGAGTTTGGTGTTAGAGGACATAGAGATTTAGAATTAATTCATGATAGATATTACAACAAGGATGGTACAAAGAAAGCTACACCAGATGATATTCCACAACAGTTTGAAGTAGATAATCGTGAGATGTATGACAAACTTGAGAAGTATTATGTTGATACTATCAAGAGAATTACAAAGAACGATAAGCCTGGTCAAGAGACATTAGTATTCTCTGAGGTGATGATATATGATGAGAAAGAAGGTGAGGCAGGAACAATTGACTTCTTGGCTATTGATCCTTCTGGTAAAGCTCACATCCTTGATTGGAAGTTTATGTACATCTCTGAAAAATCTACTGACGTACCTTGGTATAAACAAGGTGCATACAATGTTCAGCTTGGTAGATACAAGCAGATGTTACGTGATCAATATGGAATTAAAGAGTTTGGTAACATAAGAGCGGTGCCTATCTTAATGCGTTTTAGTTTTAGTAAAGATAATGATGAGCCTACACTAACAGGTATATCTGTAGGATCTGCTGACCCAACTCAAATTGAAGATATGCGTTTGATGCCTGTGTCTGAAGAATCAGAATCAACAGGAAACGAATCATTAGATAAAGTGTTGGGTAAGTTGAATGCTCTTGTACGTCAATTAGAAAAAGTAAATGCTTCTGATGAAGAAGAGAGAGCAATCAAAAGACAACGTACAGATGCTATTAGACGTGCAATCCGTACAGCTCAAGCATCTCAAAACATCTCTGACTTGATTGATGTAATTGAGACTACTAGAAAAGAAGGAGAGCGTATACTACGTAACTATGAATTAATATATAAAGATCGTCCTGCTACATCTGAAGATTCTACAAACTCTGAGCTTTCAGACTTTGCAGAAGACATGGATGATTATATCAAAACATCTGAGCTGTTTCAAAATATCTCACGTGATATTGGTGATTTAGTTTGGACTCCTGAAATACAGAAGTCTGCACTTACTAAAGATCAGAAAGCAGAAGCTAATGCTCGTAAAGAGATATTAGATAAGTTACGTGATGAGTCTGATAAGATTTACAAATCTAATCAGTCAATTCAAGATGTAGCTATGAAGTTTGCTGATAGACATATTGGACAAAGAAACTTGGTTGCAGGATTAACAAAAGCAGAAGCTGTTGTTAAAGGACTTGGATCTCTATTTAGAGGTGTATCTGAATTACCTTTACGTTCTCTACAAGTATTATATAAACTTACTCGTTCTGCACAGGGTAGAGCTTCTGAAGATTCGTTAGGCGAGGTGAAAGAGATTATGGCTATTAGAGAAAAAATAATGGCTAAGGGAGAAGATCCTCGTAAGTACATTCAAAGAATATATCAAAAAACAGAATCTGGACAACTTGTTAATAAAATTATATACAAGTATTCAAAAGACTTCTTTAATGAAGTAAAGAAGAAAGCTGAGGCTGGTGGAGATATGGAATGGTTAAAAGATAACATCGACTTAGATGCTTATCGAATAGAAGCTAAAGAAGTAATAGAGAAACGTATTAAGCAAATAGAAGAAAGCACTACATATGCAGGAACTGAAGAAGAGATAGAAGAAAAGAAAGCTGCAGATATATTAAAGGTGATTCAAGACTTCAATGTTGATTCAGAAACTTTTAATGGATGGAATAATTATATTCTAAAGAAGTATCCAAAAGAGAAATGGGAATCTAGTGAGTATGCTTCTATTAAGAACGATCCTGATCTACTTGCATTGTATAACTTTGTTAGTAAGATTAATGAGAAGTCTAAAAATGTAGGATTTTTAAGTAGTCAAGTATCATCAACCTTTCTTCCATTTGTAAGAAAGAGTACTGCAGAGCGTTTAGTATGGGATAGAAAACTATCTCCTATGAAAACATTCTATAATAGTTTACAGATCAATCCTGATGATGTTGGATATGGTAAAACTAATGAGTTAACAGGAGAGCTTGAGAATGCTATTCCTAAGTATTACACTACAGACTTTACCTCTGATAATCCTAATGATATTAGTGAGGTTAGTGAGGACTTGTTTAAGAACATGATTCTTTATTTACAACAAGTAAATAAGTATAAATATCTTTCTCAAGTAGAGTCACAGTTAAAGTTAGTTAAGAGTATTGAAGAGTTTAAAGGACATCTTAATACTGGAAGAACTGGTAACGTTATTAGAAAAGATGGAAAGATTGAAGAGATTCCAGGTAATGAAGAGAATACAAAAATGTATGATGACTTCTTACGGGTTCTTCTTTATGATCAGAAGTATGTATTATCAGATAGTGATACCCCTTTATATATTGATAAAGTATTAAACTTTGTTAAGAAAGGAGTTAATAAAGTTGCAGGTAAAGAAGTTTGGAAAGAAAGTGAAAAGCCTACAGCAACTTCTTTAATGAAGACTATTGATGCTGCTAATAGAGGATTCCAATTAAAGACATTGGGATTTGAATTCATCTCTGGTGCTGTCAATGCTTTTGGTGGTAACGTTCAGATATCTGCTCAAGCTGGTAATTATTTTAAGGCTAGAGAGTTTGCTAAGAACGAAGGAAAGATTCTTAAACAAAGGTTTGAGAGTGAGGATGACAGAAAAATGTTTGTTGATTTGATGAATATTTTTATGCCTATGAAAGATGATCCTTCTTATGAAGAGTTTAATAAAGCAGGTATGTCAGCAATGACTCGTGAGAACATGGGTGATATCTTAATGGTGTTCATGAGAAAGCCAGAACAAGTTATTGAGAAGTCTATATTCTTAACGTTGTTAGATAACTCTATGATAGAGAATGGTAAAATAGTTAACATCAATGAGTTTGTAAGAGCTAAATATAAAGACAGATATAAATCTTCGGCAGAATACAAATCATCAAAAGAGAAAATAGATTCAGAAATAGAAGAGTTAAAAAGGACTAGATCAATCAGTACTACTAAAAAACTAGAGAATGGTGAATTAGTTATTCCTGGTTTAGATTTAAATAATGTAACAGAAGTTCAACGTCTTACCAATCTTACTAGACGTATATCTAGGAATGCTACTGGTGGTATGTCAGATGGTGACATCAATAGAATGTCTATGTCTATCTGGACTAAGTCTATGATGATCTTTAAGAACTGGATTCCTAAACTAGCTGATACACGCTTCTCTGAATTTAGAAAGGTGAGTGATGACTTTTCTGTAACTATAGATGAGGATGGAATTTCACAAGGAGAGAAGTTTGATATTGGTCGTGTTCGTTTATTACTGTATGTTCTTGGAACATCTATTCAAGATAAGTCTACAAACCTTCTTAACATCATGGCAATGAATGATGCTGGTGTAGAGAAGTTACAAGAGTACTATGAAGACTTTGCTAAGAAGTATGAAGAAGAAACTGGAGAGAAGATGACTATGGATAAAGATCAATTCATTGATATGATTAGAACTAATATTCGTAATCAGATAAAAGAACTTGCAATTTTATTAGCATTAACTGGTGTAATGTTAGCATTAGGTTTCATGGCTCCAGATGATGACGAGGATAAAGCCACTAAGAACTTTTATAGATATTCACAAAAAGTTGTTGACAAGTTTGTAGGTGAGCTTTCGTTCTTCTATAATCCTGCAGAGTTCCAAAACATATTAAGTGGAGGTATGTTTCCTGCAATTGGTATAGTTGCTGATGCAGGTAGATTTATGAAACATTTTGTAATGGAAACTACTGGTATGGATCTTGATCCTAAGACAAGTTATGATGATGTTCGCAAGAAAGCTCAACCTATCAAAAGTTTAATGAAGATGTTACCTGTTACTAAATCAGTTGTAACATATGCTTCTATATTCAGTTCAAATTTTGCTGAAGAATTTGATGTGACTATTCAGAAAAACAATAATCTGAGATAGCTTAATGCTATATATATGTAAAATACTTTTTAACAGGTATCTTACATGAGCATTTAATTTACTATTTTTACTACATTTCCTAATCCTAATGTGTTATGAACATAGAATGTTCTGTTGAACCGTGTCCTGTCATATTAAACGCCCAATGTGTATTCTACGAAGGGCAGAATTTAATATACACTGGTATCAATACCAATGATAACTTACAAGTAGTTATAGAGAAGATTAATGCAACCTTTGGTAATGCAATGGTTGGATATGTATTCAACAATGGTGTTATCCAAACTACACCTGGTGCTCCTGTAGGACTAGGTGGATCATTGATTCAAAATACAAACATTACAGGTAACTATCAATTAACTCTTCAAGGTCCTATACAGTCTGCTGCATTTATTACAACAGGTGGTACGAACCAACAAGTGGTATTAGGTGATGGTACATTAGGAAACTTTAATACAGGAACTAGTGGAACCAATGGTACTAGCGGTACGCATGGTACGTCTGGATCTTCAGGGTCTAGTGGAACATCTGCTACAAGTGGTAGACAAGGAACTGCAGGAACATCTTCTAGCTCTGGAACTAACGGTACAAGTGGACGTTCTGGCACAGGAGGAACATCTGGTTCTAGCGGTACTAGTGGATCTTCTGGTGTAAAAGGAACTAGTGGAACTAGTGGTTCGTCTGGTACATCAGGAAGTTCTGCATCATCAGGTACATCTGCAAGTGGTGGAACAAGTGGCTCGTCTGCTACATCTGGTTCGTCAGGACTTACAGGTGATAGATATAAATCATTCTCTACAGGTACTCTTACATTAGGTAATGGTGGTACATTGTATGTACAAACATCATTAGCATATACAACAGCACAACAAGTGTTGATTGCATATAACTATGGTAACTATCAGATATGTTCTATTATTAGTTATGATACTGCAACTGGACAATTAGTATTTGATGCACCTTTACCTTATGCTGTTACAGGAAGTGGAACATATAGTGTATGGGAGATTAACTTAGCTGGAGCTGCAGGTGGTGATGGTTCATCAGGCACCTCAGGTTCTAGTGGAACTTCAGGTTCTAGTGGAACATCAGGATCATCAGGATCAAGTGGATCTAGTGGTACCGATGGCTCTTCGGGAACTAATGGATCATCAGGAACTTCTGGAACAGATGGATCTAGTGGAACTAGTGCTACATCAGGAACAAGTGGAACAGATGGCTCCTCAGCTAGTTCTGGTACATCAGCCACTTCTGGTACATCTGCTACTTCTGGAACGTCAGCTAGCTCTGGAAGTTCAGGAACTAACGGATCTTCAGGTACTGCTGGAACTGATGGTTCAAGTGGAACTGCAGGTAGCTCAGGTTCTTCTGGAACCTCAGGTTCTTCTGGAACAACAGGTACATCAGGAACTAACGGTAGTGAAGGTACATCAGCTACAGCAGGTACAAGTGGATCTAGTGCTTCTTCAGGAACTAGTGGAACAGCTGGTAGCTCAGGAACTAACGGTTCTTCAGGAACAAATGGATCCTCAGGCACATCTGGAAGCTCAGGTATAAATGGTACATCAGCAACATCTGGTTCAACAGGAACTAGTGGAAGCTCAGGTACATCAGCAACTTCAGGATCTAGTGGAGTTAGTGGAACAGCTGGTACATCTGGTAGTTCAGGAACTTCAGGTGTAGATGGTACTTCAGGAACTGCTGGAGCTAATGGTACATCAGGTACAAGCTCTGCTATTAGAGTGATAGAAGTATTTACAGCTACATCTTCTCAGAGTCTATTTACTATTACTGGTGGTTACACTCCTGGTCAAATAGATATGTATATCAATGGCGCTAAGTTGACAGCTGTAGAATATGATGATAGTAGTGGAACAACAGTAACAATATACAATGGTGTAGTTACAGGTGATATAGTTGAAGCATATAAATTCCTTTCATTGATTGGATATATGGCTAACACTGCAACCTCTGGTACGTCAGGCGCAGGTGGTACATCGGGAATCACAGGAGATAGATATGCGACTACATCTACGACCACATTTACTTTAGGTAATGCAGGCACGTTAACAGTTGGTTTAGGATTGGCTTATACAGTTGCTCAGTCTATTATTGTCGTTTATGATATTAATAACTTTCAAGAATGTGAAGTTATAAGTTATAATCCTGCAACGGGAGCATTGCAGTTTGCGGCACCAACATCAACTACTGGAAGTGGTACTTATTCACTATGGTCTGTCAATCTTGACGGAGCAAGTGGAGGCGATGGCTCATCAGGCACAAGTGGCACAAGTGGGTCAAGTGGTACCTCATCTACTAGTGGAACAAGCGGTTCAACAGGAACTAGCGGCACTACAGGCACATCAGGTATAGATGGAACAAGCGGAACAGATGGCTCATCAGGAACCTCTGGAAGTACAGGTACTTCAGGAACTAGTGGAACATCAGGTTCTTCAGGTGTAGATGGAACTAGTGGCTCTTCAGGAACAACAGGTACTAGTGGGACATCTGGTATAGATGGCACAAGTGGAACATCTGCATCTTCAGGATCATCAGGATCTTCAGCTACTAGTGGAACTGATGGATCAAGTGGCACATCAGCAACAAGTGGATCTTCAGGTACGTCAGCTTCTTCTGGTACAAGTGGAACAGATGGATCTAATGGTACGTCAGGTACAAATGGTACAGGAGGCTCAAGTGGTACTTCTGCTACGAGTGGTTCTTCTGGAACTAATGGTAGCTCTGGAACATCAGCATCTTCAGGCACTAGTGGGTCTTCAGGTACATCAGGTACTGATGGTTCGTCAGGCACATCGGGTACGTCAGCAACTGATGGGTCAAGTGGTACTAGTGGTGTAAATGCTACTGCTGGAACATCTGGTTCTAGTGGTGCTACAGGTTCTAGTGGAGCAACAGGAACAGCAGGTACGTCAGGATCTAGTGGTGCATCAGGTATCTCAGGTGGTCAGTTGTATTATTTAAATTTATCACAGAATACAAGTTCTGCATTTGGAACTCCTACATATAAACAATGGTCTGAAGATCCTACAGCTGCTGCTGAGCAAACTACAACAGTTACAGCTGGTAATAATGCTACAGTTACTTTTGCAACATTTGCTACAGATAGTGGAGTGCCTGGAATTACACAAATTCCTGGAGGTGTATGGGCATACTATATACACGTGATGGCTGATCAAGGCTCAGCTGATGCTGAGGTGTATGTAGAGGTTTATAAATATACACTTGGTGCAGTATCAACGTTATTGTTTACAACAAATACAGCAATAGTAAACTTTAATAATGTTTCTCCTACACAGGTGTATACAGATGCATTTTATATAGGAGATGATATATTAGCTACAGATCGTTTATATGCTGTAGTTAAAATACATAATCAAGAATCTAACTCTGTAGACTATACATTATATACAGAAGGAAGTGCTAACTATTCATATTCACAAACTACATTCAATGCTCCTTCAGGAACATCAGGAACAGCTGGTACTTCTGGTACTAGCGCTTCTTCTGGTTCTTCTGGTACAAGTGCAACAAGTGGAAGTTCAGGAACATCTGCAACATCAGGAACTGATGGAAGTTCTGGAACCAATGGTTCATCAGGAACTGCAGGCTCAAGTGGATCAAGTGGTACTAGTGGAAATACAGGCGCCTCAGGTTCATCAGGAAGCTCTGGTACTAGTGGTATAGATGGAACAAGTGGAAGCTCAGGAACTAATGGAAGTTCTGGTACAAGTGGAAGCTCTGGAGCCACAGGAACATCAGGTACGTCAGGAAGCTCTGGTACAGATGGATCTAGTGGAAGTTCAGGAAGTAGTGGGACATCTGCTACAAGTGGATCTTCTGCAACAAGTGGTACATCAGGTTCCTCAGCATCTTCAGGTACATCTGCTAGTTCAGGCACATCTGCAACATCTGGTAGCAGTGGGTCAAGTGGTAGTTCTGGTACAGCTGGAGGAACAGGTTCTTCTGGTTCTACAGGTACTTCTGGTACTAGTGCAAGTTCTGGATCTTCAGGAACCACTGGTGCAACAGGAACGTCAGGAACTAGTGGACTAGCAGGCACATCAACAAGAGTTGAGGAAAACTATACAGCCACAGCAGGGCAAACGACATTTACCTTCACAGGTGGATACACAGTTGGTCTTATAGATGTATATGTCAATGGAGTTAGATACTTGCCTACAGACTACACAGCCACTAATGGCACGACAGTAGTGTTAGGCATAGGGCTATTGGCAGGAGATGCTGTGACTATATTAAACTATACGTCAAGCATTGCAGCTTTGCCAACATCTAGAAACGTCCAAGACTTTACTGCGACAGCAGCACAGACTACGTTCACAGTTACTAATGGCTACATAGTAGGACTTATAGATGTATTTGTTAATGGTTCAAAGTTAACCTCTTCAGAGTTTACAGCTACTAATGGAACTACATTTGTTCTTACAGTAGCTTCTACAGTAGGAGACCAAGTACAGAGCATTAACTACACAGCAAGTGTTAATGGCATAAGTGGTGCAGGGACAATAAATGAGTTAGCTTATTTTACAGCAAGTGGCACAATAGCAAGTTTACCCGTTGCCACCTATCCATCCCTTACAGAACTTTCTTATGTAAAGGGTGTTACAAGTGCTATCCAAACTCAATTAAATGCCAAGGCTGCTACATTAAGTGGAACGACTAATTATGTAGCAAAATTTACTTCAAGTACTGCAATTGGTAATAGTTTAATATTTGATAATGGTACAAACGTTGGTATTGGAACTACAAGTCCAGTTTCTTTATTTAACTTGTATGGAGATACTCCTTTATTGCAATTACAAAATTCCACTACTGGCACAACAAGTGGAGATGGTACAAGAATAACTTTAAGTGGTTCTGATTTACAAATTATAAATAGAGAAACCGCTAATATAATATTGTATACTACTGATACCGAACGTATGCGTATTACCTCTGCTGGCAACGTAGGAATTGGAACGACTTCGCCATTAAATGCTTTAGATGTAAGACAAGCTAATGCAACAATGGGTAACTACCAAACCATTCAAGCATTTAGTACAAATAGTGCTGGAATTAATTTAGGTGGAGGAATTAGTTTAGGTGGGTTTTATACTGGAACATCTGATATTGCACAATTTGCTTCAATAGTAGGAAGAAAAGAAAATGCAACTTCTGGTAATTACGATGGTTATTTAGCTTTTGGTACAAATGCTCAAGCTACTGGGGTGGTTGAACGTATGCGTATCACCTCTGCTGGCAATGTAGAAATTGGAGCTTATGTTTATGCAAGAAAAGGTGCAAGTGGAGTCGCTTTTACAACATCAAATGCGGTTAATGCTGACTGGGAAGTAGAAACCACAAGTGCAGGTAAAACTTATATGGGTACTTCAGGTAACACACTTGCAATAAATAGGAATGGTGGAGATTTTTTATGGAGAAAATCAGGTAGCACAGTTTCAGGAATTGGACTTTGGATGCAAAGTGCAAATGCTGATATATATTCTTCAATTGCTAATGGGACTAATACCTATCACGTTTATGATACAACAAATTCTGCCTATAGATTTTATGTTACAGGTGGTGGTATTATAAATGCTTCAAATACGACTATTTCAGCAATATCAGATATAAGATTAAAAGAAAATATTGTTGATTTAGAAGTTGGTTTAGATGCTATTATGGCTTTAAGACCAAGAAAGTTTGATTGGAAAAAAGAAAGTGGTAATAGTGGTAAAAATATAAGAGGATTTGTAGCACAAGAATTTGAAGAAGTTTTCCCTGACTTAATAGATGAATCAATAAATCCTTCACCTGAAGGAGAAGAACCATACAAACAAATTAGACAGGATTTAATCCCAACATTAGTCAAAGCCATCCAAGAACAACAAGTTCAAATCGAAGAATTAAAGACTTTATTAAAAGCATAATAAGATGACAAAAATATCCAATCAATATAGTTTAACCAATATACTAACGGCTGATTTAGCAAATAGTCGTTTAGGGATAAATAATGTTAGCCCAACAGTAGCTTTGGATGTGACAGGGGCAGGGAAGTTTTCGAGTAGTGTATCTGCGACAAGCTTAGCTTTAAATGGCTCAATTGCAAATAGTGGAGATGCTGCACCTTTAACAATAAAACAATCTGGGACAAGTTATAATAATGGTATTTATTTAGAAAGAGCAGGTGAGAGAAACGGATACCATATGTACATTGGTGGAGCAGTAGATGCACTTACTTTTAGAAGAAATTATTTTGGAACTCAATCTGATGTAATGTCTTTAACTAGAGATGGCAACGTAGGAATTGGAACGAGTTCGCCAAGTTCATTATTACATATAAAAGGTAGTGGAAATTATGATGGACAAGTAATAATAGGTAATGGAACTACAACAGGTGGAGGAGTATTATCTATACATCAAAATGGAGTTTCGTCAGGATTTTTTAGTACAAGAGGAGGTGCTTTAGGTAATTCTAATAGAGATTTAACATTTTATACAAGTCCAGGTTTAGGAATTTATACTTATACTAATGAAGGCACTGCAGGTCCATATATTGTATCAGGTGGCACATCTTGGACATCAAGTTCTGATGAAAGATTAAAAGATATTAAAAATATTATTCCAAATGCAATTGAATCTATTTTAAAATTAAGGGCAGTTGTTCATACTTGGAAATATGACAATGAGAATAAAGAACATTTAGGTTTATTAGCACAGGATTTACAAAAAGTTTATCCACAAGTTGTAGTTGAAGATGACGATGAAATAAAAACATTAGGAGTTAATTATACAGAACTTATCCCTGTCCTAGTCAAAGCCATCCAAGAATTATCAGCCAAAGTATCATTATTAGAAAACAAATAATATTATGAGTCGCTAACGCTCCTCAACGTTTAAACATTTAAACTTATGTCAAAAAATACCAATTTAAGTTTCCTAACAGATTATATAACTGCTGACATCACCAATGGGAGAATTGGCATAAACAACGCTTCGCCTGCATACGCTTTTGATGTGACAGGTATAGCTAGGACTTCTACTTCTACTTACTTAGCAACTGCTAGTGGGAATGTGGGGATTGGGACGACGAGTCCAGATGCTTTACTTACAGTAGCAGGAGCAAATCAGGCAACTGGAGCAGCATTTAATACTTATGGGAATGTACTTATTTATTCTACTGACTCTTATGCTCAAAATAAAGGTGGGGCACTTTCTCTTGGTGGTAAATATAATAGTGCAGGGACACCAATAGAAACTTTTGCCAGAATACATGGTAAAAAAGAAGATGCTACCGATGGTTCAACCGCGGGTTATTTATCTTTTGAAACTGTTCCAGATGCTACTGCTACACTTACCGAGCGTATGCGAATTAATTCAGTAGGAAACGTAGGAATTGGAACGAATTCGCCTGATACCAATTTAACAGTATGGGGTGCGAATATTGCTTTAAACCAAGCACCAGGTAATATAAATATATATTCAACAACTGCATTCGGTGCTAATATAGGAGGCTCAATTGGACTTGGAGGTTATTATAATTCA
>OFSF01000308.1_pt1 | contig 19510 bp, 15 predicted proteins | sample 1543271 | NCBI WGS metagenome assembly OFSF01 (sample SAMN07774227, study PRJEB24372) | wastewater metagenome | isolation source: Exp Tend VB 100WW | collected 2016-02
TGCCAGGCGGCCAGCTGCGCGGCGCTCAGCCCCTGGAACAGCGCCTGCCACTGTTGCCGCCACTGCGCGTGGGTGCGCTGGGCCTGCCAGGTGCGGCGGAACAGCTGGTCTTCGAGCGCCAGGTCGCGCTGTGGCCAGTCGAGCAGGTCCGGCCGGTGCTCCAGGTCGGGAATCGCCAGCAGCAGGCGCAGGCGCTCGCCTTGGCCGTGCACCAGATCGACCGTGCCGCGTGGCAGCTCGGCGGCGATCACCGACGCGACCGTGCTGGCTGGCACCGGGACCAGCTCGATGCACAGTCCATCGGGGCGGAAGTTCAGCCTGGGCTGGCGGGCGGCCGGCTCGCTCAGCAGCGTGGCGGGCAGCGGGCCGGCGGCGGGCAGCGTGTCGAGGCCGAACTGTTCGGCCAGGCTGCGGCTGGCGGGGTTGGCCTGGACGCCGTCCTCGGCGGGCGGGGGCGCCTTGGCCTGGGCGCGCTGCCAGTCGTCGAACACGCCGATCGTGTGCGCCAGCAGCGCCCGCTCGGCCGCGTCCGGCTCGGCCAGCAGGCGGCCGGCCTGTCCGTCGAACCAGACCGGGCGCCGCCCGACCACCTTGAACAGCCCCAGCGGCACGGCGCCGGTGCCGGGCTGGAACGGCGAGGCCTGCAGCAGCCGGGCGGCGACCTGGTTGGCCGCGCGGGTCCGGGGCATCGCCAGCAGCCGGGCGGCGCTGCTGACGTGCTGCAGGCTGGCCAGGGCCACGGTTTCGAGCCGGCGCTCGCGGGTCGGGTCGGGTTCGTCGCGGCTGGCCGCCGGGCGGTCCTCGCCGTTGTCGATCGACTCGACCGCGCTGCGCAGCGTCAGGAAGTACAGCCCGTCGCGCAGCGGCCCGTCCTGGTCGCGCTCCGCCAGTTCGACGAGGTCCGGCCACGCCAGGTCGAGCGCGGAGAACAGCCGCACCAGCTTCCCTGCGGCCCCGACGGCCAGGCCGGGCTGAACGTGGACGCGGCTGTCCGGGCCGGGACCGTCCGGCGTGGTGTCGAGCGTGGTGGCGTCCAGCCCCTCGACGATGCCGGGGCCGAGGCAGGCCAGCAGCGGGGCGATCCGCTCGTCGAGGTAGCCCTGCAGCTGCGTGAACGCGTGCTGGGACAGCGCCCGGCCGGGGAACAGGTTCAGCCGGTGCGGGTCGCCTGCGCGGGGCACGGGGGTGTGCAGGCGGAAGGTGGTCGGGGCGGACTTGGCGGCGATGGAGGACATGGGCAGCTCCCGAGGTGGTGGTGCGTCAGCCGGCCAGGCGCTTCCACAGGGTCAGCACCTCGTCCGGGACACCGAACGCCTGCCCCAGTTCCATGACGAACTTGGGCAGGTCGATGTTGGAAGGGCTGGAGCCTTCGAGCTTGTCCACGAATTCGATCAGGGCCTCTGGCTTGTTGCGCACCAGGGCCAGCACGGTCGGCCACAGCGCCGGGTCGAAACGCCGGTCGGCCTTCAGGGCGAACTGCACGGCGGCGATGCGGGCGTCGTCCTGCGTGGCGATGAGTCGGTCCGACTGGTCGGCGCTCTTGAGCGCGGCTTCGTCGGTGGTGCGCGCCCTCGCGATCGACAGTAGCGTGAGGGCCCGCGGCAGGTCGAGGCGCCGGGCGGCATCGGCCCGGAGGGTGGTGATGGTCTGTTGCGCTTCGGCCAGCCTGGCCAGGGTGGCGGTGAGGTCGGTGTTGAGGCGGGTGTTGGCGGTGCTCAGTTCGCCGAGCTGCCGGCGCGCCTCCAGCCGCTCCACGATCGCCTGGTTCTCGGACCGCTGGCTCTCGTCGCGGGCCTTGACCGCCTCGGCCAGTTCGCTGGTGCGGCTGTCGAACTGGCTGCGCAGCGTGGCGTGGTCGTCGGTCAGCGTGGCGAGTGCCTGCTGGGCTGTGCTCAGATGGGTGCGCGTGTCGGTCAGTTGCCGCGTGCTGTCGTCGAGGCTGGCCTGGGTCTGGGCGAGCTGGCGCTGGACACCGGCGAGCTGGAGGGTCTGCTCGGTGAGCTGCTGCTGCAGCGCGGTGGCCTGCGCGGTGGCCGTGTCGGCGCGGTCGCGGGCCTGCTGCACCTGGAGCGCGAGTGCGTCGAAGCGCTGCTTCACCTCGTCGTCCAGCACGGGGCCGGCGGTCTCGAGCTGCTCGATCCGGCGGCGCGCGGCGGCGAGGTCGGCCTTGAGGGCGTCGATCTGCAGGCTGGTCGCCTCCAGCGCGTTGGCGATGACGGCGTCGCGGCGGCCGTCGGACCGCAGCCCCTCGATCTCCTGCTGCGCCGCCGCGAGGGCGGTCTTCAGCCGCTCCACCTCGGCCAGCGCGTCGGCCAGCCGCGCGTCGCCGCCGAGCGCCAGGGCGCGGCGCTGCTCCTCGATCGTGATGGCCTGGCGGGCGTTGTCGGCCTGCAGGCGCAGCTGGGCCTGCTCGGCCGTGTCGGCGCGGGCCTCGGCCTCGTCGCGTTCGCGGGCGAGGCGGCCGGTGTCCACGGGGAGGGCGGTGTCCGGCGGTGGCAGCACCGAACCCGCCGCGAGCACGATCGCCCCCAGCCCGGTCTCGGCCGTGCGCGGCGGGCGGCGCACGAACAGCACGTCCGCGTCCGTCGCTTCGTTCCAGATCGCCCGCCACGCCGCCACGTCGGTGTCGATCCGGTGGGCGGGTGGCAACGGCCGCAGCCGCAGTGCGAAGACATCGAGCCGCGCCAGCTGGCCCCGCAGCGGGGGGGTGATGCCGGCCGGGGATTCGAGCTGGCGTGCCCGCTGGGCGAAGGTCGCGTCGTCCATCGCCACCAGCACCATCACGTCGCAGTCGGCGTCGCGTTCCAGGTCGATCGGCGCCAGCCGCATCGACTCGGCCAGCACGGTGGCGACCTCGCTGCGGCGGATCGGCGCGATGCCGACCTCGAAATCCTTCGGGAAGAAGGACTGGGTGCCCGCCGCGGGGTCGACCACGTCGCGGGGCAGCGGGCCGGCCGGCGGCAGCACCTGGAAATGCTGGCGCGCCGCCCAGGCACCCCGCAGACCCTGGCTGGCACGCCGCGCCAGCACCAGTGGCAGCAACTCCCGGTAGTGGACCGCGAGGTCGTGCTGCAGCGTGTCGGGAGCGTGACGCGGGCGCTGCGGTCGGCGCAGCAGGCCGTGGTCGAGCCACAGCACGCGCCCCTGGTCGACCGCGAGCAGCCCGAGTGCGACCGCCTCATCGTCCGGCAGCGCCAGCCGCTCGCCCCCGCCCAGCAGCTCCCGCGCCAGCGCCGCCCGCACGGCCAGCCCGTCCTGTCCAGGCAGCGGCAGCGCCAGCGGCATCAGGCGCACCTCGACCCCTTCGGCGAACGCCGCCACCCGGGCCCGGCGCGGGGCGGCGAGATCCTGCGGATAGGCTTCGGCCACGCCGTCGATGACCTCGGCGCGGGTCAGCACCACGGCGTGCAGGCCGCGGGGCAGCCGCCGCAGCCGGCCGTCGTTGAGCGTGACGAGCCGGCCGCTGTCCTGCAGGTCGATCACCAGCGCGGTGTCCGAGAGTTCCAGCACCCGGCCCGATGCTGCGACGGCGATGCCCGGCGCCACGCGCAGCCGGCGGTCGGCTTCGAGCGTCAACGTCAGGCCGCTGACGATCCCGCTGCCGATGGCCTGGCCGAGTTCGAGCAGGCGCTCGTCCAGGTAGACCTGGTCGCGGTTCAGGTCGGAGGCCTTCAGGAGCTGGCCGTCGAAGTAGTGGGTGCGCGACAGGCGCGGGTCGATGCTGGCCAGGCGCTGGCCGTCGGTGGCGGCGGTGCCGGAGCGCTGTGGCGTGAAGCGGATCTGGGTGGCCATGGACGTGTCTCCCGTTGAATCCCGTGAAACCTAGGCGGCGGGCTGGATCTGCAGCAGATGGGCCAGCGCAGGGGCGTTGAAGACGAAGGCGCGGGCGAGGTTGTCGATCGCGATGCGCCGGGGGTTGATGACCAGGCCGGGCGTGCCGTCCTCGCCCGGCGGGGTCAGGTCGATGACCAGGCGGGCCAGCAGCGTCCGGGCGAGGTCTTCGGGGTCGGTGCGCGTGTCGCGGCGGGCGACGAGGGCCTGGTTGTCCGGGCTGAACGCGAACAGCAGGCGGCTGGCCAGTTCGAGCTGGCGGGCCTCGGCGGGCGTCGCGGCGCCGAGATGGGCCTGGTCGAGCGGGCTCAGTCTGGGCGCGATGCTGGCGAAGTCCTGCAGGCCGGCGTGGGCGGCGAACAGGTGCTGGCGTCCGGGGCGGTTGGGGGGCAGCTCCGGCAGCAGCTCGAACAGCACCCCGTCGTGCATCCGGCTCGGTCGAACGGGGTCGGTGCCGGCGTTGACCTCGGTGGCCAGGACCGGCTGCAGGCCGCTCGGCGTGTCCCGGTAGCGCATCGTGACCTTCAGCCAGAGCTGGTTGCGCGTGCCATCGTGGCCGTCGCTGATCAGGCGGTCCCACAGCGCGGGGGTGGCGTGCTGCGTCTCCAGCCAGGCGCGCAGGTCGACGCCATGCGGCTCCGACACGCTGACCTCGCGCCCCAGACCGTCGATGCCGATGCCCGGGTCGACCAGCAGCCGCACCGGGGTGTCGTCGGTGTCGTTGCCGGGGTCGGCGGCGTCGAGGCTGACGCGCAGGCCGGCGACGGTGCCCGCACCGTGCAGCCAGTAGGCGTGGCGGGTCAGGCGGCGGCGGTGGTAGTCCTGCTCGCTGCGCACGGCCTCCAGTCCCAGCAGCATGCCGGGCTGGTGGCTGACGCGGCGCAGGGCGTCCTCGAAGCGGCCGTCGCCGTCCAGGCTGGCATCAGCGGACGCGGAAAACGAGGGTTCGGCATTGAGGCTCGGGCTGCGGCTCATGGGGGGTCTCCTGCGGCGTCCAGGGCGTTCGGATCGATCGGTCGGGCGTGCTCCGGGGCCAGTGCCACCGGACCGCGCAGCACAGGGCCCCGGCCAAGACGGGTGCGGTTCAGGACCACCGGGGCGGGCGGGGGCGTGGTCTCCAGCCAGGTGTCGATGCCCAGCAGCGGCGACAGCCCGAGCACGAAGGGATGGTCGCTGGTCCGCACGGCCCACTGCACGGTGGCCGGGACCAGCGCCGGCAGCGCTTCGGTGACCACGGTGGCCAGCGCCCCAGCCGGCCCGTGCAGCACGACGGTGAGCCGTCGCGCGCAGGTGTCGAAGAAGCGGTCGACCACCGCCTGCTCGCCCCGCGACTGCGCCACCTCCGGCGCGAACAGGGCGAGGAATTCCCGGGCATGGTCATCCGACAGGACCAGGCTGTCGCCGACGCGGCTGTTGCCGGACAGGCCGGTGCCGAGGGTCAGCGGGTGGTCGGCGTCGTCGAGGTCGAGGCCGAGCAGCGTGGCCATCGTGCGGCGCAGGCGGAAATGTTCGACCGGGATCACCTGCCCGAGGGCGACGGCCCCGTCGGTGAGGAGGTCAAGCGCGCTCAGCAGACCGTGGTACGTGCCGCGCCGGGGCTGCAGCAGGCCCTGGCTGGCGATCCAGCGGCGCTGGCGCCGGGTCGGCCAGTGGCGGGGCATGTCGGTGCCCACGAAGCTGGCCAGCCACGCCAGATGCGTGTCGGGGGTCGCCGCCGGGTCGAGCAGCACCTCGCTGGCGGCGATGCGGTCCTCCAGCGGGGTGAGCAGCTTCTCGAAGCTCGCCAGCAGCCGTTCGCGCAGGTCGGCGCCGTTGGCGGGTTCCGGCTCTGCCGTCGCCGTGGCCAGGGTCGGGGTCGGCCGGGCCGCCTGGTGGAAGTGTTCGGGCAGGTAGCGCGTCTGCCACGACTGGCGCGGGTGCCACAGCCGCACCGAGAACACGGCCGGGCTGTGGCGGCCGTCGCCGGTCAGTGTCAGCCGCAGCCGCAGGTAGCGTCCGCGCAGCTCGCGCACGGCGCCATCGCGGCGTTGCAGCAGCACCTCGTGCAGACCGGCGGGGTGGTCCGGGTGCGCGGCCAGGGCGTGGGCGGCGGCGGGCGCGAAGGGCAGCTCGCTGGCCTGCGGCAGCCGCAGTGGCGCCGGCTGCTCGTGCCAGGCCTCGTCCGTCAGCGTGGCCCGGTCGTCGCCGCACTGCACCGCCACGCCGAGCGTGCAGCCCGCCGGGAGACAGGCGTCCAGCCGCAGCACGTCCCACAGCGTGTCCGGCGCCCCGGCGTCCAGCACCTGCGACAGCGTGGCACGGCCCCGGGTCGGGAAACGGGCCTGCGCCAGCCGGTACAGCCGCAGCGGACCCTCGGGGTTCAGCGTGCGCGGCTGGCCGTCACGGTGGCGCACGAAGCGGGCCGCCCCGGCCACCGAGGCCCGGCGCGGCCAGCGTTCGCCGAGCAGCTCGGCCGGCGCACCGTCCCGCTCCGGCAGCGCCAGCAGCGCGCAGTCGCCCTGCGTCCGCCCGTCCTCGAAGGGCACCAGCAGCAGCACCCGCCCGCCGCCCAGGCAGGCGAGGTCGCTGGCCAGCGGCAACCCTTCCGGCAGGGCGTGTGTCGTGAACCCGTGTGTCGGCGGGGCGTCCAGCGCGCGGCTGAAGACCTGCAGGCGCGGGGTGTCGTCGGTGCTGTCCGGGTGCTCGGCGAGCAGGCACAGGCGCGTGTCGTCGCCCGCCAGTCCGATCAGGCCACGGTGCGGCGGCAGTGGCACGGTGACGGACGCGGTCTGCCGAAGCGGGTCAGGCTCGATCGGCTGGGGCTCGAAGCGGTCGGGGCGGGGCGTGTAGGGCTGCGGCAGCGGGGTGCCACGCGCCAGGCCCAGCGTGGTGTCGCCCGCCAGCCAGATCCGGTCGGCGGCATCGACCCAGGCGCGGACCGGGTGGAAACCCACATCGCACCGCCGTTGCCAGCGGCGCGTGAGGCTGACCACCGTCAGGCCGTGGCGGGCCGCGCCGTCGCTCCACGGTAGCGCGAGCAGGCCGCTGCCTCCGAGGTGCACGTCGGTGAAGCGCGTGCCCGCCGGCGCATCGACGGGATCGCGCAGCGCCGCCGCGAGGTCCGCCGCCGGACCGTCCGCCGGGTCACGCTCGGCCCGCACCGCCTGCCAGCCGGCCGCGTCCCCGGCCACGGCACATTCGAGCCGCCGCCGGTCGTCCGACAGCCGGCCGAGCTGCCCGTGTTCGTCGAGCACCAGCGGGGTGGCACTGGCGATCTGCGCGCGCACCGCGGCGGGCGCCGGGCGGGGCAGACGCGGCGTGTCCTGCCGCGTCAGCATGAAGGCCCGCAGCCCGGCGTCCCAGCGGCAGGTCTGGCCGCTGGCGCTGAAATCCGCTGCGCCGTCGAGCAGGAGGAACTGGCTGCCGTTGCTGTTGATCATGGCGGGCCTTCAGCACAGGTCGGGAATCACCGGCACCGGCACGGCGACCACCGTCGGCGCCGAGGTGCCAGGGGCGTGGCCGGCGGGCGGCTCGGGCTCGCCGTCACCGGCCTGCACCGCCACCGCCATCAGCTCGGGCCACTGGTGATCCGTCAGCGGCAGCGCCGGTGCGTCGGCCAGCTCCTGCCAGGCGGCAGCCTCGGCGTCGAAATGGAACAGCCGCAGCCCGTTGACCGCCTCGACGCCGGCGACCCGACCGGCCTGCGTGCGCAGCTCGTTGACGTCGACCGCCCGGCCGCGTGGCCAGCCCGCCCCCCGTGGTCCGCCCGGTGGCAAGGCCCACAGGTAGCGCAGCAGCGCCCGCTCGACCTCGGCGAACACCTGCCGCTCGGTGGCCGGATCGACCACCTCCAGCGACAGCGCGACCGACACCGGCACGAACTGCGGCGAGAGCACGTACAGCTCCGTGCCCAGCAGGCAGCGGGCGGAGAGGTGGTCATGCACGTCGGCCAGCAGCCCCGCGCTCGGCTTCGGCGCCGCCCCCATCGCCGGCACGGCGGGCGGCATCACGAACACCGCGACCACCCCGGGCACGTCCCGCCGCACCGCCTTCAGGCTGGCCCCGGGGAAGAAGCCGGCCACCGCCTCGGCGCGCGCCACCGGGTTGACCGGGTTGTCGCGGGCCAGCACGCTGAAGTCCTCGGCGGTGACGGCACGGTCGCGGTGGTGCAGGAAGGCGGGCACGCGGCGTTCGGCCTCGTCGAGCGTCTCGGCGGCCACGCCGCCAGACGTCGGCCAGTCGTGGCGCACGCGCAGCCGCGTGCCGCCGCCGTGCAGTTCACGGATCGCCCCGGCGGGCAGGTTGCCCTGCACGCCGCCGCCGTGGCGGTAGACGACCGCCCGCACCCGGCTGCGCTCCGGCGGGCGCAGACCCTGCACACCGTCGCCGAAGTCGACCCGGCCCGATGCGCCGTCGATGCGGAACACCGCGTCGTCCGGACCACAGCCGGCGAACTGTTCGACCCGGGTCCAGCGGTGCAGGCGGCCGGCCTGTTCCACCTCGATCACCACGCTGTCCGGATCGACGTCGGGGTGGTGCAGCATCAGGCTCTGGTCCGGCCTGCCGGTGCCGAGGCCGAGCAGGAGGTTGCGCGCCACGCCCTGCCCGACGACCTCGACCGCGTTCAGCCCGAGGTGGCCGAGCGTCAGCCCCGGCTCCTGCGGGCACGACAGGCGCAGCCAGCACAGCACCTGGCCCGGCTTCAGGTCGGCGGGCGGCTCCGGCGGGGTGTCGCCGAGGCCGGCGCGCTGGGGGTCGGCCAGCGTGACCGCGCGCAGCTTGGTGGCGTCCCTCGGCAGGCGCAGGCGCACGACCCCCGCCCGCCGCCCGCCCAGCGAGCTGTCGGCGACGACTTCGAGCCGCAGCGGGCGCACCGTTTCCGGCCGGGCATCGGGTTCCGGCCACCACGCCAGCGTCCAGTCGAGCCGGCGTGGCCGCAGCCGGGTGGCGAGGTCGCCGTCGAGGTCGCTGGCCGGGGCCAGGCCGATGTTGATCGTCTTGCCGGCGAGCGCGTCCCGCAGGCGGCTGTCCTGACCGGCGGTCGGCGGGCGTGGCAGGCACAGCGCGAGGTGCCACGCGCTGTCGACCGTGCCGGCCAGCGTCAGCGGGTCCAGCCCCGGGCGCAGCGTCACCGGCCGGAACGCGGCCGGCTCGACCCCGTATTGCGCCCGCAGTTGCGCCAGGCTGATCCCCTCGGCGGCGAGCGCGGCGGGGTCGAGCCGGCGCTTGACGAGGACACGCAGTTGCAGCGGGGTCGGCTGCACCTCGCCGACCGTCGTGAAGCTCACCGGGCCGGCCTTCAGCAGCGACTCCTCGGCCAACGGTGCGGGCAGGTCGCGGGCCTCGGCCGATGCGGCGTCGAGGCTGACGAGTCCGCGTGCCGGCCGGGCTGGCCGCAGCGGGAGCCGCAGCAGGTTCAGGAAGGCGCGGCGCTGGCGGTCGGGGATCTGGTTGGCACGGTAGATCACCGTCTCGGTCAGCCAGGCGAACAGATCGACCAGCGCATGCACCGGGTCGCCCGGCGACAGCGCGGCCATCTCCGGCAGGTGGCGGGCCAGCCGCGCCTGCAGCTCCGCCACCAGATCGTCGAAGCGGCGATCGTCGAGGTCCGGCAGCGGGAAGGGTCCGGCGTAGCGGTCGAGGACAGGGTCGGTGGTCGGGGCGGAGGGCATGGCGTGTTCCTGGTCGGGGCCGGTGCCGGCGGGTCAGCCGAGGTCCAGCGCGAGCGCGAGGTCGAGCGTGTCGCGCTGGCCGCTGCTGCGCAGGCGGTAGCGGATCGACACATGGACCAGCGCGAGCCGCGTCGGGTCGGCCACGACCTGCACCTCGTCGAGGTGGATGCGCGGCTCCCAGCGGGTCAGCGCCCGCCGGGCGGCGTCGGCGATGAGCGCCCGGGTGGTCTCGTTGTTCGGGCTGTGGATGAAGTTGCGCAGGCCCGCGCCGAAGCCGGGCCGCATCAGCCGTTCGCCGGGGCGGGTCAGCAGGATGTTGAGCAGGCTGTCGCGCAGCGCGGCGTTGCCGCTGCGCCAGGCCAGCCGCGCGTCGGCGCCGAGGCCGTCGAACAGCGGCAGGCCGACGATCAGGCTGTCGGGCGAGGCATCAGCGGGCAGGGCGGGCATCGGGGGTTCTCCGGTCGCGGTGCATCGGGTCACGGGTTCCTGAGCGCCTGGAGGCACCGCCTCGGCAGCGCCAGGAAGACCGAGGGCAGCCAGAAGAAGAACAGGTTCAGCAGGCTGACCATCACCATCAGCAGCACCATCGCGCACAGCGTGATGGCCGGCAGGCTGAAACTGAAGCTGAAGCAGGCGCCGACCGGGTTGCCCGGGCCCCCCTCCTTCAGCGGCAGCTCCGGGCTGATCCTGCGCAGCACATCGGCCAGCGACTTCGGTGCCAGCAGCGTCACGCCACGCGCCGCCCCTCTGCGCAGGTCGTCGAGTCCGGGCAGGACGATGGTGGTCGGGCGCTGCGCCTCGGGGTCGAGGGGCGAGGCGACGCGGAACGGCCGGGTCGGTGGTCCCCAGGCCACCTGCTCGCATCCGCAGTCGTCCCGCCAGCGGATGAACGGCGTCGCCTCGAAGCGGTCATCGCCGGTCTGGCCGTAGCGGGGCTGCGGCAGGCCGCCGTCCTGGTGGGCCACGGCGCGGGCGGTGCGCCACTGCATGAGCGTTCGCAGGTCGGCCGCCTGCGGCTCGGTGATGGCGAGGTGGTCGGTGCGGGCGGCGTCGGGGTGGTCGGGGCGGAGGACGAGCGCGTCGCCCACCCGGTCGAGCCAGTCGATCAGGCGCTCGCCCGGCACCTCGGCCAGCACGGGCAGGAACGCCCCCGGCGGTACCCGTGCTTCGAGGTGGTGGAAGCGCACCTGCGACAGCCAGCTGCGCAGGGCCTCGTTGTCGCTGCTGTTGCCGCTGCCGCTGCCGCTGCCGACCTCGGGCCGGTGGATCCGGAAGCGCTGGACCAGGGTCTGCACCCAGGCGACGAACGCGGGCCGCGGGCGGCCGTCGGTGACCAGCCGGCCGTCGTCGTCGGTCCACGGGCGGGCGCCGCGGCTGCCGAGCGGCCAGGCGTGTTCGAGGTTGAAATCGGGTTCCTCGACGGTGTCAGGGGTGTCCGCGGCGCCAACCCCGGTCACGCGCACCGCCTCCTCAGGGCCGGGCGCGCTGCCCCCGAGCGCGAGGTAGCCCCACAGCAGCGTGTGCGTGCGTTCCCGCCCGTCCGGGCCACGGCGGCGCACGGTCAGCGTGTGCAGCGGGGTCGTGTCCTCGCCGCTGGCCGGTGGTTCGGGGAAGCGCCGGGGCAGCAGGCCCCGCCGGGTCAGCCGGCGCACGTCGTCGGGGTCGTGCGCGGGGGGCTCTCCGTCCTGCCAGCCGACCGGGCGACCGTGGACGAGCATCCAGCGCTGCACCGACCCGCTGGCCGGCTTGCGGCGCACCACCAGCCCGGCCGACACCACCTGGCGCGGGTCGAAGGCCGGCTGTCCGGCGGTGTCGCAGACCACTTCGCTGCACACCAGGTAGAAGCTGCGGTGCATCGGCAGGCGCAGGCTCGGCGCGTCGACATGGCGCCCGAAGCGGTCCTGGGTGTACCAGTCCTGTGCCTGGGTGCCGACGAGCCGGCCGGCCTGGGCGTCGCTCAGGAAGCGGGACACGAAGTCCTGGCCCACGCACTGGTGCAAGGTGCTGCCGTCGCCGGGGAGGGCGAATGGCGGCGGGACGAGGCGGGGGATGTGGTGCGCGGCGGTCATGGGCAGTGTCCTCACCACAGGTTGCCGGCGCCCGGCGAATAGCTCGCCGAGACCACCGCGTTGCTGATGAGCGTGTCGCACTGGACGACACCCGAGAAGCGGCTCATGCCGGCGTCCACCGTGACGAGCCCGGCGCTGACCTTGACCTGCATGGCCTCGACCTCGACCTGCAGCGCGGTGCTGACCTTGATGCCGCTGGCGCTCAGCTCGACCGTGTCGCCGTCCCGTTCCAGCGTGATGGTGCCGGTGCCGCTGTCCGTCAGCGTCAGGTGGCGGCCGGCGGGGGTCTCGATGCGCACCTGTGCGGCGCTGTCGTCGAGCTGCACCTGCAGGCCGGTCGGGCTGCGCAGCGCGTAGCGTTCCTCGACCGGGCGGGACGGCTCGGGGTGGCTGTCGGCGCCGCTCCAGAGCGCGCCGAGCACGATCGGCAGGTCCGGCCCGACAAAGGCGACGACCACCTGCTCGCCCGTCCGGGGCAGCAGGCTGACGCCATAGCCCGGTCCGGCCCCCGCGACCATCACCGCAGCCCAGGCGTCCAGGCCGGTCGCGTGCAGCCGCACCTGCAGGCGACCGCGCCGGTCGGGGTCGGCGCTGTCCAGCACGGTGGCGAGGTGCAGTCCGTGGAGCGGGCCCGGGCTGTGCGGGGATCGGTCGGGCGCGAGGATCATGGCTGCCAGTCCGCACGCTGGACCTGCAACCGCGTGGTCAGGCCCTGGGTGTTGTCGAAATGGTGCCGGCAGTCGGCCACCCGGTAGCGCCCGGCCAGCCGGGACGAGACGCCGGTGAGCACCACCTCGCGCCCGCTGGCGAGGTCGGGCGTGCCGGTGCAGACGATCTCGCCGTGCAGGAAGCGCCCGGCCGCGGCACGGAACTGTCCGCGGGCGAGCGATTCGGCGTCGGCCTGGTGGCGCACGGCCGGATGCGGTCGGGTCGAGCGGCCGTCCCAGCCCAGTCCGGCCAGCGTGTCGGCGGCGGTGGTGCCGGAGGGGGCGGGTGTCAGGCGGTCGGCGCGGCCCTCTGCCGGGGCGTCGGTGTCGAGATCCTGGCCGCGGGTGATGACCTCGCGGGGCTGGTGGTTCAGGTCGGCGATCAGGCGCACGCGCAGCGCGTTGTGGCCTGGGTCGAGCGTCACGGGCTCGGGGTCGGTTTCCTCGGGTCGGGCGCGCAGCACCCCCGCCTCCAGCCGCAGCGGCACGTCGCGCGGACCGAGCAGGCGCAGCAGGAAGGCCAGCGCGCTTTCGTTGTGCTGCAGCCAGGTGGACTGGAACCCGTCGAGCTGCACGTCGGCGGTCAGCCCGGCTTCGCTGGCGATCTGGCGCACCACATCGGCCAGGCTGGTCTGCTCGAACGCACGGCTGTCGCGGCGGCGGGCGAGCCGGTGGCAGGCGTCTTCGGCCAGCAGCACAAGCTGCGGGGCGCCGTCGCCGTAGCGCTCCTCCAGCGCGGTGACCTCGCCGCTGAAGACGGGGCGGGTGGCGGTCTGGCCGAGCGTGATGTCGAGCTGGCTGCCTAGGCGGATGTCCTGGAAGGGGAAGTCGGGGTGCGTGCCATCGCGCCCACCCCCACCCCGGCTTCCTCCGCCGCCGATGCCCCAGTTGATGGCGCGCAGCTCCGCGCTCGCCATGCCGCTGGCCGGTCGGTGCACGGCCAGCGCCACGACTGCCTCGCCGAGATCCGGCCGGTCCGTGCCGTCGACGCGCAGTCTCGGGCGGGTGTTGACGAACGGGGTGTCGTCAGTCGCAGGCAAGACGCACCTCCCGTTCCTGGAGCAGTTGCTGCAGGGCGATCAGCGCCGTCAGCGTGGCGGCCGGAGAACCCTGCGCCGGCGCGGGCTCGGCGGTGCCGGTGGTGGCCGCGGACGCGGACGGGGCGGTGCTCTGCACGTCGGCGATCACCTCGTCGATGACGATGCTCATGGACGGCCTCGCGTGACACCGCCGGTGCCCGTGACGGGGATGAGCACCCCGACGCCCGCCGTCATGCGGGGGTTGTCGAGGCGGTTGAAGTCGGCGATGACCCGCCAGTCGCGTGGGTGCAGGCCGGCGGCGGCGGCGACCTCGGGCGTCTGGCGGTCAGCCCCGGCGGCGAACTGCGGCGTCGGGCGGGCGGCGGCCTGGGCCGCGTCGGGGTTGAAGTCGAACTGGTAGCGGTCCTCCTTCAGCGTCAGGGCCAGCGTGGCCCGCAATGGAATGCCTTCCGGCGCGAAGAAGTCCAGCGTCTCGGTGTAGCTCGACACCATGCCGGTGAACTGGAAGCGACCCCACTGGAAGCGACAGCGTCCGGGGGCCCGTGGCTGTGACCCGCCAGCGTCCTGTGGCTGCATGAAGGCTGCGGCGATGCGCTGGGTCTGCAGGCGCACGTCGGTGTCGGCCGACACGCCTTCGCGGGCGACGCTGGTGTCGAAGACCAGCTCGACCGCGAGGGTCGATTCGCTCTTGTCGATGTACTGGGCTGCCGCGCCGGTCGACCCCCCGCCGCTGCGGCTGTCCGCCTTGAGCGTGTTGGCCAGCGTGACGCGCAGCGTGGCAGGGTTGAACTGCACGGGGATGTGGTGGTTCGTGTCGGTGTCGATGCCGTCCTGGGTCAGCATCGGGATGAGCACGGCGCGGGTGACTTGCGGGGCGGTCATGGCTGGGGGGGCTCCTCTGGCTCGTTCAGCGTCAGGCCCTCGTGGACCAGGTGCAGCTCCTCGATGGCGACCTGGCTCGCGGTGGCGGACAGGTCCGGGCCCTTGAATTTCACCGGCAGGACGTTGCTGAGGTGCCAGCGCAGCAGCGGCCTGTCGGTCGGTTTCTGCGCGGGATGCCACACCTCGATGACGCCGTTCAGGCGCAGCGCGTAGTTCGCCTGCCGCGCCACCACGTCGAACCACTGCCACAGGTCGCCCACTGCCGTGATGCCACGCTTGAGCACGACGGGCGTGAAGGTGGTCGGCCCGGCGAGCTGCACTTCCCCCCAGTTGCGCCCGCCTTCCTTCAGCGTCCTGGGCGTCATGCTCAGCTCCAGCCCCGAGACTTCGCTGAATGCGCCGCCGCACAGCAGGGCGCCGGACTGCCCGTCGTGCAGCGCGACCCGGAAGCGGAACGGGATGAATTCGGTGTCGAACCCGGTCTCAGCCATCGAGGTCTCCCGTCCCGCGGCCGAGGCGGGTGTCGAGGCGGCCGGTGTCGCGGTCGTGCAGGAAGGTGATGCGCAGCCGGTCGATCGGGAAGGCCGGCGCGATCTCGATCTCGAAGGCCAGCGTCGACGCCTCGCCCGGCAGGCGCCGGATGCGGAAGGCCTGCTCCGGCAACGCCCCGCGCAGCGCGCCGCGCTGGTGCAACTGGCTGAAGAAGCGGCGCAGCGCGATCTCCGGCCGGGGATCGTGCGGGTCCACGTCGAACAGCATCTGCTCGCCCAGCCGCTGCAAGGCCCGCCGCAGCCAGCCCATGAAGCGCATCACCTCGGCCGAGCGCCAGTGGGGCTGGCGCCATTCGTCCGGGCGCATCCGGCGCAGATCGGCTTCGGGCAGGCAGGGCACGCACAGCGCCTCGTCGTCCACCGACAGCCGGCCCGCCAGACCGGCACGCTGCACCAGCACCGTCACGCCCGGTTGCTGGCGCAGGCGCGTGGCCTCGGTCTGGTGCACGGGCGGCCAGGGGCGCTGCAGCGTGTGCAGCGGCCGGCCGGCGATCGAGCGCCACGGCCCGGCCTGCTCGGCCACTTGCGCCTGCAAGCCCGCCAGCAGTCCGCAGGGCGACCCCAGCGGGCGTTCGGGGCCGCGCAGGTAGGGGTAGACCAGCTGCAGGTGGCGCAGCGTCGAGCGGTGTTCGGGGTGGTTGGCGAGTGCTGCCAGGTGGGCGAGGACGGCCGCGGACGGCGTCGGCTGTTCGTCCTGTGGCTGCTGGTCGAGCGGCACTGCCAGCAGGCACTGCATGTCCGGCCGCCACCGCGCCAGCGACCGCACGATCGGCAGCACGACGTCGGCGGGCGCCGGGGCTGGCGGGTTGGGGGCGACGGGGGGCGTGGCGGGCGGACCGCGGTGGCTGTCGTCGAGCGGCGGGGGCTCGGGCAGGAAGACGGGCAGCGTCCGCGCCACCCGGGGTCGCGGCAGGTCGGGCAGCCCCGCCGGCACCAGCAGCCGCTCCAGGTCCGGCAGCAGCAGCAGCCCGGCCCGCCGGATCAGCAGCGCCCGTCCGAACGCCCCGAGCCGGGCGGGTTCGAGCAGATCGGCGGCCAGATCCCGTGCGGGATCGGGCAGGAAGGCGGCGACCCCTTCCCGTTCGGGCACGCGGATCACCCAGAGCGTGCGCCCGTCGCGCTGGCTGCGGCCGGTGTCAGCCTGGGTTCCGGTCTCGGCAAGGAAGTCCTGCACCGCGGCCGGCAGCCAGGCGGCGGATCCGGCCAGGCGGCTGCGTGTGGTGGTGGGGGCCGTGAACGCCTGCGGGAACAGCGTCTGGAAGTAGGCGAACGAGCGGATCGGCAGCGGCAGGCCGTACAGCGCCCGCAGGTCGGCGTCCCCCGCTTCCGTCGTCGCCGTGCCCGCGTGCAGCGCCCGCAGCCGCGCGACCTGCTGCGTCCAGCCGAGCGCGGCGACCTCGGCCAGCGCCCCGTCGTCGCGGGCGAGCCGGTCCCAGCGCGCCAGCCCGTCGGCGGACGGGCAGTGGCCGATCATCACGGCCTCGATCGCCGCCGGCGGCCGGATGACCGGGCGGGCGTCGAGTTCGATGCGCTGGTCGGCGAGCAGCATGGTGGTCTCGTGCGCGGGCGCTCGGGGTCAGGACTGCTCGACCGTCTCGACCGACAGCACCAGCTCTTCCATCGCCACGTCGGTGCCGCCCTTGGCCGCCAGCGTCGGGCCGGTCCACTTGATCGGCATCGCCCCGCGCAGCTTCCAGCTCACCACCGTCTCGCTGCGGTCCTCCGACTGCAGCTTGATGACGATGTCGCGCTTGGCCTGCACGACCTTGCCGGTGCGGCACAGCTCCAGCCAGTCGTAGAGGTTCTGCGCCCCGATGATGCCGCGCTTGAGGGTCACGTCGCCCGCCTTGGCCAGGCCCGGCACCTTGCGCACGTAGTGGGTGGCGTGGTTGCCGGCGCGGTACTCGGCGACCGTCACCTCGGCGTTCAGGCCGGACACGTCGGAGAAGCCGGCCTGCACCTCGGTGCCCTGGCCTGGCTCCAGATCGACCAGGAAGTTGAACGCGGAATAGGGGGTCTCGCGAAAGATGGCCATGGTGGTGTGCTCCCGGCGTCAGGCGTTGGCGGTCTTCTGACCGATGCGGAAGATGACGAACTCGGCCGGCTTGAGCGCCGCGACGCCGATCAGGCAGACCATGCGCCCGTTGTCGATGTCGTTCTGCGTCATCGTCGAGCGGTCGCAGCGCACGAAATAGGCTTCCTTGGGCGAGCCGCCGAGCAGCCGGGCGTTGCGCCACTCGTTGAACAGGAAGTCCTCGACGCTGCTGCGGATGTTGGCCCACAGCGCCTCGCCGTTCGGCTCGAACACGGCCCACTGGGTCGACTTCTCGATCGAACGCTCCAGGTAGAGGAAATAGCGCCGCACGTTGACATAGCGCCACTCCGGGTCGCTCGACAGCGTGCGACCGCCCCAGACGCGGTGACCGCGGCCGACGAAGGAGCGCAGGCAGTTGATGCCGTTCGGATTCAGCAGCTCCTGCTGGAAGGCGTTGATCTCCTGCTCGAAGCGCAGTGCGCCGAGCACGAGCTCGTTGGCCGGCGCCTTGTGGACCCCGCGGTCCACGTCGGTGCGGGCGTAGACCCCCGCGATGAAACCCGATGGCGGCAGCGACAGCTCGGCCGCGCCGCCCTGCGGATCGGCGGCCTGGACCCAGGGGTGGTAGATCGCCAGCCGGCTGTCGTCGAACTGGCCGGCCAGCGTGCGGACCTCGCTCAGCGTCATGCCCTGGCGCCCGTCCACCAGCCCGACGCGGTAGCGCATGCGGCGGCAGTGCTTCTGCATCTCCACCGTGATGGCGACGTGGGTGGTGGCGTCGGCGGCGGCGGCGGGCACCATGACGATGGACACGTCCTCGACATGCTCCAGCGCCTTCAGGCCGGTGCTGCCGAGCACCTCGTCGGTCTCGCCCGCGTGGTCGATGGCGACCGGGCGGCTGCCATCGGTGCCGCCGGCCAGCGTGATCAGGTAGCGCGGGCCGTCGAGCGAGCCGGCGGGCGGGGCCATCGCCGAGGCGTCGCACAGCGCGATCAGCGCGGCGTGGACCTGGGCGCTGGTGGCGGCGGCCGGCGTGCTGGCCGACACCGGCGAGGTGAGCGCGTCCTGGCGGCGCGGCGGCGTGGCGGGCAGGCTGCGCGCGAGGCTGTTCGGCCGGGCCGGGTCGCTGCTCAGGTTGGCGTAGGTGTAGAGGATCTCCCCGTGGCGACCGCCACTGCGCACGTCGATGTCGAACGGCACCCCCGCCGCCGGGGCCACCCCGCCGCGCCAGCGCAGCTCCAGCGTCAGGTTGCCCGCCTGGCCGGGAAAGCGGCTGCGCAGCGTGACGTCGGTGACGGTGGCGTCGCTGCGGGCGATCGCGGCCGAGCCGCCGCTGCCGTCGGCGGCGGTGTCGTTGCCCCCTGCGATGACCCGGACCACGAACAGCTGCTTGCCGCCGTTGTCGAAGAAGGCGCGGGCGGCGTGGGCGCTGTAGTTGGGCATGCGGGTGCCGCCGAAGTCCAGGTCGGCCGCGTCGCCGAAGGTCCGGACGAACTCGGCGTGGCTGGTCAGCACTTCCGGCACGCCGCGCAGCGGGCCGGTGCGGGTGGGGCCGACCAGCGCGGCGACGCTGGTGCCGACGCCCTCGATGGACTTGGCGCGGAAACTCGTCTCCTCCACGAAGACGCCGGGGGCGAGGTACTCGGGCATGGTGCAGGCTCCTTGGGACTCAGCTCGGACTCAGGGCAGGTCCAGCACCAGCGTGGGCTGGCCGGGGCTGGCGACGGGGGCGACGCGGCCGGGGGTGATCTCGATGCCGAGTCGGTCATCGAAGACGGCCGCCGCGTCCGGGCCGTCGGCCACACGCAGCCGGGCCGGGACGAGCGCGTCGGCGTCTGCGGGGGGTGGCACTGGGGAAGGGTCGGGATCCGCGACCGGGACACGTACGCGGACGGTGGCGGGGTAGGTCGGCTGCGGGGCGTCGCGGGTCAGTGCGGGCAGCCGGTCGAGCGCGAGGCTGAACTCGGCGTGCGCGTCGGCCTGCGCGGCGAAGGTGATCGGGGCGAGCATGGGCGGCGTCACGACCACCTCGACCCAGCCCCACGGAACCGCCGTGCCATCGCGCCGCAGCAGCCGACCGCGCAGCCCGCCGCCGCGGCCGAAGCGGGTGCCGAGCGCGGAGCGGTACAGCCGGACACGGTGGCCGGTGCCACTGCCGGCCTCGACGGCGAAGCGGCGCGGCAGGAATTCGCCCGCCCGGTCCTGCACCGTGCCGCGGACTGCATAGGGCGCCTGGGGCGGCGGGGTCAGCGTGGCGGGGTCCACCGCGCCGGCCAGGGTCTGCTGCATCTGCTCGGGCTGGCGGCGCAGCAGCACGGTGCCGAAGTTCTGGTGGCGGCAGCGCAGGTCGGCCGGGGCGGTGTCGAACTGCACGTCCAGCGTGTGCGCCGGGACCGTGCGCAGCCGGCCGCCCTGGGGGCCGCTCGCGTCCAGCCACTCGATCCAGTCGCTGCCGTGGAGGACGAGGGTTTCGATCGTCATGACCGGTTCCCGGATGCGCCCGTGAAGGGCAGGACCACGGTGCGCACGGGCGGGCCGTCCGACGGGGGATCGACCGGTTCGAGGCGGACCGTCTTGACGAGGTAGGGCGCCGACAGCCGGTAGTCGCCGGGCAGGCTGTCCCACAGGCGCATCAGGTCGTCGAGCGGCATCTCCTCGGGCTGCACCTGCACGCTGTCCCGGTCGCCCCAGGCCGGGTCACCCAGCACCAGTTCGGCGCTGTCGAGGACCATCGCGCTGCCGAT
>OFSF01000313.1_pt1 | contig 19314 bp, 20 predicted proteins | sample 1543271 | NCBI WGS metagenome assembly OFSF01 (sample SAMN07774227, study PRJEB24372) | wastewater metagenome | isolation source: Exp Tend VB 100WW | collected 2016-02
CCTGCGACACCGTCAGCAGCCAGGCGAAGATCGACGCTGCGGTGACGATGAAAAGAACCGACGCCGTGGTCTCGATGGTGTCGAACGTCGCTTTCGCGACCGTTTTCATCGTCATGGTGCGGTAGCGTACCAGGCCGAGGAATAGCGACCAGATCACGGCGGCGACCGCGGCTTCCGTCGGGGTGAACCAGCCGAGCGTCATGCCGCCGATCAGGATCACCGGCGTGCTCGCCCGGAACAGGCCCATGCCGGCCAGGAAGTGGTGCTGACCAAGGACGGCCAGCCCTATGCCCGCCTGATGCCGCCCGCTGCGCCGCAAGGTCAGCGCCGCGCCGGTCGGCTCGCAGGCAAGCTGGACGACGCCTTCTTCGAGCCGCTGCCACCGGAGGAACTGGACGCCTGGGAAGGCCGTGCCGCATGAGGCTGTTGCTCGACACCCACGCCCTGCTGTGGTGGTGGATGGACGATCCCCAGTTGTCCCGCCCGGCCCATGCTGCCATCGCCGACCTGCGCAACGAGGTCTACGTCAGCGCCGCCAGCGTCTGGGAAATCTCCACCAAGCAGCGCATCGGCAAGCTGGAAGGCATTCCCGCAATGACCGACCAGTTCTTCCAGCTCGTCGAGGCTGACGGCTTCCACCTGCTGTCGATCTCGCCGGTCCATGCCTTGCGCGCAGGCAGCCTGACGGCCCTGCACCGCGATCCCTTCGACCGGATGCTGGCCGCGCAAAGCGAGCTGGAAGTGATGCCGCTGGTGACACGCGACCCGGCGTTTGCCGAGTTCCAGACGGCCACGCTCTGGTGATCATCCCGCCGCCAGCGCCCTTCCAATCAGAATCTTCTGCACATCGCTGGTCCCCTCATAGATCTGGCACACCCGCACATCCCGGTAGATCCGCTCCACCGGAAAGTCGCTGACGTAGCCATAGCCGCCGAAGGTCTGGATCGCCATCGAGCAGACCTTCTCGGCCATCTCGCTGGCGAAGAGCTTGGCCATCGCGGCTTCCTTCAGGCAGGGGATGCCGGCGTCCTTCATCGACGCGGCGTGCCAGATGAGCTGGCGGGCGGCTTCCAGTTGCATCGCCATCTCGGCCAGCCGGAACTGCACCGCCTGGTGCTCGAAGATCGGCACGCCGAAGGCCACGCGCTCCTTGCTGTAGCGCAGCGCCGCTTCGAACGCCGCGCGCGCCATGCCCAGGCTCTGCGCCGCGATGCCGATGCGCCCGCCTTCCAGCCCGGCCAGCGCGATCTTCAGCCCCTGGCCTTCGTCGCCTAGCCGGTAACGCGCCGGGATGCGGCATTGCTCGAACAGGATCTGCGCCGTGTCCGAGCTGTGCTGGCCCATCTTGTCTTCGAGGCGCGCGACCGTGTAGCCGGGCGTGCGCGTCGGCACGAGGAAGGCGCTGATGCCGCGCTTGCCGGCGGCCTTGTCGGTCACGGCCATGACGATCGCTACGTCGCCGTGCTTGCCGCTGGTGATGAACTGCTTGACGCCGTTGAGCACGTACTCATCCCCGTCTCGCACGGCGGTGGTCTTCAGCCCGCCGGCTTCCGATCCGACGTGCGGCTCGGTCAGGCAGAACGCGCCGAGCATGTCGCCGCGCGCCAGCGGCTTGAGGAACTCCTGCTTCTGCGCCTCGTTGGCGAAGCCCATCAGGATCGAGCAGACGGGGCAGTTGTTGACGCTGATGACGGTGGAGGTGCCGCCATCGCCTGCCGCGACTTCTTCGAGGATCAGCGCGAGCGCCAGGTAGTCGAGGCCCGCGCCGTCGTACTCGGTCGGCACGGCCACGCCGTAGCAGCCCAGGTCGGCCAGGCCCTTCAGCTGTTCGGCGGGGAAGTGGTGCTCCTTGTCCCAGCGCGCCGCGTGCGGGGCGATCTGGTCTTGGACGTAGGAGCGGATGGCGTCCTGGATGGCGCGGTGGTCGTCGCTGAGCAGCATGGAGGTCTCCGAAGTGTGTTCAAAGCCCTCCCCCCGCTGGGGGGAGGAGGAAGACAGGGTGTCGGTCAGGTCACCAGGGGATCGGCGTGCCGTCGTGGTTGAAGAAGCCCCCGCTGTCGGCGGGCTGGCGCGAGGCCAAGGTGCGGCGCAGGTCGCGGGCGCTGGCCTCCACACTCAGGTCGGCCCCCGCGCCCCCCATGTCGGTGCGCACCCAGCCCGGGTGCAGCGCCACGCAGATCGCCCGGTCCGCCAGCACCAGCGCGGTGTCCTTCACCACCGAATTCACCGCCGCCTTGGAGGCGCGGTACAGCCAGCCGGAAGGGTTCGTGCGCCCGCCGATCGACCCCATCCGGGACGACAGGATGCCCAGCCGCGCCCCAGGCGCCAGCGCGTCCAGCACCTGCGGGATCACGCGCATCGGCCCGAGCACGTTGGCGTGCATCACGTCGTCGAACTCGGCTTCGGTCGGGGTGTCCAGTCCTGTCTGCCGGGGGCCGTAGACACCCGCCACGAAGAACACGGTGTCGAAGCCCTCGCCGTCGATCTGCCAGGCCAGGCTCGACACGCTGGCCATCTTGGCCACATCCACGCGCAAAGCCTTGGCTCCCAGCAATGTGAGCGCATGCAAACCAGCGTCATCGCGGGCGGTGGCGGTGACCCGCACGCCCTCGGCGCGGTACTGCCGGACGAGTTCCAGACCGATGCCGCGCGAGGCGCCGACCACGAGAACGGAGGAAGGAAGGGCGAGGTTGGTCATGGAAGATCCGTTCGAGCCAGCTTGGCTGCCAAGCCGAGAAAGAGCACGCCCCCCAGCCCGTCGAGCCAGCGACCGGGTGTCGCCGAGCCACGGCCCAGGTGGCGCAGTCGCGCTGTCAGCAACACCAGCGCGGCGAGAAACAACGCACTCTGCAGCACGAACCAGCCGCCGAGCGCGAGGAAGGCGAGCGTCTTGTGCGGGGCATCCGCGTCGATGAACTGCGGCAGGAATGCGAGGAAGAACAGCGCGACCTTCGGGTTCAGCACGTTGGTCAGCAGCCCTTGCCGGAACACCCGCCCATGTGGAACGGGCACGGGGGCGGTGGTGACCGCCTCGGCAGCGGGGGCTGCGGGTTTCAGCGCGCTGCGCAACATGCCGATCGCGAGCCAGACCAGGTAGGCCGCCCCGATGCCCTTGAGCACGGTGAACGCCGTCGTGGACACCGCCAGCAGCGCCGCCAGCCCGAAGGCCGCCGCCAGCGCATGCACGACACAGCCCGCGCTGATGCCCGCCGCCGCCGCCAGCCCGGTGCGCACGCCGTGCTGCAGCGTGCGGCTGATGGTGAACACCAGATCGACGCCGGGCGTGGTGTTGAGCACCAGCACTGTCAGCGCGAAGAGGGGAAGGTCGTGCAGGCCGAAGTTCATCGCGCCAGGCTCACAGCATCTCGACCGCCAGCGCCGTCGCCTCGCCACCGCCGATGCACAGCGCCGCCACGCCCTTCTTCAGCCCGCGCTTGCGCAGCGCCCCCAGCAGCGTGACCACGATCCGCGCCCCCGACGCCCCGATCGGGTGGCCCAGCGCGCAGGCGCCGCCGTGGACGTTGACGATCTCGTGCGGCAGCTTGAACTCGGCCATCGCCGCCATCGTCACCGCGGCAAAGGCTTCGTTGACTTCCCACAGATCGACTTCGCCCGCCTGCCAGCCCGCCTTCTTCAGCGCCTTCTCGATCGCGCCGGCCGGGGCGGTGGAGAACCACGCGGGGGCCTGCGCATGCACGGCGTGGCTGACGATGCGCGCCACCGGGGTCAGCCCGCGCGCCATCGCGGTCGATTCGCGCATCAGCACCAGCGCCGCGGCACCGTCCGAGATGCTGCTGGCGTTGGCGGCGGTGATGGTGCCGTCCTTCTTGAACGCGGGCTTGAGGCTGGCGATCTTGTCGAGCTTGGCCTTGAAGGGCTGTTCGTCGAACTTGAACACCTGGTCGCCACCGCGGGCCTTGGCCGTCACGGGGGCGATTTCCCAGTCGAAGCTGCCGTCCTCGTTGGCCTGCTTGGCGCGCACGGTGGAGGCGATGGCGAAGTGGTCCTGGGCTTCGCGGGTGAAGCCGTACTTCTCGACGCAGGATTCGGCGAACACGCCCATCGCCTTGCCGCGCTCGTAGGCGTCTTCCAGGCCGTCGATGGCCATGTGGTCGAACATCTGCGTGGCGCCGTACTTCACGCCCTTGCGCGCGAACATCAGGTGCGGCGCGTTGGTCATGCTCTCCATGCCGCCGGCGACGACCACGTCCGCGCTCTCGGCCTTGAGCATGTCGTGGCCGAACATCATCGCGCGCATGCCCGAGCCGCACATCTTGGACAGCGTCACCGCGCCCGCCGACTGCGGCAGCCCGGCGGCGAGCACGGCCTGGCGGGCGGGCGCCTGGCCCTGGCCAGCCATCAGGCAGTTGCCCATCAGCACCTCGTTCACGGCGTCGCCGGGAATGCCGGCGCGCTCGACCGCGGCGCGGATGGCCACGCCACCCAGTTCCCAGGCGGCGAGGCCGGAGAAGTCGCCGAGCAGGCCGCCGATGGGCGTGCGGGCGGCCGAGACGATGACGATCGGATCAGACATGGGAGTGCTCCTGTTGTGGTCGGGGTCAGAGTGGGGATCGACGGTGGGAAAAACGCTTGTCCTGCTCGTAGGGGAAGACGTCGTGGACATGGCCGGCCTGGATGCGGTCCTTGTGCCCTTGCCAGAAGGCGGCGTCAAGCAGGTCGCCGTGGTGCTGCATGAACACGGCGCGCACGGCGTGGTTGCCCAGCAGGAACGGCCCGAACGTTTCCGGGAACACGTCCTTCGGGCCGACCGAATACCAGATCTCGCCGCTCATCTCCTCTTCCTCGTTGCGCGGCTCGGGCACGCGGCGGAAGTTGCAGTCGGTGACGTACTCGATCTCGTCGTAGTCGTAGAAGACCACCTTGTTGTGCCGCATCACGCCGAAGTTCTTCCACAGCATGTCGCCGGGGAAGATGTTGGCCGCGACCAGATCCTTGATCGCGTTGCCGTACTCGATGACGGCGTGTTCGAGCTGCGCGGGCGTGGCGTCCTGCAGGTAGATGTTCAGCGGGATCATCCGGCGCTCGATGTAGACGTGCTTGAGGATGACCTCCAGCTGTCCGTCGCCGTCGCGGTCGGAGATCTCCAGCAGGCTGGGCGCGAACTTCTCGATCTCGGCGATCAGCGCGTCGGTGAAGCGCGCGCGCGGCAGGGCGACGTTGCTGAACTCCAGCGTGTCGGCCATGCGCCCGACGCGGTCGTGCTGCTTGACGAGCAGGTACTTGCTCTTGATGAGGGCGCGGCTGGTGTCCTTCTGCGGCGGGTAGTAGTCCTTGATGAGCTTGAAGACAAACGGGTAGCTCGGCAGGTCGAACACCAGCATCACCATGCCCTTGATGCCAGGCGCGATGCGGAAACGGTCGGTCGAGTGGCGCAGGTGGAACTGGAAGTCGCGGAAGAACAGCGTCTTGCCCTGCTTCTGCAGGCCGAGCGCGTTGTAGATCTCGCTGCGCGGCTTCCTCGGCATCATCGAGCGCAGGAACTGCACATAGGCCGAGGGCACCTCCATGTCGACCAGGAAATACGCCCGCACGAAGCTGAACAGCCGCTGCAGGTCGTCCTCGCCGAACAGCGCCGCGTCGATGAAGAACGCGCCGTCCGCAGCGTGCAGGATCGGCAGCGCGAACGGCGTCTCGACGTGGCCGTTGACGATCTTGCCGATGACGTAGGCGCCCTTGTTGCGGAAGAACAGCGAGGACAGCACCTGGAGCTGGAAGTTGGTGCGCAGCCGGTCCTGGCCGATGGCCGCGTCGGCCGCGGCATGCACGTCGTCGAGGTCGCGTGCGAAGTCCTCCCACGGGCCTTGCAGGTCGAAGCTGCGCACGACCGCCGCCAGCGTCTCGCGCAGCGTCGCGCGGGTCGGGTACCAGGCGCGGAAGGTCGGCTTGGCCTCGGGCTCGTCGTTCTCGATGTACTCGGTGGACACCGCCGGCCGCACGAAGATGAAGTCGTTGTGGAAGTAGTCCCGGTGCAGGATGTGGGTCGTGACCGAGTTGAAGAAGGTCTCGGCCAGTTCGGGCTGGTGGTGGTTGGTCAGCAGGCCGATGTAGTGCAGCTTGACCTGCTGCCAGACGTCCATGCCGAGCGAGCCGGCCTGGAACTCGGTCTGCAGCCGCTCGACCGCTTCGGACACCCGCAGGTCGTAGAACTCGATGCGCTCGCGCTGGGCGCGCTGCTGGCCGTGCCAGTCGGCCTGCTCGAAGCGCGTCTGGGCCTGCGCGCTGGCCTCGCGGAAGAGGCGGTAGTGGCGGTTGAACCCCTCGATCAGCGCACGGGCGATGTCGAAGGCGCGGGTGTCGGTGAGCTGCTGGGGGAACATCGCGCCGGTCTCCGCTCAGGCCGTGGCGTCGCCGCCGAGGTAGCGACGCTGCACCGCCTCCACCGCGCGGGCATGGGCCGGCTCGATGTCGTCGATGCCCGCCACCGTGATGCGCAGGTCTTCGAGCAGGCCGTTGTGCAGCCCGTAGACCCAGCCGTGGATGATCACCTCCTGGCCGCGCAGCCAGGCGTCCTCGACGATGGTGGTGCGGCAGACATTGCGTGCCTGCTCCAGCACGTTCAGCTCGACCAGCGCATCGACCCGCCGCGCGGCCGGCACGCGGTCAAGGAAGGCGCGGTGCGTGTTGCGCACGTCCTGGATGTGGCGCAGCCAGTTGTCGGCCAGGCCCACGCGCAGGTTGTTCAGCGCCGCCTTGACGCCGCCACAGTTGGAGTGCCCGACCACGATGATGTGCCGCACCTTCAGCGCATCCACCGCGTACTGGATCACCGACAGCGCGTTGAGGTCGCTCGGCACGATCACGTTGGCGATGTTCCGGTGGACGAACAGCTCGCCCGGCAGCAGGTCGACCAGTTCGTTGGCCGGCACGCGGCTGTCGGCACAGCCGATCCACAGGTACTGCGGCGTCTGCTGCTGGATCAGACGGGAAAAGAAACCAGGCTCGCGTTGTTCGACCTCGGCGGCCCAGCGGCGGTTGCTCTCGAAGAGTTCGTTCAGTTCGGTGCTCATGCGCGGATTGTTGACTGGCAGTGATGGCAGCGGGCTGACAAGCAGGTTTCGAGCCTCCGGGCGGGGCCTGGCGGGGCGGCGTGTTGCTCAGTGGCGCACGTCGTCGCGGCCGGTGATGGTCATCAGCGTGGCGGTGATCGTGGCCACCAGCTGGTCTTCTCCGGGACGGGTGGGGTGGGGCTGCCAGGCTTGGCCGTCGGCGACGCTGATGGTGCGGCCGGCCTTGGTGACCCGGCCTTCGACGCGCAGCAGCGGCCCGCGCGCCGGGGCCAGCAGGTTGACCTTGAACTCGATCGTCAGCACGCCCGCGTCCGCCGGCATCAGCGTAGCCGCCGCATAGCCGCAGGCCGAGTCGAGCGCGGTGGAGACGATGCCGGCGTGGATGAAGCCGTGCTGCTGCGTCACGCGCGCGCTGTGCGCCAGCGTCATCACGATGCGGCCCGGGCCGACCTCGACCAGCTCGGCGCCGATCAGCGTCATCGCGGCCTGCTGCGCAAACGAGCCGCGCACGCGGGCGGCAAAGTCGGCGTCGGCGGGCTGGAAGTCGGAGGAGGACGCAGCAGTCATCGGATGGCCATTCGTGATGGATGAGCGTGATTGACGTTTACGTAAACGTCAATCATAGCAACCCCTATTTTCCCAGGAAATGCGGGTTTATCCGGCCCGATCGTCAGCACCGGTGTACACCACGACCGGGCTCCGGCAGACTGCCCCTCCACCGCCCGCATCCACCGGCCCGCGCTCTCCGACACCGCGACATGACCTCCGACCAGCACCGCCCGCGCTTTCACTTCACCGCACCGACGAACTGGATCAACGATCCCAACGGCGTGTGCTTCCACGCCGGCCGCTACCACCTCTACTACCAGTACAACCCGAACGCCGCGAAGTGGGGTGACATCCACTGGGGCCACGCGAGCAGCGCCGACCTGGTGCATTGGCGCGACGAGCCGATCGCGCTGGCGCCGACGCCGGGCGGCGCGGATGCAGGCGGCTGCTTCTCCGGCAGCTTCGCCCTCGTCGCCGGCCAGCCGACGCTGTACTACACCGGCTACACCGCGCAGCGCCAGGTGCAGTGCGCCGCCACCAGCGACGACCTGCAGCACTGGACACTGCAGCCCGCCCGCACCATCACCACGCCGCCCCCGGGGGTTGGCGTGCAGGACTTCCGCGACCCCTACGTGTTTCGCCACGACGACCGCTGGTACATGGTCGTCGGCGCGTCGCTTCACCACGCGCGTGGCCAGTGCCTGCTCTACCGCAGCGACGATGGCATCGCCTGGGACTACCGTGGTCCGCTCTTCACCTCGCCGGACCTGACGCTCGGGCGGATGTGGGAGTGTCCGAACTTCTTCCCGCTGGGCGACCGATGGGTGTTGACGGTGTCGATCTGGCTGGGCCTCGGCGCGCACTGGTTTGTCGGTCGTTTCGAGAACGAGGTCTTCGTGCCCGAGTCGGACGGGGTGCTCGACTTGGATGCCGGCGCCTTTGCGCACCTGACGATGCAGGGGCCCGATGGCCGCACGCTGCAGTGGGCCTGGATGAACGAACAACGCGAGCAGGCGCGCATCGACGCCGACGGCTGGGCGGGCGCGATGACCGTGCCGCGCGAGCTGTCGCTCGATGCGCGAGGCCGGCTGAACCTGCGCCCGGTGGCCGAAATCGCGGCGCTGCGCGAGGCGCCGGTCGACGTGACCACGAGCGGCGCCCAGCGCGGGGTCGTGGCCACCTTCGCCGGCCGCCACCTCGACATCGAGGCGACGTTCACGATCCGTTCGGTCCATGACAGCCAGAAGCTCGGCCTGACGGTGCTGGCCTCGCCCGACGGCAGCGAGGTGACGCGCATCGTCTTCTGGCCCGATGCCCGCCGCCTGTCGATCGAGCGCGCGCGCAGTTCGACCGATGCCCTGGTGCGTCGGCAGGATCTGCACGGGACGCTGTTGCTCGACGAGGGCGAGGCGCTGCACCTGCGCGTGCTGCTCGATGGCAGCGTGCTGGAGGTCTACGCCAATGACCGGCTCGCCCTGGCCACCCGCGTGTACCCCGTCAGCGAGGCGAGCGTGCTGGGGTCGGTGTTTGTCGAAGGGGAGGCGGACGTGGCGCTGCAGGTCTGGGCGATGGGCAGCCTCCACGAAGGGCCGCGCAGCGTGCTGGCACGGCCGACACAGGACTAACGCCCAGCCTCTGCCAGCAGATTGCGCGCCCGCTCCTCGTGCTGCTCGATCTCTTCGAGCGTGACGCGGATGTCCTCCATCTGCTGCGCAAGCTGGTCGCGGTGCGTCTGCAGGATGGCGAGGAAGGCGTTGAGCTGCTGCGCGGTGTCCGAGGGCGACTCGTACATGTCCACCAGCTGCTTGATCTCCTGCAGGCTCAGGCCGAGCCGCTTGCCGCGCAGCGTGAGCTTGAGCCGGGTGCGGTCGCGCACGGTGTAGACGCGGTTGCGGCCGTCGCGGGCGGGGGTGAGCAGGCCGGTGTCCTCGTAGAAACGGATCGCACGCGGCGTGATGTCGAACTCCTGCGAAAGCTCGGTGATGGTGTAGGTCACCTGGGTGACATCGCCGGTGTCCGGGGTCGAGCGGTCGGAGAGGGTCATGGATACACTGCCGTTGACGTAAACGTTAATCGCGGATTCGAGCGTCAGTCTACCCAGTCCAGCCCCCGGAGCCCCCATGGCGAACCCTCAGGAACACGAACTCACCTATGTGCTGGGCGACACGCTGCCCGCGGCTGGTCACACGCTGGAGATCGCGCCGGGCGTGCGCTGGCTGCGCATGGGGCTGCCCTTCGCGCTGGACCACATCAACCTCTGGCTGGTGCGCGACGAACTCGACGGCCGCCAGGGCTGGACCATCGTCGACTGCGGCATCGCCAATGACGCGACGCGCGCGGCGTGGGAGCGCATCTTTGCCGAGGAACTCGACGGCCTGCCCGTGCTGCGTGTCATCGTCACCCACATGCACCCGGACCACATCGGTCTGGCGCACTGGCTGACCGAGCGCTGGAGCACGCCGGAGTGGCCCTGCCGCCTCTGGATCAGCTCGACCGACTGGAATGCGGCGCGCATGGCGTCGATCTCGACCACCGGCTTTGGCGGCGAGGCGGCGGCCACCTTCTTCGGCAGCCACGGCGTGACCGATCCGGCGGCGCTCGACAAGGTGCGCCACCGCGGCAACTACTACGCGAGCATGGTGCCGCAGGTGCCGCGCCAGTACCGCCGGATGATGGAAGGGCAGCGGCTGACGATGGGCGGCCATGTCTGGACCTGCCACGCCGGCTTCGGCCATGCGCCGGAGCACATCAGCCTGCACTGCGAGGCGCTCGGCCTGCTGATCTCGGGCGACATGGTGCTGCCGCGCATCTCGACCAACATCAGCGTCATCGACATCGAGCCGGAAGCCGACCCGCTGCCGCTCTACCTCGCCTCGATCGAGCGCATGCGCCGCCTGCCCGCCGACACGCTGGTGCTGCCGGCCCACGGCAAGCCCTTCCGCGGCCTGCATCCCCGCATCCAGCAACTGCAGGACCACCACACCGACCGGCTGGCCGACGTGATGGCCGCGTGCGCGGTGCGGCCCCATTCGGCCTTCGAGATCCTGCCGGTGCTGTTCAAGCGCGAGCTGGACCTGCACCAGCTCACCTTCGCGATGGGCGAGGCCATCGCCCACCTCCACGCGCTGTGGCTGGACGGCGACCTGAAGCGTGTGCGTCAGGCCGACGGCGTCTGGCGCTTCGGCGTGGTCTGAGCCGCCGGGGAGGTCTTGCGGGGCGAGGCCTTCTTCTTCGCGGCCGGCAGCCCGACCCGATCGACCAGCTCCTGCGCGAAGGCGATGAAGGCCTGCGAGCCCTTGGCATTCGGGTCGAACACGACGCCGGGCAGGCCGTAGCTCGGCGCCTCCGCCAGCCGCACGTTGCGCGGGATGATGGTCTGGAACACCTTGTCGCCGAAGTGGGCCTGCAGCTGCTCGCTGACCTGCTGCTGCAGCGTGATGCGCGGGTCGAACATCACCCGCAGCAGGCCGATGATGCTCAGGTCGCGGTTCAGGTTGGCGTGGACCTGCTTGATCGAGTTGACCAGGTCCGACAGCCCTTCGAGCGCGAAGTATTCGCACTGCATCGGCACGATCACGCCATGGGCGCAGGTCAGGCCGTTCAGCGTCAGCAGGCTCAGGCTGGGCGGGCAGTCGATCAGGATGAAGTCATGCTCGTCCTGCACCTCGGCCAGTGCGGCCTTCAGCCGGCGGTCGCGGTGCTCCAGGTTGACCAGCTCCACCTCGGCGCCGGCCAGCTCCCGGTTGGCTCCCAGCACGGCGTAGCCGACCTTCTCCACCGTCTGCCGCGCCTCGCGCACGCTGGCCGAGCCGAGCAGCACGTCGTAGACCGTCAGCGCCAGCGCCCGCTTGTCGATGCCTGAGCCCATGGTGGCGTTGCCCTGGGGATCGAGGTCGACCAGCAGCACGCGCTGGCCGATGCGCGCCAGCCCGGCGGCCAGGTTGACGCTGGTGGTCGTCTTGCCGACGCCGCCTTTCTGGTTGGCGATGCAGAAGATCTTGGCCATGTGGGGGAGGGCGCTCGGGCCGTGGGTCGTGTCGAAGGGGAGGTCAGGAGCGTATCAGGCGCAGACCGAATCCGATCATGCACAGCCCCGCCAGACGCTGAAGGGCCATGCCGACCCGCCGATGCGCGCGCACCTTGGCCGCGACCGCATCGGCGAATGCACACAGCGTCAGGCACCACACCGCGGTGATGACCGCGATCGTCAGCGCCATCGCGGCGAAGGTCGGGACGCCGCGGTGGGTCGCGGGGTCGATGAACAGCGGGAAGAAGGCCATGTAGAACACGATGGCCTTCGGGTTCAGCACGGTGATCAACAGCGCCTGCCGCGCGTACTGGCGCGGCGCGATCTGCACCGGGCTCGCGGATTCACCGTCACGTGCCAGCAGCAGCTTCAGGCCGATCCAGCCCAGGTAGCCCGCCCCGGCCCAGCGCACGGCGTCGAACAGCGTCGGGTGCGCCGCCAGCAGCGCCGCCACGCCCGCCACCGCCAGCCACAGCAGGATCTGGTCACCAGCGATCAGGCCGAGCGTGGCCGCCGCGCCGCCCCGGAAACCGCCCTTGGAGGTCGCGCCCAGCAGCGCGAAGGTGCCCGGCCCCGGCAGCGCCAGGAACACGACGATGGCGGCGCAGAACGCACCGTAGTCCGCAATGCCGAACATGTCAGCGGCTCCTCATCCAGACGATGCAGCGCTCGGCGTTCAGGCCCGGCACCTGCAGCGGTTCCACGTGAAACACCTCGACATCCGCCGGCAGCGCCGCGATCTCGTCCGCCGGGTGCTGGCCCTTCATCGCCATCCACACGCCGCCCGGTGCGAGCAGCGGGCGCGTCAGCGTCACGATGTCCGGCAGCGAGGCGAAGGCACGCGCGGTGATCAGCGGCCACTGCGTGTCGGTGATCGCCTCGACGCGGGTGTGGCGCGCCTGCAGATTGGGCAGGCGCAGCTCGGCGGCGACCTGGCGGACGAAGGTGACCTTCTTCTGCACCGTGTCGACGCAGGTGACGGTGATGTTCGGCTGCGTGGCCGCGATGACGACACCGGGCAGGCCACCGCCGCTGCCCACATCCAGGACGGATGTCCTCTCGTCATTCCCGCGAACGCGGGAACCCACTTCCACAAGATGCCGCCGCATCGGCGCAATCACCGCCAGACTGTCCAGCAGGTGGTGCGTCAGCATCTGCGCCGGGTCGCGCAGCGCGGTCAGGTTGTAGACCTTGTTCCAGCGCGCCAGCAGGTCGAGGTAGCCGAGCAGCCGGTCGGCCTGTGCATCATCCAGCGGGCAGCCGAGCGCTTCGGCTCCGGCGATCAGGTCATGCCGCATGCGCGAACCCCTGCATCCGGTGCTTCTTCAGATGCACCAGCAGCAGCGAGATCGCCGCCGGCGTCACGCCCGAGATCCGCGATGCCTGCCCCAGCGTCTCCGGCTGGTGGCGCGCGAGCTTCTGGCGCACCTCGATCGACAGCGCCGTGACCTGCGCATAGTCCAGATCCTTCGGCAGCTTCAGGTGCTCGTAGGCGCTGGCGCGCTGCACCTCGTCGTTCTGCTTGTCGATGTAGCCGGCGTACTTGGTGGCGATTTCAAGCTGCTCGATCACCGCGTCGGCCAGCGTCTCGCCGAGTTCGGCCTGCAATGTTCCACGTGAAACCACGGCATTCGGTGCCGCGATCGCCAGCACCTCGGCCACCGTGTCGAAGGTGATGCCGGGTCGGCGCAGCAGGTCGGTCAGGTTGTACTCGTGCTCGATCGCCTTGCCGAGCAGCCGCTCGCCGTCCGCCGCTGGCAGCGTGGCGGGGCGCACCCAGGTGCTCTTGAGCCGCTGTGTTTCACGTGAAACAGCGTCCCGCTTGCGGTTGAACGCATCCCAGCGCGCATCGTCCACCAGTCCGACGTTGCGGCCGAGTTCGGTCAGGCGCAGGTCGGCGTTGTCCTCGCGCAGTTGCAACCGGAACTCGGCGCGGCTCGTGAACATGCGGTACGGCTCGGTCACGCCCTTGGTGATCAGGTCGTCCACCAGCACGCCGAGGTACGCCTGGTCGCGGCCGAACGTCAGCGCGTCCTTGCCCTGGACCTGCAGCGCGGCATTGGCGCCCGCGTACAGCCCTTGCGCGGCGGCCTCCTCGTAGCCGGTCGTGCCGTTGATCTGGCCGGCGAAGTAAAGGCCACCGATCGCCTTGGACTCGAAGGTGCTCTTCAGCTCGCGGGGGTCGAAGTAGTCGTACTCGATCGCGTAGCCGGGGCGCAGGATGTAGGCGTTCTCCAGCCCCGCCATCGTGCGCACGGCGGCGAGCTGGATGTCGAAGGGCAGGGAGGTCGAGATGCCGTTCGGGTAGAACTCGTTCGTCGTCAGGCCTTCCGGCTCCAGGAAGATCTGGTGCGAGTCCTTGTCGGCGAAGCGGTTGATCTTGTCCTCGATCGACGGGCAGTAGCGCGGCCCGACGCCTTCGATCACGCCGGTGAACATCGGGCTGCGGTCGAAGCCGGTGCGCAGGATGTCGTGGGTCTGCTGGTTGGTGTGCGTGATCCAGCAGGGGACTTGGCGAGGGTGCTGCGCCGCGTTGCCAAGGAAGCTGAACACGGGCACCGGGTCGAGGTCACCGGGCTGCTCGACGCACTTCGAGAAGTCGATCGAGCGGCCGTCGATGCGCGGCGGCGTGCCGGTCTTCAGGCGCGCTTGCGGCAACTTGAGTTCCTTCAGCCGCGCCGACAGGCTCACCGCCGGCGGATCGCCCGCGCGGCCGGCCGGGTAGTTGTTCAGGCCGACGTGGACCTTGCCATCAAGGAACGTGCCCGCCGTCAGCACCACCGCCGCGGCGCGGAAGCGGATGCCGATCTGCGTCACGGCGCCGACCACGCGGTCGCCTTCCACCATCAGGTCGTCCACCGCCTGCTGGAAGATCCACAGGTTCGGCTGGTTCTCCAGGCGGTGGCGGATCGCGGCCTTGTAGAGGATGCGGTCGGCCTGGGCCCGGGTGGCGCGCACGGCCGGTCCCTTGCTCGAATTCAGGATGCGGAACTGGATGCCTGACTCGTCGGTCGCCGCCGCCATTGCGCCGCCGAGCGCGTCGATTTCCTTGACCAGGTGGCCCTTGCCGATCCCGCCGATCGACGGGTTGCAGCTCATCTGGCCGAGGGTCTCGATGTTGTGGGTGAGCAGCAGCGTGCGGCTGCCCATGCGCGCCGCGGCGAGCGCGGCTTCGGTGCCGGCATGGCCGCCGCCGACGACGATGACGTCAAATTCCTGGGGGTAGAGCATCGGGCGCTCCGTGTGAAGACCGGGGGGTCCGCACGGGGCGCGCGGACAAACCCCGATTTTAGTTTCGTGCGGCGATGGCGCGTGCGTACAGCGCAGAGACCGCGTCCGGCACCATGCGGCTCAGCGCATCGCGGGCTTCGGACGAGGCGATCATCTCCACCTGCTCCGGCGTCATGCTGTCCGGATCGCCGCCCATCAGGATGATCGGGGCGAGCTGGTCGGCCAGTTCCGGATCGTCGAACATCGCGTTCCAGTGGTCCGGCGTCAGCGCGGCGGCGTGCAGGAAACCGATGCACCACAGCTCCGCGTCGACCACCACGTCCGAGGCGTCGTCGCTGCCGGGGATCTCGGCGATACCGAACAGCGGCTCCAGCGTGTCCGGGTCTTCCTTCAACTGGCGGTCGATCGAGGCGAGGTGGCGCAGCGCGAGCTGCACGACGCGCTTGGTCTGCTTGCCGCTGGCGAAGGGCGAGCTGTCCGGGTCGTCGCTGTTCCACAGGCCGGGCACCCAGACGTCGGCGTCGGGCAGCGTTGGCGTCAGCAGCAGGGCGGTGAGGTAGCCGTCGAGGCTCTCCATGTCCATGACCGACTCGTCCGTCGCGGCCGACAGCAGCAGCTGGTCGAGTTCATCCATCTCCGCTTCGGTCAGCGGCGGGTTGTCGAGGGCGGGGTTGTATTGGGGGTGTTTCACGTGGAACAGCGGACGGACCGCGGCAGATCTGGGAGGCGGTCAGTGTGGCACGATCGGCGCCCATGGAATGCCGTCCCCGCTGCGCTGCCTGCTGCATTGCGCCCTCGATCTCCAGCCCGATTCCCGGCATGCCGAATGGCAAGCCGGCGGGCGTGCCCTGCATCCAGCTCGATGAAGATCTGCGCTGCCGGATCTTCGGCCAGCCGGAACGCCCCGCCGTCTGCGGTGGCTTGCAGCCGAGCGAGGACATGTGTGGCGACAGCCGCGAGCAAGCGCTGCGCTGGCTCGGCTACATGGAAGACCTGACGCGGCCTGGCTGAAGTTCCGCCATGCTCTGGTCATCAGGTCAGGCCAACTCGGTTCTGCCATCCTTTCCACCGGAGTGTTCCACGTGAAACTGCACATCGCCCCCCGCGCCCCGAACCCGCGCCGCGTCCAGATGTTCCTCGCCGAGAAGGGCGTGTCGGTCGAGACCGTGCCGGTGGCGATCAACACGCAGGAGCACCGCTCCCCGGAGTTCGTCGCCAAGAACCCGGTGTCGCGCGTGCCCGTGCTGGAACTGGATGACGGGCGCTTCCTCGGCGAGACCCGTGCCATCTGCACCTGGTTCGAAGGACAGCATCCGGAGCCGAACCTGATGGGCGTCGATGCCGAGGAGCGCGCCTTCATCGAGATGCACGACCGGCGCGCCGAGTTCTACTGCCTGCTGCCGATCGCGAACTGGATCCGCCACTGCCACCCCGGCCTCGCGCCGCTGGAGCAGCCGCAGTTCCCCGAGTTCGGGCAGTCCCAGGCCGGCAAGCTGCCCGACCTGCTGCGGGTGTTCGACGTGGAACTGGCGTCTCGGCCGTACTGGGCCGGCGAGCGGTTCACCATCGCCGACATCACCGCCTTCTGCGCCATCGAGTTCGCGCGCGGGCTGATGAAGTTCCGACCGAGCGACGCCGGGCTGGTGCACCTGCAGGACTGGCGCGACCGCATCAACGCGCGGCCCAGCGCCAAGGCCGGCATGTGAGACCCGACGCGGTTCCGGTTCAGAAGGCCCAGCGCACACCCGCGCCGAGGTAGGCGGGTGCGGCCTTCTTCCCGGCTTGGCCGAGGCCGTCCAGCTCCAGCGTCAGCGCCGCCTGGTCGGTCAGGCTGTATTCGAGCCCCAGGCCACCGAGAACGGCTCCCGTGCTGCGGCCGTTGAGCTGGTCGAAGCCGGCCTTGTCGCCGGTCGAGCCGTCGTCGCGGAGCTGGGTGCGGTACACCCCGAGCTTGCCGATCAGCGACCAGTCGCGCGACAGCGCCACACGGCCCAGGCCGCTGATCTGGAGCGAATCGCCGTTGGCGCGCCAGACGCCGCCATCGAAACGCTGGCTCATGCGCCCGAGGCGAACGGCGCTGGCCTCGATGCCCCAGTGTGGGCCGAACCAGTAGCCGGCGCGCAGTTTCGCGCTCGCGCCCGAGGTGTCCACGTCGCCGGACTCGACCCGGCCGATGGAGCGCAGCGTGGCGCCGCCCGCACCGACCGATGCGCCGACATAGGCGCCAGCGCGTTCGTTCAACGGCACGGCAGACTGGGCCTGCGCGGCCAATGGCGCCGCTGCGAACAGGGCGAGGAGGGCGGTGTTCCACGTGGAACGTGCCGAGGAGCTGGTGCGGATGCTGGTGATCAGGTGCATGGTGGGCTTCTCCTGGAAAGTCCCGCGATTCGGGATGGAGGTCAGCTTGCCGGGCCTGTCTCAAGGTTGTCCAAAGGCGAGCTGTAGCCGACCTTCGGAGAGCCGCGGCACACTGGGCGCCATGAACATCTGTCTGATCGAGGACGACCTGCTGCTCGGCCGCGCCATGATGGCGGCGCTGGAGGACGTGGGGCACACCGTGCGCTGGTGGCGGCTGGCGGCCGATGTGCGAGCGCAGTTCGACGAGGCGGATTTCGATGCCGTCGTGCTGGACCTGGGGCTGCCGGATGGCGACGGGCTGGCCCTGCTGCGGGCGTGGCGGCGGCAGTCGATGGCGCTGCCGGTGGTGATCGTCACGGCGCGCGACACGCTGGGCGAGCGCATCGACGGGCTGGACGCCGGGGCCGACGATTTCCTGGTCAAGCCCTTCGCGAATGCCGAGCTGATGGCGCGGCTGCGGGCGGTCACGCGGCGCACGCTCGGGCGCGAAACCGCGGTGCTGGCGGCCGGGGGCGTGCGGCTGGATGAGCAGCGCATGCGCGTGCTGTGCCACGGCGAGCCGGTCAGCCTGTCGCCGACCGAGTTCGCCTTGCTGCGCGAGCTGCTGCGCCACCGCGACCGCGTGCGCACCCGCCGCCAGCTCGAAGCCGAGGCCTTGCCCGAGAGCGAAGGGCAGTCGCTCGATGTCCACATCTCGAACCTGCGCCGCAAGGTCGGTGCAGGGCTGATCCGCACGGTGCGCGGCGTGGGGTACGTCATCGACACGCCAGAGGAAACACCATGAGCCAGGCCACGGCCGGTCGCTCGCTGCGGCTGCGGTTGCTGCTGGGGTTTGTCTGGCCGACGGTGCTGATCTGGCTCGTGCTGGCGGGCTGGGCGGTGGTGGATGCGCTGCACCTGGGGCACGCCGTGCTGGAGAAGGAGCTGACGAGTTACGCGCGGCAGGTACTGGTCGTCGCCGACACCTTCCGCGACGACCCGGTGCGGCTGGCGCAGGCGATCCGCGCGATCGAACAGGTGGACAACGAGGCCGAGCGGCTCGGTGACCTGAATGGCGTGGACCGGACGCGCATCCAGGTCTGGATCGGCGACCGGCTGCTGGTGCCGGTGGCGGAGCTGCCGTCGGAGCGGCCCGCGGCGCTGCCGGTCTACCGCGATCTCTTTCCCGACGCCAAGCGCGAGGCCCGCTGGGGCAGCGTCGTGCAGCAGCGCGCAGCCACGGCGGATGGCCTGCCAGCGGTGACGGTGCGCGTGGCGATCCGCAACACGGGCCGCGCCGCGTTGCTGTGGCCGAGCCTGGGGCTGGTGGTGGTGCCGCTGCTGGTGTGCCTGCCGCTGCTGCTGGTGCCGGCCTGGGTCATGACGCGCCATGGGCTGCGACCGCTCGACGCGCTGGTGCAGGAGATTTCCGCGCGCGTGGCCAGCGGTGCGCTGACGCGCCTGCCGCCGGTCGGCTACCGCGAGCTGCAGCCGGTGATCGAGGCGATGAACCGGCTGCTGGAGCGGCTTGAAGGTCAGTTGCTGCGCGAGCGCGGTTTTGTCGCCGACGTCGCGCACGAGATGAAGACGCCGCTGGCCATCCTGCGCAGCAACCTCGACACGCTGCGCAGCAGCCGCGACCCCGCTCGGCGCGAGACCGCCCAGCGCGACCTGCACACCGGCCTGGACCGCGCCAGCCACCTGATCGGCCAGTTGCTGCGCATGGCGCGGCTGGAGGCCGACGCGCCGGTCGAGCGGGCGCGGGCGGTGGACCTGGCGGAGTTCATCCGCGAGCGAGTGGCCGTGCTGGTGCCGCTGGCCGATGCGCGCGGGCAGGTGCTGGAGGTCGAGATGCCGGAGGCGCTGCCCGGGCATTTCGACGTGGAGGCGGTCGGCGCCATCGTGGACAACCTGATCGACAACGCCATCAAGTACGCCGACCCGGACAGCGTGTTCCACGTGGAACTGTCCCTGCAGCGCGCAGAGTCCGGGGGCGAGGGCGACGCCATGATCGTGCTGACCGTCACCGACCAGGGGCCGGGCATCGATCCGGCTCGGCAAGACGCTGCCTTGGCCCGCTTCGGGCGGGCAGGGCGCCAGGACACCGCGGGCGCGGGGCTGGGCCTGTCGACCGTGCAGCGG
>OFSF01000315.1_pt1 | contig 19175 bp, 12 predicted proteins | sample 1543271 | NCBI WGS metagenome assembly OFSF01 (sample SAMN07774227, study PRJEB24372) | wastewater metagenome | isolation source: Exp Tend VB 100WW | collected 2016-02
GCGCGCGCCCTGGGCTGCGATGCCATCCAGGGGTTCCTGCTGGGGCGGCCTGCGCCTGCAGCGCACATCGGACGGCTGATGCGCGACGCGCGAGCGCCGACCGGTTGAGACCCGCATCGCAACATCCACAGTCCGGGCTGTGTTCGGATCCGACCGGCCGCTTTGGAGTGCTGGGTTCAGCGGATCGGAGGTCACCGATGGGTCGCAAGCAGCCAGTGGCCGCGCCCCTCAGATCTGAACGTCGTACTCCACCGTCAGCGGCGCATGGTCACTGAACCACTGCCCCTTGTAGATCGACGCCGACCGCGCCAGCGCCGCGACCCCCGGCGTCGCCAGGTGGTAGTCGATCCGCCAGCCCACATTCTTCGCCCGCGCCTGCCCGCGGTTGCTCCACCACGTGTAGCACTCGTCGGTCGTGTCAGGGTGCAGCCGCCGGTAGACATCGACCAGCCCGCCGCCACCCGATTCCACCGGGTCGAGCAGCCGCGTCATCCACGCCCGCTCCTCCGGCAGGAAACCGCTGTTCTTCAGGTTGCCCTTCCAGTTCTTCAGGTCCGCTTCCCGGTGGGCGATGTTGACGTCGCCGACCAGGATGAACTCGCGCTCGGCCCTCAGCGCCATCAAGTGTGGATAGATCGCGTCGATGAAGCGGAACTTGGCCTGCTGGCGTTCGTCGCTGGAGGAGCCGCTGGGGAAGTAGCAGCTGATGACCGAGAGCTTGCGCTCGGGCGTGTCGTGGCGGACTTCGACGTAGCGGCCCTCGTCGTCGAACTCCGGCACGCCCAGGCCGGTGATCACCGCAGTCGGGGTGTGCCGGGTGTACATCCCTACCCCGGAATAGCCCTTTTTCTGCGCAAAATGAAAATGTCCGTGCATGCCGTCCAGCACAGTGAGCGACGGGCTCAGGTCCTGAGCCTGGGCTTTCACTTCCTGCACCCCCATACAATCGGCCTGCACGGATTCGACCCACTCCAGCAGGCCCTTGCTGGCCGCTGAGCGGATGCCGTTGAGGTTGAGGCTGACCAGTCGCATACCAGACCTTTTTTGATCGTCCAAGCAGATGACCCAAGACGCAAGCTCCCCCCGCACCGACGCTCTTGCCCAGGAATTCGTGGCCTTCGCGGTCGATGCCGGCGTGTTGCGCTTCGGCGAGTTCAAGACCAAGGCAGGGCGGCTGTCGCCCTATTTCTTCAATGCCGGTCTGTTCGACGACGGCGCCAAGCTGGGCCGTCTGGCGCAATTCTATGCACAGCGTCTGCTGGCCTCGGGCGTCGAGTTCGACATGCTCTTCGGCCCCGCCTACAAGGGCATCACGCTGGCCGCGGCCGTCTCGATCGAGCTGGCGCGCCTCGGCAAGAACGTGCCCTACGCCTACAACCGCAAGGAAGCCAAGGACCACGGCGAGGGCGGCACGCTGGTCGGCGCCCCGGTGCAGGGCCGCGTGCTGATCATCGACGACGTGATCTCGGCCGGCACCTCGGTGCGCGAGTCGATCGCGATGATCCGCGCCGCCGGGGCCACGCCCTGCGCGGTGACGATCGCGCTGGACCGCCAGGAGAAGGCCAGCGAGAACGGCGTCGACGCGCCGCATTCGGCCGTGCAGTACGTGCAGCGTGAACTCGGCCTGTCGGTGGTAGCCATCGCCACGCTGACCGATCTGCTGGCGTACCTCGAAGGCCAGAGCGACCTGCGCCTGAGCAGCAGCCTCCCGGCGGTGCAGGCCTACCGCGAGCGTTACGGGGTCGAGGCGTGAACCCGGCCCGCGCGGCGCAGGTGGCACGGGCGGGGTGGGCTGGCCTGGTGCTGCTGGTGTCGGTGCCGACGGCCGCCGCGGCCAACATCTACACCTGCGTCAACGCCAAGGGCCAGCGCATCACCTCGGACCGCCCGATCGCGGAATGCCTCGACCGCGCGCAGGAGCTGCGCAACTCGGATGGCTCGGTGCGCAAGGTGGTGCCACCGTCGATGACCGCGGAGGAGCGGGCGGCGCACGAGGAGCGGCTGCGCGCGGAGATGGTGGCCGCCGCGATGCGACGCGACGCGATCCGGCTCGACCGCAACCTGCTGAGCCGCTATCCCGACGAGGCCCGCCACCAGAAGGCCCGCCGTGCCGCGCTGGAGCCGCTGAACACGGCGCTGGCCGCCACCGAGCGCCGCCTGACCGAGCTGGAGCACGAGCGCAAGCGGCTGCAGGACGAGGCCGAGTTCTACAAGGGCCGTGACCTGCCGCGCGAGCTGAAGATCAAGTTCGGCAACAACCAGGCCGCGCTGCAGGCCCAGCAGGATGCCGCGCAGAACCACCAGGCCGAGATCAACCGCATCAACACCAGCTACGACCAGGAGCTGGCGCGGCTGAAACGGCTCTGGGCCGGCGCCGCGCCGGGGTCGGTCAGCCTGCCAGCTTCTTCTTCAGCAACTCGTTGACCTGGGCCGGGTTGGCCTTGCCCTTGGTGGCCTTCATCGCCTGGCCGACCAGCGCGCCGAAGGCCTTTTCCTTGCCGGCGCGGTAGTCCTCGACCGACTTGGCATTGGCGGCCAGCACCTCGTCGAGGATCTTCTCCAGCGCGCCGCTGTCGTTCATCTGCTTGAGGCCCTTGGCCTCGATGACGGCGTCCACGTCCGTGCCCTCGCCGGTCCACAGCGCGTCGAACACCTGCTTGGCGGCGTTGTTCGAGATGGTGCCGTCCTGGATGCGGCCGATCAGCGCGCCCAGCACCTGCGGCGTGACGGGGGCGGAGGCGATGTCGCCGCCGTCGCTGTTCAGCCGCTTGCTGATCTCGCCCATGATCCAGTTCGCCACCAGCTTGGGCTGTCCGCAGACGGCATGGGCCGCGTCGAAATAGGCGGCGGTGGCGCGGCTGGTGGTCACCATCGCGGCATCGTAGGCGGGCAGGCCCAGCTCGCGCTGCAGCCGGGCGGCCAGCGCGCCGGGCAGCTCGGGCATCTCGCTGCGCACCCGCTCGACCCACTCCGGCGCGATCACCAGCGGCGGCAGGTCCGGGTCGGGGAAATAGCGGTAGTCGTGCGCGTCTTCCTTGGTGCGCATCATCCGCGTCTCGCCGGTGTCCGGATCGAACAGCACGGTGGCCTGCACGATCTCGACGCCGTCCTCGATCTGGTCGATCTGCCACTGGATCTCGTAGTCGATCGCCTGCTGCAGGAAGCGGAAGCTGTTGAGGTTCTTGATCTCGCGGCGCGTGCCGAAGGGCTGGCCCGGGCGGCGCACCGAGACGTTGGCGTCGCAGCGGAACGAGCCTTCCTGCATGTTGCCGTCGCACATGCCCAGCCACACCACCAGCGTGTGCAGCGCCTTGGCGTACTCCACCGCCTGCTTCGACGAGCGCAGCTCCGGCTCGGTGACGATCTCCAGCAGCGGCGTGCCGGCGCGGTTCAGGTCGATGCCGGTCATGCCGTGGAGGTTCTCGTGCACGGACTTGCCGGCGTCTTCCTCCAGGTGGGCGCGGGTCAGGTTGAGCCTGAACGGCTCGCCATCGACGAAGAACTCGACCACGCCGCCCTGCACGACGGGGATCTCGTACTGGCTGATCTGGTAGCCCTTGGGCAGGTCGGGGTAGAAGTAGTTCTTGCGGGCGAAGATCGACATCGGCGCGATCGTCGCGTTCACGGCCAGACCGAACTGGATCGCGCGCTCGACGGCCCCGCGGTTCATCACCGGCAGCACGCCGGGCAGCGCCAGATCGACCGCGCAGGCTTGCGTGTTCGGCTCGGCGCCGAAGCGGGTCGAGGCGCCGGAGAAGATCTTCGACTGGGTCGAGAGCTGGGCGTGGGTCTCGAAGCCGATCACGACTTCGTAGCCGCGCACGAGGAGGGATGCGGTCATGGGACGGGGTCTTCCGGGCAGGCACCGCGAGGGGTGCAAAAGGCGAATGAAGGCAAACGAAGGGAAATGCTACGGCATACCGGCCTTTCCCCGGTGGACAAGAGCGCTGGCATACACTTTGACCACCATGAAAACCGCCCGCATCGCCCTCGCCGCCGTGGCCCTCGCCGCGCTCGCTGTCGCCGCCACCTTCGCCGTGGGCGGCAAGGAGATGGCGCCCACCGTCCAGTACACCCTGCTCGACGGATCGAAGCACAGCAGCGACGCGCTGCGCGGCAAGGTGGTGCTGGTCAACTTCTGGGCGACGAGCTGCACGACCTGCGTCAAGGAAATGCCGCACCTGATCGAGACGCACCAGAAGTACAAGGACCGCGGCTTCGAGACGCTGTCGGTCGCGATGGCCTACGACCCGCCGGCCTACGTGGCCAACTTCGCCGAGACGCGCAAGCTGCCGTTCCGCGTCACGCTGGACAACACCGGCGAGATCGCGAAGCAGTTCGGCAAGGTCCAGCTCACGCCGACGACCTTCATCCTCAACAAGAAGGGCGAGATCATCCAGCGGTATGTGGGCGAGCCGGACTTCGGGCAGCTGCACACGCTGCTGGAGAAGTTGCTGGCCGAGTCGGCGTGATGCCTGCGCCCGTAGGCGGCGCAGGCAGTTGAATCCAGACGTAACGCCAGCCTCTGCGCCCGTTTCCCCCGCCTTGTGAGCCTCCGGGCGCCGGCCTAGACTGCCGGGATACAAGGGGGATACAGACATGTCCGACAAGAACACGCCAGAGGCCGGCCGCGCCGTGGTGCTCACGCTGCATGGCGAGCCCTACCAGGCTCCACGCCTGCCCGCCGGCTTCACCGCCGCACGCTCCCGCAGTGCCGAACGGGCGGACCAGCACGACCAGTTCCTGCCACCCGGCTTCCTGATTCCGCGCCAGACCATCGCGCTGGATCGGCGGGTATCCCGTCAGCGTGGTGACCCGGTGCGACCGGCGCCGGAGGTGGCGCTGCAGGTTGGGCCGGACGAGCTGGTGATCATCGAGCTGGCCGATGGCGGCCTGATCATCACGCGTGGCGAGCGGCTGCAGCACCGCCATCTGTCCGACGCGCCCTTGGCGGGCGGGGCTTCGCGCGGTGTACTGGGGGACTGGGCGGGAGAGCTGATCAGCCGCGTCTACACGATCGGTCTGGGCGCGCTGCCCGAGAACGATCCAGTGGTGGAGGATCTCGGCGGACAGGTCGAGGACTGGCTGATCGACAAGGCAGCAGCGCCCCTGGCACGCAAAGGCGTGGCCGGTGTCGTCTGGGCGATCGAGCGGCGGCTGACCGGGCTGTGCGGCCTGCGGCGCTGGCACCGGGATGGCCTGCGGAACTGGTCTGGCGAGGGGGTGGAGCGGGGTCAGCAACCGATGCTGGTGTTCGTGCACGACCTGGCCTCGGACACGCTCGCCAGCTTCGGCGCCCTGCAGGGCAGCGAGACACTCGGCGCGCTGGAGCGGCAGTTCCCCGGCGGGGTCTATGGCTTCGAGCACCGCACGCTGTCGTGCAGCCCGGTCGTGAACGCCATCGAACTGGTGAAGGCGCTGCCACCGCAGGCGCAGGTCAGCCTCGTGACGCTGGGCCGGGGCGGGCTGGTGGGCGATCTGCTGTGCGTGAGCGACTTCGCCAGTGCCAGCCAGTACCTGCCCGAGGCGCAGCGGACCGAGCTGAACCAGCTCGCGGCCCTGCTGCAGGACCGGCAGACCGTGGTGCAGCGCTATCTGCGCGTGGCGAGTCCGTCCGACGGCACGGCGCTGCTGGGCGAGTCGCTGGACCTGTTCCTGTCGGGTGTGCTCTCGGTGGTGGGGCTGGCGGCGAAGGCCGATCCGCTGGCGGAGACCGTCTACAGCGCCTTCCAGCGAATCGTGCTGGAGATGGTGCGGCTGCGGGCGGATGCCAGCGCGATTCCCGGTCTCGCCGACCTGATGCCCGATGCGCCGCTGGGGCGGTTCCTGCGTGAGGCACCAGTGCGCAAGGGGTTGCAGATGGCCGTTCTCGCCGGGGACACCGATGGGGCGGGCGGCTGGCTGCGCCGCATCGGGCTGTGGGTGCTGGACAAGGCGCTGATGGGCTCGCCCTACCACGATCTGATGGTGGACACGCCCTCGATGCTGGCCGGCATTGCCCAGCAGGCTGGCGCCCGCGCCCGACTGGATGCCCGCCCGGAGGTGAGCCATTTCCGCTATTTCCAACATGCGCCGCATGTGCGGGCGCTGCGGGACTGGCTGTGCGAAAAGGACGTGGGTGCGCTGCCGGGGTTCGATGCGCTGGAGGCCGTGCGGGAGCAGCTGCAGCCGCCCGACGACCCGGCGGTCGCGCGCAGCCTGTCCGGGGACCGCTCGATCCGCCCGGGGGCCAGTCCCGCGAAGCCCGCCAAGGCGACCAGGACCACGCGTCGCCCGCGCAGCACCTTGCGCCGCACGCTGACGGTGTCGGTCCACGCGGCCGATCTGCGCTTCCTGCCTGGCGTGCTGATGGTCGGCCACTACGAGCAAGACCCGATCGCTGGGCCGCAGGCGGTGGTGGACCGCGAGCTGCTGGACGGAATGCTCAGCCAGCGCCACAGCCTGGGCCTGTACCCGGGCGCGATCGGGACGGCCTTGGCGGTGCTGCCCGCGGGGGGGCAGACACAGCGTGGCGCCGTCGTCGTCGGCCTGGGGCGCTTCGAGGAGCCGTTGACCCGCGACGGGCTGACCGAGGCGGTGATGGCCGGGGTGCTGCGCTATCTGCTGCAGGTGGGCGACTGCCAGGGGTCGGCCTCCTGCGGGCTGGACCTGAACACGCTGTTGATCGGCACCAACTCGGCCTCCAGCCTGTCGGTGGGGGCGTCGGTGGAGGCGCTGGTGCGGGGTGTGCTGGAGGCCAATGCGCGGTTTCACGACACGACCGGGCGGGATCTGCGCGTCGAGCGGCTGCGCATCGTCGAGCTGTACCTGGACACCGCGATCACCGCCACCTACGCCCTGAACGCGTCCGACCGCCAGCAGACGCTGCGCACGGTGGCGGCCATGCTCGATACCCACCTGGAGAGCGTGGCGACGCTGCAGCAGCAGGACGGCGCCCGCCCGCGTCTGTTCGACGGCGCGGCGGCTGGCGGCAACTACTGGCCGCGTCTGATGGTCACGGACGCCCGCCGCGGCGAGGACGGCGCCGAGACGGCCGGCCCGCTGACCCCCATGCAGCCCGCGGCGGTGGCCACGCAGTTGCGTTACCTGCACCTCGGCCAGCGCGCCCGCGTCGAGACGGTGGTGCAGCAGCGCCAGCCCGGGCTGGTCGAACAACTGGTGCGCCAGCAGATCCGGGACAAGTGCTGGACGCCGGAGGCCGGTCGGGCGCTGTTCCACCTGATGGTGCCGCATGTCCTGAAGGACACCCTGCGCCACTTCGGGCGGCTGGTCGTGGTGGTCGATGCCCAGACCGCCAACATGCCCTGGGAGCTGGTGGTGGCGGATGATCCGGGACGGGCCGATGTCGCGCCACAAGCCTTGGCGCTGCGCATTCCGCTGGTGCGCCAACTGGTCACGGCCGAGTACCGCCCGCAACTGCGCCAGGCCACCAACCGTGCGGCACTGGTGATCGGCAATCCCTCGCTGGAGCGTTTTGACGAGCACTTCGTGAACGAGAAGGGCGAGCCGCTGAAGGCGCCTGATCCTTTGCCGGGTGCGGGGGAAGAGGCCCGTGCCGTGGCGGCGGTGCTGCGGGCGCAGGGCCACGACGTGACCTTGCTGGCCGACGAGCCGCCCGTGGCCGCGGCCGAGGTGGTGATGGCGCTCTACCGCCAGCCCTGGCGCATCCTGCATGTGTGCGCGCACGGCGTGTTCGCGCAGCGCAGCGTGGACGAGGTGGCGCTGACGGGTGTGCTGCTGTCGGATGGCGCGGTGATCTCCGCGACCGAGATCGCGGCGATGGAGATGGTGCCGGAGCTGGTGTTCCTGAACTGCTGCCACCTGGGGCAGATGACCGCGCCCGCGCGGGCGGGCAGCGTCCAGCGGCTGGCGGCGAGTCTGGCGCGGGAGTTGATCGGGGTGGGCGTGCGCTGCGTGGTGGTGGCCGGCTGGGCGGTGGGTGACTGGCCGGCGCAGCGCTTCGGCGAGGTCTTCTACGAGACGCTGCTCGGGCCGCAGGGGCTGGACTTCGGCCACGCGGTGCTGGCTGCGCGCAAGGAGGCTGCGGCGGTGGCCCAGGATCTCACCTGGGGTGCGTACCAGGCGTATGGGGATCCGGGGTGGCGGGCGCATCGGCCATCCGACGCCGCAGGCCGTGGCAGCGCCGAGGCCTTCGTGTCGCCGGACGAACTGCTGGACAAGCTGGCACAGCTCCGCGTGGTGGTGACGCAGCGGGAAAAGCGCTCGCAGCCTGAGCACGAGACCCCTGTGGACCCGACCCAGGCGGTGCCAGCCTTGCTGGACCGCTGCGCCCCGGATTGGCTGACCCTGCCACAGGTCCAGTCCGCCTTGGGTGGCACCTGGTTTGCGCTGAGCGATTTCGAGCGGGCGGAAACGGCGTTTCGTGCGGCCCTTCGCAGCGAGCAGGAGACGGGTGTCGTGCCGGTGCGGCACATCGAGTTGCTGGCCAATGCGCTGACCCGCCGGGCACCCTTGCTGGCCGACGCCGGTGACGGGATCGGTGCACAGACCCTGCTGGACGAGGCGCTCGGGCTGCTCGACCGCCTGGACCAGATGGCCTTTGCCGGCCAGGGGTCGACCTCCGAACGCGGTGCGCTCAAGGGCAGTGCCCTGAAGCGCCGCGCCGAATGGCTGCTGGGGCACTCGCCGGTCGATCCACAGGCGGTGCGCGAGGCCGTGTCCGCTGCGGCCCTGGCATACGAACAAGCGGGCGACAAGCCGTATCCATGCCTCAATGCGCTGGTGCTGCGGGCGCTGCTGTGTGCGGAGTCCGAGCGCTCCGCGCTGGTCCGCCGGGCGCGTGACTGCGGCAAGGTGGTCCGCGAGGCCACACGCGATGCGCCGTCCGACAGTTGGAACGCCGTGATGGTGCCGGAGGCGCTCATGGTCGAGCTGCTGCTGACCGGCCCCGAGCGGGCGCCCGCGCTCGAACGTCGGGTGCATGCCGCCTACCAGAAACTGCTCCACGAGGCGCTGCTGAAACCTGTGCAACGCAAGTCGATGCGCACGCATCTGGCGTTGCTGACCCGGCTGGCGGGAGCGCTGGGCCGCACGGAACTGGTGACACGCCTGGAGCGCTTGCGGCCGGTGCTCCAATGAGGGCCTCGCTGCCCTGGAGATCCCGATGTCCGTTCCTGCTCCTTGCTGCTTCGTCCTGATGCCCTTCGGCCGCCAGTCTCTCGCCACGGGCGCGACGCTTGACTGCGACGCCGCCTACGCCGACACCATCGCCCCCGCCATCACCGCCGCCGGCCTGCACCCCGTCCGTGCCGACCGGGACAGCCCCGCCTTCCGCTTCTTCCTCGGCCTGCCGCCGACCGAACTCTCCCGCCTGAGCACCGACGTGTTCCGCGACCGCATCTCCGCCGACGAGGATGCCCGCCAGGCGCTGGACACCGCCCGCCGCACGGGCGACCCCGCCCGCGTGCAAGCGGCTGCGGCGGCGCTCGGCCCGGTCGAGACGCTGGACGCTGGCACGCTGGTCGATCTGCTGCTGTCCTTCCGCGCCGTGAAGGCGCACCAGGCGATGGCCGATCTCGTCGCGCAACTGCCCGAGGCGATCGCCGAGACCCGGCTGGTGCAGGAGCAGCTCGGCTTTGCCCTCAACCGGCTGGGCCGCCGCGACGAGGCCGAGGCGGTGCTGCAGGCCGTCATCGCCCGCCACGGCCCGAGCGGCGAATCGAACGGGCTGCTGGGCCGCATCCACAAGGACCGCTGGGAAGCGGCGGTGAAAGCGGGGGATGCGGGCGCCGCGCGGGCGTGGCTCGACCAGGCGATCGCCACCTACCTGCAGGGCTTTGAAGCGGACTGGCGCGATGCCTATCCGGGCATCAACGCCGTGACGCTGATGGAGTTCACCACGCCCCCGGATCCGCGCCGGCTGGCGTTGCTGCCCGTCGTGACGTACGCCGTCCAGCGGCGCATCGCGGCGGGCGCGCCCGACTACTGGGACCACGCGACGCTGCTGGAACTGGCGGTGCTGCGCGAAGATGAAACCGCTGCCGCCCGGCACCTCGCCGACGCGCTTGCCGCAGTACGCGAGCCGTGGGAGCCGGAGACCACGGCGCGCAATCTGGGGCTGATCCGCGCCGCCCGTGCGGCACGCGGCGTGGTGCAGGACTGGCTCGACGCGACCGAGGCGGCGCTGCGCCCCTAGCGTTCCGTCCTCAGCCCTTCAGCGCCCCGAACACCGACTGCAGGATCTTGCTCCCCGTCCCGATCGGATCCTGCCGGATCTTCTTCTCTTCTTCGCCGATCATCCGGTAAAGCCCGTCCAGCGCCTTGCCCGTCACGTACTGCTGGATGCTCGCCTGCTCGTCGTTGACGAGACCGAGCGCCTTGGCCTTGCCGGCGATGGCGTTGTATTTCTGGGCCAGCGACACCTTCTCGGTCGCGGTGGTGACGATGGGCAGGAACTTCTCGCCCATGGGCGTGCGGGTGCGTTCGGCGAAGAAGTCGGTGACCGAGGTCTCGCCACCGCGCAGGATCTGCGCCGCATCCTGCACCGACATCGACTTCACCGCGTTCACCAGCAGCGGCTTGGCGGCGGGCACGGCCTGTTCGGCGGCCCGGTTCATCGCGGTTTCCAGCGCGTCGATCTTCGCGCCTTGACCGAACGTGCGCAGCAGCTTGGCGCCCTGGTTCAGCCAGTCCGGCAGCGCGATGCGCACCAGCGGGTTGTTCAGGAAACCGCCATCCCGCCCGAGCAGGCTCACCGCCGAGCCGGCGCCCCGCTCCAGTGCCGCCCGCAGGCCCTGCGTGGCATCGAGTTCGCTCAGGGCCCAGGTGGGCAGTGCAGCCGTGCCACCCAGCAGGGCCGCGGCGCGCAGCAGGGCGAGGCGGCGTGCGAGGTGGACGGTGGCGTCCGGGGCGGTGTCGATGGGCATCTGGGTCTCCAGGCGGGGTGGGGTGTGGAGGAACAACGTCGGGCACCCACTCTACGACGACAGGCGCCCGGCCCGGCTCAGCGGCGCGCCAGCGGAAACTTGGCCTGGCCGATGTTGCCGCTCACGCTCTGCTGGTGACCACCCGGCATCGACCGGCTGATGTGCTCCACCGCCTTGCTCACGCCGGCGTACAGGTCGAGCACGTTCAGCACCTGGCCATCCGGCGGGGCCGACAGCGTCTGCAGCAGGGCGGCCGTGAACACGCCGTGCCCCTGGTAGCCCTCCAGCGCGAGTTCGCGCAACTGGCTGGCGCCGACCACCGGGCGCTGCTGCACCGAGTTGAGCCGTTCGTAGGCTCCGGTGACCAGGTGGACCAGACCGCCCGCGTCGCAGGTGTCGAGCAGCAGCAGCGTCCTGGCCGGGCTCTGTTCGAGCATGCGGAACAGCCGTGCCTCGTTCAGGCCCTCGCCCCGTGCCCCCGGGGCGCCACGCCGGAAATCCCAGGGCAGGAAGGTGTAGCGGCCGTTGCCGCCTTCGCCATGCCCGGCCAGGAACAGCACCAGCGTGTCCTCGGGCTGGATGCGGCCGAGCAGCTCGGCATGGGCGCGCTGGATGCCCTCCAGCGTGGCGGCCTCGTCGGTCAGCACGCGCACGGGGGCCACGTCGCGGAACACCGGGACGGCACGCCGGGACAGCTCCTGCGCGAAGCGACGTGCATCGTGGGCGCTGTGGCGCAGGCGCAGGGCCGGATCCTGGTAGTTCGCCACGCCCACGGCCAGCACGTGCAGGGTGCCGGTCGGCAGGTTGCCGCTGCCATGGCTGCTGCCATTGCCGCTGCCACGGATGCTGGCCTGGACCAGCGCGCTGCGCGCCCCCTCGACGCCGCCGCGGCTGGTCGCGCTCGCCTGGACGCGCTGCAGGCCGGGCGCCAGGCGGAAGGTGCGGGTGATGGTCGTGCCCCCGGCCACGCCGCTCTGGCGTCCTTCCACGGGCTGATCGTTGACATAGAACTTGATGGCGCCCACACCGCCGCCGCGGTCCTGCACGCGGAAGGTCAGCGTCACCTCGCCAGTCTCCGAACGCTGCTCCGGCTCGGACAGCAGCTCGACCTGCGGCGGCGTGTTGCGCGCTTCGGCCAGCAGCGAGTCCACATCGCCGAGGCGGGCCACGGCGGCGCGCATCAGCGATTCGCCCTCGGGGGTCAGCCGGGCCGAGACCAGGGCGGGGTTGTAGAAGTGGTCCTTCATCTGCACTGCCGTGATGAACTCGCCCTCCTGGTCGCGGCCGCGGTTGACGTGGTAGCCGATCAGATTGCCCGCACCGGCGCCAGCGACGTAAAAGCCCTCCGGTGTCCACAGCACCCAGCGCTGGCGGTCGCTGTGGGGGAAGAGGGCCAGCACCTCGGCGCCGTCGTGGGCGCGGTGCCAGCGGACCGTGCCATCGCCGAAGGCGGCGACCACCCAGCGGCCGTCGGCGCTGACCTGCACGGCCGACACCACGCCGGGGACCGGGCGCGCCCACACCACGGCCCCCTGGCCGTCCAGCAGGCGCAAGCCCCAGTCGGCGCCGAGCACCAGATGCTGCCCGTCCGGCGTCACCGCATGCGACAGCACCCGCTCGTCCTGCTTGAGCACGTGCGACAGCGGCCGCCCGTTCAGGCGCGGGGTGCGCTTGTGCGCGGGATCTTGGTCGAGGACCAGCCCGGCGGCCGATTCGGCGCTCGGGGGTAGCACCGGGTCACGGGCCGGGTCTTCCACCCGCAGCAGCCGCTCCGCGACATCGAAGCGGTAGTACGGGGTCGAGGCGTCCCCTGGCCGGAAACGCACTTGCAGCCCGTCGCGCGAAAGCCGAAAACCGCCGGACGGGTCGCGCAGATCCACCAGCACGCTTTCCTGCACCCGCAGGGGCGGACCCTGGGTGCCCACGACCCCCCAGGACGGATCCGCCCCTGCGTACAGCCAGCCGCCGCCGGCCTGTGCCGGCAGGGCCACCAGCTCCATCACCGTGTCCCGGGTCAGCGGCACGTCCCGCAGCACCGTGCCATCGCGGGCGGACCAGATGCGCATGCGGTAGCGCTGGTCGACATGCCAGCGCCCGGCCCCGGCCAGCCAGCGCCCGTCGGCCGACCAGGCGACGCTGGAGAGGTCGTACTTCAGCGCCGGGGTTGGATCGATGCCGGCCAGGCTGGGGGTGAGCACGTCGCGCAGGTCGGTGCTGTCCAGCACACGCACCTCCAGACTGTCGAGCATGCCCACCGCCAGCCGCCAGCCATCCGGCGAGAAGCGCACGGCATACGGGCGGCTGCCCACGAATGCGCGCGAGCGCCGCAGGGTCAGGCGCCCGTCCGCCACGGCGTAGAGGCGCACGTGGCCGTCGGCGCTGGTGCTGGCCAGGTGTTCGCCATCGGGGCTGAAGGCGATCATGTCCGAATGTCTGCCGTAGCCGCCATGCTGGCTGCGCAATGCGCCGGTGGTGGCATCGAAGATCCGGATGCCGTGGGTGTCGCCGAGGCTGGCGGCCAGCCAGCGGCCGTCGGGTGAATAGGCCAGGTGCCGGACGCGGTGGGGCAGGCTTTGCAGGCGCCCGGTCAGACGCTGGCTGGCGACCTCGAACAGGTAGATGTCGACCTGTTCGCCCCAGTCCCAGCCGGTCCAGCCGGCCACCGCTGCCCGGGTGCCGTCCGGCGACAGGGCGGCGGTGTAGAGCTTGCCCTCGTCGCCCTCGCCCTGCGGGGGGCGCAGCACGCCGACGCGGGTGCCGTCGGCGACGTTCCAGAGCATGGCGGTCTTGTCGTCGGAGGCGGTGATCGCCAGGCGACCGGCGGCGTCGGTGGCGATGCGGCTGATCTTGGCCGTGTGCATGCCGGTGTGCAGGCGCACGAGGGGGCCGGTCGGGGGATCGGCGGCCCGCGCCGGGCCGCATGCGCAGCCGAGCCACAGGACCAGCCACCACCAGAGCCGTCCGAGATGCCGTGGATGACCGCGTCGCATGTCCAACCTCCCCTGCGCGCCGTCGAAGCGTCGGGCGCGGTACGGTGGATTCTCAGACGGACAGATTCCGAAATTGCATCCAATTGAAACCGGGTATCCAGCCGGCAACCGGCTGCGGCGGCTCAGCCCGCTGGCTGCTCAGCGCCCCAGCACCTTCGCCACCGGATTCGGCCGCAGCCGGAACGCATCCGGCATCCCCGACCCCAGCAGCGGCCGCAGGTACATCCGGAACGCATCGGTCACGTCGGTGCCGCTGGCGCTGAGGAAGGCGTCCTCCATCGTGCGCGTCTTGCCGGCGACCGCTTCCAGCGGCAGCAGCTGGTAATCCGCCGCGTAATAACCGGCGCGCTGGATCGCCACCGAGCCATCGCGCCCGCCCCACATCGCGAACTGCACCGCCTTCTCGCCGACCTCGCGCGCCTCGCGCTGGTCCACATCGCTGACGCAGCCGATGAAGCTGCGCTGCAGGTAGCCGAAGGTGTCGCCGCGCACCCGCTTGATGCCGAGCTTGCGCTTGATCTCCTCGCACAGCAGGTCGGCCAGCGCGCCGGTGCCGGAGAGCTGGACGTTGCCGTGGGCGTCGAACTCCATGTCCTTGGCCAGCGTGGTGATGATGGGCGTGCCGGCGGCGTCGTGGATGCCTTCGCTGACGGCGATGACGCAGCGGCCGAGGCGGTCGTAGATCGCCTTCACGTCGGCGAGAAAGCGATCGAGGTCGAAGGTGCGCTCCGGCACGTAGATCAGGTGCGGGCCGTCGTCGTCGAACTTCTTGCCCAGCGCCGAGGCGGCGGTGAGGAAGCCGGCGTGGCGGCCCATCACGACGCCGACGTAGACGCCGGGCAGCGCCGCGTTGTCCAGGTTCGCCCCGGCGAAGGCCTGCGCCACAAACCGCGCTGCGCTGGGGAAACCGGGCGTGTGGTCGTTGCCGACGAGGTCGTTGTCGATGGTCTTGGGGATGTGGACGCAGCGCAGGTCGTAGCGCGCCGCCTGGGCCTGCTCGCTGACGATGCGCACGGTGTCGGACGAGTCGTTGCCGCCGATGTAGAAGAACTGGCCGATCTGGTGCGCCTGCAGCACCTTGAAGATCTCGCGGCAATAGGCCTCGTCGGGCTTGTCGCGGGTCGAGCCGAGCGCGGAGGAGGGCGTGGCAGCGACGAGTTCCAGGTTGTGGCTGGTCTCCTGGGTGAGGTCGACCAGGTCTTCGTTGACAATGCCGCGCACGCCGTGCCGCGCGCCATAGACCGACTCGACGCCGCGGTGCCGCCGCGCTTCGAGCACGACGCCGACGAGCGACTGGTTGATGACGGCGGTCGGGCCGCCTCCTTGGGCGACCAGGATCTTGGCGGGGTTCATGCAGCGGTTCTCCGGGGTGTCGGTGGCAGGCAGGGCGGGCATCGGGTCGGGAACATCCTACGCCGACTCAGCTTCTATTCACATCCGGCTGCTTTACTCGGCTCCCCATGCACCTGCTCTCCCGATTTCGCCACCGTCTCGCCCCCGTGCCCCGTGAAGCGGTGCTGCTGGCGGTGAGCCTGCTGTGGGCCTTGACCTGCCACCGGCCGTTCTTCACCGCCGCCCTGCAGGGGCGCGACTGGGGCGCGCCCGATACCTGGGGCTTTGCCGCGGCACTGTTCACCGGGCTGCTGGCGCTGAACTTCGTCGTGCTGGGGTTGCTGTGCCACGGGCGCCTGTTCAAGCCCACGCTGGCGCTGCTGCTGGTGGTGGCGGCGGGGGCGACCCATTTCATGCAGGCCTTCGGGGTCTACCTCGATCCGTCGATGCTGCGCAATGCGCTGCGCACCGATGTGGGCGAGGCCCGCGAGCTGCTGAGCCTCGGGTTTGCCGGGCGGCTGCTGCTGCAGGCGGCGCTGCCGATCGCGCTGCTGTGGGGGTTGCGCCTGCGCGAGCGCAGTCTCGGGCGGGCGCTCGGGCTGCGGCTGCTGTGGGTGGTCGGCGGGGTGCTGGTGTTGCTGGGCACGCTGCTGGCGGTGTTCCAGCCCTTCGCCTCGCTGATGCGCAACCACAAGGAGATCCGCTACCTGGTCACGCCGACCAATGTGCTCTGGTCGACGGGCAGCGTGGTGGCGCAGGATCTGAAAGGTGCCGCCAAGCCGCGCCAGCCGATCGGCCTGGACGCCCAGCCGGGTCCGCAGATGCAGGCGCGCACGCGGCCGACGGTGCTGGTGGTCGTGGTCGGCGAGACGGCGCGGGCGGCGAACTGGGGCCTGAGCGGCTACGCGCGCCAGACGACCCCCGAACTCGCGAAGATTCCCACGTTGGTCAACTTCCGCCAGGTGACGAGCTGCGGCACGAACACCGAGGTGTCGGTCCCCTGCATGTTCGCGCCCGTCGGCCGGCGCGACTACGACGAGACGACGATCCGGGGGAGCGAGTCGCTGCTGCATGTGCTGCACCGCGCGGGTGTGGGCGTGCTGTGGCGCGACAACCAGTCCGGCTGCAAGGGCGTGTGCGAAGGGCTGCCGAGCGAGGACGTGCTCCAGCAGAACCCGCCCGGCCTGTGCGCCGACGGCCGTTGTCTGGACGAAGGGCTGCTGCACGGCCTGGACGAGCGGCTGGCGCAGGCCAAGGGCACGCAGGTGCTGGTGCTGCACCAGCTCGGCAACCACGGGCCGTCCTATTTCCGCCGCTATCCGCCGGCGTTCGCGAAGTTCCAGCCCGCCTGTCAGCAGGACGATCTGCGCAAGTGCACGCCGGCCGAGATCGTCAACGCCTACGACAACGCGCTGCTGTACACCGACCACGTGCTGGCGCGGCTGATCGCGCAGCTGCAGGCGCGGGCGGCGACGGTGGACAGCGCGGTGCTCTACGTCTCCGACCACGGCGAGTCGCTCGGCGAATCCAATCTCTTCCTGCACGGGCTGCCCTACGCCATCGCGCCGGATGTGCAGAAGCAGGTGCCGATGGTGATGTGGTTCTCCGCAGGACTGACGCAGTCCGCCCGTCTCGACACCGAGTGCCTGCGCCGCCGCGCCGCACAGCCGGCCGCGCATGACCACCTGTTCCACACCGTGCTCGGCCTGGCCGATGTGCGCACCGCGCTCTACGCGCCGGAGTGGGATCTGCTGCGTGGCTGTCGCCAGCCGGCGCCATGAACTCCTGGCGCCGCGATCTGGCTTGGCTGGCGGCGGGTCTGCTGCTGCTGCTCGCTTGGGACTTGGCTGGCGTGGACCTGGTGGTGGCGCGCTGGTTCGGGTCTCCGAACGGCTTCGCGCTGCGCACGGTCTGGTGGACCAGCGACCTGCTGCACGGCGGCGGGCGCTGGCTGGCCTGGGCTGCGCTGCTGGTGCTGGTGGTCGGCATCTGGCGGCCGCTGCCGGTGTTCGCGCGGCTGACGCGGCGCGAGCGGATCGGCTGGGTGCTGGTGACATTGGTGGCGGTGCTGCTGGTGCCGGCGATCAAGCGGATCAGCCTGACGAGCTGCCCCTGGGATCTGGCCGAGTTCGGCGGCGTGGCGCAGTACGTCTCGCACTGGCGCTGGGGCGTGGGCGATGGCGGGGCGGGGCATTGCTTCCCATCCGGCCATGCGGCAGGGGCCTTCGCCTTCCTGAGCGGCTACTTCGTGCTGCGCGCCGACCACCCCCGGCTGGCGCGCCGCTGGCTGTGCGGAGTGCTGCTGGCGGGCGCGCTGTTCGGTGTGGCGCAGCTGGTGCGGGGGGCGCACTTTCCGAGCCACACCTTCTGGACGGCGTGGTTCTGCTGGGCGATCGGCCTGTTCGGTGGCCGACTTACCGCGGTAAGCCGCGCATCTCCCCCGCCGTACAGACCGTAAGCCACGGCCTCGGCAGTGTCCGGGGCAGGGGAGGGCGCTTCGTAGCAAGTGAGTGCTGGCTTTTCTCAAAAAGCATGTCCAGCCGGCATTTCGGGTTCGACCACAGGGGTACAGACGTGCCAAAGCCGGCGTCCCCTTGCGGAGGCACCGGCGGCAGACGGTCGCAGCGTTGTCCGTGCTCGGGCGGATCCACCCCTGGCGGATCACGGCCGCGCGGACGCCGCGACGGCCGCTGACGCTGTCGTGCGCGGCCGAGGTTGCGTGGCGCTGGGGCTTTGCCGGCAGCGAAGACGGGGCCCGCATCGCCCATCGGCCACGCCCACGGCACACCCCCCGACCGCAGCAGGGCGGCCAAGGGGGTGCACAGCAGTAAACGGACCAGCCAGGCGAGGCGCATGGGGGTGTGAGGGCGTGGGGTGACGGTGACTGGCCGAGTGTGCCGCCCGTTCGCGCGCTGAAATGGCCGGATGAAGCGGTGCTGAACAGCCCATCCTGTCGGATCGGAGCCGGCAGGGTTCCGCGCGGTACAGTCTCCCGATGGATGAACCGACCGCCCGACAAGTGCTGCTGATCCAGGCGATCGAGACCGCCGGATCCGACCACCCGCTCTGGACCGCCGACGACCGCCGCTGGGCCACCCGCGTCGCGCTCGAAAGCGCCGATCCCGCTGCCCGGGCCGACCGTTTCATTGCCGTCCGCGCCGATGCTGCGGTCCGCCGGCTCTCGCCCCGCGCCGCCCCCGTGGCCAGCTGGCTGGCGCACCGCCTCTGGCACCGCCGCTGGGCGCTGGCGGTGCTGCTGCTGGGCGTCGTGCTGGGGTTCGTGGTCGACACGGTCGGGGCGGGCCACCGCGTCAACCTGCTGGGCACCGGGGTCTGGAGCCTGGTGGCGTGGAACCTGCTGGTCTATGTGCTGCTGGTGCTGCCGGTGCCGAATGGCTGGCCGCGCCGCGCGCTGTCGCGCCGGATGCTCGACCTGCGCAGCCTGCTGCGTGGCGCGCGCCAGGAGCCGGTGTTCGAGCGGGTGGCGCAGACCTGGGCCAGCGCCAGCGCGCCGCTGTCGCTGGCGCGGGCGGGCGTGCTGATGCACCTGGGGGCGGCGGGGCTGGCGCTGGGCGTGATCGGCGGGCTGTATCTGCGCGGGATCGGGTTCGACTACCGCGCGGGCTGGGCCAGCACCTTCCTCGACGCCGCCGCTGTGCACCAGGTGCTGAGCGCGCTCTACTGGCCCGCCCAGCAGATGCTGCATGCGCTGCAGTGGCTGCCGTATGTGGTGTCGCCCATCACCTTGCCCGATCTGGCCGGATTCGAGGCGCTGCGGCTGGTCGGTGGCGAGTCGCCTGCCGCCTCGCCGGCCAGCAGCGCCGCGCCCTGGATCCACCTGCAGGCGCTCACGCTGGCGATGTTCGTGGTCGTGCCGCGGCTGGTGCTGGCGGCGCTGGGCGGGCTGCGGGCGCTGTGGCTGGCGAAGCGGTTTCCGCTGCAGCTGGAAGGCGACCCGTATTTCGAC
>OFSF01000320.1_pt1 | contig 18855 bp, 16 predicted proteins | sample 1543271 | NCBI WGS metagenome assembly OFSF01 (sample SAMN07774227, study PRJEB24372) | wastewater metagenome | isolation source: Exp Tend VB 100WW | collected 2016-02
TTCACTCATCCATGAAACATGCAGTAAGCGCTAGAAAAGAGTTGGGCGTGCCAACAGTTTTTAACATTTTAGGTCCCCTTGCAAATCCAGCTAAGCCAATTGCAGCAGCTATTGGTGTTGCAAGAGCAGAATTATTGCCACTAATGGCTCAGGTTTTATTAGATCAAGGTAAAGAGGGATTCATTTTCAGAGGCGATGATGGATTAGATGAGGTATCACTTTCAACAACTACCACCGTAATCCAAATTAGTAAGGGCAAGTTAAAGCAGGAAGTTTTCAATCCAACTGAGTTGGGAATCGCAACTGCGCCAATTACTGCTCTTGCTGGCGGGGATGCCAAATACAACGCACAGATGACAAATCAAATTTTTGCTGGCAAATCTGGACCAATGCGCGATGCGGTGACTTTAAATGCTGCCTTTGCGATTGCAGCCTTTAAGGCCGATTTTGATTTACCGTTGCAAACTCAAATTGCTAATGGATTTGTGCTGGCCAATAAAGCGATTGATTCTGGAGCTGCGCAGTCTGTGCTTAAGAAATGGGTTGAATTAAGTAATGAGATTGTTTCAGCTAGATAGAGGATAAACCCCAATAATTCTTACGTTGGATATGTGCAGCAGTTTTAGCGAAATCAAGTAATCCCTCTAAGGTAGTAATTTCAAGTGAACCAAGTCGCTCAAATAATCCATGCAAAACTTCAACCGTTGCTTTGGCATCATCTAGGGCTCGGTGATTGGGTTCTGTCTTAGTTCCAAAAAATTGCGCAAGAGTTCCCAATTTACAATCTGGTACATCCTCTTTGGTGAGCACCTGTCTGGCGACCGTAACGGTGTCTAAAGTTTTATAAGTGGGCCATGCATAATTTAAATCTTTAGCGGCGCTTTTTAAAAATGCTAAATCAAATGGAGCGTTATGTGCCACCAAAACAGTTTCATTGTGGCTGCCTGCAAACTCTAAAAAAGTCGGAAATACCTCATCGATTATTGGTGCCTTCGCCAGCATTAGATCAGTTATGCCAGTCATCTCAGTTATGTAGAGAGGAATTGGCGCCAACGGATTTACAAAGGTTTTGAACTCACCAATGATCTGGCCACCTTGAACTTTAACTGCGCCAATCTCGGTAATTGCTGCACCTTTTTTTGGTGAAGCACCGGTGGTTTCTAGATCAACAACTACAAAGGTGGTTTCCTGCAGCAATGTGCTCATGGCTAAAAGATACTAGCCAGATCTGACAGTGGTATCAGTTCGCGTTATAGATTAAAAAAAGCCTTGATTGCGCTAACAATCATCTCTACTGCAATTGCTGAAAGTAGCAATCCTGCGATCCTTGCAAGTAAATCCACACCAGAATCTTTGATCAGTGCCAATATCTTGGTCGAGAACATGAAGGTCAAACCAATAATGAAGTGCACTGCAAATATCGCCAGTGCTAAAGCGGTTAGTTGATCATTACCATCTGCTTTTTGTACATAAAGCATGGTGGTCACAATTGCGCCAGGGCCTGCAAGTAATGGTGTGCCCAGTGGTACTAACGCAATATTTTTAGTCGCAGCTGAATCACTATCGGTTAGAGACCCAGTAAGTAAGCCAAGTCCAGTGATTAGCAGCAGGATTCCTCCTGCGCCTTGAAGTGCGGCTAGTGAGATATTTAGGTAATTAAGGATTGCATTTCCAAAGAGTGCAAAGGAGACAATCACAAAAAGTGATACTGCAGCAGCCTGCCAGGCAAGCCGTCTTTGCTCCTTAATTGTTTTACCTGAGGCTAAGCCTAAAAAGATTGGGGCAGCTCCAGGTGGGTCTAAAATAACAAATAATGTTACGAAAGCTTGCGCGCCAAATGTTAAGGCTGAAAGGGTGACTGCATCGTTCATAATCGAATCCTAACTGATTTAAAACTTTTAAAGATCAGTTATTGAGGCGTTGCTTACTAAACAAAATGGGTGGCCTGCAGGATCAAAATAAACCCTGAAATTATCAGCAGGATTAGATGAGGTTTGAATTGGTGATTTTATTGCTCCAATTTGAAGTAATTTTTCCTCTGCGATATCTAAATTAGGAACATCAAAATCTAGATGCGCTTGTTGCGGAATAGGCCCTTCTGGCCAAGTGGGTTTTACATAATTCTTAACTCTCTGAAATGCAATTTTTGTAACACCATCATCAACTAACTCAACCCAAAGCGGATCGCCAGTTTTAGATAGATGGGCAACCACCACTTCAAAGCCTGTGATCTTGGCGTAGAAATTGGCTAGTCCCACAGGATCTGGACAATCTAAAGCGGTGAGTGAGAACTTTGCGATTACCATAAGGGGATATTAACCATCTTGATTAATCTTTAATAATTATAAAGAAAAAGTGTCTTTAAACTACTTGCCACAGATTGACCTGAGCCCCTAGCCTTACCCGAAATAACTGCTGGAGGAAAAAAATGGGATTAAGTAAGGACGCTAAAAGCTTTACCAAGATTACTTTGGATGAAAGTGAAATGCCCACCCAGTGGTACAACATAATTCCTGATCTTCCATCACCACCGCCACCACCATTGCATCCTGGTACACATCAACCAGTTGGACCAGCTGATCTGGCTCCACTGTTTCCAATGGATTTAATTATGCAAGAGGTTTCAACTGATTCATATATTGATATTCCAGGAGAGGTATTAGATGTTTACCGCACTTGGCGCCCGTCACCATTATTTAGAGCACGTAGATTAGAAAAACTGCTAGATACACCAGCACGAATTTATTACAAGTATGAAGGCGTTTCACCAGCCGGCTCTCATAAAACTAATACCTCTGTGCCACAGGCTTACTACAACAAAAAAGCTGGCATTAAGAAAATTACAACTGAAACAGGTGCTGGACAGTGGGGAACTGCATTGGCATTTGCTTGTTCATTATTTGATTTGGAGTGTGAGGTTTGGCAGGTAGGCGGTTCCTATGATGCAAAGCCGTATCGCCGATTGATGATGGAAGTTTTTGGCGCGAATGTTCATCGCTCACCATCACAATTAACAGAAGCTGGTCGCAAGTTAGCACTGGATCCTAAAAATCATTCTGGATCTTTAGGTATTGCAATTTCAGAAGCGGTAGAGGCAGCAGTGGCTGATCCAACTATCGCTTACGCACTTGGTTCTGTTTTAAACCATGTACTGATGCATCAAACAATTATTGGTGAAGAAGCATTAAAGCAACTTGCTAAAGTTGGAGAAACTCCTGATTTATTGGTTGGTTGCACAGGTGGAGGCTCAAACTTTGCTGGACTTTCTTTCCCATTCATTCGTGAGAAGTTAAAAGGAAAGATGAATCCTGAAATTCGCGCTGTTGAACCAGCATCTTGTCCATCATTAACTCGCGGAAAATATGCTTACGATTTCGGTGATACCGCAGGTATGACACCGCTTATGAAGATGCACACCTTGGGTCATGACTTTATTCCAGATCCAATTCATGCTGGCGGTCTTCGTTATCACGGTATGGCGCCACTTATTTCACACATCTATGAATTAGGCATGATGACTGCAGAAAGTGTTGGTCAAAAAGAGTGCTTTGCAGCAGCTGTTCAATTCGCAAGAACTGAAGGCATTGTTCCAGCACCTGAACCAACGCATGCAATTGCAGTTGCCATTGCTGAAGCATTAAAGGCTAAAGAAACAGGTGAAGAGAAGGTAATTCTCACCGCACTGTGCGGACATGGACACTTTGATCTTGCTGCCTATGATGCATTCTTAAATGGAAACATGGTTGATTCAGCGATTAATGAGAAGGATTTCGAGGCTGCACTAGCCGCACTTCCTGTCATGTAAGTGGGTTTCTTACTTGCTAACCAGTAAGTTTTAACCATGATTAACCGCGGCAATCTCATCGCTTTGCGCAAAATAGAAGATCAACGCTTTTTAGAAACTCATAAAAAAAGCGGTGAACTATTTGCCATAGCTAAGGATTCGATGCCAAATGGTGTTCCCATGTCTTGGATGTCTAAATGGCCTGGCGCCTATCCAGTGTTTGTGGCGGAAGCAAAGGGTGCAAGTTTTGTTGATGTAGATGGCAATACATATATTGATTTTTGTTTAGGCGATACCGGATCAATGACCGGGCATTCACCTGAGGCGACCGTGGCTGCAATTAGAGAGCAAGTAGGTCGAGGATTATCAGCAATGTTGCCTACAAAGGATGCAGCAGATGTTTCAGCTGAATTAGCTAAGAGGTTTGGCGTTCCGCTTTGGCAATTCACAGTTTCAGCAACTGATGCAAATCGTCATGTAATTCGCTATTCCAGATTGATTACTAAGAAATCTAAAATCATTGTAATTGATCGCTGCTACCACGGAAGCGTGGATGAAACTTTTGCAACTCTAGATGCTTCTGGAAAAACTGTCTCGAGAGAGGGCAATATTGGAGCTCCAATTGAATTAGATAAAACAACTCGGGTAGTGCCTTTTAATGATTTAGGTGCAATGAAAAAGGCATTACAACAAAATGATGTTGCAGCAATTTTGATGGAACCAGCAATGACTAATGTTGGAATTGTGCTGCCGGTGGAGGGATATTTAAAAGCTGTTGAAAAACTAGCAAGTGAGTTTGGCGCAAAATTGATTATTGATGAAACACATACGATTTCAGTTGGTCCTGGTGGAATGACCGCACAACTTGGGTTACAACCTGATTTTCTAACAATTGGTAAAGCGATTGGCGGCGGTTTCCCAACGGGAGCATTTGGCATGAGTGCTGAGATTGCGAAAGAAATTAAATCCCACGTTGAACTTGAGGTGATTGATACCGGCGGGGTTGGCGGCACATTAGCTGCAAATGCGCTCTCCCTTGCTGCGATGAGAGCCACGCTTACAAAAGTCTTAACTGAAGAAAACTTTGAAAAGATGATCAAATTGGGTACTAGGTGGGCCGATGGTGTTGAAAAAGTAATTGAAAAATATAAACTTCCATGGAGTGTTAATCGATTAGGGGCAAGGGCGGAGTACATGTTTAGTGCTAAATCACCGACAACTGGCAGAGAGGCTGCTGACGCTGGCGATTTTGAATTAGAGCAGTACATCCATCTAAGAATGTTAAATGATGGGTTTTTGATAACACCATTTCATAACATGGCTTTGATATCACCAGACACAACTGCTGCCGATGTTGATGCCCACACGCTGGCCTTCGACAAAATGTGTGGTGAATTAATTGGCTAACTCAATATTTAAGTTAAAAGATGGCAGAGATTACGACTACCTTGCGAATAATGTTGAGAGTAAATCAGCAATTCTTTTTCATCATGGCACGCCAGGTGATTGCACAGTTTGGTCTTCCTGGGTATCTGGGTTATCAACAGTTAAAGCTATTGCTGCCAGTAGACCTGGTTACGGTTTAAGCAGTAGACGTCGTGGCCGTAATGTTGCATCTGATATTGATAACAACACTGAGTTACTTGATCATTTTGGTATAGAAAAGTTTGTTTCAATTGGATGGTCTGGCGGGGGACCGCATGCATTAAATATGACTAGACATCCTAAAAACGTGGGTGCAATTACCTTGGCCGGTGTAGGTGAGTGGGGAAATGATGATCTTGATTTTCTTGCAGGTATGGGCCCAGAAAATCATGAAGAGTTTGGAGCAGCTTTAGCTGGTGAAACTGAAATTGAAAACTGGATGATTAAGAACTCACCTGCTTTTAAAGCTGTTACTGGTGCAGATTTGATCACCTCTTTTGGTGGCCTTATCGGGGATGCTGATAAAAAAGCATTGACGCCTGCAGTTGCAGAGGAAGATGCTGCTTGCTACCGCAGAGCCTTATCAATGGGTTACTACGGCTGGCAAGATGATGATCTAGCTTTTGTGCAATCTTTTGGATTTGAGTTAAGCAAAATAGATAAACCTGTACTTGTATGGCAAGGCGATGATGATTTTATGGTGCCGCGCGAACATAGTAATTGGCTTGCTAAACACATTCCAACTGCAAAATTAAATTTTGTACCGGGCCATGGGCATATTTCATTGGTGCAAAGTTATCGGCAAGAAATCATCAACCAAGCTTTAAACTTACTGAACTCTTAATGCAATCTGAAATTAAACTTCTACCAATTCCACAAGCTTTAGATTTTGCTAATCAGCCACTGAGCTGGAGTATAAAACTGTGGGGAGAAGGTAAATCTGAATTTTCAGCTCAAGATTGGCATGATTTTTATCAAAGATCTGAGTCTGCCAATTATGAATCTTGGGATCACAATGGCGCTGATCAAGAATTACTTTTTATGGCGATTAGAGAAATTGATGGAAAGTCAGAGGTGGTTGCTTCAATTGCCTTATGTGATTTTGATGATCTAGAGGAATTCAGAAGATATAAACCCTGGGTTGCGGCTTTTATAGTTCGAGAAGATTTAAGGGGCCAAGGCGTTGGGGAAAAAGTATTAAAACTAATTGAAGCAAAGGCAATTACGTACGGAATCAAATTGGTTTATCTTTGGACTGAAGGTGAGCGAAAGTTTTATGCGAAACGAGGATACGAGTACTTAGAGAGTTTGAATAAAGAGAATAGAAGGATTGATTTAATGCAGAAAAGGCTAGTGCTTTAATACTTATCTAAAAGCTGCAATACCAGTAAGTGCTTGACCAAGAACCAGCATGTGAATCTCGTGAGTGCCCTCATAGGTTAAAACTGTCTCTAGATTGCTCATGTGTCTAAAAATTGAATACTCAGAGGTGATGCCAGCACCGCCAAGAATTGAACGAGCACTTCTTGCGATTTCAAGTGCAGCATTTACGTTGTGAAACTTACCCATACTGATCTGTTCCGGCTGAATTTTGTCAGCATCCTTTAAATCTGCAAGGTGATATGCAAGCAACATCGAGGTTGTGATTTTGGTTGCCATATCAGCAAACTTTGCTTGAGTTAATTGATGCTTTGAAATCGGACCATCAAATTGCTCGCGAGTAGTGGCATAAGCAAGTGAAACTTCAAAACAATCACGAGCAGCACCTACTGTGCCAAAAATAATTCCGTATCTTGCTTCGGCCAAGCATAGAAGTGGAGCACGCAAACTTGTTGCTTCTGGCAAACGATAAGAATCAGGAACTCGCATGTCATTAAAGACTAATTCAGAGGTTATGGATGCTCTGAGTGAGAGCTTATGTTTAATTGGATTAATCACTATGCCAGCAGTTTTAGTTGGCACACAGAATCCTCTGATGCCTTCATCGGTTTGTGCCCAGATGATTGCTACATCGGCAACGCTGCCATTTGTAATCCACATTTTTGAACCATTGATTATCCAGTCAGATCCATCTTTTTTAGCAAAGGTAGCCATTCCAGATGGGTTTGATCCATGATCTGCTTCAGTTAATCCAAAACAACCAATTGCTTCACCCTTTGCCATTTTTGGCAACCATTCTTGCTTTTGGGCTTCACTTCCAAATTTATAAATAGCGAACATTGCAAGTGAGCCCTGAACAGAAACTAAAGATCTAAGTCCAGAATCAACCGCTTCTAATTCAAGACAGGCAAGCCCATAAGACATTGCGTCCGTTCCAGCACAACCATAATTTTTAAGGTGCATGCCAAGAACGCCAATACCACCTAGCGCTTTAGCTAAATCGCGGGCAGGAAGTTGTCCATCTTCATACCAGGTTGCAATGTTTGGCTTTAACTCTTTTGCCGCAAATTCTCTCACCACTGTTTGAATCGCTTTTTGTTCCTCAGTTAGACGTGATTCAACCTGCATCAACACAAGTGGGTGAATTGGGGCTGCAGCTGGTTTGCTCATGCGTAAAGTCTACCGACCGCATTTCTTAAGTCGAAACTTTTCACTGCAATATCTACCTCTTTGGTGATAAATCTCATTTTAAACAATGTTGTACTCAGGCCTTAACTGACCTGAGGTGAGGAATCGATCAGCGCTTAGTTGCTCTATCTTCACAAAAGGTTGTTTATCCAAATAGAGATCACGCAAGATTTCCCCGATTGCAGGGCCCTGTAAAAAACCATGGCCACTAAAACCCGTTGCATAAAAGAATCTTGAAATCTTTTTAAACTCACCAAGAATTGCATTATGGTCAGGTGTTACTTCATAGAGACCTGCCCAACCTTTACCAATTCCTAAATCCATAAGTCTTGGCGCTCTGTTAGCCGCGATAGCGCCTAACTTCTCCAAAAAGTTTGGATCACGTTTTAAATCAAAGCCAGCAGGTATGGATTTATCTGAAAATCCCATCAATAAACCTTTTCCTTCGCGGTGCCAGTATAAGGAGGTTGAGTAATCAATTGTCATTGGCATATTTGCAGGTAAGTCAGCAAAAGAGTCACCTAATGCTTCAGTGATCACCAACTCACGCTTGTATGGTGTTACTGGTAAATCCAATCCAACCATCGAACCAATTTGTGGTGACCAAGCTCCCGCACAATTTATAACAGTGCTAGTTCTTACTTCCCCAGCAGAAGTAGTTACAGCAGTTATTTCATTCCCATCCAATTTAATTCCAGTTACTTGCGTATTTGTTAAGACGGTTGCGCCAAGTTTTTTGGCTCCACCTGCATATCCAAGAACCACAGATTCTGGAGTGCAGTGTCCATCATTTGGGGTAAATGAGGCTGCTAATAAATCAGATGAATTTAATAAAGGTGAGATCTTTCCGGCCTCTCCCGGAGTTAGCATCCTTGATTCAACATTAAATTGGTTATGAATCTTGGTAGATTTCTCAAAAAGATCAACATCTTCCTGCTTGGTCAAAGCGAATAAATAACCTGATCGATGCAGATCAATTTCATACCCTGGTCGAGTTTTAAAATCAGCAAATAGATCTAAAGATCTAGCACCTAATGCAACATTGAATTCATCTGAGAAGTTGGCCCGCACACCACCTGCAGCCTTTGAAGTTGAGCCGCTGGCTAACTCATTTTTCTCGCAGAGTAGAACTGAAACTCCTGCTTCAGCTAAATGAAAAGCAGCAGATGCACCCATAACACCGCCACCAACAATTACTACATCTACTTGGTCGGGCAGAGCCATTATTAGATCTTTAGAACGAAGTTTGGATCATGCTTTATTTCAATAAGATCCATTTGTGCTTTCTGCAATCTATTTGACCAATCCCAATTCATAGATTGCCATCTTGTGAATTGATCAAGCACCCAAATGCCACTTTGTCGTGAGCCATTACCGCTTAATCCGTTTCCACCAAATGGAAGGTGTGCCTCAGCGCCGGAGGTTGAATTATTAATCGAAACCATTCCAGCAGAGATTCCTTCTCTAAAACGCCAAACATTTTGTGGGTCATTTGTATATATCGCAGAAGAAAGCCCGTAACCATCACCATTACCTAGATCTATCGCCTCATCAAGTGTTGAGAATTTTCCAACTGTTACAAGAGGACCAAAAGTTTCAGTTGAGTAAAGCTCATCATTTTTAGTAATTCCAGCAACAATCACTGGATGAGCAAAGACACCTTTATCTGGATCGCCAACAAATCCCTTGCGCGGATTAGCGGCTGTGATGCGTCCAGTAGAAGTGGAACCAAGAATTTTATGATGACTCTGCACCATCTTCAAGTGAGTTAAGTGATTATCTAGGTATTTTTGACTAATCATCGGTCCAAACAAAACATCTTTAAATGGATCACCAACAGCGGCATTTTCAACCAGTGCCACAAATTTTGCTAGCACGTTGTCATAAATTGATTCATGAATCCAAAGTGTGCCTAGCGAAGTACAGCGTTGACCAGCAGTACCAAAGCCTGCAAAGAGTGCACCATCAAGTGCTAGATCAATATTGGCATCTGGCATAACAACCATTGGATTCTTGCCGCCAAGCTCAAGACAAGCACTTTGAATGTACTCACCAGCTTTTGCGCCAATCTTTCTGCCAACTTCAGTTGATCCGGTGAAACCCACCTTATTTATTACGCCTTCTTTTAAGCCAGACTCTAGAGCTGCAAATGTTTGACCTCCATCTGCAATAACTGTCATCAAAATATCTTTTGGAACACCGCCGGCATGGAAAATTGCTGTTAAAGCATTTGCTACAGCTGGAGTAAATTCTGATGGCTTCCAAACTACTGAGTTTCCAGATAACAAAGCTGGAACGATGTACCAAGATGGAACTGCGGTTGGAAAATTTCCTGCCGTAATGATAAATACATTTCCAATTGGCATTCTAAAAGTAAATAGATTCTTATTCTGCATCTCACTTGGCACTGTTTGACCGTATAAACGACGGCCCTCACCTAGGAAGAAATCACAGGTATCAACTACCTCTTGAACCTCACCTAATGCTTCGCTATAAACCTTTCCCATTTCTTTGGTAATCAATTTAGCTAGCGCTTCTTTATTACTCTCAACTAACCGACCAACATTTGCAATTATTCGACCACGAGTTGGGGCTGGAAGTTTTGCCCAACCTTTTTGTGCATTTTTTGCAGTTCGTAGAACTGTAAGGATTTCAGCTGCAGTGGCCTCTGGAACTGTTGCGATTACTTCATTGGTATCTGATGGATTAGTTGATGTGAACATAGAGGCATTCTCTCCTAGATAAGCAAAATTGGAAAATGCCGATATGGTTTGAACATGGAAGGCTCAACACGGACCGTTGCCGCAGTAATTTTAGATTTATTGGCGAATGAAGGCGTAAAGAAAGCTTTTGGCATACCCGGTGTCCACAATCTAGGTTTTTGGAACGCTTTGTCTAAAGATCGACCAGAAATAGTCAGCGTGCGCCACGAACAAAGCTGTGTTTATGCCGCCGATGGATTGGCAAGAGCAACTGGAAAATTATCTGTAGCGATAACTACAACTGGACCAGGGGCCGCAAATACTTTGGGTGCATTTGGAGAAGCTGCAATTTCGGGTTCACATCTTTTGTTAATTTCATCAGAAGCACCCATTAAAAATCGATCCGCTGATGGCGCTAGAGGAATTTTGCATGAGATGGATGATCAAAGTGCTCTTTTTACTCCATTGGCTAAGCGAATCAAGATTGGAAATGAAGATTTAGTTCTAGCAAAAAGCTGTAAATCGGCAGAGGATGCTGTGGCAACAGTTGTAGATTTTCTCAAGTTTCTTTCCACTGCACCAGCTGGTGTTGGTTATATCGGAGTGCCATCTGATGTACTAAATCAAGAGTTCAATCAAGTATTACCAGATTTGAGTGATAAAGCAGTTGCCTACATTGCCCAAGAGAAAAATCGAGATATTGATTTTAATCTGGCTAAAGATTTGCTGGCTGGTGTTAACAAAATTGGAATTTGGGCTGGCGGGGGCGCAACTAATGTAAGTGGTGAGATGGCAGCCCTGGCTGATCATTTAAGCGCACCAATCTTTACCTCCTTTGCAGGACGCGGTGTGGGTGCATTGAGTAAGAACTATTTGAATATCCCTATTCATGAAACTGAAGCCGAGCAGTTATTGGCAGAGTGTGAAGCTTTACTGATTTTTGGCTCACAACTAGATGGAATGAATACAAAAAATTGGAGCATTAAGTTTCCCAAAAAGATCCTTTTAGTTGATGCCAATCCAAAGATTGCATTGCGCAATGTTTCAGCTGATCTAGTACTTCAGACATCAGATATTTCATCAGTTATCACAGCGCTTAAATCACTGCCAGCAAGGAGTAATTGGGCAGATGTCTCTGAAATTGCCACCCAAGCACGTAAACGAATTGCCGCAAGTGATAAAGGAAAAGCAGGAATGGCCTTAGTTACTGCGATTGAAAAGAGTTGGCCAAGTGAGAATTACATTGTTTGCGACATGGCAATCTCAGGATATTGGACAGGTGTTTACCTGCAAGCAAAACGTGCGCGACAAATCTCTTACCCAGTTGGTTGGGGCACATTAGGTTTTGGCTTGCCTGCAAGCCTTGGTCCATCTTCAGCAGGTGTTGCCACACTAGTAATTTGTGGTGACGGGGGAATTGCATTTGGTTTGGGTGAATTAGCAACGGTGGCTCAGGAGCAATTGCCGCTGACTATTTTGCTACATGATGATGGTGGATATGGAATGTTGCGCTTTGATCAACAAGTGATGAAACATCCAGAACGCGGAGTAAATCTCTTTAATCCTGATTGGCAGGTTTTAGCTCAGTCGTTTGGTATTGAATTTATCCAAACCAATCTTGCAGAGTTATCAGAGGTTTTAGCCAAACGTTCAGTGAGTAGCGCTCCCGGAATTGTTTTAATTCAAGATCCAATTCACCCACCAAAAAGCACAAGTCCAAGGTGGAGTGAGAAGTAGTAAATTACTTAGTAAGACCTGCTGAAATAATTAAGTAATAAATAGTAAAAATCACTGAAGCCCATAAAAATCCAGTCCACCAACTCATGCTCAACTTGAGTTTATAAGTTTCCCAATTCACCTTTGTTAAATTCTTATCAGATCTGACCTTATTGCGATAGGAAATAATCATGTAGGCAGAGACCAATATTGCCCAAAAAAACATAAATCCTGATCGCATGAAAGTAGTTTATCCCCTTTAATTTAATAATTTATAGAAAAACCATGTTGAAACTAGGGAACCATCAGGATTTTTTGCAAAGTTTGGAATTTCTCCACTTTTTTGCCAACCCCATTTTTCATAGACTCCATCAATAAGGTAGGAGGTTGCAGAATCTAAGTACAAAAGCTTTAAACCAATCTCTTTTGCGTAATTGGTCGCTATTTTTTCAAGAGCAGTTCCGATACCCATTTTTTGAGCTTTGGAATGGACCAACAATTTACGAAATTCTGCTCGGTGCCTGCCATTAGCACGCAGCTCTCTTGTAACAATCACCGATCCCAAAACTTGATCGCCAACAACTGCCAGAAACAACCCGTTTTTAGAATCGCAATTTGCAACCACATCTAGCCAGAATTTTTCGAAATCCGCTTCGGTTGAATCTTGCATAAAACCAACGGAGTAATTATTGGCCACTGCGTCTTTAAGTAGATTGACCAAGGATTTTCTCTCTTCAAAATTTACCTCCGAAGGAGATTTAATCTGCTTTATTGAGTAAGAGGAGGGTGTGACCATTTCCATGTCGTTATTGTAGGCAATCTTATCTACACTAGGGGTTATGGCACTTGCACAAACTCCTTTTGTTTCAGCTGAGCAAATAAACGCCTTGTGTTCATATGAAAAAATAGTTGAAAATCAACGGCAAGTATTCAAGAACTTTTATTTAAATGAAGCAGTTATGGGACCAAGAGCCATTTTGTCGCAGGGAGAAAATGCCCAGTTCTCCTATATTGCTCGGGCTTCAAAAGATGGTCCAACAATTGTTAAATTCGGAACAGTTGTGCCGAGTAATGCCGGTAGAGATATTCCAGTAGTACAAACCACTGTCTCTGTAATTGATGCAATCACCGGTAGCGTTAAATTGTTTTTAGATGGTGAAGCGGTAACTAAATGGCGAACAGTATGTGCAAGCATGGCAGCAGCAAAAGAGTTAGCAAATCCTGTTAAAAAAATCGCAGTTATTGGAATGGGCCATCAGGGAACTGCTCATGCGATAGCTGCGAAACACATCTTTAAACCTGAGCAGATTATTGGTATTGATAAAGATGTTAAAAAAAGTGAATCAGGCATTGATCTAACACAGGATATTAAAGCCGCATATGGTTGTGACCTAATTTTCATTTGCACAAACTCTCAAGATCCAGTGATTAATTCTGCGTTAAATTCTGGTTCCACCTGCATTTCTATTGGCTCATTTGCGCCCAATCGACTTGAAGTATCAGTTGAAGCACTCTCCAAGGCTGATAAGGTTTTTGGTGATGATTCCAAAACTATTTCAGAACAATCTGGTTCAGTGGTTAAAACGCTGGAAAATACAAAGCGCAATTGGGATCAAGCACAATCTATTGGTGGCGTTTATGCTCAAAAACTTATTGGTAGAGAAAACAAGGAACAGGTTATTTATTATTTCTCAGTCGGACTTGGCATCCAAGATGCAGCTTTGGCTGAATTTATCCTTGCGAATGGAAAATTTTAGAATGAGACGGGGGATTTAAGTGCGTAGTGAAGAGGCTAAATCCCTGCTTAAGAAAAATTGGGGAATAGATGGAGAAATTTCATCACTACCCGGTGAACGAGATATAAATTTTAAAGTATCTGGCAAAGCAAGTTACGTTTTAAAGATTTATCCAAAGGTGGATTCAACCTTGAAGATCAGATTGAATCTGCAAAACAAGGTTTTAAAGTTCTTGGAAGAGAAGAAAGTAAATACCTCTCCATTTGTGGTGCCAACAAAAAATAAGAAATTGTTAATCAATCCAAGCAAAGGTTCAGCTGCCAGAGTCCTTACCTTTCATGAAGGTTTGGCTTGGGGTGCTAAGAATGAGCATTCTGGTGAGGAAATCGAGCAACTAGGTCGATTAATTGCCACAGTGGATAAAAATCTAAATCAATTGAAAATTAGTAAAGAAGAGCGAAAATCACTTAATACTCCTTTCATTTGGAATATGTTGCAAGCAGAATCATTGCTTTCTTGGAGTTCAAAAATCTCAGATGCAAATTCCCGAAAGGTAGTTGAGGCTACGTTAAGTAATTATAAAAAGAACATTTTGCCTAAGCTTAAGAAAATGCCGATGCAGGTTATTCATAATGATGGAAATGATTACAACATAATTGAAAATGGCGAGAAATTAGTCCTTATTGATTTTGGTGACATGATTTTTGCTCCTAAAGTAGTTGGCGCAGCTGTTGCTGCAGCTTATGTTGGATTGAAATCTGATGATCCTCTAAAGCAGATATCTCAATTCATTCGTGGATATCACAGCGTTTATCCGCTGTCTTTAGAGGAAATAGCAATACTGATTGAGTTAGTTAAGGTGCGATTAGCTTCAAGTGTGGCCAATGCTGCCCTTCAAAGAGGTAATAATCCAGATAATGATTACCTATCTATTTCCCAAAACGATGTGCCTAGATGCCTAGATGCTTTAGATAAATTTGACACCAACTTTGCACTTTTCAGGCTACGAAATGCTATTGGGCTTGAAGCAAATCCAAATGCAAAACCGATCAGAGATTATTTGTTATCAGTTAAGCCTGCCAATCTTTTGGAGAAATCATTCTCTGATTTAAAACGGGTATATATAAATTGGTCATTTGATAACCCAGAGATACCTCGCTCCACTAAGGCGATTGAAGATTTAATGGCTAAGACTGGGGCAGATGTAACTATTGGTTACTACTGTGAGAATCGAAATGTTTATCAGGGTGAGGCATTTAATCCAGCTGCTGCTAGTGCAAGAACCTTTCATTTAGGCGTTGATGTTGGTATGCCAGCTGGCACACCAATTTATGCCCCGTTAGATGGTGTGATTGAAATTTTTAACAATAATTCAACACATCTTGATTATGGACCAGTTGTTATTTTGCGGCATAAAACAGATAAAGGAGTTCCTTTCTGGACTCTTTATGGACATCTTTCAATTGATTCCATGCCTGATTGGAAAATTGGCAAGGAGATTAAGGCTGGCGAACTAGTTGGTCGCATGGGTAAAGAGGAAGAAAATGTTGGCTGGCCTCCTCATACACATTTCCACTTATTAACTGATCTTTGTGGCATGGGCATAGATATTTATGGAGTTGCGCCCAGGGATGAGATTGCACTTTGGCGCGGTATTTCCCTAGATCCAAACCTAGTTTTAGGAATTGAAAGCGGTACTGACGCTCATGCAAAAATTTCACCAGCAAGCATTAGAAGTGATCGCCGTGTTGTTATTTCGCAAAATCTCTCACTTAACTTTAAAAACCCAATAAATATAGTTTCGGGATCAGGTGCTTACCTATTTGATGAAAAGGGCAAAAGTTACTTAGATCTAGTTAATAACGTTGCCCATGTAGGACACAGCCATCCACGAGTAGTAGCCGCTGCAGCCTCGCAAATGTCACTACTAAACACCAATACTAGATATTTACATCAAAGCGTCGTTGAGTATGGCAAAGCTATTACTAGCACCATGCCAGATCCACTCTCCGTAATTTTCTTTGTTAATAGTGGTAGTGAGGCAAATGATTTAGCAATCCGATTGGCAAGAGCGCACACAAAATCAAAAGGCGTTGTAGCTCTTCGTCATGGCTACCATGGCCACACCCAATCAGTAGTTGAAATAAGCCCTTATAAGTTTTTAGGTAAAGGTGGAGAAGGTGCGCCATCACATGTCGCAGTTGCTGAATTACCAGATCTATTCCGCGGTAAGTACACCGGTAAAGGCGCAACTGAAAAATACTTAAGTAATTTAAAGAAAAGTATCTCCTCCCTAAAGCAACCAATCTCAGCATTTTTTGCCGAATCAATTGTTAGTACCGCTGGCCAAATAGTTCTACCGCCAGGTTATTTAGCAGCTGCTTTTAAAATGGTGCGATCAGCTGGTGGCCTTTGCGTGAGCGATGAGGTTCAAATTGGCATGGGCCGAGTTGGCGATAAATTCTGGGGTTTTGAATTACATGATGTGGTGCCAGATATTGTCACTCTTGGTAAACCACTTGGTAATGGTCATCCATTAGCAGCGGTGGTTACAACACCTGAGGTAGCAGCATCATTTAACAATGGCATGGAGTACTTCAATACATTTGGTGGAAACCCAGTAAGTGCTGCAATTGGCCAAGCAGTTCTTGAGGTCATTTATGACCAAAGATTGCAATTAAATGCAAAAAATATGGGTCAGTATCTAAGGGATGGAGTTAGCTCATTAGCTAAAGATCATTCGATTATTGCTGATGTACGGGGAAGTGGCTTGTTTATCGGTGTTGAGATGATGCGAGATAAAAACATACCAGCAACAAGTGAGGTCGCTGATTTAATGGAGTTTGCTCTAAATAAAGGAGTATTACTTTCTTGCGATGGCCCAGATAACAATGTGCTCAAGATTAAGCCACCATTAATTGTTACTAAATCTGATGTGGATCACTTGCTAAATGTATTTTCTGACTGGTTGGGCAAAAAATGAAACCACCATTAACAGGAATAAAGATTGCTGATTTTTCGAGAGTTTTAGCTGGCCCTTATGCAACAATGTTATTGGCAGATCTTGGCGCGCAGGTAATTAAGGTGGAACGACCTGTAGTTGGCGATGACACCAGAGGCTGGGGGCCACCATTTGATAAGGATGGAAACTCAACTTACTTTTTATCGGTTAACCGAAACAAAGAGGGTTTGGAGTTGGATTTAGCTAAGGAATCAGATCAAAAAGCTGCGTTGGATCTAATTAATTCTTGTGATGTTGTGGTCGAAAACTTTGGACCAGGTGGCATGGAGAAGTACAACCTTGGTTACTCAAAGTTAATTGGAAATAATCCAAAATTAATTTACTGCTCAATCTCAGGATTTGGCACCTCTGAAAAGGCTGCATCACTTCCTGGTTATGATCTTTTATTGCAGGGGATGAGTGGGTTAATGAGTATTACCGGAAGTGATGAAAGTAATCCTTCCAAGGTTGGAGTAGCTCTAGTTGATGTAATTACTGGATTACATGCAGTTGTTGGAATTCTGGCAGCACTTCGCGCACGAGATGAACAAGGCATTGGGCAAAAGGTTGAATTAAATTTACTTTCATCAACTTTATCGGCATTAGTTAACCAAGCATCCGCCTATATCTCAGCTGGCGTAATTCCAAAGGCGATGGGAAATGCCCATCCATCAATTGCGCCATACCAAGTATTTGATGCAAAGGATAAGAAATTTATTGTAGCCGTGGGCAGTGATCCACAATTCGTTAAGTTTGCTGGCGTGATCTCACCAGATCTAATTGGTGATAAGCGGTTTGCAACTAATCAATTACGAGTTGAAAATCGAGATGAATTAAATAGCAAACTATCAGTCATCTTTTCAACAAAGACAGCCGATCATTGGATTAGCACCCTAGCCAAGGTGAATATTCCAGCAGGAGCGATTAACAACATCAAAGAAGCATTTGATCTAGCTCAATCTTTAGGGCTTAAATCAGTTGTTGAGGTGGATGGAGTTAAATCTGTTGCCAATCCAATTACATTTAGTAAAACTCCGGTTGAATATCGTTTGGCTCCACCTAATCTAAAAGGATAGTTGCGCTAGCCTTATCAAATGAAGGCTGAGATCACCACAAAATTTTCTATACTCTCACTTCTTTGGGGAATCTCATTTCTACTACTACTTAGAGTAGTTGAAGCATTTGATTGGGCTGCTGCAATTAGCGTTAGAGCTTTTATTGCCAGTGGCAGTGTTGTTTTACTCGCATTGATCATTAGAAGAAAACTAGATTTTTCAATCGGATTAAAACATTTTGCAGTTTTGGGTTTTACATCAGTTTCATTGCAGTTAATTGGATTATCCCTAGCGGTGCCGAGAATTGGTACCGCCTTAACTGCAATTTTGGTTGGAGCTATTCCATTGTTCTCCTCAGTTATTGGCCGGTTGATGAAGATTGAAAGTATTGATGGCTTTGGTTTCACTGGATTGGTTTTAGGCTTTATTGGGATCATCTTCTTAGTTGGTTTTCCAAGTGGGCAACTTGGTGATGAATTCTTTTTAGGTTTTTTTGTCTGCGTCATTGGGTGTATTAGCGCCGCCTTTGGCAGTAATTATTCAAAGTTAAAGATGTCAGCAGCAGGTAATTGGGAGCAGGTAATTGGCGCCTTTTTCTTTGGCGGTTTATTCACCGCACCTATCTTGTTGTTTATTCCAATCAAGGCTGGGTTAGTACCGATGGATTGGCTCTATATGGTTAGCCTGGCAGTATTTTGTAGCGCATTTTGCTACGTAATTTACTTCTCACTTGTTGCAAAAATTGGGCCGACTAAATCAATCTCAGTTGAGTTTTTGGTGACGGTTGTGGCTGTTTTAATCGGAGCTTTCTATTTAAATGAGGCAATCTCACTAATACAATTATTTGGCGCAGTTTTGGTTATCCTGG
>OFSF01000321.1_pt1 | contig 18814 bp, 16 predicted proteins | sample 1543271 | NCBI WGS metagenome assembly OFSF01 (sample SAMN07774227, study PRJEB24372) | wastewater metagenome | isolation source: Exp Tend VB 100WW | collected 2016-02
ATTGTCTCGCCGCGGACCCATGTGATCATCAGCGCCTGAAGTCGGGCGATCGTATCGCGTTCGAGGCGGCGAACGGCCTCGCCATCGACATAGATGTCGGTGGTGGCGACATTCGCATGATTGAGGACCGCTTTGGCCGCCATGATATCGCCCTGCGACGCTGTGTAATGGGCGCTTGCCATGCTGCTGCGGAACAGCTTGGGCGAGAAGTCTGGAAGCAGGGAACGGGACTTGCCGGGATGCGCTTCGTTCCAGGAAGCGATCGCGCCATTGTGCCGCTCGTAGAAGCGCAACATTGCCGATCGCAACGTGGCCTGCACGATATGACCGGCGCGATGCTCACGCTCGAGGCGTCCTGTCGTCATGAGGAAGCGGTGGAGGAACAGTCGGTCGCGTTTGGACGGCTCCACATGCGGCAATAGGGGTGCCGTCATCGCAAGCAGCTTTTCGATCAGGCGCGGCGCCGCATAGGGTCGGCGATTGTCGAACGAGCGCCGTTGCATGCGTTTCACCTTACCGCCGGCGCGGGGTTTCACCCACTCGACCATGACGCGATGCCGCTCGAGCGGATGCGGCACGAGGCAGTCCCGCTTGATCTGGCGCAGCGGACCGGCGTTGGCCGCCGTCTGGATCAGCAGGACGATATAGAACGCAACCAGCGTGTCGGTCGTGAGGTGGAGATAACCCTCGAGCTCGCGGAACCCGCCTACCTCGGCGATCCTCTGCCGATCGGGCTTGTTAAGGTCCAAGCCTCGGTCGGTCGGCATGATGCCGTGGCCGCGGCGATGGAGCTTCCAGATCCAGCGATCCCGTTCGGCGGTCCGCCCACCATGGAGCGGCACATTCGGAAGATTGACGATGGTTTGCCCGTGCTGGAACTTGTCCCACGCCGTGTCGATCTCGGCATAGCAGACTGCCAGCAGGGCGCGCATTGCGGCAGGTGTCAGCCGGTCTTGCGGTAGCCGCTGGACGCCGGCGAGCGGGATCGCATTGTTCGGAACGGCGAAGCCCGGTGCGAATAGGCCTGGATTGTCCGCGATCGCGCGCTTGAGGACCGGCCGGATCATACCGAGCTGACCGGATTGTGAGCGGACGCCGCGCCTGCGCCCGTTGGTGGGCATCGCCAGCCAGGTGATGAACCGGCGGATCGTTGCCGTGTCGAGGTCTGCCGCGCGCCTGACACGCGCGTCTTCGCGCAGGAATCTCCCGAACACGCGCAGCGCGAACCAGTGCGCGGTGCGGGTCGCGGGGCTGGATGCTGCATCATGATCGCGGAAAGCCCGGGCGATGGCGGCGTTGATATCGTCCGGCATTCCAAACAGCGCCGGGTTGAAGCTTTGGACGATCTTGCCCCATTCGTCGCGGAACTGGATTTCGGCGACCTGCGCCGGATGGTTCGCCGGTGCCGGATCGAGTCTCAGCGTCCGATCGAGGCGGCCCCTAGCCATCGGCGGGGATCAGCTCGCCATAAAGATAGGCGAGGCTTTCGCTCAGATCGCGCTCGTGCAGTTCGACGCAGCGCAGATAAATCGCGGTGGTTATGATCGAAGCATGGCCCAGCAGCACCTGCACGACCTTGAGCGGGTTGAGGTCGGGATTGGTGCGGGCCTGGATCTGAAGGCGGGCTAGCATCGCCATCGCGAAGGTGTGCCGCAGCCAGTGCAGTGTGCCCTGAAGTCTCGCGGCCCCAAACGCTTCCGCAAGCTGTGTCGTCAGGAGCTTACGCGTCATGGCGCGGCCATGCTCGTTCAGCAGCAGATTGGGCGGCGCGCGATAGCCCCGGTCGGAACGGCGGATACGGCGGACGATCCGGGCGCGATCCTCGCCCACATACCAGTGCGTATGATCGAGCAGTCGAAGCGGCGGATAAACTGTCCTTGGCCGGTCTCCCTTGGTGATATGGAGCGGCACGCCGACAAGTGGATCGCTGTCGAGGTCGAGTGGCCAGCTATCCGGGATCTGGTCGACGGCGAGCGCGCAAAGCTCCTTGCGGCGCAGCCCCGCCCCAAGCGCCCATTGCGCGGCAAGTCGAGCAGTAGGCCTGAGATGCGCGAACAGCCGAGACAGTTCGTCGGCGCGCAACGGTCGCGGCAGTTTTTCCGGGCGCGAGACGATCAGCTCGTTGACCTGGCGCCGCTGTAGTCCGGGGCGATAGGCGCCGTCCAACATCAGCGTCATCTTCTCGGTCAAACGGAACGGGCAATGGTCGATCAGCTTTCGATCTAGGGCCCAGCTATAAAAGCGGCAGACGGTCGAGACACGCGCATTGATCGTGGTCCGGGCATAGGGCCGCCGGGTATGCGTGCTGGGATTCTCCAGCATCCGGTTGCGATAGGCCGCAATAACGCGCTCGTCGGCCTCGCGCCATTCGATCCCCGATTGTTCGAGCGAGTCGAACCAGTCGTGGAGATGCTCGCCGTAGGTCCGCACAGTTTCCGTGGCCTGGGCGCGGCCGCTCAGTTCGGCGTGCTCCATGAGCCAGACGAAGGCCGGCTCGATGATCGCCATGTCGGCGTCGAACAGAATCGGGAAGCCGGCGGGGACATTGTGCTCTCCCGCGCCGGCTCGAATGATCGATACCACCGGCTGCCTCGCTGATCGATTAGCTGAGGCCGATAGACTATCACGGTATCGCCACTTTGGGAGCCTGGTTCATCCACTACAGTTCGTCACGGCTGAAGCCGTGGTGTTCGACCAGCGAATGACACACCGCATCCCACACCAGTTCTTTGAAGGCGGCGCGGTTTTCAAGATCCGTGTCGAAAGCATAGGTGTCGGCGAGTTTCTTCGCAGACTCTCCCAGATCGTGAAAGAACCTGCTTCGCATCGTATAGGTCTCGGCAAATGTCCTGGTCATCTTGGCCTCCGTAAATGGCGATTGGCCCACGCGCGCTGAATCACGGCGGAGCTTTCGATTCTCTAAAATCGCGGTGCTGAGTGAAGAAGGATCAGGCCGGCCGCCGCCAGCTTTTTGGGTTAGCGCGTCGTCCGGCCTGACCCTTCTTCAAGGCGAGGTAACAAGACACTCTCCACGGCTAGACCTAAGCTGCATGACCCCCGCCCGAATGCCTTGGAGGGAAGCGTGCCGTTGGTGAGCATGTTGGTTCCCAGACTGTCATAGGGTGGCCAATGCTTGAAGTTGCGCGGTTCGTAGCGCACGATTTCCGAAGGGATATTGTGGGCATCCATCCACTGGCGGAAGATCGGGATGAAGCCATAGGTGTCGGCCTTTTCCGATCCGGTATCGGCGAACAGAACCATGTCGATCGGTGCGCCCGTTTGCGCGAGCTCGATTATCATGGCGGTGGAATCCACCCCGGCGCCCCAGGCGGCGATAACGGGTGCGCGGCTCATGGGAAGCGCTCCCCGTCCTCGGTGAAGCTATACGCGTTGGCGAGGATCGCCTCGTCGACCACGGCATCGGAGAGCTGATACCAATATTCCTGTTCGAGCTGCCGGTAGAGCCAGCGTGCCAGGTCGCGGAGCAATTCGATGATCCGTTTCTCGGCATCTGCGGTCATGTCCTGCGTCGTCGCGCCGCCCCGCTCGACGGCAATCGCCATCGTATATTCGTGATAATAGCGCCCCTCGTGGCGTATGCTGGCGCCGAGCTGATAGAAGTTGCGCCGCTGGATGCCGGCGAGCGCACCGGCGATGCGGTGGAGCTCTGCGTCCTGCGGTGCGTGGGCGCGGATCGCGCGCGAGGCACCGGCCGCGTACTGATAGCGGCCTTCGAAACAGGCCCCATCGCCTTGGCTGCAGAAGCCGGAATACCAGATGCGTGGCTCCTGGCGCGTTCCGCCGCCAAAGAGCCGGACAGGGTGGGTCGCGAGGTCGATGCCAAGGATCGCGCAGATCCGCGCGAAATCCTCGAAGACAAATTCCTGCCACCCGTCATCCGGCGCCGAGCGCCGATACCAGTCGCGGGCGTGCTCGGCAGCGGCGCCTGACAGTTCGCTCAGCCGATAGACGGTGGTGCTGATGATCTCAGGCATCGGTCCCTCCCGCTTCACTCGAGACTTCGGCTCCGGCACCGAGTCGCAGGGTCAGTGTTTCGTCGATGAACTGGGAGGTCGACATCGCATCGAGCGTGTCTGCTGTGATTACGAGCGCGGACCCGCCAAAGCCGTCCGGGCGCATTTTCGAGCAGTTGAACCCCGTCTCGATCGCGAGGAAGGTCAGCGTTGGCGAGCGACGCACGATCTCCTGCAAAATGTCGATCCAGCGATCGTCCAGATCGATCTCCGCCACCGTGTCACCCACGGGCAAACCGGCAATGGCGCCTGCCAGCAGTTCAGCACCGGCTGAACCCTCGGCGGTGGTGGCGAGCGCCGTCAGGATGTCGGCGACCTCAAGGTCGATCATGGAATTCCGGCCGGTCTCGGCGAACAGGTAGAGTTCGTCATTATCGGTTTCGGACTCAAAGACGTTGCACAGGACGAGCCGCTCGGCCGCTGTCAGGTCGGACAGCGGGAGCATCGGCAATACGACGCACTGGGAATAATAATCAGCCATGCTGATCTCCTGTTTCTGAGGGTCAGGCCGCGGCAGCGAGGTGCGTCGCGCCGATATCGCCGATGGTGGCGGCGATCCGGCGGCCGAAGGCGGGAGCATCCAGCAACTCGCAGATCGGCGCACGGTGAACCCTGCCTGCGTCCTGGCCATCACGACAGCGGTTGAAGGAAACCTGTCGGGTTGGGACGAGACCGCGCGGCACGACGCGGATCGCGATGTCGGCATGGCGCAGCTCGCTCATGCCTTCATCAAGATCATTGTGGATGACCGTGTTGATCCGGGCGTCATCCGGATCGAGCCCGATCGCTGCGATGAGATGGGCAAGCGCGCGGCGCGCCTGATAGTGGAAGGTGCGCTTGGCCGGGATATTGAAGGCGATATCGTTGCCTGCGATGTCGAGAAGCGCCGGGGCGGCAATCACCGCCTCTCGATCCTGCCTGCAGCGGGCGCGAAGGCCATTGACGCTGGGGACATCGCGGCCAGCAACGTCGGCCAGATGCCGGATGAGGAGCAGAATGGCGGCATCGCCAGTAAGCGATTTGCCAGCGCGCTGGCAGTCCTCGACGGCGGCGTTGAGCGCGTGGAGAGCCGTTGGTAGCGTTTCCAGCCCGGCCGGCGAGAGCGCCTGATTATGGCGATAGAGCGTGTCATACTGCACGGAAACCTCCTTCAGAGCGCCCAAATGCGCTCGAACAAGCCGAAGGCCCCCTCCCCTCTGCCCCGCTACTCATGCCTCATGGCGGCCCGGCGCTGTCGCCAAAGGCCCCCGCCGGCAGCGTCCAGGGCTCTGCCAGGATCGGCAAACGCCATTCGGCGTCGTCGGCCTGGACCAATTCATCGGGATGCCGCTGTGCGGCAGGGAACGGCGTGCCGCGATCGGCGAGATCGACCACGTTCATCGAGCGATGGATCGTCTTGCCGCTCTGCGCCTCACGCGCCGCGATGCGGTGGAACGCGGAAGGGAAGATCAACCGAAGGGTCGCCCACTGATCGGGTGAGCCGAATATGCAGGCCCGGCACGACAAGCGGCCCCAACCCAGGACATAGGCCGGATGGGGCCGGATCCCCGCATAGGCGATAGCCTCCCATATCTCTCGCTCGCTCCACGCCAGGACGGGGCGCCAGTGATCGACAGAGCGCACCGACGTGGAAGTACGATGCGGCTCCAGATTGGCGTAGCGTGCGCGTGACGGGCTTTCCTCTGCCCGCTCCCCGGTGATGACCAACGTCCGCCCATCATCGAAGCGGCGCTGATTGCGGATCGCGGCGGCAAGCACGTCGATCTTCAGAGCAGGGCTGCACCAGCGCACACGCAGGTCGCCAGATATTTGTGGAAAGAGCCCGCGTGTGCCGGCGGGGCCGTGGCCCCCGGCACGGCTGACGCCGGTCGGGGTTTCGAACATTATCGGCGCGGTTGGCGCACCGGCCCGCGCCATCTCGCGCGCGAAACCGCCTTCGCGCCACGAGACGTAGAGGGCGATGCCTAAGTGCGCCGCAACCGCGCGGACGTAGCCAGCGGTACAGGGCCAATCCATGAATGTCGGGCCGCGGCCGTCAACATCATGATGGTGAAGTTCGATCGCATGCGCGGGCACGCCAAGGTTGAGGAGGAGCAGCAAGGCGGCAAGGCTGTCCTTGCCGCCACTGAACGCAACGACGAACCGCCGGTAAGCGCCGAGGTCGGGGCGGGCAGCCTGAACGGTCATGCCGCTTCACGGATTTTGTCCTCGGTCTTGTCCGCGCCCGCAAGTTCTGTCGCGCGCAAGAGATACGCTGCTGCGGCTTCCGCTTTTGCCGCAGCGGTCATGATCGCGCGGGAATCCTTGCGCAGCACCCGCAGCCAGGATCCGATATAGGCGGCATGATCGTCGATATGCGCTGTCGGAAGGCCGAGATCGGCGCCGAGCAACGCGGAGGTCATCTCCGCCACATATCCTGACAGTCCAGCGGAAAATGGCGGTTGGAAGGTAAAAACCATCGATGCCTCCAGCACTGCCCAAACCCCATGGCTCCGCCGAGGCGGGGGTGGGCGGTGAGAACGACCGGAGAGGCCCGCGCAAGCGGCGGGCCGCACCCGGAGGGGCGAAATGAAATGGAGCAGCTCGGCGAAGCCGGGCTTGCGGCGCGCCGTGGCGGGCCTAGCAGGGAGCGCCGACCAGACCCGCATCGAGGGAGGCCCGAAAATCAGCGCCGCCGCGCCAGCGGCGTCCGCTGGTAAGCGGGCGAAGCCCGCGCATCGCCGTGCGCGACGAAGCGGCCGAGCCCGCGAGGGATCGGCCGCTCAGCCTTGGTCGCTGCTGGATCATGGCTGCTGGGCGTGCATCCAGTCGGCTGCCGCCTGCGCCTTGCTCGCCGCGGTGAAGATCGCCCGGGGCTCGTCCCTGAGCAGTTGCAGCCAGGAGGCGATGTAGGCCGCGTGATCGGGGCGCGGCTCGTGTGCGATCCCGAGATCGGCGAGCAGGAACGATGCGGTCAGTTCGGCGGTCGCTTCCTCCATGGCGAGCGCGTGCTTGGTCCACTTGGCGCTGAAATCCCGGTCGAGCCGATGGGCTGCGCCACTGGCATGGGCCGCCTCGTGAATATGGGTGGCGTAGAAACCGTGGGCGTCGTGGAAGGCGCAGAAATCCGGCATGTGGATGCGGTCTTCGGCGATGTGATAATAGGCGCTGGCCGAGCCGTAGACGGTATCGATGCCGAGCGCGGCGATGAAGGCTTCAGCGGCGGCGAGCCGTTCGCTCTCGGGCAGGACCGGCCCCGGTTCGGGCGCATAGCCTTCGATCTGATCGGCGTTGAACAGGCTGAAGGCCTTGGCGAAAAGCCGTCGGTGGTCGTCATCGTCGCCGGCGTCATCGCCCTTCGCGCGAAACTCCTTCCAGAGGACGCCGAGGCTGGCGTGTTCGCCCTTGCGGACCTGCGCGCCGAGCGCCTGCCACTGGCGATAGGTGCCCCAGACCCCGCTCGCATAGCCGCTGCCATAGGCGGCCGCCCAGAGCGAGACCGTATTTATGCCACGATAGGGCTTGCCGCTGGCGACGTTGGTCGGGCGGGTGACGTCGGCGCCGGAATGATGCCACGGCATGCGCCAGGTGCCGGTGCCGGCTTCGATGGCGTCGATGATCGCGTCGGTGACGCGAGCGTAGACGTCTGAGCGTGGTGAGGCTGACATGATCTGTTCTCCGTTCTCGCGCCGGGGACCATCCCCGGCGGCGGAGGCCCGTTCGCGCCGGGCACAGGGGGGCTCGCGCACCCGCCAGGGCCGCAGCGAAGCGAAGGACGGCGAAGCCGTTGCGCGGGCGCGCCGACCGGCGCAGGACTCCGCCAACAGCCGGGGTGGTCTACGGCGCGGGAGGATCGATCCCGGCAATCACCGTGGTCAGGCGATCGAGCTCGCGCTGGAGCGCCTGACGCTGGAGATCGGAGATGCGCCGTTCGCGCAAATGCGCCCTGGCATCGGCAGCCGCGCGCTCCCAGGCCGGCCTGTGGCGGGCGGTGATGCAGGCGTTGGGACAGCGGGTCGGCTCGCACAGGGCGGTGAGCGGCTGCGCGGGATCGGGGGTCGTCACGCGCTTGAGGCAGAGCGCGGTCGCGGGATCGAAGAAGCAATCCGCAAGCGGGCCGACATGGAAGGTGCGCGCGACGCTGGCGAGCATGACGCGCAGACGGGCCCGATCGGCGATCATGGCGGACAAATGCCCGGGCTGAACGGCGGCCTCGTCGAGCGTCCGCGCGATGCGCGGTCCCGCCGGACCGCCAAGCGAAGCGCCGCCCTGCCGCCGGTCGAAATAGTCCAGCAGGTCATCGAGCTGGCCGAGCCGGCGCTGCGCCTCGACCTCGGCGCGAAACCCCGATGCGCTGGTCCCGGCATAGCCCTCGAAAGCGGCGACCGAGGCGTGCTGATACTGGATCATGCCGGCGATGGTGCCGAACGGACGGTTGGCGATGTGCCACGCGATCGTCCGCCGGAACTGCCGCGTCGTGATGCGCCACGGCTTGCCATCGGGCCCGGACGGGATCACCGGTGCATCGGGGTTGCCGAAGGCGGCGTTGAGGTGGTCGCGGAAGGCGTTGAGCTGGCGGACCACCTCGCTGGAAAGATACGTCTTGGTGACGGCGCCGAGGCGTAGCACTGGCCAGAGCGTATCGCTGCCGCTGGCGCGTGCCGGTCTTGCCGACAGGCGTTCAAGCACCGCTACCGCATCAGCGACTGGCTCGATCGTCACCCAGCTCGCCGCCTCGCCCATGGTGGACCGACGCTTGTAGATGGTCGATCGGATGCGATGCCGCTCGATCAGCCCGTCCTCGCTGCGCGCGATAGAGAGGCAACCGCGCCGCATCGCCTGCACCTCGCAGTCGCGCATGCCGGTCAGATAGGCGCACACTATATAGGCGGCGGCCTGGAGCATCCGTTCCTCGTGCGCGAGGGTCTTCGCGTCGAAGCGTGCGCGCCATGGCCGACCGCTATCGGGATCGATCGCGATCGGCGTGTCCATGCCGCCCACTTCGAGGCCCAGGTCGGCGGCGGCGGCTTCGATGAGGGTGGAGACGCCCTTGGCGAGCCCGAAATGCATGGCCGGTTCCGCCTCGGCATCGACGCCGGCATGGAGATGGAGAAGGTGGACGTTAATCGGCGGCGTGGCTGCTCCGGTGCGGCGATCGGTGCGCATGGCGCCGTTATGCGCGGTCGTCCAGATCGGCACGCCGCGGCCTTGCTGGGCGCGGCGCGCGAGATGGCGCTCGAGGCGCGCGCGCTGCCGCAGGCGGCGCTCTGCGCCAGGCAGTCCGCGCTCGGCGGCAAGCAGCCGGGCGCGGCGCGCCTCGAGCCGATCCAGCGCGGCCCGAGCCGCTAGAATATCGTGCGCGAAGATGGTGACGTAGCGTAATGACCAGGCGAGCAGCGCGGCGATGACATCTTCCGGAAACCGCGGCGTGCGGTTCTCCCGGACGTGCCGGTAGCCCGCGACGCGGGCGGGCGCCTGTCCGGCCCAGGGCTCGAACGCGAGGCCTCCGCCGGCGAGATGGTCACGATAGTGATAGAGATCGGAGATCACTTCGAGGAGGTGGCCGACTATGACGGGTCGCCGATCGGCATCGTCGCGAAGATGCCGGGCGTATGCATCGGCCAGCGCCTGATCGATGCGACCAAGGTCGAGCCGTCCAAGCGTCAGGCGCGCGAAGGCGAAGAACCGGCGTGCGCGGTTGAATGCCTGGCGGATGCTCGCCGGCGGCAGCTTCGGGCGGTAGCCGGGAAGATCGACGTTGAGGCGGGCGTAGAGATAGGCGCGCATCGCCGCCTGCACATCGGCATGTTCGAGCACGTCGAAATGCACGGTGACGTGGCAGCGCCGGGCGTTCTCGCGGAAGACGGCGGGACCGAGATCCCAGCTCGGGTCGCCGACGCGCGACAGCTCCTCGCGGGCATGGCCCGCCTTGAGCGGCGCGCTCGCCAGCACGGGGCGATCGTCGAACGCGGGCACGCGGGCATGGGCGGGCGTGGTCATGCGCGTGCCTCCGGCGGCAGATAAAGCCGCTCGCTCTCCATCTGCCGACGCGCATCGGCGATAACGGCATCGGAGAAGACCGGCAGGACCTGGGCGGTGATGCGGGCATGGACGCGGCCGAACTTGGCCGCCCAGTCGCTCGCCGGCAGGCTGCATCGCTGCTCTTCGACGAATGCGAGGAAGGCCAGGATCGCGGGGAGCTTGCGCGCGGTGATGACGGCGTTGGGACAATCGAGGCACCCCCAGAAGGGCTGCGCGCAGGGCGAACCGGGCTCGGCGAAGGGACTGCTATGGAAGCCCGCGCAGGCGGCGAGCCAGACATCCTGTTCGCCGTCGAGCAACGGACCCACCGTATCCGGCGGCATCAGCGGCGCGGCCTGTTCAGGCGCTTCGCGCAGCGCCTGCTCGGCGGTGGGCGGGAGCACAGTCGGCATCGCGGTGGCGACCGCTTCCCGAAAGGCGTCGGCGACGGCCGCCTCGTGCAGAGGCCGGAGCGACGGCAGATCGGCATAGTGTCGCGCCGCGACCTCGCGGGAGTGACCCACCGCGAAGCGGGCCATATGCCCCTCGGTCTTGGTGTACCACAGCGCCTTGTGGGTCTTGCGGAGCCGGGAGAGCAACAGGTGGAGCGGCTTGCCGTCGTCATCGACGATATGGTGGCGGCGAGCCCAGACTGGGAGTTGGTACTTGAGGTCGACAACGCCGGCGCGAAGACCGCCGACGTTGTGATAAGCCCAGAGACAATCGCCGGGCAGATGCTCGCGGGCGGCGGCGGTGACGTCGATCAGGCGGCGGATCAGCCCTCCGGGCGTGCCGCCACCGCCGTCGCGGACGCGCATGCTCTTGTGCTCGGCGCCGCGGGCGCGGCGCTTCAGATAGCGCAGCTCCACCGTGCCGGCATGGGGGTTGGTGAGACAGTCCACCGTGAGCGTCTTCAGGCACTCGGGCTCAAGGCCCGTCTCGAGCGTGAGCAGCACGAGCAGCGCCGGCAGGTCGTGCGCGAGCATATGATACCGGCCATGAAGGTCGTCGATGAGCGTCGCGGTTGGCAGGTTGCGGCGCATGCGCATGAAATAGAGACTCTTCAGCTCGGGCTGGTCTGCGACGATAAAGCCCTGCCGGGCGATGATCGCTTCGACGTCGGCGCGAGCGGCGGTGATGGCCGGATCACCCTCGTCGGTTCGATCGTCGGCGCCGAGACGGCGGAACATCGCTTCGACATCGGCTCGCGCCGCGTCGCGCAACGCGCGGGCGACGAACGGGCTATAGGCATCGCGCGGGGTCGAGCGGCCCGCCGATGTGGCCAGCGTGTAGCGCAGCCGCTCATGCAGGTCGGGCGCGATCCCATCAGGCCGGTCTGCCTCGACCGCGCGCAATGTGTTGATGATCTTGCTGACCGTTATGTGCCGGTGGATCGAGCCCATCCCGCGCTGTTCGAGCGCGGATGCAAAGCCATCGATATGGGCTGCGCTTAGGTCGCTGACACCGGCCACCTTCTGCGCTTCATCGCCAAGCCAAGCGAAGAAGTGACGATAGACCTGGACATACTGCTTGATGACGCTGGCCGCACCGATCGATCCTCCGAGCTCGGCCGAGCGCCGCAGCGCACCGGCAAAGGCGATGGCGAGCGGACGAGGATCGAGCCCGGTCATATCGACCAGGACCATCCCGCCATGCCGCGCCTCGATGGTGAACTTGAGGCCGAGCACCGGATCGGGCTGCGCTCGCTCCGGCGTGATCGGCACAAAGGCGACGGGCCAGCCCTTGCGGGGACGCCCGCTCATGCGCCCTGCGGTCCCGGCAGCAGCGCGAGCAGCTCCTCGACGGCCGCGTCCACCGTATCGGCGCGGGTCGCGATATGGTCGAGATAGATGTAGGTGGTGGTGAGGCTCGCGTGGCCGAGCAGGCGTTGCACCTGCTGCAGCGGGTCGCCCAGGATCAGCCGATAGCTCTCCACCGGCCCCGCCGGCAATGCTGCTTCGCGCAGTCGCTCTTGGATCAGCAAGGCGAGCATATGGACTGCGAAGGTGTGGCGAAGCTGGTGCGGGCTGATGGAAAGCGGGAAGCCGTTCTCCTCGCACCGCTTGCAGGCGCGGGCGAAGATCACCTCCCACGAGTTGGGGCGGACAGGCTGCCCGACTTCGGTCAGCCATAACGCCGCCGGCTCGCGGGGCGTTCCATCCTCGTCGTACAGGATCAGGCGGCATCGTTCCTCCGGGGTGCAGACATGGCGCATGCGGTTGAGACCGGCGCGGGTGACAGGGATCGGCCGTTCGAGCTTGGCCGCGCCGTCGCGCGCGGCGAACTTGGCTACGCCCGCGGCGCGCTCGACGGCGACATAGGCGGCGATCTGACGAAGCAGCCGTCGCGGGACCAGGACGCTGCGTCCTCGGTCGCCCTTGGTAAGTGGCGGCGGAAGAGGCAGCCAAAGTTGTTGGGCCTGGTCGCCGTCGCGGTCGATCACCGCGAGCTCGGCAGCGAGCAGGCCCGACGCCTCTTCGAGGCGCAGGCCGGTGGTGACGAGAAGGTCGGCGAACAGCGCGTTGCGCAGCCCGTTCCGATCGCGAGCGCCGGGGCGCTCCGTGCCGTCAGGGGTGAGGCCGCGCAGGCCGACCTCGCGGAAAATGCGGTAGTCGTCCATCGTGACGAACCGCACATCCGATCGCTTGGCGGCACGTTCATAGGCGTCGTTGCGCGCCGCGATCATGTCGCGGTGGCCACCCTGCGCCGGTCGCCATACGGCGCGGCGGCTGAATGGCACCTCGGCGATCAACCCTTGCTGCTCGCCCCAGCGGTAGAGGCGATCGAGGCTGGCGACGGCCCGGTTCCAGCTTGCTGCCGTGATCCGGTGATCGGCCTCGTCGCGGCGTCGCGCACGATGATAGGCGCCCACATCGTCGCGGGTCGCAGCCCACACGGTCTTGCCGCAGGCATCGAGAAAGCGAAGCCAGACCGCGACGTCATAGGCATAGGCGCGAAGCGAATGCCGTGAGCGGACACCCGACAGCGGTAGGTCGAGAAAGAAGCGATCCAGATCGGGATCGTAGAGCGCGTCGCCGCGCAGGATCAGCGGAACATGCGCATCGAGACCCTTGGCCTCGCGGCGCTCGCAGACAGTAATGATCGACACCAGCGCGAAGCCCTCCCCCCGGACCCCCCACCCGGAAGCTGACCTCACACCGATGCGCTCTATGGCCCGGCAGTTATCAGGCTGGCCTCCGCCAGCTCTTGGGTCAGCGCTACGGCCAGCCTGATAACTGCCTACCGTGGGCGTCCATCGCCGACCCTACTGCAATGTTGGGGACGGCGCAGACTGTCCAGATAAGGCGACGAGTTCCTCGAAACTATAAGCCTTGTCACCGAAGCGCTTGCCGAAGGTGCGCGCCAATCGCTTCGTGCCGCCAGTCCAATGCGTGGTCTCGTGCGCCCGCACCGACGCGTAATGGTCCATCGTGCGGAACGTGCGCTGATGCGGCATCTGGATGTAGTCGAGGGTGGGCGCGAAATAGGCCTGGTCACCGCCATGTCGCACTTCCGCCGGTATCGCGGCGAAGAAGCGATCGATCTCGGCCTGATGCACCGACGGGTCGATCGGCGCGGGATCTTCGACGGGTGGGTAGTAATGTGAAGGCAGGCCATCGATCTGGTCTGCATTGAACACGATGTAATGCCGGAGGAAGCGGATGCTCCGCTCCTTCTCGGCGCCGGTAATCGGGTTCGCTTCGGTCTTCTTGAAGCTGGAATAATAGACCGAGAGCGAGCCGGACTCGCCACGGCGCACATTGCCGCCCAGCGCCTCGGCCTGGCGGTACGTCATCCAGTAGCGCGAGCGATAACCTTGGGCATCACCGATCGCCCATAGGTAGAAGGTATTGATGCCCGTGTAGGGCGTTCCGCAATGTCTGAGCGGCCGCCCGCCGCTTCCCTGCACACGCCAGGGTCGGCTCCATGGCGGGACGCCCTCGTCGAGCTTATTGATGATGAGATTGGTGATCTCGGCCGCGACATCGCGGCTCGGCCGTGCTTTTACGGTCATGACAATGCGCTCCGGAGAGCGGGCAAGCGGGGCCGCTAGCGCACGGGCGCCGACGGGCGGATGCCCTGGATGAAAATGATGAGTGACGGGAGCGGCGGACTGCCGCCCCCGCCATCAGGGTGTCAGGCTGCGGTCTCGAGCACCGTTTCGTCAGCCGCGGATGTGTCCGATCCGGGCTCGTCGGCGGAGTCAGCCTCATCCGACGAGCTATCCGCAGCGATATCGCCCTCGGCGCCGACGGCTTCAACGGTGTCGTCGCGATCGAGGTCGTCCGCGTCGACGAGACCCTCTTCGGGCTGGCCCTCGAGAAACCGCATCGCGTTGGGCACCCAGGCGAGCGCCGCTTCCTTGATCTCGGGCTCGACGATGGTGTCGCCGGCGAACAGCTTCTGACAGCTGGCCGAGATCTCGGTCTTCTTGAGCGAGGCATGACGGCCGCTGAGCGCCGGTCCCCCCACCTCGTCGAGCAGGCTGAGTATGCTGCCCTTGTTCACCCGGTCGAAGAAGTTCTCCGACGTCGGGCGCCACCAGCTGGCGACGTCGATTTCGAGGATAGAGGCCAACCGATTGTGAAGCGGGATCTGCTCGTTGCTGATGCCGGGTTTCGCCTCGAGCGAGATTGCGACGATGTAAGCCAGCCAGTTCGCCTTGCTGTCATCGTCGAGCGCCCGGAAGCCTTCGAACCGGTCGATCTCACTTTCGTGCTCGGTCCAACCAGCGTCGAGGCCTTCATGCGCCTCGGCCAGGTATTCGCGGGCCCGCGATGTCGGCATGTCGCCAACGTTCGGATCCTGCGGCGCGCCGGCGCGGATTGTCGTGCCGTATTTGGTCGAGTTGTAGCTGTAGCGGCCAGGCGTCTTGGTCCGGGCATCGACCATCACGAACAGCGCATAGTCGAGCGCGAGCGCGGGTTGGGCGAGGATGCAGGAGGCCAGAATGTCGCGGCGCTGCATCGCAAGTTCGTCATAAAGACGGGAGCTGAGCGGCTTGCCCCCAGGGGCCACCGCTTCGGGGCGATAGGTCGGTTCGGAAGGTTTGGGCCCGCCGATGCGGAAACCGCCCGACGAGCGCTCGCCATCTTCGCCATCGCCGCCTTGATCGTCGTCGACCGGCTCCTCGATGAGGATCTGCTGCTCACTATAATATTGGGTATCGAGCACCATCTCGCCCTGCGGCGTCAGAAGCAGGAACGCACCGACATGAGCCTTCAGCTCTTCGGGGAGTACCGGCGCGCGGTTCTCGATCGCATCGGCCTCGTTGATGAGCCGGTCGTCTTCCTGGTCGAGCAGCTTGAAATCGTCCTCGGAAAGGGTGTCGTCCTGCATCTCGAGTTCGAGTTCGGAGCGCCGCTCTTCGATTTCGGTCAGACGCTGTGCCTGTTCATCGGTCAGGTCAGGCTGACGCAGGATGGCGCGGTACAGGCCGTGCGCCGCGTTGTGCGCATAGTTGCTGGCGATTGGCCGGATCCACGCAAGGCCAGTTTCTTCGCCGACGCGCGTGGCCTCGGCCTCCATGATCTCGCCGGCCAGTCGATGCGCGATCTCCGGATTGACCCAGCGGTCGTTCCCATCGGTGAAGAGGTCGCCATCGATCTTGCCGCCGGCTTCGATGTAACGGGCCTCGCCGACCAGGATCGCGATCGGATCATTCGCCTTGAGCGTCTCGTTGGCGATAACGCGGCGGATCGTGTCGGCGTTGACGTAGCCATTCTTATAGTTGTTCCAGACCAGGAGCTGCTTGTCTTGGCTCTCGGTCGAAGCATAGGCCTTGGCCACATCAAGCGTGATCTCGCCGGCGCTGAGCGCTGCGAAGATCGGTTCAGCCAGCGACGCCAGCCGCAGCCGCCCCTCGACGAAGCGACGGGTTACGCCGAAGCGTTTGGCGACGGCGTCGAGATCACCGGTTGAGCCGATGAAATGCTGAAATGCGCGGCATTCCTCGGCGGGCGTCAGTTTGAGCTGGTGGAAGTTGGCAGCGGTCGACGTTTCGGACAGCGTGGCATCGTCGCCGGTCAGGACCTTGACTGGAACGTCGTAGTCGTCAGCGACGATCGTGCCGCGTTCGACGAGCAGCTGCAGTCCGCGCCAGCGCCGGCCGCCGTCGAAGACCTCGTAGGTGCCTCGCGGTTTTTTCGCCGGCGTGACAAGCAAGTTCTGCAACACGCCCTTGGCTTCGATGCTGGCCGCCATGGGTTCGATCTGCAGTTGCTCGTCGGGGGCGGTGCGGACGTTGATGGGCGAAAGCCGCAATTTGCTGAGTTTAATGGACTGGATCACGGGAGTAACTCCTTCTGGCGTCCGGCACATTCCGGACACCATCCCCGCTCCCCCTCACCTCTCTCCCAGGGTGGCCGCGGGGGTCGTTGCCGCAGGCAGCCTTCGCCGATCACGGCGCGTCGGCGGCCGAGGGCTTCGCTTCATGGGCACTGACACCGAAGCGCGTTACAACGCCTGCAGATCGGAGAATTACGATGGACGATCAGGCCGTTCGCGAAGCGCTACAACATCATTGGGAGGCGTCAGACGCCAATGACTTCGAAGCGGAACATGTGATCTATCACGAGGATGCTGAACTGTTTTATCCCCAGTCCGGCGAGCGGCTGCGCGGGCGACGCCACATTCAGGAAAGTCGGCGCATTCAACCAAGCAACAAACGCTTCGACGTGCGCAGGATGCTCGGCAGTGGCGATCTTTGGGTGACAGAACTTGTGATCACCTATGACGGCGAACCATCCTACGTCGTGAGTATCATGGAACTATGCGATGGCCTGATCGCGTGTGAGACGCAGTATTTTACTGGTCCGTTCGAACCGAGTCCCACGCGTGCTCATTTGGTTGAGCAGCGCTTATGACGAACATTTTCAGGGTGCGGCAAGCTCAAGCAGGCTGAAGGCACAATTGCCTCGCTGATCAAGCGCCACCGGCTATGATAAGGCTAAGAATCGTGGTCGCGTTCGGAGTCGGCAGGAAAACTCGCGTACGATACTGGATGACCTCGGTGAAGCAGCCGATCGACTTGAGCCAGGCGAGTTGCTGGGAGGGGGCGCCGACCAGTTCGATCCGGGGGCTTCCGTTCACCAGGGCGCGCCGGATGGTCATCGGAAAAGGTCGGGCAAGGTCGACGGGACGACCGGAGAAGGCGGACTTGACGATGTCCTGCGGCGCCAGGTTCTCGGCGCGGTCGATGCCCAGCTTGGTGAAGAGCTGGACGACATGCTCATCGAAGACAAGCCGGCCGAGCCAGCTATGACCCGCTTTGTCGGCGATGCGGTTCACGACAAGATGGTCGCTCGGCAGAGCGGACCAAATCGGGAGCAGCAGGCCGGTAGCAAGGCGGACGGTCTCGGTATCAACCTTGTTCGCCGCGTCCTCGGCTTCTTCGCTCCATTTGGCGGAAAAGGCATCCCGGTCGATGGTGGTCCATGCGCTTTCGAACAATTCGTGCTCGCGCATATATTCGCGCCTGGTCGGCCGCATCAGCTCGACCCGCGGGATCGGTGTCCCTTCCTTCTCCTCCATGAGAGTACGTGCCCGGGTCTGAAGCGCCACCTTGCCGGACTTGGTGTTGGTTAGGAATTGAGCGGTGGCATCGCTGTCGGCGATATGGAGGATCCGCTCGAGCGAGACCGGCACGCGCCGATGCTCGATTTCGATCGTAAGCAGATGCGAAGTGGCGCCGCTGACGGGGTCGGTGCGCAGGAGCGTGTCATCGATGAGGGTCGCCTTGTCGACCAGGATGGTCTCGACACCGACATCAAGCCGCCCGGCTTCGCGCGCCGCCGAGACGCGTGTTTCGACGAGAGAGAGGAATTCGTCGAAGATCTTGTTCTGAAGGCCGATCGGCAGCGCCAGGATGCGGTTCAGCCACCGCTGGATGGGCGGAAGCTCATCCTTCATGACGCCGTCCTTGTCACAAAGCTCAAGACCGGTCCGCTGTTCGAACTCTGCGTGGCTGACACTGGTCAGCTTCCCGCCGACGAGCAGGTGGAACCAGCTCACGAGCGCGGCGCAGGCATATTCGCTTTCGAGATTATCGGCGGGATCGAACAAATTCTGTCCGCCGGTCTGGCGCTGGCCTCGCGTAAGGGCGCCAAGGCTGTCGAGCCGACGCGCGATCGTGCTGGTGAAGCGGAGTTCGCCCTTGCAGTTCGTGGTCACCGGGCGGAACAATGGTGTGCTTGCCTGATGCGTGCGGTGCGTTCGGCCCAGCCCCTGAATCGCGCGATCGGCGCGCCAACCCGGTTCGAGCAGTAAGTGAACGCGCTGCTCCTGGTTCGCGACATCCCTTGATGCATGATAAGATCTGCCCGTGCCACCGGCGTCCGAGAAGACCAGCATGCGCTTGCGCCCTTCCATGAAGGCGGCGGCCTCGGCCTGGCTTGTCCGGGTCGAGCGGGTCTCGAGCTTCTGGCGACCATCGCCGCCCGAGATCAGCCGCTTCGTGCGACCCGTCACTTCGGCAACGCGGTCGTGTCCGAAATGCTCGAGCAGGCCGTCGAGCGCCGACATGATTGGGGGCAAGGCGCAAAGATGCTCGATCATCAGGTCGCGCGCCGCTTCGGCCTCGGGATTGTAGACCGGGTTTCCGGCTTCGTCCTCCATTGGAATGGACCGCGGCGTGCCTGTGTCGTCGGTGAACACGCGCATCTGCCGGGTCGGGAAAGCGCGCTCGAGATAATCGATGACATATTCTTTGCAGTCGCAGTTTATGTCGAGCGTGGCGGCGAGAGACGCAGGTTTCCTTCGGTTTTCCATGATTTCACTCC
>OFSF01000323.1_pt1 | contig 18783 bp, 13 predicted proteins | sample 1543271 | NCBI WGS metagenome assembly OFSF01 (sample SAMN07774227, study PRJEB24372) | wastewater metagenome | isolation source: Exp Tend VB 100WW | collected 2016-02
TCGTGTCGATCACGTCATAAACCTGCGCCGACAACATGCGCCGCAGCGTCTCGGACAGCAGCCGGCGCGGCTTCATCCGCACCAGCTCCGGGTATTCGGCCAGCGCCTCATCACGGAACCGCGCCACCAGCGGCAGCGCACACACCTGCTCGAAGTCGATCAGCCCGGAGCGCACGCCATCGTCCACGTCGTGCGCGTTGTAGGCGATCTCGTCGGCGAGGTTGGCGAGCTGGGCCTCCAGCGAAGGCTGCGTGCCGTCCAGGAAGCGCCGCCCTACCCCGCCCGGCTCGTGCGCGTCGATCCAGCGCGCCACCCGTTTGGCGCAATGCTTGAGCACCCCTTCGCGGGTCTCGAAGGTCAGGTTCAGCCCGTCGAAGGCGGGGTAGCGCTCTTCCAGCACATCGATCACGCGCAGGCTCTGCAGGTTGTGCTCGAAGCCGCCGTGCTGGCGCATGCAGGCGTGCAGCGCATCCTGGCCGGCGTGGCCGAAAGGGGTGTGGCCGAGGTCATGCGCCAGCGCGATCGCCTCGACCAGGTCCTCGTGCAGCAGCAGCGAGCGGGCGATGGAGCGGCCGAGCTGCGCGACCTCCAGCGTGTGCGTCAGCCGGGTGCGGAACAGGTCGCCCTCATGGTTGAGGAAGACCTGCGTCTTGTAGACGAGGCGGCGGAACGCGGTGCTGTGGACGATGCGGTCGCGGTCGCGCTGGTAGTCGTTGCGGGTCGGTGCGGGAGCCTCGGGATGTCGGCGACCGCGGCCCTGCGCCGGGTCACTGGCGAAGGGCGCGAGGTCGAGGCGCATCCGGTGCCACGCGGGTCAGGCCGGCTGGCAGTGGGCGGCGAGCACGTCGCGCACCAGGGCTTCCGGCGCGCCCTGCATGCGGGCGCTGCCCAGCCGGTCGATGACGACGAAGCGGATCTCGCCGCCCTCGGTCTTCTTGTCCACCTGCATCAGCGCCAGGTAGCGGTCCGCGCCCAGTGCCGGGCCGACCACCGGCAGGCCGGCGCGTTCGCACACCGCCTTCACGCGGGCCACGAACTCGGCGGGCATCAGACCGAGCCGCATCGACAGGTCCGCCGCCATCACCATGCCACAGCCGACCGCCTCGCCGTGCAGCCACTCGCCGTAGCCCAGCCCGGACTCGATCGCGTGGCCGAAGGTGTGGCCGAAGTTCAGGATGGCGCGCAGGCCGCTCTCGCGCTCGTCGCTGCCGACAACCGCCGCCTTGATCTCGCACGAGCGCTTCACGGCATGGGCCAGCGCAGTCTTGTCGCGGGCCATCAGCGCGGGCAGGTTCGCCTCGATCCAGTCGAGGAAGTCCGCATCGGCGATCGGGCCGTACTTGATCACCTCGGCCAGCCCGGCGGACAGCTCGCGCGGCGGCAGCGTGTCGAGCGTGTCGAGGTCGCAGATGACGCGCACCGGCTGGTAGAACGCGCCGATCATGTTCTTGCCGAGCGGGTGGTTGATGGCAGTCTTGCCGCCCACCGACGAATCCACCTGCGACAGCAGCGTCGTCGGCACCTGCACGAAGGGCACGCCGCGCATGTAGCAGGCCGCCGCGAAGCCGGTCATGTCGCCGATGACGCCGCCGCCGAGCGCGAACAGCACCGTCTTGCGGTCACAGGCGGCGCCGAGCAGGCCGTCGTAGACCAGGTTGAGCGTCGCCGAGTCCTTGAACGCCTCGCCATCGGGCAGCTCGATGACCAGGACGCGCGGGTAATGCTTGTCCAGCGCGGCGCGCAGGCGGGCGGCGTAGAGCGGGCCGACGGTGGTGTTGGTGACGATGACGGCGGTGGAGGCCTTGGGCAGGCCGGTCCAGCTCTCGTCGGCGTCGAGCAGGCCGGATCCGATGCGGATGTCGTAGCTGCGGTCGCCGAGGGACACGGACACGGTCTGGGTCACAGCGGAAGTCGTGGTCGTCATCATCGTGGAGGGGTTCGTTGGGTCGCGGAGGCCGTGCCCGGCGCCGTGGCAGAGATCTTGGGCGGACGGAACGCGGACACCACGCCGGCCAGTTCGAGCTGCATCAGGATCATGTTGACCAGCGTCGGCACGGACGGACGGCCGGTCTCGATGGTGAACTGCGCGGTCTCGCGGTAGAGCGGGTCGCGGGTCTGGTACAGCTCGCGCAGCTTGCGCAGCGGGTCGGCCACCTGCAGCAGCGGACGCTGGGTGTCGTGGCGCAGACGGCGGAACAGCTCTTCGGGGGAAGCGCGCAGGTAGACGACGGTCGTGTGGTCGCGCAGCACCCGCCGGTTGGCCTCGCGCAGCACGGCGCCGCCGCCGGTGGCCAGCACCAGCCCGCCGCGGTGCGCCAGCTCGGCCAGCACCGCCTGCTCGATGTCGCGGAACGCCGTCTCGCCCTCGCGCTCGAAGAAGGCGCGGATCGACATGCCGATGCGGCGCTCGATCTCGACGTCGGCATCGATGAAAGGCATGCCGAGCGCACTCGCGAGGTGCCGGCCGGCCGTGGACTTGCCGGCGCCGGGCATGGCGACGAGGCTGATGGTGGGTGTCGCGGGTCGCTGGGCACCGGCCCCGTCGTCCGGGGAAATGGAAAGGGAAAGGGCCACGCTCTGGGGGAGAAGTCGGTGATCGATCGTCCGCGCCGGGGTGGACGGCGCGGGACGGTCGGTCAGTCTACCTTGCGTGTGCCGACAGGCGCTTACCGCAAGGAACCAAAGTCGAACTTGAAGGTTTGACTAGGGGTTCGAATCGTCAAGTCGATCGGGCCAGATGCCTCCAGCGGCTTCGTGCAGTCATCCAAGTCCGCAACCACTTTGTGAAAGGTAGGCCCGGTCATTTGCCCACCAACAGGCGATTGATCAACGGAAATAGAACCGCCCTTGGCCTTGGATGTCGCCACCAACGTAGTCCCAGCGGGAACCGGGTTACCACCAAGTGCATCCGCATACGTATTGGAGTCGCGCATACAGAACGACATGGAAACGCGACACTGTCCTGTTGTTGGAGAAAGAATGACGTTTGGCATAGGAAGGGGCGTACTGCTGCACGTATTGTTCGGACCAACCTCGAACAATCTTGGCGACCCTACACCGTCAGACATAGTGAACACTCGATGCATTCTCACATAGGTATTTCCACCCCAACTCGAATTGCCACCACTCCAAACTCGATCCGGATCCTCACCACTAAGGTATTCACCGAGATCTTTCTCCATCACCCCATTTTCGTTTTTATCAATATAAACCGCACCCAAATCACCAAACAATTCGCCTGAATTGTACAAATTGTCGCCATTGATATCATTAAATGACTCTTCGCCTTGCGCAAAGGCAACAACAGTCACACGACCATCTAAAGGCCTGTAGTTGCTTGATATGAATTTCGTCGTGCATTTACCATCTAAAGTCAAACAACGCGCAGGAACCACGCTGCCACCCTCGGCGACAAAACTAACCGAAGTGCCATCTGGAACAGGATTGGCGAACCTATCTGTCAAGCGCACAGTGATATTGCTTTCAGTACCATCCACTCGCAACCCTTCGATATTATAGGGCAGAGCAGCGAAACTGAATGCATTCTGTGTGGGCAAGCCAGCATTGATCGCCAGCACGTTCGAGACCGTAGACAACTTCGTCCCGTTATCGAGGGTCACATCAGCTCGCACGCGTACTGGCGATGGGATGGCTTTCGCAGTCACTGAAACCTGGGCAAGGCCTGATTCATTGGTCTTATATGTAGCCGGAGAAATTGAAGCAACGTTCGGAATATCCAGCGAGAAGAAGATTTCCCGACCGGCAACAGGATTGTTGTATTGATCCTTCAATCGGAAGGACACTACCGACGACATTTCACACCCACTGCCGGCCAGACAGATCTTTTCCGGCGTGGCAGACACGAACTCAAGTGCCTGTGCGATCGGAGCAGCCACAGCAAGATCGACTTGCTTTTGCTGGCTGGTCCCCGTGATGGTTGCGCTGATGCGGTCAGTGCTGGCACAAGCCTTGTCTTGGTATGTCGTCGACGCCGTCGATCCCGTCACGGTAATCGAGGTAGGGGACAGCACTGCTTTGCCAGCACCGGCGCAAGTCGATGAAAAATTGACTGTCACAGGTGATGCAGAGGAGGCTCCCGTCACATTGACTGTGATCACGGAAGCACCATAGGCGCTGATATTGGGCGGGCTGGCATCAGCCGAGGAGAGCGCCACATTGACCGCGGACACCGTAAAGGTCGTGCGCGTAGTCAATGTGGACGAAGTGGACACATCCGCTGCAGCCGACACGTAGTCGGCGCCAATAGCTCCGGCGACTGGCTGTAATGTCGCCGAGGCATTGCCCTGTGCATCAGTGGTCACCCGCTCAGGCGACACCTTGGCTGCACCATTGGCAACCGAAAAAGTAACCAGCGTATTCGCCAGCGGCGTTCCACTTGCATTTTTGACGAGCGCTGTCACCGTCCCAGGCGTGGACGCGCTGATGGTCGTGCTCGACAGCGACAACACCACCGTGCCGGACGAACTTGTAGAGACCGTGCCGGAGTCCGACGTAGTCGAACCACCCGTCGTCGTCCCCGTGGTCGTGCAACTGGTCGAGAAGACGCTGCAGCCGGCGTCACTGCCCCCCCCGCCACACGCGCTCAGCACCGCCGCCAGTGCCAGTCCCCCGACACGCCAGATCATCTTGTTCATCGTCATCACTTCGGTTGGGTCCAGGTTCAGCGGGCCGGCGCATTGCGGTCCGTGATCACCTTCGGGGTCAGAAACACGAGCAGTTCGGTCTTGTTCGACGAACGCGTCTTGTTCCGGAACAATGCTCCCACGTAGGGGAGGTCGCCCAGGAAGGGCACCTTGTTCAGCGACTCGGTCTCGCTGATCTCGAAGATGCCGCCGATCACCACCGTCCCGCCGTTCTCGACCAGCACCTGCGTCTTCACATGCTTGGTGTTGATGGCAAAACCGGCCGCGGTCTGCTGGCCGACGCTGTCCTTGTTGACATCGACGTCCAGGATGATGCTGCCCTCGGGCGTGATCTGCGGGATCACTTCGAGCTTGAGGTTGGCCTTGCGGAACTGGATCGCGGTCGCGCCGCTGGAGGTCGCGGTCTGGTACGGCAGCTCGGTGCCCTGCTCGATCAGCGCCTTGACCTGGTCGGCCGTGATCACGCGCGGGCTCGACACCAGCTTGCCGCGGCCTTCGGCTTCGAGCGCCGAGAGTTCGAGGTTCAGGAACCGGTTGGACGCCGCGCCGAACAGCGACAACGCGAACGTCGCCGCGCTCGCGCCACCCATGCTGCTGGTGTTGGCCGGCAGGTTGACGAACTGCGTATTGGCGTAGTCGCCGGTCGCGGACTGGCCCGTCTGGTAGCCGATGCCGCCGTAGGTGCCGCCCACGGCCAGATTGCCCAGCCCGGCGTTCACGCCCGGCACGCCACCCCGCACGCCGCGCAGGTCATTCGCCCCGAGCTTGACGCCCAGCGCACGGCCGAAGGTGTCCTCGGCCTCGACGATGCGCGCCTCGATCATCACCTGGCGCACCGGGATGTCGATCTTGGTGATCATCTGGCCGATCTCTTCGAGCTTGCTCGGGATGTCGGTCACGAAGAGCTGGTTGGTGCGCATCTCGGAGATGACGCTGCCGCGCGCGGACAGCAGCCGCGTGGCGTTGGACGCGCCGCCACTGCCGGCGTTGCCCTGCTGGCCGACGAGGCCCTTGGCGACGTCCTCGGCCTTGGTGTAGTTGAGCTGGAAGGACTGCGTGCGCAGCGGCTCCAGCGCAGCCACCTGCGCCTTGGACTCCAGCTCGGCCTTGTCCTTGGCCGCCAGCTCTTCCTTGGGCGCCACCCACAGCACGTTGCCCGACTTCTTCACGCCCAGCCCCTTGGCCTGCATGATGATGTCGAGCGCCTGGTCCCAGGGCACGTCCTTCAGGCGCAGCGTCACGTTGCCGGTGACGGTGTCGCTGGTGACGATGTTGAAGTTGGTGAAGTCGGCGATGACCTGCAGCAGCGCCCGCACCTCGATGCTCTGGAAGTTCAGCGAGAGCTTGTCGCCCGCATAGTTCACGCCCTGGGTGAGCTTCTGCGGATCGACCTTGACCGGGCGCACTTCCAGCACGAACTGGTTGTCGGTCTGGTAGGCGCTGTGCTCCCAGTGGCCGCGTGGCTCGACGACCATGCGCACCCGGTCGCCCACCTGCGTGGTGGTGACATGCTGGACGGGGGTGCCGAAATCGGTCACGTCCAGGCGGCGGCGCAGGCCTTCCGACGCGGAGGAGCGCAGGAACTCGACGATCAGGTTCTGGCCCTGCTGGCGGATGTCCACGCCGACCTGGTTGCTCGGCAGGTCGACCACGACACGGCCCGCGCCGTCCTTGCCGCGGCGGAAGTCGATGTCGCGCAGTCGCTCGGGACGGGTGTTCTGCGGCTCGGCAAAATGCACCGGCTCGGACGCCGACCCTGCGCCAGCCAACGCGCCCGACGGCGACGCAGCACCGCCGCCCACCGACACCGGGTCCAGCGTCACGATGAGCGTCTTGCCCTCGATCTCGGCCCGGTAGCGGGTGGACTGCTTCAGGTTCAGCACCAGCCGGGTGCGGTCACTGCCCTGGGCCAGCGCCAGCGAGCGCAGGTTGCCCTGGTTGATCTCCTGCGTGGCGCTGCCCGTGGCGTTGCGCACCCCCGGCAGATCCAGCGCCACGCGGGCGGGCGACTGCAGCGCGAAGCCCTTCGGCACAGCGGTCAACGGTTCGCTGAACTCCAGGCGAATGACCTCGCTGCCTCCCTGCAGTCCATTGCTGATGGACTGGATGGCGTTCTGTGCGAAGCCGATCACCGGCGCCATCGCCAGCACGGCCAGCGTGGCCAGACGAACACTCCAGCGGTCCGTGGCGGCAGGTGCAATCTTCTCGGTGGTCTTCATCGCTTCTCCTGGGCCCGCTCCTGGAGGGCGAGCGTGCTGGTGCGCTCGATCCACTCTCCAATCGCGTCCTGCACGATTTCGCGCAAGGCAATTTCGGTTTCCGTGATGCGGGTGACGCGGCCGTAGTTCTGGCCCATGTAGTCACCCACCTTGACTTGGTAGAGCAGGTTGTCGGCCCGCAGCAGCGCGTAGGTCCGGCCACTGCGCACCAGACTGCCCACCATGCTGAGCGAATCGAGCGGATACGCCTCCAGCGGCTCGCGCCGGCGGTTCATCTCGGGCGACAGCAGCGAGTTGGGCTGGCGGCTCTCCTGCTTGATCGCCACCTGCAGCTTCTGGAGACTGAAGGGCTCGACGGAGGTGCCCGCCAGGTAGGGCTGCGGATCGAACTTGCGCGGCGGCACCAGCGGCGACACCCGCGGCTTGGCATCACGGCGCTGCTCGTCCATCCACGCCTGCAGCTCTTCATGGGGGTCGGAGCAGCCGGTCAACGTCAGCGCGGCAGCCCCGACCAGCGCGGACAGCATCAGCAGACGCAGGGAGCGGGTGGCCATGCGCATGGTCATTTGCCACCTCCCGCCGCTTTGGCTTCCTTGGCCGCCTTGGCCTTGGCCAGACGGCGTTCCTCGACTTCGGCCGGATCCAGGTAGCGGTAGGTCCGCGCCGTGGCCTCCATGGCCAGCAGCCCCGTGCCACTGGGCACCGACTGGCCCTGCGACAGGCCCGGCATCGTGATGACCAGGTTGTGCAGCGTCACGATGCGCGACAGGTTCGCCACGTCGGACGCGAACGCGCCGATGTCGTGGTACTTGCCGCTGACGCGCAGCGCGATCGGCAGTTCGGCGTAGTAGTCCCGGATCAGCACCTGACCGGGCCGGAACAGCTCGAACTGCAGCCCGCGCCCGACACCCGCCTGGTTGATGTCGGACAGCAGCGCATCCATCTCGGCCTTGCCGGGCAGCTGCCGCTCCAGCTGCGTCACGTATTCCTGCACCTGGAGCTTCTGCTTGCGCAACTCGTCGAGGTTGATCGCCTGGGCCAGCTTGGTGCGGTATTCGGTCTTCAGGGTCAGCTCCCTGGCGGCTTCGTCCTCCAGCGCCTGCACCTCGTCGGCCACGAGGCCGAACCAGGCCAGCACCACGACGGCGACCGTGGTCACCAGCCAGGTCGCCAGCTTGGGCAGCAGCGGCCACTGCCCGGGCTCCTGCGGATTGAGGTTGCGGAACTGCGACTGGACGTTGTCGATCAGCGTGTCGAATTCGATGTTCATCGGGGGACGTGTCGTGTTGGCCATCACACCTCCTTCACATGGCGGGGCCGGACGCCGCCAGCACCGCAGACGCCGACGCAGCCGGCACACCCGAGGCACCAGCACCCGCAGGACGCGCTGCCTGCTCCTTGTCCTGCGGCCGCTTGAGCGTCAGCCGCACCGCGAACTCGAACAGGCGTTTCTGGTCGCGCGCGGTGGTGACGGCCGCCGCCTTGATCTCGACCAGCTCCGGCCGCTCCAGCCACGGCGAGTGGTAGGCGGTGTTGCGCAGGAATTCGGAGACCCGCTCGTTGGTCTGCGCCACGCCCGTGACCGCCACGCCCTGCCCGTCCTGCCGGATCGCGGTCAGGTAGATGCCTTCGGGCACCTGTGCGGTCAGCTCGTTGAGCAGGTGCACGGGCATGTTGCGGTCGATCTGGAAATCCTCGACCACCTTCTGGCGCGCCTTCAGGGCCTCGATCTCGGACTTCAGCGACGCGATGTCCTTGATCTGGCTTTCGAGGCGGCGGATCTCCGTCTGCAGGAACTCGTTGCGCGAGCGCTGTTCACGCTGCATCTCGCCCAGCACCAGATACCACGTCCCCGCGATCAATGCACCGGCCAGGATCGCCAGACCGACACCCAGGAAAAAGGCCTGCTTGCGGCGCCTGCGCTTCTCTTCCCGGTGCGGGAGGAGGTTGATCAGGATCATTGCAGGAATCTCCGCATCGCCAGCCCGCAGGCCGTCAGGTAGGACGGCGCCTCGCGGCGCAACTTGCTTTCTCGGACCGCAGAGCCGATTTTCATGCCTTCGAAGGGGTTGACCACCTGGGACGCGAAGCCGGTGAACTCGGTCACCCGCTCCTTGAGACCCGGCAGTGTGGCCGAGCTGCCCGAGAGCATCACGTAATGGACCTTGTGATGCGGCGTGCTCGTGAAGAAATACTGGAGGGCTCGGCCGATTTCCTGCGAGAGGCTGTCGACAAACGGCACCAGCAGCGTCGACTCGTAGTCCTCCGGCAGGTCGCCCGCGGTCTTGCGGTTCTCGGCCTCCTCGAAGGACAGGCCGTACTGGCGGGCGATGAGCTGCGTGAGCTGCGCGCCACCGAAAGCCTGGTCCCGGTCGTAGAGGATGTCGTCGTCGCGCAGCACCTTCAGGCTCGTGGCGTCCGCCCCGATCTCGAACAGTGCCACCAGCGCATCACGCCCCTGGTTCGGCAAGTTGTCGATGACACGGCTCATCGCCAGCCGCGAGGCATTGGATTCGATGTCCAGGATGACCGGCTTGAGTCCCGCGGCTTCGGCCAGGCCCTGCCGGTCCTGCACCCGGTCCTTGCGGGAAGCCGCGATCAGCACCTCGACATCCCCGACCTGGTCCGAGCTGGGCCCGACGACGCAGAAATCGAGGCTCACCTCGTCGAGAGAAAACGGGATGTACTGGTGGGCCTCGGCCTCGACCTGCATCTCCAGTTCTTCCTCGCGCAGGCCACCCGGCAGGATGATCTTCTTGGTGATCACCGCCGACTGCGGCATGGCCATCGCCACGCTCTTGGTGCGGGAGCCGCTCTTGACGACCACGCGCTTGACCGCATCGGCCACCTCGTCGAACTTCTCGATCTGGCCTTCCGACAGCCAGCCCTTCTCGAACACCTCGCTGGCAAAGCGTTCGACGATGTACTCGCCCGACGCGCTCTGGCTCAGCTCGACCAGCTTGACACCGGAAGAGCTGATGTCCAGTCCGATCAGAGACGCATGCTTGCGGCCCAGAAGGATGTCAAGAAAGCTCACGCAGATCCCCAAAGTCACGTCCGGGGACGTGCCGGACTGTTAACAAACCACTTCAATGCTAGCAACAAAGGCATTGAGGGACAAAGATTTTCCCGGATTTTGCACTGTCGCCGATTTGGCCGTGGCGCGACAGATGCAGACCGCCATCCAAGCACAATACAACGCCCCGGACAAGCCACGACCGGTCGACGTTACAAACGTATCTCGGCGTTTTTGGCGGGTTCCTATAATCCTTCGCACGATCCAGGCCATTTCGGTCCTCCCGTACATGCGCGAATCCTCTCGACCTACTCCGACCGACAGTCCGCCCCCGTCGCCCCCACACCCGCGTGCCGGACTGCGCCTGCTGGCCTGGATCGTCGGAGTACCGCTGGCCGCAGTCCTGGCGTTTCTGCTGCTGCTGGGCCTGGCGCTGACCGCGGCCTACCCGAATCTGCCCGACATCAACGGCCTGGTGGACTACCGACCCAAGCTGCCCATGCGGGTGGTGACAGCGGACGGGGTCGTGCTCAACGAGTTCGGTGAAGAGCGGCGGAATTATGTGCCGATCCAGTCCATCCCGAAGGTGATGCAGGAGGCCGTGCTCGCCATCGAGGATGCGCGCTTCTACCAGCACGGCGGCATCGACTACAAGGGCATCCTGCGGGCCGGCATCGAGAACCTGCAGGATGCGCGCAGCCAGGGCGCCTCCACGATCACGATGCAGGTGGCGCGCAACTTCTACCTCTCCACCGAGAAGACCCTGACCCGCAAGGTCTACGAGGTGCTGCTGGCGCTGAAGATCGAACGCCAGCTCAGCAAGGAGAAGATCCTGGAGGTCTACATGAACCAGATCTACCTGGGTCAGCGCGCCTACGGCTTCGCCGCCGCCAGCGAGATCTATTTCGGCAAGCCGCTCCAGAACCTCACGATCGCCGAAGCGGCCATGCTGGCGGGTCTGCCCAAGGCCCCTTCCGCCTACAACCCGATCGTCAACCGCAAGCGGGCCGAGATCCGCCAGCGCCACATCATCGGCCGCATGCGCGACAACGGCTACATCACCGAGGCCGAGCACGACCAGGCCCTGGCCGAGACCCTGACCTACCGCACCCCCCGCAGCTCGGGCATCCACGCCGAATTCGCCGCCGAGACCGCGCGCCAGATGGTGTATGCGCAGTACGGTGAAGCGGCCTATTCCCGTGGGCTGAACGTCGAGATCTCGCTGCGCACCGACGAGCAGATGCACGCCTACCGCACCTTGCGCCGCGGCCTGCTCAATTTCGAATCCCGCAAGGCCTACCGCGGCCCGACCGCCTTCATCGAGCTGCCCCGCGACGTCGCCAAGCTCGACGCCCTCGTCGCCGAAGCCCTCGAAGAGCACCCGGACTTCGACGACCTGCGCGCGGCCGTGGTTACCGAGGCCACGCCGAAGAAGGTCAGCGCCATGCTGCAGAACGGGGAGTCGATTGCCGTGACGGGCGACGGTCTGCGCCAGGCGCGGGTCTCCCTGGCTGCGGACGCCAGCCCGAAGATGCAGATCCGCCGCGGCGCCGTGGTGCGCGTGCTGAAGTCGGGCAAGGGCGAATGGACGATCGCCAACCTGCCGGAGGTCGAAGGTGCGCTGGTGTCGATGGATCCGCAGACGGGCGAGATCCGCGCCATGGTCGGCGGCTTCGACTACGCCAAGAGCAAGTTCAACCACGTCACCCAGGCCTGGCGCCAGCCGGGGTCGAGCTTCAAGCCCTTCATCTACTCGGCCGCGATGGAAAAGGGCTTTTCCCCCGCCACCGTGGTCAACGATGCGCCGCTGTTCTTCGACGCCGGCGTCACCGGCAGCCAGCCCTGGGAGCCCAAGAACTACGACGGTCAGTTCGACGGCCCGATGTCGATCCGGCGCGGTCTGGCCAAGTCCAAGAACATGGTCTCGATCCGCCTGCTCAAGGCGATCGGCCCCAGCTATGCGCAGCAGTGGGTGACGAAGTTCGGTTTCGAGGCCGAGAAGAACCCGCCCTATCTGACCATGGCGCTCGGCGCGGGCGCGGTCACGCCGATGTCGATGGCCGCGGGCTACGCGGTGCTCGCCAACGGCGGCATCCGCGTCAACCCGGTGCTGATCACCCGCATCACCGACAGCCGCGGCCAGCTCATCTCCGAGGCCCCGCCCCAGAGTGGTCAGGACGAACGCATGCGGGCGATTCCGGCGCGCAATGCCTTCATCACCAGCAGCCTGCTGCAGGAAGTCACCCGCACCGGCACCGCCTCCCGCGCCCAGGCCGTGCTGAAACGGCCCGACCTCTACGGCAAGACCGGCACCACCAACGACTCGCAGGACGCCTGGTTCACCGGCTACAACAAGGGCCGGGTCGCGGTGGTGTGGATCGGCTACGACACGCCGCGCTCGCTGGGCGACAAGGAGACCGGCGGCGGTCTGGCCCTGCCCGTGTGGATCGACTACATGGCGCAGGCCCTGCGCGGCATTCCCGTCAGCGAGTACAGCGCGCCAGACGGCGTGACGCAGGTCGGCAACGAGTGGTACTACACGGAGAACAGCCAGGGCGGCGGCGTGCGCTCGCTGGGGCTGGAGGATGTCGTGCCCCGTCCGGCGGCGGAAGAACGCAAGGGCATCCTCGACCTGTTCCGCGACACGGATGGTGTGCCGAGCCCGTCGCCCGAGCCGGGCACGCCCACCCGGCCCACCGTGCCGACACCGCCTCCCGCACCCGCCCCGTCTTCCGGGCCGGGAGGCTGAATTCCAGGGGGGTGGGGGAAGCTCAGTCCGCAGCGCGGTCCGACGGCGTGAAGACCAGTGCCCGGCCCCCCTGTGCGCTGGCCTGGGCGGAAAGGGCGGTGAAGAACTCGTCGCCCGAGCGGGTGTCCCGCCAGGCGCCGTCGACCCAGCGGTAATGGAAGCCCCCCGCCCGCGCGGCCATCCAGATCTCGTGCAGTGGCGGCTGGGTATTGAGGATGATCTTGCTGCCGCCAGGAAAGCTCAGCTCCAGCAGACCGCCGGTGCGGTGGGTGTCGATGTCGATCACGTCCTCGTCCAGCCAGCGGTCGGCCGTGGCCTCGATCGCGGCCAGTGCCGCATGGGCGCGGCGGGTGTACTCGGCGTCGCCCATGGCGCTGGGGACGTTCGGGGCAGAGGTGGGGTCCATGGTCGCTAGAATCCGTCGATGTTCAAAGGCTTGCTGAAAACGAGTTTAGCGCTGTGCGCGGCCGGGGCCTGTGCCCTGCTGCTGTCGGCCTGTGGCCAGAAGGGTCCGCTGACGCTGCCGCCCTCGGACACCCTGCCCCTCTCCCCTCCTGCGGCTGCGGCCGCCCCCGCCTCCACACCCGCACGATGAACCTGCCCGGCTCCCCCTTCCTCGCCCGCGACGCCGCCGGCACCCTCACGCTCGAAGGCCACGCGCTGGCCGGTCTGGCGCACGAATTCGCCACGCCGCTGTACGTGTACTCGCGCCAGGCCATGCGCGCGGCCGTCGCCGCCTACCAGCAGGCGCTGGCGGGCCGCCCGCACCTGGTCTGCTACGCGATGAAGGCCAACTCCAGCCTCGCCGTGCTGCAGACCTTCGCCGAGGCCGGCTGCGGCTTCGACATCGTCTCGGCGGGCGAACTGCAGCGCGTGCTGGCCGCGGGCGGCACCGCGGACAAGGTGGTGTTCTCCGGCGTCGGCAAGACCCGCGCCGAGATGCGCCTGGCGCTGGAGGCAGGCGTGCGCTGCTTCAACGTCGAAAGCGAGGCCGAACTCGACGTGCTGTCCGAAGTCGCCACCGCGATGGGCAAGACCGCGCCGATCAGCCTGCGCGTCAATCCGGACGTCGACGCCAAGACACACCCTTACATCTCCACCGGGCTGAAAGGCAACAAGTTCGGCATCTCGCACGAACACGCGCTGGCCGTCTACCAGCACGCCGCCCGCCTGCCGGGCATCGCGGTGCATGGCATCGACTGCCACATCGGCTCGCAGATCACCGAGATCAGCCCCTACCTCGACGCGCTCGACCGTGTCCTGGATCTGGTGGAGGCGATCGAGGCGGCTGGCATTCCCGTGCACCACCTCGACCTCGGCGGCGGCCTGGGCATCACCTACACCGACGAGCAGCCGCCCACCGCCGACGCGCTGATCGGCGCATTGCTGGCCAAGATCGACGCACGCGGCCACGGCCAGCGCGAGATCCTGATGGAGCCGGGCCGCTCGCTGGTGGGCAATGCCGGCGTGCTGCTGACCGAGGTGCTGTACCTCAAGCCGGGGGAGCAGAAGAACTTCTGCATCGTCGACGCCGCGATGAACGACATGGCGCGCCCGGCGATGTACGAGGCGTGGATGGCGATCGTGCCCTGCCAGCAGCGCGACGAGGCGGCGCAGACCTGGGACGTGGTCGGCCCGGTGTGCGAGTCGGGCGACTGGCTCGGCCGCGACCGTGCACTGGCGGTGCAGGCGGGCGACACGCTGGCGATGCTGTCGGCCGGCGCCTACGGCATGACGATGGCGAGCAACTACAACAGCCGCCCGCGCGCCGCCGAGGTGATGGTCGATGGCGCGCAGGTCACGCTGATCCGCGCCCGTGAAACCGTCGAGAGCCTGTTCGCCGGGGAACGCCTGATTGACGGCCACAGCCGTCTGTGACCTTCTACCGCCATCGGGTATCCTCGCCCCTTTCGCGCGACCCCTCCGCGCTGGCCCTGTGCCCCTGCCTGCGACTGCCATGAAAGCCTTCAACGAAGAAACCGTCACCTCGGTCCACCACTGGACCGACCGGTTGTTCAGCTTCACCACCACGCGCGACCCGGCCTTCCGGTTTTCGAGCGGCCACTTCGTGATGATCGGCCTGCCCGTCAACGGCAAGCCGCTGCTGCGCGCGTACTCCATCGCCAGCCCGAACTGGGAAGAGAGCCTGCACTTCTTCTCGATCAAGGTGCCGGACGGCCCGCTGACCTCGCGCCTGCAGCACCTGCAGGTCGGCGACAAGATCATCGTCGGCCGCAAGCCCACCGGCACGCTGCTGATCGACTACCTGAACCCCGGCAAGCGCCTGTACCTGCTGGGCACCGGCACCGGTCTGGCCCCGTGGCTGTCGATCATCCAGGATCCGGAGACCTACGAGCGCTTCGAGAAGGTCATCGTCGTCCACGGCTGCCGCCAGGTGAACGAGCTGGCCTACCAGGACCTGTTCAAGAGCCTGCCGAACCACGAGTTTCTGGGCGAAGTGATCGGCGACAAGCTGGTCTACTGCCCGACCGTGACGCGCGAGCCGTTCGAGCGCCAGGGCCGCATCACCGACCTGATCGAGGACGGCCGCATGTGGAACGACTTCGGCCTGCCCGCGCTCAACCCGGCCGAGGACCGCGCCATGATCTGCGGCAGCCCCGCGATGCTGCGCGACCTGAAGCGGATGCTGGAGGAGCGCGGTTTTGCTGAAGGCAACACCACCACGCCAGGCGACTTCGTGATCGAGCGGGCCTTCGCCGAGCAGTGAGGTAACGTCGGCGACCAGCAAAAAGCGCGGCCCTCGGGTCGCGCTTTTTTTCGTCCGGCATCCCGGGCGTGATTCCACAGACGCTGTGGATAACCCTGGGGATTAGTGGATGATTTCTCTTTCAATCCATTGATTTCAAAGGATTTTTCCTAGATTGCCTCATTTTGCGGCAGCGAGCATGAAATCCAGCGCCGCGCCGATCTGCTCGTCGGTCAGCTTCGGGTTGCCGCCCTTGGCCGGCATGGCCCCTTTGCCCTTGAGCACCGCCGTCATCATCGCGTCGCGACCCGTCTTGATGCGGGGCTCCCAGGCGGCCTTGTCACCGAACTTGGGCGCATTGGCCAGTCCGGGCACATGGCACATGGCACACGCCTGGTTGTAGGTGTCCTGACCCGCCTCGGCCGCACTGGCGACGCCGGCAGACAGGACCAAGGGAGCAGCGGCCAGCACAGACAGCACGACGTTCAGGGCATTCATGGATTTTCCCGGTGACAGTGAAACAGTGCAGCGGGAAATGCAAACCGCATGCCGGCCCGCGCCCACCCCGGATCCCGCACGGACGCCGGGCAAACCCTGAAACAGCCGTCCTGCCCGTCCGTGCCGGTACACCACCCCCCTTTCCGGGTGTGCGAGGCGGAGACACCCCGCCACAAAATCAGCACCATCTGAAAATTTCGCTCACCGCCAGAAAGACCGCACCATGCCCGTCCTTGCAGGACTCGACGAGTTTGTCGTCAACACCCACCGCACCAGCGACCAGACCCGCCCGGCCATCACCCCCCACCAGGACGGCAGCTACGTGGTCACCTGGCTGTCGTGGGCCGAGGACGGGACGCTGAACGGCCTGTATGCGCAGCAGTTCGGCATGGGGGGGCTGCCGAGCGGCCCGGAATGGCGGGTCACCGCCACCCCTGACACCAGCGCCCCCCCGCCCCACACCGCGGCGACACTGACCGATGGCGGTCGGGTCGTGGTCTGGCACGCCGCCCGGGCCGATGGCAGCGGCTTCCAGGAGGTCTACGTCCAGCGCCACGCCCCCAATGGAGAACCCGTGAGCGAGGCCACCCTGGTCAGCACGCCAGCCCTGGCCAACGCCTTCGACGCCCGGGTGGCCGGCCTGGCCGACGGCGGGTTTGCCATCACCTGGACGGCCGCGAACCCGGTCAGCGGCGACCTCGACATCCAGGTGCGGCGCTACGCCAGCAGCGGCCTGCCGCTGGGCAACGCGACCACCGTCCACGTGGACACCGAAGGCCCGCAGCAGCACAGCGACATCGTGGCCCTGGCGGATGGCGGCTACGTGGTCACCTGGGCGTCCGGCACCACCGCCGACGTGGTCGCACGGGAGTTCCACCCCACCGGCACCGCCCTGGCGACCACCACCAGCGACCACCCCGCGCCCCAGGTCACGCGCCTCGTCGGCGGCGGCTTCCTGGTGGCCTGGACGGACGACGCCGGCCCTGGCGGCAGCGACGGGGCGGAGGTGCATGCCCAGCGCCTCGGGGCGGACGGTCAACGGGTTGGCGCCGCGCTGCACCTCAACACCACCACCGCCAACGACCAGTTCAGCCCGGTCGTGGCCGGACTCCAGGATGGCGGCTGCATCGCCGTGTGGTCACAGGGCGCCTACGGCCAGCCGCTGAGCCTGCAAGCCCAGCGCTTCGACGCCGCGGGCCAGCCGGTGGGCGGCGAGGTGCAGGTCGATGTCAACGCCACGGCCGATCATTACCCCGGACAGGCCCGGGTCGCCGCGCTGGCCGACGGTGGCTGGGTGATCGCCTGGCAGGACACCACCGCCGACGGCGGCGCCGACATCGTCCTGCGACGCTATGCCGCGAACGGCACGGCAGTCGGCACCCCGCAGGTGGTGAACGCGGTGCTGACCGGCACGCAGGTCAGCCCGGACCTGGTCGCCACCGCGGACGGCGGGTTCGTGCTGAGCTGGTGGGAGATCGACGACACCCGTGGCTTCGGCGCCTGGCTGCAGCGTTTTTCGGCCGACGGCAGCCGCCTCGGCGGCGAGTCTCTCCTCAACGCCGCGGACACCTTCGCCACCCGCCCGGTCGTGGCCGCGCTGGCTGGCGGCGGCGTGGTCGCGGCCTTCTCCGATGGCGAGCACCTCTGCACGCGCCAGTACGGCCCGGATGGCGTCGCCCTCGACACCGGGCACATCGTCTCGACCGGCGGGGTCGTCGGCAACGGGGAGGCCCAGATCGTGGCGCTGCAGGACGGCGGCTACGTCGTGGCCTGGGCACGCGACCCGGCCTGGCCGGACGGCAGCAGCGACGGGTCGGTGGCCGTGGTCCGCCGTTTCGACGCCAGCGGCCAGCCGATGGGGGTCGAGCAGCGCATCGGCTTTGCCGAGACGGGATGGCCGACCGGCATGGTCCTGACCGTCCTCGACGACGGGCGCGTGATGGGCGTCTGGTCCGAGCCGGCTGGCAGCGGGGCGAGCCGCCAGACCAGCGTGGTGGCACAGGCCCTGACGATCCTGCCGGTGCTCGACCCGGTGGTCAGTCCCGTGCGCTTCGGCACCGCCGACCACGACGTGCTGACCGGCAACGCGCAGGACAACACCCTGTGGGGACTCGCCGGCGATGACCGGCTGATCGGCGGCACCGGGGCCGACACGCTGATCGGCGGCGCCGGGGACGACACCCATGTGTTCAGCCGTGGCGACGGGCAGGACACGATCCGGGCCGAGACCGACACCCGCCCCGGTCGCCTGGAGACGCTGGAGCTGGCGGCGGGCCTCCTCCCCGAGGACGTGCAGGTGCAGCTCGTCGGCACGTCGCTGGTGCTGTCGATCACCGGCACCACCGACCAGGTCACCGTCGAAGGCTTCTTCACCGGCAACACCACCTCGAACCCCTCGAACCCGGTCCAGCGGGTGGTCTTTGCCGGCACGGGCACCACCTGGGACCTGGCCACGCTGGTCAAACCCCCCATCACCGGCACCGCCGGCAACGACACGCTGACCGGCAACGGCCAGGACAACAGGCTGCTCGGTCTGGCCGGCAGCGACACCCTCTCCGGTCTGGCCGGCAACGACACCCTTGATGGCGGCGCGGGCAACGACAAGATGAGCGGTGGCACCGGCAACGACACCTATGTCGTCGATGCCGCAGCCGATGTCGTCACCGAACTGGCTGGCGAGGGCACCGACCTCATCCTGTCCGCCGTCTCCTACACCGCCAGCGTCAACACCGAGCACCTGACGCTGACCGGCATGGCCGCGATCAACGCCACCGGCAACGCCCTCGCCAACGTCCTCATCGGCAATGCCGCCAACAACGTGCTCAATGGTCAGGCAGGCGCCGACACCCTCATCGGCGGCGCCGGCAACGATGTCTACCTCGTCGATGTCGCGGGCGATGTCGTCACCGAACTGGCCGATGAAGGCACTG
>OFSF01000324.1_pt1 | contig 18744 bp, 18 predicted proteins | sample 1543271 | NCBI WGS metagenome assembly OFSF01 (sample SAMN07774227, study PRJEB24372) | wastewater metagenome | isolation source: Exp Tend VB 100WW | collected 2016-02
CGCATCAGTCCAATTGCAGCGATCACGATCGTGAGGCCGCGCAGGTCGCCACGATTGCGACGCAAGATGGCGGGGACGAAGGCCTGCAGGATCCCGCCAACGAATGGGAAGAGGCCGATCAGCGTTGCGAGTGCTGGTGATGCGCCGAGCGTTGCAACGAGTGGGATGGCGAGTCCGTCGCCAGCGAGTGCAACGGCGATCGCGTCAGAGATGGCGAGTGTGCCGAAGGCGGCGTATCGGCCGGTGAGGAAGCGTCGCCAATCGGCGGCGGCGCCGCTCACTCTGACTTTGCGGCGGCGCTGCTCGCGCGAACCTGCTCTTCGATCCGGTCGATCTCTGTGCTGATAGAGGTGCGCAGCGTATCGAGCTCGTCGCGTGCCTTCTCCGTGGTGTTGTCAATGGCGGTGAGCGTCTTCTTAATCTCCTTGACCGAATCGAGTCGGCTGCGCAGCGCCTCGATGGCATCGCGCACGGCGGAGAGGTCGGCGCCGCTCCCTTCGGACTTGGCGCGGATCAGTGCGGAGATGCGGGCGAGTCGGTAGGAGGCTTCAAGGATCGCAACGTCTGGCGCCTCTGGATCAACAACGCAGTAGACGCCGTTGCGGCTGATCTGGAATGGCGTGGCCCCCGCCGGTGCCGCCGCTTCGCTAAAGACCATCAGCGCGATCTCTGCCTTGCGATTCTCACGCGCCTCGGCGAGCTCCTTCTCAATGGCTGGACCGGTCATCGCCTTGTCTTTCACCTCAACAACGATCCGCAGCACCGCAGCGCTCGAATCCTTGGCGTTGATCGTGATCACCGCGTCGCCCTTCTTTGAGTCGGTGACGGCGCCAGTGATGCCGCCAGTTCCTTCAATGTCGTCATTCGTTGCGCGCAGCAGTTCGGTGTATTCGGCGATGATGCGCGACTCGAAGTCGGCCCCCTTCGCCGTCCCCTTCTTCCGCTCGCCCTTCGCCGCCTTCTGTGACGCCTCCATCTCAACAATCTTGAGCAGCACATCGTCGAAGCGCTTCGCGATCTCAGCACGGAAGCCGCTCAGTGGCGACGCTTCGCGCGTGGGGTCAAGGAGGTGCGCGAGCTTGCTCGCGTCGCCATCAAAGTAGGTGCCGAGGATGGTGTTCAGCTTGCCGATCGCGGAGTCGCGGCGATTCTCGTCGAAGAGATCCTTGGTGAACTGGGCGAGCTGCCCCTTGTCGCCGATGAAGCGCTCCAGCGTTGCTGGCATCACGCCACCTTCGGTTGAGAAGGTCTTGCGCAGGATCTCCTCCACCTCAACGGTCGCCTTCTTGTTGGAATCAGCAGCGTCGCTCAGCAACTTGTCAAAGGCGCGGCGCACATGATCAACGTCAATGGAGCCGCTTGCACTCTGCAGCGCCATCAGGCCAACGCGCAGGGCGCGTTCAACCGTCTCGGGGCGCTCCTCTGGCGAGCGGCTCTCCAGATATCCGGCAAGGGCGCGGTCGATGATCTCTAGCGAGGCGACGCGGATGCGATCGCCAACAACGTCAACCTGTGTCGGCTTGTTCGCCGCGCTCATCGGGACGAGCCCCGGTGCCGCGTTGAGATCTGGTGCGCGTTCGCTACTCATGGGTGCTCTCGCGGTTCATGGTTAGCGCAGCGCGATCGTGCCGCAGCCGTCGCAGAGGGCGACGAGTCCGTGGCGGTCGCGTGCATAGCCGGCGGTGTGCATCACGCCAGGGCAGCCGACAGCGCGGCAGCGCCAGGCCCAGGCTTCACCGTCACTCGTGTTGTCATAGGGGAGCGCCTCAGCGGCGAGCTTCTCGGCGAGCCCCTCGCGTGCGCCGAGTGTTAACGCGATCGCGGCGGCGCGCTCCGCCTCGCTCTCCTTCTTATATGGGTAACTCTGGGCAACATTGCTTGGCATGCGGCGAGTATACCGAGCCGCTATCGTGGGGCGGATGACGGCTTCAATGCGCTCACTGCTCCTCGGGACGCTCACCCTCCGCACGGCGACGGGGACGACTGGCGCCCTCCTGATCGTCTGGAACAAGTACCTCAATTCGACAGGCGAGGTGAGCATTACGCCGGTGGACCTTGCGACGATCACCCTCGCCTTCTACGTCACGGAGCTGATCGGTTCGCCGATCTTCGGGATCATCGCCGACCGTGTTGGGCGGAAGCCGGTGATGCTTCTTGGCCCACTCTTCGGCCTTGCGGCGGTGCTCCTCACCCCCTTTGCGGCGACGATTCCACTTCTGATCTGCACGCGACTCCTTGAGGGCTCATCAACCGCGGCGAGCGTGCCGTCGATCCTCTCCTATGTTGCGGCGAACACGAGTCACGATGAGAAGTTGCGCGGGCGCGTGGTCACACTCTTTGAGGTGGCGACGCTCGGCGGGCTCCTGGTTGCAGGGACGGCCCTTGCGGGGCCACTCTGGGAGATCTTCGGGACGACCGCCTTCGCAATCAATGGTGGCATCTATCTACTCTCGCTCGCCTTCTTCGCCTACGGCGTAAAGGACGAACACACCGCGCCGCCACCGCATGACGAGGGGCGTCTGAGGAAGTACGCGAAGCTCTTCAGTCAGCGCGGCATCCTTCTCTTTGTCCCAACCTGGGTCTCCATCAACGCGATCATCGGGGTCTGGGTGCCGCAAGGGCTCAACCTGCTGCTCGGCGACGCTGGCGTAGACACGACGGGGCAGTTCCTGCTGAGCGGCTTCCCCTTTGTCATCATCACCACCGCCTTCGCCTTTGTTGCGCTGGTTGGCGGTGGTGGCCTCTTCTTCTGGGGGAATCGCTTCGCGAACTACCGTCGCACCACAATTCTCCTCTTCGGCCTGATCGCCTTTGTTGTCGCGATGTCCGCCGTCTTCCTGATGAATCGTTTGACGGGGACTGATCTGCTACTGATCGGCGCGCTGTTTGTCACCATCTGCGTCTCCATGTTCTTTATCGCTGGAGCAACGCCGGCGGCGCTCGGCTTCTTGGCCGATGTCTCCGAGCGCTATCAGGCCGATCGCAGCGCGGTGATGGGGCTCTACTCGATCTTCCTCGGCCTCGGCCAGGTGATCGGGGTGAAGGTGGCGGGGGACCTCGCCACCTCCTTCGGCGTGGACGGGCTGGTCTACGCCACGCTTGGCTTCCTCGTGATTGCGGGGAGCTTCCTCCTGATCTTGCGCCGGGTGGAGCACGAGATCCTCCCAACGACCCTGCAGCGGCAACGCGCCGCGCACGACTGATCCCCGCCGATAAACTCAGGGTGCGTGCAGGTCTCCTCCTGCACTTAGCTGAGGGGGGGTTGATATGAGCCAGTCAGCGCACAAGGTTGCAATCTTCTCAGACAGTGCATCAGACATTCCGCCGCAGCTCGCCAAGGAGCTCGGCATCACGATCGTCCCTGTCATCGTCTCCTTTAATGAAGAGAGCTTCAAGGTGGGCGAAGAGATCTCCATGGACGAGTTCTGGAAGCGACTCACCGCCCCCGGCGCTCCATTCCCCAAGACCGCTGCCCCATCCGCGGCCGCCTTCACTGCGGCGTACGACCGTGCCTTCGCCAATGGTGCGCAGGAGATCGTCTCCGTGCATGTGGCATCGAAGCTCTCCGCCACCTACCGCAGCGCGGAGATGGCCGCCTCTTCGCATCCGCAGAGCAAGAGCATCCATCTGGTTGACACCACCACCGCATCTGCGGCAGAGGGGCTCCTGGTAAAGCGCGCGCACCGTGGTGCCGTTGCGGGGAAGGGCGCGGCGGAGATCGTGGCCGACCTTCAGGGGGCGATCCCACGCACCCACGTGATCTTCTTCCTCGACTCGCTCGACTACCTGAAGGCGGGCGGGCGCATCAGCCCAGCGCGCGCTGCGATCGGTGGGCTTCTCTCCGTGAAGCCGATCATCGACATCATCGATGGCGAGGTAGTGACGCTGGATAAGCCGCGCACAACGTCAAAGGCGCGCGAGCGCTTCATGCAGATCGTTGGCGAATCTCCCGTTGAGGAGCTCACGATCCTGCACTCAGAGGCGCCTGATGTTGAGGAGTTCCGGACAGAACTCGTCACACGCTTCCCCGCGGTGGGTGCGCTGAAGCCGGGGATCGTTCGCGCCGGTGCCGCGATTGGGCCACACACGGGACCGAAGGGTCTCGGCGTTGCACTGATTCGCGCAAAGTAGCCGCACTCAGCAACCGCGCTCAGTACGCCCTAGGGCGGCCCCACGCAGGCACAGGCTCGGCGGCGGGTTTTTTAGCCAGGCGGTAGCCTGAGGGCGTGCGCCGAAGGGCGGCCGACTGCGACCTCTCGCCGCAGCGGATATGAGCATGAGGTGACCCCGAATGAGCCAGAAGAGCGCCTGGGCCGTTGCCCAGCAGCAGTTTGATCTTGCCGCCAAGCGACTGAACCTCGACCCAGGGATCGCCGCCGTGCTGCGCGAGCCGCGCCGGCAGCTGACCGTGCACTTTCCTGTGCGCATGGATGACGGTTCAACGCGCGTCTTTGAGGGGCACCGCGTCCAGCACAACCTCGGTCGCGGCCCAGCCAAGGGTGGGATTCGCTTCCATCAGGACGTGAACATTGACGAAGTGAAGGCGCTCTCGATGTGGATGTCGTGGAAGTGCGCCGTGATGGATCTTCCATACGGCGGTGGAAAGGGCGGCGTCACCGTTGACCCGAAGCAGCTCTCAATCGGTGAGATCGAGCGCCTGACGCGCCGTTTCACCACCGAGATCGCGGTGATCATTGGACCAGAGTCAGACATCCCTGCGCCAGACGTGAACACCAACAGCCAGACGATGGCCTGGATGATGGATACGTACTCCATGCATGTTGGCTACACCGTCCCAGGTGTTGTCACCGGAAAGCCGATCGCACTCGGCGGCTCAAAGGGGCGCAACGAGGCAACGGCGCGTGGCGCAGTGATCTGCGTACGCGAAGCTGCGTCGAAGATCGGCCTCAACCTGAAGGGTGCAACCGTTGTGGTGCAGGGGTACGGCAACGCCGGCTCCATCGCCGCAAAGTTGATCTCTGAGCTTGGCGCCAAGGTGATCGCCGTCTCCGATAGCAGCGGCGGCATTCATAACGCGGCGGGGCTTGACCTTGCCGCTGTTGGCGCGCATAAGAAGAAGACGGGGAGCGTGGTCGGCCTTGCCGGCGCAACGGCGGTCTCCAACCAGGCGATCCTTGAGATCCCGTGCGACGTGCTGATCCCAGCGGCGCTGGAGAATCAGATCACCGCGGAGAATGCGGCGAAGATCAAGACGAAGATCGTTGCCGAAGCGGCGAACGGCCCAACCACGCCAGAGGCGGACGAGATCCTCTTCGCCAACGGGGCGATGGTGATCCCTGACATCCTCTGCAACGCGGGCGGCGTGACCGTCAGCTACTTCGAGTGGGTGCAGGACCTGAACCGCGACTTCTGGGAAGAGGAGGAGGTCAACCTCCGCCTTGAGAAGAAGATGGTGCGTGCCTTCCACGAGGTCTACGACATGGCGCAGGGGCAGAAGAGCCACCTCCGAACGGGGGCGTACCTCCTCTCGGTGAAGCGTGTTGCCGACGCGATGAGCGTCCGCGGCATCTACCCATAAAGGGGCAGTCGCCACTCGGCGCCTCCGCTACGGGGTTGCGCCGCAGGGCGCGCTAGGATGCTGCGATGACAGGCCTTGATCACGAAGAGCGCTTCCTCTTTCGCGAGGAGATCCTCGCGCTTGCATTGGCGCTTGGAGATCCGACCACGCTCGATAACGTGGAGGATCTCCTCGTTGACCTGATCACCTCCAGCCACTTTGATGCCGAGGTGGTCACGCTGGAGCGTTCGCTGCAGGCGATGCTTGGCCAGCGCCAGGGGGCAACGCTCGTCAACGCGCTGACCGCCGCCCCCGAGGCCTTCAATGAAGTGCTCGACCTGCGCCTTCAGCCGGAGGTATTAGAGCGACTCACCAGTTGGCGAGCGCGATTCGGCCTTGCGATTGATAACGCACTCAGCTTCCTCTCCAATCCCGACGGCATTCAGGGGCATAACTTCACCACGCAGGTGGCGCACGGTGATGACCGCCGCGCGCTGCAGGGGCGACTGACATTCGTGCGCTATAGCAATGAGTCCGAATTCTTCATCGCCGATGCATCGGTCTTCCTCTCCGTTGCGGCGGATGTGCTGGATAAGCTCGGCACACACATCACCCGAGAAGATGTGGAGCCAGAGGTTGTCTCACGGCTCGCCGACGCGGTGAAGCTAATCGAACGGCGCACCGCGCCACGCGGCGAGGAGTAGCCACATGGCCGACGGGGCTCGGCAGATCTTCCTTGCCGCAACAGGACAGAACCGCGGCAAGACCACCACATCGCTCGGACTCTTCGCCGCCTTTGCCGATCGCGGCCTGAACACCGCCTTCATGAAGCCGGTCGGCCAGCGCTGGATCATGCTGGACGGCGCACCTGCAGACGAAGACGCAGCACTGATGCGCGGCGTCTTCAACCTCCCGGACTCAACCCAACTCCTCTCGCCGGTGCAGATTCCGCGCGGCTTTACGCGTCGTGTCATTGAGGGGGAGATCGTTGAGGATCTTGGTGCACGCATCGTTGCCGCACAGACGGAGATGGCGAAAGGTCGTGACCTGATCCTCCTGGAGGGGACCGGCCACGCCGGCGTTGGTGCCGTGATTGGACTCTCTAACGCGGATGTTGCGGCGCTCCTCGGCGCCCCTGTGATCATCGTCAGCGAAGGCGGAATTGGCCGCCCGATCGATGAGATCGTCTTGAACGCTGCACTCTTCGCCGCGCGTGGCGTTGAGGTGGCGGGGGCGATCGTCAATAAGGTGAACCTTGAGATGGAGCCGCAGCTGCCACAGCTTCTTGAGCGCGGCCTCGCTCGGCACAAGATTCCGCTCCTCGGCATCCTTCCGTATCGCCAGATTCTCTCCAACCCAACGCTCGCCATCATTGAAGACGGCCTGCAGGGGGAGACACTCTGGCCTGGCAGCGACATGGACGCGATCATCGGCCGCGTCTCCGTTGCCGCGATGCAGCCGCAGCATGTGATGGAGCGCATCGGCGCTGACGCACTGGTCGTGGTCCCTGGCGATCGCGAGGATGTGTTGGAGGTGCTCGCGGGGCTCTGGCTGGACGGCGGCGATCACCCGAATCGGCCGCTCGGCTTTGTCTTGAGCGGCGGCTATCGGCCGAGCCAGCGCATCATTGAGCTACTCCGCAAAGCGGATCTCTTCACCGTCTTAATGGAGGGTGACACCTATACGGTTGCCTCCAAGGTGCACGACCTCCTGGTGAAGACGCATCCCGAAGATGTGCGGAAGATCACCGAGATCAAGGCGCTTGTTGCGGGCTCACTCGACATCGACCGCATCCTTGCGGTGGCGCGACCCGTCCCAGCGCGCTAGCTCGCGCTTTGATCACCGAGAAGACGCTCGTCAAGAAGGCGCACGTCATCAACCATCACCGCAATCGTGAGCAGCGCTTCGTTGACTGTCGCACTCTCTGGAAGTGCCTCAAGCGTGTGAGGGTCAGCAAGATCGAGGTACTCCAGCGTCAGCTCTGGGTGCTGACTGAGTAGGTGCAGCGCCGCTGCCCGAACCTGCGCCACAGTGGATGCGCCACGTGCGAGCACGTCGCGCGCCGCGTCGAGTGCGCGCGGGATCGCGGCGGCCGCCGTTCGGCCGGCGGGGGAGAGGCGCGCATTGCGTGAACTGAGCGCAAGGCCATCTGTGTCACGGACCGTTGGGACGCGACGGATGCTGATGCGTGGCTCTGATGTGCGCCGCGCGGTGATCCACTCCACGACGCGTAGCTGCTGGGCATCCTTCTCGCCGAAGTAGGCTCGGTCTGGTTGCACTAGGTCAAAGAGTCGTGACACCACCGTTGCAACGCCGGCAAAGTGTCCCGGTCGCGCCGCACCTTCAAGACGGAGCGCGAGTGGTCCTGGGTCAACCGGCTGCACCACTTCATCTGGTGGATAGATTTCCGCATCACTCGGATGAAAGAGAAGGTCGGCGCCGCTCACTTCAGCGAGGGCAGCGTCCGCATCGAGCGTGCGCGGATAGGCGGCAAGGTCGGCCGCGGCGGCGAACTGTGTCGGGTTGACATAGATGGAGACGGCCACCGTTGCGCACTCGGCGCGTGCGGCGCGGATCAGCGCGGCGTGACCGGCGTGGAGCGCCCCCATCGTGGGGACGAAGCCGATCGGTCGTGGCGCCGCGTTGAGTGCTGCGGCGAGTTCGGTGCGGCTCTGGATGCGCTGCATCACTACATTGAGGCGAGTGCGGCGCGAAGCTCCTCACTCGCGGTGAGGCTCTGCGCAGTGCTAGGAAAGGTTCCCGCCGCAACATCGGCGCGCCACTTCGTGAGTCCAGCCAGCGCCTGATCGCGCAGTGTGGCGTAGCCGCCCGCATGGCGTGGCGCCGGCCCCGAGAGGAGCCCGAGGAGATCGGGTGCAACCTGCACCTGGCCAGAGCAGTGCGGACCGGCACCGATCCCGATCGTTGGGATCGTGAGTCGCGCGGTGATCAGCGCAGCGAGTTCTGCTGGGACGAGTTCGATCACGATCGCAGCGGCGCCAGCCGCTTGCAGTGCAAGCGCGTCGGCGAGGAGTCCCGCCGCCGCCGCCGGCTCCTTCCCCTGGGCGCGTGCACGATCTTGCTGCAGCGCCGACTGCGGCGTGAAGCCGATATGTCCGATGACGGGGACGCCGCTCTCAACGAGTGCTCGGACGATCGGCGCCATCTCAGCACCCCCCTCCAGCTTCACGGCGCCCGCGCCAGCGTCGCGCAGGAAGGCACTCGCGTTGGTTGCCGCGGTGGCGACATCTACGTATGAGAGGAAGGGCATATCTGCAATCACCAGTGCGCTGCTGCTGGAGCGCACGACCGCAGCGACGTGATGGAGCATCTCGCTCATCCCAATGCGCACCGTGCTCTCATGGCCGAGTGCAACCTGTGCGAGTGAGTCGCCAACGAGGATTGCGGGAATCTCGGCTGCCTCGGCGAGCTCTGCGGTGGCGCGATCGTAGGCGGTGAGCAGCGCGAAACGCTCACCCGCGTCGCGGAGACCCTGTAGCGTTGCAACGCTGTTACGCCGCACCCCACCCTGCGTGCTCATGCGTGCGTTGTGCCGCTAAGAAGTCGCACCGCCTGATCAAGGATCCCGTCGGCAACAACGCGCTTCGGTGCTGGACCAATGCGCTGCGTGCTCCCGTCAACGTGCAGGATCTCTACCGCGTTCTCCGCGCTCTCAAAACCGATCCCTGGCGCACTCACATCATTCGCAATGATGAGATCAAGGTCCTTGGCGGCGAGCTTCTCTGCGGCGCGCTTCGTTGCGCCGCTCTCTGCGGAGAAGCCGATCAGCTTGGTTGTCCGCTTCGCGCGCGGCCCAAGTGCCGCTGCGATCCCAGCGAGGAGATCGGGGGTTGGCTCAAGGTGGAGGGTGAGCGCGCCATCACGACGCAGCTTCTCTTTGCTCGGACCCCCCGCCATGCGGAAGTCGGAGACTGCCGCGGCGGCAATGAAGAGATCTGCGGGGGCTGCTGCGGCGCCAGCGGGTGGCGGCAAGAGTGCGCTGCGGAGTGCTGCGTCAAGGTCGGCAACGGTGGCGACGCGCACGACCTCCACCCCTTCAGGGAGTGGGATGGCGACGCGTGCAGCGATCAGCACGACGTCAGCGCCGCGATCGCGCGCCGCTTCGGCGAGGGCGACACCCTGTCGTCCAGAGGAGCGGTTCGCCAGGATGCGCACCGCATCGATCGGCTCTTCGGTGCCGCCAGCTGTGATCACGACACGACGACCAGAGAGGTCGCCTGCCGGGACGAGTGGCGGCCGTCGCGCCTCGCTCGGTTCGCGGATCGGCGCGCTGCCGATTGCGCGGACGAGTGCATCAACGAGTGTTTCAGGTTCAGGGAGTCGACCGACACCGCTACTTCCAGATGCGAGCGCGCCGCTCTCTGGCGGCACGATCGTGTAGCCGAAGTCGTTGGTGAGGCGCGCCGCATTCGTGGCCGTTGCCGGATGCGCCCACATCTCGCCGTCCATTGCGGGGGCAACAACAACGGGTGCGGTGGTGGCGAGGCAGGCGGCGGTCACCGCGTCGCCCGCGAGTCCACCAGCCATCGCGCCGAGCCACTGTGCCGTTGCTGGCGCAACGAGGATCGCGTCGGCGCTATCGGCGGCAACGATGTGGCCGATGCGACCGTCTGGGAGCAGGTCAAGGAGATCTGCATCAACGGCGTGGCCGGTCAGTGTGCGCAGGGTGAGCGGTGAGACGAATTTTGTTGCGGCGGGGGTGAGGAGCGCCTGCACATCGGCACCAGCGGCGCGCAGCGCACGCACGATCTCGGGCGCCTTGAACGCGGCGATTGATCCAGTAATGCCGAGGACGATCAGTCGTCCGCTCAGCGGACCGCTCGAGTGAGTTGACCCGCCGCTCATGTGCGGACGCTCCGTGGCAGTGCGAGGAGTGCGCGCACCACGAGATCTGGATCACGAAGATCGGCGCGGATGCCCGCGCTCCAGCCCGCCGTTGCAGCGCCACCGGTGAGGCTGATTGCAGGTGCTGGTGATCCCGGATCGCGTCGCTCCATCTCAATCACGCTCTCGTTGATCAGTGCAGCGAGACCACCACGTGCGCTGCGCAAGATCCCAGCGGCGAGTGCGCTCTCCGTTGACGCACCAATCGGCCCTGGAATCTCTGGGCTCTCGTCGTAGAGGGTGACCTCGGGGAGTGCGGCAGTTCCGCTCGCGAGTGCGCGCGCGGCGAGGAGTGGTGAGGCGGCGATGGCGCCGCCGAGCAGCTCGCCGGTGCGACTGACGCAGGTCAGCGTCAGTGCCGTGCCGAGCGTCACCGCAATCGCGCCACGACGGTGTGGCGCTCCCTGCTGCGCATAGGTGAACCAGGCGGCAAGGGCACGATCAACACCGATCCGATCAGGCTCCTCAAGGCGTGAGACGAGCGGGAGGTCTCGGCTCTGCAGTAACTCAACGGCAACGCCGCGTGTCGCTGCAACTTCGCGAAGCGCCGCGGCGCCTTCGGGGACGACGCTCCCCACGACGAGTTCGGTGGCGGCACCCCCTTCGCTCGCGGCGAGGTTGAGGAGCGCCTCAGCAACGCCGCGCCAGGCGCTGGCATCACGGGGGTTGGCGGGGGCGGCGACGCGCAGCGAGACGAGGGCGCCCTCGCGGAGGTAGCCGACCTTCGCGGCGCTGTTCCCAAGATCAACGGCGTAGCGCACGAGCCGATGATAGGCGGGTGGGGGGATCGACGGGAGCGCGAGCCGCGGCACGAAGGCGGCTGCGCTAGGCTCTCCCTCTCATGGATCACGACCACGACGAGCTGACCCCTGGCCTCTTTGTGAATCGAGGGCTTGCCATCCTGCGCGCCGATAAGGCGAACGTGCTCCGCCCGCTCCTTCGGCAGACCGTCTCGTATCGCCACCTTCAGGGAGGCGAACTGATCGCGCGAGGCATGGGCTGGGTTGAGGAGGTGCTCGGTGATGACCCAGAGGTCTCATCAATCTTCACCCCGCTAACGATCACCATCAATGTGGATGCATTTCAGAGTGTGGAGTTCGACCTCTCCGAGCCTGGACACCTGCGCTACACGCTGCGTAGTAGTGACGCCGTTGTAGAGATTGAATACAGCGTTGGCGCAGCGATCCCGCGAACAGAGCCGGTGCGCACCTGGCTTGAGTATCGCGGCGAGGAGTATGTGCAGATCGAGCTCCCAACGGAGGCGTGGCCGAGCGCCGAAGCCGGATCGTCAGACCCGGCCGAGTCCGAGCGCAGCGACTCCTGAAGCGCGCCGCACCGCGCTCTCGCGCACTCCGCGGCGCAGGGGCCGCGTCCTCGGTCTACATTCAGACGCCGTCAGCGCGCACCGTCGCGATCGCCATTGCGATCGGTGCAGGTTCGCGTCACGAACGGATCAACGAACGCGGCGCCGCGCACCTTCTTGAGCATCTCTGCTTTAAGGGCATCGCAGGTGCTGAAAGCTCTGCCGCACTTGCGCAGGCGATGGAGGGGATCGGCGCGAACTCTAATGCGGGGACGGATCGCGAGAGCACGCTCTTCTGGATTCATGCTCCACGCGCCGTTGCAACCGAGGCGGCGCGACTGATCGGCGCCGTTGCACTCGCACCACTCTTACTCCCAGAGCACCTAAAAATTGAGCGCGAGATCGTGATCGAAGAGATTCGCTCCTATGCGGACGATCCAAGTGAGCAGGCATCTACTGCACTTGACAGTGCCCTCTTCGGCGATCATGCGTTTGGCCGCGAGATTGCCGGGACGATCCATGAGATTCGCAGGCTGAAGCATGGGCCGGTGCACGCCTTTCATACACGCGAGTATCACCCGCAGACAACTGCGCTTGCGATCGCTGGCGATCTGAGCGCTGTGGAGGCGAACGCGATTGCGCGCGCGGCACTTGCGGCGGCGCCACGAAGTAGTGTGCAGCGTGCGGCGTCACCTTCGCGTCGCGCAGTGAAGCCTCGTGGCCGAGGAGAAGATGGGATCGTTGCGAAGGTGCGCGACGGCGAACAGGCGCAGTTTTCGGTGGGGCTACCGGCGCTTCGCCGCGAAGATCCAGACGCCCCCGCACTTGAGATGCTCGCCACGATCCTTGGTGACGGCTCGGCGAGCCGCCTCTTCTTAGAGGTGCGTGAAGAGCGCGGTCTGGTCTACGACATTGGCGCGAGCGCGATTGACTATAGAGACGCTGGCGCGCTGGTGATCTCTGGCGGCGCAGATCCTGGTCGCGTCACGGAGGCGCTGCAGCTTGTGACGGAGGCGCTCCGTCGCCTGGCGCGTGAGGCGCCGAGCGCGGCAGAGATTGAACGGGCGCGGGCGTATCTTGCAGGGCGGCTCGAGCGCGCCGCCGATGATCCGCGCGGCCTTGCAGAGTGGCATGCCAGCCAGCGCGTGCTTCGTAGGGTGCCGCAAGAGCTCGGCGAACTCTTGGCGGAGATTGAGCGTGTGCACCCCGCCGATCTGCTCCGTGTGGCACGCAACCTTGTGCGAGGTGGCAGCCTCCGCGTCGGGCTCTCCGCGCCGCGCAGCACGCTCGCTGCGGTGCGCCGCGCCGTACGCCGTGGCGACCTTGACCCATCCGCCGTCAGGCCACCTGCGCGCCGATCCGCTAGGCTCTGACCATGACCTCACAGCGCACCCTCGTTCTGATCAAGCCAGACGGCGTTCAGCGCCTTCTTGCTGGGCGCATCCTTTCGCGCTTCGAAGACCGCGGGCTGAAGATCGCCGCAATGAAGTTGATGCCGGTGAGCAAGCAGCTCGCCGAGACGCACTACGCCGTGCACTCCGCGCGTCCCTTCTTCGCTGGTCTCGTGCAGTTCATCACCTCTGGGCCAGTGGTCGCCCTCGTCCTTGAGGGGCCCAACGCGATCGCCGTTGTCCGCTCCATGGTTGGCGCAACGAAGCCACACGAGGCGGCGCCAGGAACGATCCGTGGTGACTTCGGCCTTGAGACGGCGAAGAACCTTATTCATGCGTCAGATGCACCAGAGACTGCGGTTGCAGAGATCGCGCTCTGGTTCACACCCGCTGAGCTTGTTGACTACAGCCGCGGCGTAGACGACTGGATCCTCTCCGACGAGGAGTAGCTCCGACCGATCTCTCCGCCGCCGCGCGGCCTGACGCTACGGCGTTGAGTTTTGTGGGGCGCTCTCCACTGGGTCTGTACGCAGCAGACCAGATGCAGCCGCTTCGATGTTGATGAACCCTGCAGCGACCCCAGAGATCAGGATCGCGCTAGCCATGAGCCAGATCGCCGCTGGACTTAGGACCTTTCCTTTTCGAGTTCGGTGAACATCTTGGCTCTCTTGCGCTAACCCAACCAGGAGAAGTCGAATCGCAGCGGCAGCGAGCGCTCCAGTGCCAAGGAGGGCACCGACTGTGATTAAGAGGCTTCCACTCTGCCCTGCAATATCAAACCCACCGGAGAAAAACTCACGTACAGGAACGGCAGTCTGGGAGACAGCCGCACAGATCAGTACAACGCCAAGCGCTCGGGTGCGCCGCGCCCAGCCACTCAGCTCCTGGAGCGACGTCAGTTCGTAGTGGCGTCGAATGGATATGCGCCAGAGGCCGAAGAGTGAGATCACAAGCGCACCAGGGAGAGCGACCAGGAGTGGGCCGACCGCAGATGGGTGCAGGATGATTGCCGCTGCGCCGAGTGCGAGCCAGCCCGCGTTTCCCACCGCAAGGAATCCAAGGACCTCGCCAACGTCGTCATGGAGCAGCGCGGAGACACCACCGAAAAGAAGCGTCACCGTACCTGTGATGAAGAGCGCGGCGACCACCGCGCCGCCGATCGGCTCACTTACCGAGGAGGAGAGGAGCGAGAGTTCGTTGAAGATGATGAGACTGAGTGCGGCGGGGATCCAGACGCCAACCATCAGCGATCCAACGATCGGAAGCGACTCAAAGATCCGCACCAATCTGTGGTGGAAGGGGAAGGCGCCAATCATCCCAAGGAGGACGAGGGAGAGCGTCAGCGCAACCCCTGCGGTGAGCGATGAGGTGGTTGCGTATGCGGGGTCCGTTGCTGAGAGCGGGATGGCTGATCGAAGTAGTTCCGCCACTACGATGACGGTGAGTAGCACTCCAACCGTTCGTAGGTCACGAAAGACTGCACGTGCACGCTGCGCATCCTCCCTGTTCCCCGCTGCAAGCGCGGAGAGTGAGGCGCTCCCGACAAGGAGGATCACGATCGGGGCGAGGCCGATCGGGATTGCAAGCGCAAGATCGATGAGCGCGAGACCGAAGAGGGCAACCTGTCCCATTGCTCCAGCACGACGCCCCTGCCCCACGGCAACGATCAGGGCGAAGACCGCCCCGCCGAGTGTGACGAGGAGGCGGCCTGGCTCACTCGGATCAACGGTGATCAGTCCTATGTTCAGCGTTGAGGCGTATCCGCTTCCAGCGAGCAGTGCGGCAACGCTACTTGCTAAGAGGAGGATGACCGCTGCACTCCCTCCTCGCACGTGCGCATCGCTCTTCTTGCCAAAAAGATCTGACTTCACGAGGGGGATCACGAGAAGGCTAAGCAACGCAAAGAGGAGCGGGGAGAGTGCGCGGATCGCGCTCAGCGCCTGCAGAGTCAGCACATCGCTCATTGCTCCTCCGCCTTGGTGAGCTGCCCAGCAACCGCAGCACCAATCAGGAGCAGGGCGGTGAACCCAGCCGCCATTGCGATGGAGCTGAAGAGGTCGAGCGGTCCGAGGATTGAGGCGCGCAGGAGGAGCGCACCTGAGAGTGTCACCACCGCTGCGCGCGCCGTTGCCTCTACATAGCGGCTGGTGAGTAGTGGCGGCAGTCCAATCAAGAGGAGCGCAACTCCTGCACCGCGCAGGAGCACGGAGCTCCCCTCAATCGGCAGCGCAAGCGGGATCGTGCCAAGGATCAGCCCGGCTACAGCGCTTACGGCAACGACCGGATGTTCAGCGAGTGTTGCGAGGAGGCGGCGTGGCTGTAGGTCGTGGGCGAGCGCGCGCCACGCAAGTAGCCCAGGAGGGAGCGCATAGAGCGTTGCGCCGAAGATCGCCGTCAGTCGCAAAAGCAGGGCGGGGGAGAGTGAATCGGATGGACGGAACTCAAGAAGTGCGGCGGCGGTGGCCATGAGTACCAGCGCAATCCACGCGGCTCGGCGGGCACTGGTTACTGCGAGCGCTCCACTGAGAGCTGCAACGAGCGCGAGCGGCAGTTCAAGCAAGAGAGGGTTCACGGCACCGCGATGCTATAAGGGGGTGGCGTGATCAGCGACATCCGATCAATTGGGTAGTAGCGAATCACAGCGCGACCAACGACAGCGCTTATTGGGATCGGCCCGTAGGCGCGCGAGTCGGATGAGTTCGAGCGGTGATCACCAAAGACGAGCAGCTCATCTGCGGCGAGCCTCCAGCTCTGTGGCTCCTCGATGTTGCTGCCGTCGTCAAGGTAGACGTAGCCCTCAGTGAGGAGCGAGCCGTTGATGCGCACCCCGTCAGCGCCAATCGTCACCGTTTCGCCAGGGAGGCCAATCACGCGCTTGATATAGGGGGTGTTGTCGCTACTGGAGGGCCAACTTTCTGGTGGAAGAAAGATCACCACGTCCCCTCGGTGGAAGCCGGTGAGGCGCGGGGAGAGCTTATCAACGAGTACATACTCCCCAGGCTCAAAGGTGATCCGCATTGAGCCCTGCTCCACGCGGAAGGGCTGGGCGATGAAGGTCTGGAGGAGGTAGAAGGCGACCACCGTGAGCGCGACGGTCTGAGCGATCTCAATCAGGAGGTGGCGCTTCCGCATCTGGGGAGTATAGGGGTGCGCTGCGAGGGGGCTGCTGAGACCTGATCCGCCACGGTTGACCCACATCGGGAGGGAGCCCTACCATCGCGCTACTGGGTGCCCATCCCAGTCGGGTCGCAGATGCGGTCCGTAGCCCGACAGACGCCCGACCCGAAGCGCGGTGCACGCACCGCGGCCACGCGACGGATCTGGACGCATCGGAGGAGTGTTCAAACATATGGAAATCACCACGACGCTGCTGCAGAGTGCGATTCTCCCAGCAGGTATCGTCGCCATCCTCTTCGCCCTCTGGCTTGCGAACGACGTCCTCGGACGCGATCGCGGCACAAAGGCGATGCAAGAGGTTGCCGGCACGATCTTTGAAGGCGCGGTCGCATTCATGCGACGTCAGTACACCACGATCGCCGTGCTTGCGGTGGTCGGCTCGGTGGCAATCGGCGCACTGATCTCGGTCTTCGAGACTCAGGCGGTTGCAGAGACGGATATCTACGGCGTGGATCTTGGGATCCGCACCGGCGTGAGCTTCCTCTTTGGCGCGATCTGCTCGATGGCCTCCGGGATCATCGGCATGTACATCAGCGTGAAGGCGAACCTTCGCACCACCGCCGCTGCACGTGGCGGCGTGGTGAAGGCGGTGCAGGTTGCCATGCGCGGCGGAGCCGTCTCCGGCTTCCTCGTCGTGGCCCTCTCACTGCTCGGCGTCTACAGCGTCTTCGTCGCCTTCGGTGGTTTGACGAATCCGGCTGAGGCACCGTTCCTCATTGTTGGTTACGGCTTCGGCGCCTCGTTTGTGGCGCTCTTCGCTCAACTCGGTGGCGGTATCTATACCAAGGCAGCCGACGTTGGCTCAGACCTTGTTGGCAAGGTTGAGAAGGGCATCCCTGAGGATGACCCTCGCAATGCAGGTGTGATCGCCGACCTCGTTGGTGACAACGTGGGCGACTGCGCTGGCCGCGGTGCCGACCTCTTTGAATCAACCGCCGCCGAGAATATCGGCGCAATGATCCTCGGCGTTGGCGCCTTCGGGATTGCTTCAACCGCCGGTTGGGCGAACCCAGAGGCCTGGATCTTCTTCCCACTCGTCGTGCGCGCCTTCGGGCTTGTGGGCACGATCGTGGCGATGTTCTTCGTCACTGGTCGCGAGGACGAGGATCCAATGAACATGCTCAATCGCGGCTACTGGGTCACCACGGCCCTTTCAGCCATCGGCATGGCGATCACCTGTGCGGTGATGCTCCAGACCAATGGGACCGACGCCTGGCTTTACTTCTTCGGCGCCGGTGTTGTTGGTCTCGCCACCAGCGTGGCGTTCGTCTACATCACCCAGTTCTATACGGCGGGCTCGTACCGCCCAGTCCGTGAGCTCGCCGAGGCGAGCCGCACGGGCGCCGCAACAAACATCATCTCTGGCACGGCGGTTGGTTTCGAGACAACGCTCGTGACCGCCGTCTCGATCTCAATTGCGATCTTCACGTCGCACTGGTTCGGCGAGCAGGCGGCGATCGCCGCAGGCTTGGTCGGTGAGGACGTTTCTAAGTTCGGCATCTTCGGTACCGCAGTGGCCACCATGGGCATGCTCATGACCACGGCGTACATCCTTGCAATGGACACCTTCGGGCCAATCACGGACAACGCCGGCGGGATCGCCGAGTTCAGCCGTGCACCGAAGTCGGTTCGCCACATCACGGATCGCCTAGACACGGTCGGCAACACGACGAAGGCCCTCACCAAGGGCTACGCGATCGCCTCGGCATCGCTCGCCGCGTTCCTCCTCTTCTCGGCATACCGTGACAAGGTCAACCTCATTCTCGAGCGCGCTGGCCGGCCACTCATGGATGCGGTAAACATCGCTGACGTGAACGTCTTCATCGGCGCACTCATCGGCGCAATGCTTGCCTACTTCTTCAGCTCCCTCGCAATTCGCGCGGTAGGGAAGACGGCGCAGGCGATCATTGTTGAAGTCCGACGTCAGTTCCGCGAGTCGCCAGGGATCATGACCTACAAGGTTCGCCCTGACTACGCTCGTGTGGTTGACATCACCACGAAGGCTGCACTGCGCGAGATGATCGCGCCAGGTGTGGTTGCGGTGGCGACCCCAGTCGTCGTTGGACTCCTGCTCGGCTACGAGGCGGTTGGCGGCATGTTGATCGTTGGAACGATCAGCGGCGTCCTGCTCGCCACGGTGTTGAACAACTCTGGCGGAGCATGGGATAACGCAAAGAAGTACATCGAGTCGGGTGGACTTAAGGACGCCAAGGGGAAGGTTCTTGGCAAGGGGAGCGACGCGCACGCCGCAGCGGTGGTGGGCGATACCGTTGGCGACCCATTCAAGGACACCGCTGGCCCGTCGCTTCACGTGCTCGTGAAGCTGCTCGCCACGGTGACCCTGGTGCTTGCACCGCTCTTTATCGGACCAGCCTGATCTAGGGCTGAGGCGAGCGCGGGGCGCTCGTAAGGCGTACGAAACGGTTGCGAATGGGCGGCACGCTCCTCGT
>OFSF01000328.1_pt1 | contig 18651 bp, 15 predicted proteins | sample 1543271 | NCBI WGS metagenome assembly OFSF01 (sample SAMN07774227, study PRJEB24372) | wastewater metagenome | isolation source: Exp Tend VB 100WW | collected 2016-02
CTGCCCCCGAGATAAGGGGACAGCCCGGCAAGGGCAATGCGGCGCTTAGAACAGGCCTTCGACGTTGCCCTGGTCGTTCAGCCGGATCACCTCGGCCGACGGCACCTTGGGCAGGCCCGGCATCGTCATGATGTCGCCGCAGACCATCACGATGAACTCGGCGCCCGCCGCCTGCCGCACCTCGCGCACGCGCAAGACATGAACCTCGGGCGCGCCGCGCACCGGTCGTGCGACGAACTCCAGCCCGTCGAATTCCTCGCCGCGCAGCGCCCTGGCCGACGGCATGTCCTCGACCTGCATCGGCGTGACGCCGTCGGACTGGAACACGTTGCTCAGGTCGCGCAGCTGCCGGACCGTCATGCCCGGCCTGTAGCGCAGCATCTTCTCGGCGGCCGGATTGGAGAGCAGCACGATGCCCCCGGTGTCGATCACCAGCACCGCTTCGGCCATGCTGCGGAATGTGGTTTCCATCACCGATGTTGACCGGCGCAGCCCTTCGAGCGCGGCGCCGAGATCCTTGGTGCGCTCGGCCACCTTGCCCTCGAGCGACAGATTGGTCGCCTTGGTCGCGCTGAGCGCGCCCTGCAGTTCGCGGCTGGCGCGGCGGGCCGTCACCGTCAGTGCGACCGCGAGCAGCAGGATCATCGCCACGCCCGCGAGGTCGATCGCCAGCAACAGCCGCCCATTGGCCTTGGACTGGTCGGTGCGAATCCCGAGCAGACGGCGCTCTTCGGCGACCAGCCGATCGAGCGCGGTGCCGACCTTGTCCACCAGCGAGCGGCTCTCGCCTGTGGAGATCAGCGCCGCGGCGCCGGCCGTGTCGTCCGCCGTGCGCAACCTGATCAGTTCGGCGCCGAGCGCGATGGCGCGCTCGACCTGGCCCCTGGTGCCCTCGATCAGCTGCGCTTCCTCCGGGGCCGCCTTCACGGCGTTCGTCAACTCGTCGAAGGCGGCGGTGAGGGCGGTGCTCTGCTCTCGGAACTCGTCGGCGAAGGTCGCATCGCCGGTCAGCGCGAAACCACGCGCCGCGCTCTCGACGGCGCGCGGCAGCGGACGCGCGTCCGAAATGCATTTGAGGATGCGGAGCGTGCGATCGACCGAATCAATCTCGCTGCGTGACTTGACGTCCAGCCCGATCGACGCCGCGCTGATGACGAGGAGGATCGCAAGGCCACTGCCAAGAATGAGACGTTGGGAAGCCATCGACGATTAGTACGAGCAATTATTTCGAAAGACGAGCAGAAGGAGCCGACTTCGCAAGACATTCGTTAACGGCGGCCACCAGCGCCTGCGGGGTAAACGGCTTGCGCAGGCAGGCGGACGCCCCGAGCTCGATCGTCATCCGCAGGAAGTCCGGCGCCCGGTCGGCATTGGCGAAGTCGTAGCCCGACATCGCGATGACCGGAATGTCGGGGGCGCGCTCGTGGAAGATGCGGATAGCCTCGAAACCGCGCATATGCGGCATGAAGACGTCGACCAGCATGACGTCGAACGTTGCCTGGTCCAGCGCGCGCATGCCCGCTTCACTGCCGTCTGCGACGGTGACGTCGAAGCCCTGGCGCTGCAAACACACCTCGATGGCAACGCACACCATCGGGTCGTCATCGACCACGAGAACGCTCGGCACGATGCATCCTCTTGCTGCGGCCTCGCGTGCCCGCGACTCGCTTGGCCCGTCCGCCGATTAAGGCGGAACCTGGACGGAAAGTCTGTATCATAGAATGCATATGCTGTTTGCTGACAAGCAGATTTCCAGCTAGCCCTGATCCCATCACTTGTATTTGTCCGCCCACATTACGACAGGTCCATGACCTCAGTTCCCGTCGCCGGCCGCGCCCCGCTGTCACCGCTCGGCCTCGCATTCCTGGTCGTCGCCTCGACCGGCTGGGGCCTCAATTTCCCGATCATGAAATTCCTGCTCACGGAGTGGCCGCCGCTGTCGTCGCGCGGGCTGTGCGGCGTGGTCGGCGCGGCCGGGCTCGCTCTGGTGGCGGTCGCGCGCGGACAGCGGCTGTGCGTTCCCGACGGCATGTGGTTGCGGCTTGCCCTGGTGTCGACGCTCTCGATCGGTGGCTGGGTCGCGTCGATGGGTCTCGCTCTGATCTGGCTGCGGGCCAGCGAGGCGGCCGTGCTCGGCATCTCGATCCCGGTGTGGGTCGCGCTGGTGGCCTGGCCGGTGCTCGGCGAGCGCGTGTCGCTGCCGCGGGCGCTCGCGCTTGGGGTGGCGCTTGCCGGGATCGCCGTGCTGATCGGCGGCGGCGGGATCGACGCCAGCCTCGGCAAATTGCCGGGCATTCTGTTCGCGCTCGCAGGCGCGCTTTGCGTCGGGCTCGGCACGGTGCTGACCAAGTCCTTCAAGCTCGCGATGCCGCCGCTGTCGCTCGCAGCCTGGCAGCTTGCGATCGGCTGCGTGCCGATCGCGATCGCAGGTGTGCTGATCGAGCAGCCGCAGCTTGCTGCGTTGTCGCAACTCGGCTGGGCGTCGATGATCTACATGACGCTGATCCAGTTCTGCCTTTGCTATGTCTGCTGGTTCGCCGCGCTCGCGCGCCTGCCGGCGGCGACCGCGTCCATCGGCACGCTGCTGGTACCGGTTGTCGGCGTGCTGGCGGCAGCGGCCATGCTGCACGAACCGCTCGGCGCGAGCGACATCACGGCGCTGCTGGTGACGTTCGCGGCCGTCGCGGTGGCATTGCGGACATGAAAAAGGGCGGCGTTGCCGCCGCCCTTCGCTAGCCGGGGATTCGAGCCGCCACTACGGGCAGGGGTGCCGCAGGCCGTCAAAGCCGAGATAGGTGCCCGAGGCCGGATCGTAGGACCTGTAGCGCTGCGCGCAGTAGCTCGCGTCGCCACCCGGGGCGGCTTCGACGGCGACAGGCGCGCTGTCGTCGTAATAGCCGTAGCTGTCGTCATAATAGCCCGGGCCGTAGCCGTAATAGCCGGAGCCGTAATAGGCGCCCGAGGCGAGGGCGCCGCCGACGACTGCACCCGCCACCGCGCCCGGCCAGAAGCCGCCGCCACGATGGTAGCCACCGTGCCAACCACCGCCGCCGCCGCGCCAGCCACCGCCGCCACCACCGGCCCATTGGCCGCCGCCGCCACCGCCGCGCCAGCCACCGCCACCTCCGCCGCCGATGTGGCCACCGCCACCGCCGCCGCCACCACCACGGGCTCCACCGCCACCGCCCATCGCGCCCATCTGCGCGGCGGACTGGGCGAACGAAACGGTCGGCGCCACGGCCAGCGGCAGCGCAAGCGCCAGCGCCGCGGCAGTGCTCAGAACCTTCATATTGATCATGTTGGACTCCATCAAAACGGACAATGTCTAACCATTTCTGCGGTTGGACGTTCCAGCGCGCGACATTGATTATCCGTCATCTTTGTTTGACCGGAGGCGCATGTACGGCAGGTGAACAAAACTCTCCGTGACCGCGTCATTTGGTCGCCAAACCGGCCCATCATTGGGGGCGATTCCGGGAGTGCCGGGCTACCTTGGCGGTGGCTGGACATTTGCGGATTCAGGTGGCATCAGAGCCGGACTGCCTCGAACCGATGACCGGCCGCGCATGAAACAATTCCTGCTGAAATTCTTCACCTGGTGGAATGGCCAGACCTTTGGCACGCAATTGTGGACCTCGCGATACGGCGAGCTGGTCGGCGAGGACGAGCAGGGCAACCGATACTACCGCACCAAGGGCGGCGAGATCGACCCGACGCTGCATTTCGAGCGCCGCTGGGTGGTCTATAACGGCTATGCCGAGGCGTCCCGGATCCCGGCTGGCTGGCACGGCTGGCTGCACCACACGGTCGACGTGCCCCCGACCGACGAGAAGTACGTCGCCCGGGAGTGGGAAAAGCCGCATCTGCCGAACCTGACCGGCACTGCCCAGGCTTACCGTCCGTCCGGCTCGACGCTGGCAAGCGGCCGCCGCCCGAAGGCAACTGGCGACTACCACGCCTGGACCCCGGGAAGCTGACCTTCACGCATTGCTGACCCCGTGCACGTGCGCAATTGCGCGCGTGCAGCGCACGCGTGGACGTTGCAGCGCAGGTGCGCGGCTGTGGACAACGGTGACAGCGGGGACAGATCGGCCGTCGCCGATGCCGTCCACTTGCGCCGTGCGCAGCTTCGCGGCTCAATGAAGCCATCTTACGGAGATGGGAAACCATCGCGTCGGATCGGGCTCCAGATCGCGACTGTCCCGATGAGCAGCGGCCTCCGAGTTGGACGCGGCCGGGAGATAGGCCCCCGGTACAGATGTCCTGAAATCGCCCGCAAATGTGAGGCTGCCGTGAGACAGGAAGGGCCGCTCGGGAAACCGGGCGGCCTTTTTCTTTGTGGCGATCAGGTCACGACAGCCGCGCCGCCGCGCGGCCCATCAATTCGCCGCGGCGCGCATGTGCCGGTCCCATCCGCTCCTTCATCAGGGCGAGGATCTCGGCCGGTGCGGTGTCGGGCGAGCCGGCATTGAACGGCGGCGCCGGATTGTATTCGAGCCGGAGCTGGATCGCTTCCGCGGTCTTGCGATCGACGAGTTCGGACACCAGCGTCAGCGCGAAATCGATGCCGGCGGTGACGCCGCCGCCGGTGAAGCGGTTGCGGTCGACGCAGACCCGCGTCCTGGTCGGAATGGCGCCGAAGCCTGCAAGAAAATCGATCGCACTCCAATGCGTGGTGGCGCGGTAACCCTTGAGCAGGCCGGCGGCGCCGAGCACCAGCGATCCCGTGCAGACGGACGTGACGTATTTCGCACCCGCGGCCTGCTGGCGCAGGAAGCCGAGCATCTCGTCGTCGCCGACCATGTCGTCGGTGCCGGCCCCGCCGGGCACGCAGATCACGTCGAGCTGCGGACAATCGGCAAAGGTCGTGGTCGGCGTCAGGACCATCACGGAATCGGTCGGAACCGGTTCGATCCGTTTCCAGATCAGATGCACCTTCGCGCCGGGGACCGAGGAGAACACCTGCAGCGGACCGGTCAGGTCGAGCTGGGTCACCTTGGGGAAGACGAGCAATCCAATCTGCAGGGGGGCGGACATCGGAGGTCTCCAAAATTGCGCTTGACGGAACCAGAATGTCATGATGGCCTCGCGTCCAAAATGGCGTAATTCCCTCAATTTCGGACATGCGCTACCACACGCTCAAGATCATTTGAAACGTGGCCCCGGCTCCGAGGATTTGGCGATGATCGGCATCCTGATCTTTCCCGACTTCCAGCTGCTCGACGCGGCCGGCCCGATCGCGGCGTTCGAGATCGCGGCGCGCTTCGCCAACAATCCTCCCGCCATCAAGACGATTGCCGTGAAGGCCGGGCCCGTGCGCTCGTCGTCGGGTGTCGAGATGCTGGCACGCGGCCTCAAGCCGTCGGCAGCGATCACGACGTTGATCATCGCGGGCGGCAACGGCGTGCGTACGCCGGCGAGCTGTCCGACCACGCTGTCGTTCGTGCGGCGGATGGCGAGCCGCGGCGTCCGCGTCGCCAGCGTCTGCTCAGGCGCCTATGTGCTGGCCGAGGCGGGCCTGCTCGACGGCCGCCGCGCCACCACGCATTGGCAGCGCACGCCGCATTTCGTGAAGACCTATCCGAAGATTAAGCTCGAGCCGGACCAGATCTTCGTCCGCGACGGCAATATCTGGAGCTCGGCCGGTATCACCGCCGGCATCGATCTCGCGCTCGCCATGATCACCGAGGACTATGGCGACGAGGTCGCGCAGAACACCGCGCGTCAGCTCGTGCTGTATCACCGGCGCAGCGGCGGCCAGTCGCAATTCTCCTCGCTCTTGGAATTGAAGACGCCGAACGGAAGGTTCGGGCCGCTGCTGGCCTGGGCGCGGGAAAATCTCGACGCGCCGCTGACCGTCGAGGACCTCGCCGACAAGGCCGGGATGAGCTCGCGGCATTTCACCCGCGCCTTCATCGCCGAGACCGGCACCACGCCGTCGAAGGCGGTGGAGCGGCTCAGAATAGAAGTCGCGCGGCAGCGCGTGCAGTCGTCGGGCGAGGCTATCGAGCGCGTCGCCGAGATCACCGGCTTCCGCGATCCCGAGCGGATGCGCCGCGCCTTCATCCGCGCCTTCGGCCAGCCGCCGCAATCGCTGCGCCGTGCGTCACGCGCGGGCTGAACGACGCAATGCCTGCGATACGCGTCAGCCGGCGGGCGAGCGGTCGCGATGCGGTGTCCGCGGCGTACGTGCCGCTCGGTCTCCGCGACCCGCGCGCAACATGTTGCGGCGGCGCCGAACATAGATCGCGCCCCAGCTGAGTCCGAGCATCGCGGAGACGAGCGAACCAAGCAGCACTCCCAATTTTGCTGCGTTCAACAGCGTCTCGTCCGCGAACGCCAGCATCGCGATAAAGATGGACATGGTGAAGCCGATGCCGGCCAGCAGGCCGACCAGGCAGACGCCGCCCCAGGAAACGCTGGGGGCCAGCCGACACCAGCCGAGCCGGACCGCAAGCCAGGTCGTACCAATCACGCCGACGGGCTTTCCCACGACGAGTGCAAAGCCGACACCCAGCATGACGGATTGAGCGCCGGCCGAGAGATCAATTCCAGTCAGGCTGACACCGGCGTTGGCCAATGCGAACAGCGGCATGATGCCGTAGGAGACCCAGGGATGCAGTGCAGTCTGCACGCGCACCACGGGCGGCAGCATCTCGCGTTCCGCGAGGCGAAGCTGTCGCCGCGGTGACGCCAGGTGGTGCGTATCCTTGCTTCGCAGCGCGTCGCTGCCTTGCAGCTCCTTGGCGATGCGCGCCAGCATCTGCAACGGATGTTCCCGGAGCGGCATCGAGCGCACCGGGGTCATCAGGCCGAGCGCGATGCCGGCGAGGGTCGGATGTGCTCCGCTCATCAACAGCCCAGCCCAGACGATCGCGCCGGGCACGACATAGCCGAGCGCCGAGCCGATCCCGATCCGCTGCATCGCCAGCACCATCAGGATGCCGAAGCCGGCGACAAGCAGCCCGGCCAATCCGAGGCCGCCGGAATAGAAGAAGGCGATGATCAGCACCGCGATGACGTCGTCCACGATCGCCAGCGCCAGCAGGAACACGCGCAGATTGACCGGGATCGACCGTCCGAGCAGCACCAGCACGCCGACGGCAAACGCGATGTCAGTCGCCGTAGGGACGGCCCAGCCCTGGCCGCGCACCGCATCGGTATTCAAGCTCAGATAGATCAAGGCGGGTGCGATGACGCCGCCGGCCGCGGCAATCACGGGCAAAGCTGCTTGGTCGAACCTGCTCAGCGCCCCTTCATGGGCTTCTCGCCGGATCTCCATGCCGACGACGAGAAAGAAGACCGTCATCAGGGCGTCGTTGATCCAGAAGTGCAGCGGCCTGGAGAAGACAAACGGGCCGACCTGGATCGAGACCGGTTGATGCCAAAGGGCGTGGTAGCTGTCGGCAAGGGGGGAATTGGCCCAGACCAACGCCGCCACGGCAGCCATCAACAGCACGCAGCCGCTGACGGCCTCGACGTGCAGGAAGCGCTGGAGTGTGGCGAAAGCTCGCTCGGCAAGCAGTTGGGGCGAGGGCAGGTCTTCGGTGGGCGATCGTTCATTCATCGGGCATACGCTTCCCGCGTGGTGGCCCGACCATCGCTCAACCTGTCACTGCTCCATGCAGACAACACCCGTGCGCGGTTTCGCACGGCAACAGGAGCAAGGCAACCCTGTTCGGGCCCGACAACGGCCTGGTGGCGAGCCGCGTCCAGGCGTCAAAATAGCGCAGGTCCGGCGGTCTTCAATCGGAACCCACTGGCGCTTCGCCCGGCTCACCTTGAACCGAAACGCGCCATTCTTGTTGAGCTCCGGTTGGCGATTTCGATCGAGAAGGAACGTCAGCCCAGCGACTTCAGCCACGCGCTGATCTCGGTCACCGCGACATTGGCCTGATTGAGCAGCTTGCCCATGGTGAAGAAGCCGTGGAACTGGCCGGAGAAATGCCGGTAGGTCACCGGCACGCCGGCGTCCTTGAGGAATTTCGCATACTCGTCGCCTTCGTCGCGCAACGGATCGGCGCCGGCGGTCAGCACATAGGCCGGGGGCAGGCCGGCAAAGTCTTTCGCGCGCGCGGGCGAGGCGCGCCAGTCGCTGCTGTCGGCATCGCCGAGATAATGGTTGCCGAACCAGCCGATCACCGAATGCGTCAGCAGGATGCTGGTCTCGGGCTCGCGGTGCGAGGGATGCTGCCGCGAGAAATCGGTCGCGGGATAGACCAAGAGCTGGGCCGCGAGCTTCGGTCCGCCGTCGCGGGCGGTCAGCGCAACCACCGCCGCAAGATTGCCGCCGGCGCTGTCGCCGCCGACGGTCAGGCGCGCGGCGTCGATGCCGAGATCTCCGGCGTTGGCGGCGACCCATCTCGTTGCGGTGACGGCGTCGTCCACCGCGGCAGGGAAGCGGTGTTCGGGCGCGAGGCGATAGTCGACCGAGATCACGATCAGCTCGCCTTCATGGGCGAGCTTCTGGCAGACCACCTCATGGGTATCAAGATCGCCGATCACCCAGCCGCCGCCGTGGAAGAACACCAGGCAGGGCGCGAGCCCGTTGATCTTGCGCAGCGTCTTCGGGGTGTAGATGCGGGCCGGGATCGTGCCGTGCGGCGCCGGGATCGCCAGCGCCTTGGTCGATTCAAGCGCGGGCGGCTCGGGATTGGAGACGATTCGGGCGGCGCGATAATATTCGCGTGCTTCCGGCGCGGTCAGTGTCTCGTAGGCGGGACGGCCTGCCTCCTGGAACGCCTTGTAGACGGCGGCGGCATCGGGATCGAGAATGACGGGCATGGACGACAAAACCTTGTTCTGATGTTGAACTGAAATGTCAGGCGGCGGTGCGGCCGCCGTCGACGGTGTAGGCGGAGCCGGAGACGTAGCTCGCCTCGTCGGAGGCAAGGAACGCGACGATGGAGGCGACCTCGCTGGCAAGCCCGAGCCGGCGCGCCGGGATGCGGTCGACGATCTTCTCGACCGGCGGCGGCGCGTTGCCGCCGGAGCGGCCCTGCAGGATGGTGCTCAGCATGCGGCTCTCGATCATGCCGGGGCAGACGCAATTGACGCGCACGCCGGTGCCGGTGCATTCCCACGCCGCGCTCTTGGTCAGCCCGATCACCGCATGCTTGCTCGCGCTGTAGACCGCGATCATCGGCGATCCCATAAGACCCGCGATCGAGGCGGTGTTGATGATGCTGCCCTTGTTCTGCTTCAGCATGACGGGCAGCACGTGCTTCATGCCGAGGAAGACGCCGACGACATTGACATCGAGCACGCGGCGGAAGCTCTCCAGCGAATACTCAGGGATCGGCCTGACGTCGCCCTCGATGCCGGCGTTGTTATAGAACGCGTCGACGGTGCCGAAGCGGTCCACGGCGGCGCGGACATAGTCCTTGACCTCGTCCTCATCGGTGACGTCGGCTTCGATCGCGTAGGCCTCGGCCGAGGCGGGGAGATTCTTGATGGCGGCCGCGAGATCGGCGCCTTTGCGGTCGACTGCGACAATCCGTGCGCCGCGTTCGGCGAGCAGGTGGAGCGTGGCGGTTCCGATGACGCCGGCAGCCCCGGTGACGACGGCGACCCGGCCGTCGAGCCTGATGCGATCGGGCATGTTGGGTTTCCTCTGGCTGGTCCGGTTCGATCCGGATTTTCCTGGTTTTCACGCGGGGTCGCGCGGCTTCAGCGTGAGGACTATCACACGTGTTCCCGGGAGAGACCAGAGGGCTGGGGAAGGGCACCGGAGGGGTCCTGGCGCCCTTTCCCCGCCGTATTCGGCGTGTTAACCGGTGCCCTGCGAGCGGCCGATATCAAGGTAGACTGTCGCGAGCCCGATTCGCCCTCTAAAGCCGCGCGAGATGCTTCGAACCGTTGCCCTGACTGGCTTTGCGGCCTTGGTTGCCGCCTCAACCATCTCGCTTGCGCCGCCCGCGCGTGCGCAGATTGGAACGATTTTCTCCGATCCCGCACCGCGTCCGCCCGGCTCGATCCCGCGTGGCCAGGTGGCGCCGCCCAGCGACGACGACGAGGAAGTGCCGGAATTGCCGCGCGGCCGCCTGCTGCCGACACAGCCGCGGGCGTTGCCGCCGGGGCAGGCGGTGCCGCCGCCCGGCAGCGTGCAGTCGCAGCCCTTGGCGCCGCCGCCCGGTTCCACGGTGGCTCCGCCCGGCGTCGCCGTGCAGCCGCCGCAGCCCGGCGGCCCTGCCGTCGCCAACACGCCGCCCGGTGCCAACCCGCTGCCGCCGGGGCAGCGTCCCAAGGGCGCGCCGCAAGCTGCGCCTCAGGGCGCGCCACAGGGCACCGCGCCGCAGACGCCGGCCGCGTTGCAGCCGGGTGACGAGGTGGTGCAGGAGCCGCCTTCGACCAAGATCACCAACAAGAAGGCGAGTTTCTCCGGCCTCGACAAGATCACCGGACGCATCATCAATTTCGACGAGGATATCGGCGAGACCGTGCAGTTCGGCGCGCTGCGGGTGAAGACCGATGCCTGCTACACCCGTCCATCGACCGAAGCCGCCAACACCGACGCCTTTGTCGAGGTCGACGAGATCACCTTGCAGGGCGAGGTGAAGCGTATCTTCTCCGGCTGGATGTTCGCGGCGAGCCCCGGCCTGCATGGCGTCGAGCATCCGATCTACGACATCTGGCTGACCGACTGCAAAGGGCCGGACCAGACCATCGTGACCGCCGCGCCGGATCCGCCGAAGGCGCCGACCCCGCCGCCACCGCCGGCCCAGAAGCGCGCGCCGCCGAAGCAGGCCGCGCCGCGTCCGCCGCCGCAGCCGCTGCCGCAATATCAGCAGCAGCCGCCACCTCCGCCGCCCCAGCAGCAGCGGCCGGGCGGGCTGTTCGGCGGCTTGTTCGGAAACTAACTGGCATCACGTAGCCCGGATGGAGCGTCAGCGAAATCCGGGTTCTTTCTGAGCGGATCGTGCGGTCCCGGATTGCGCTTCGCTGCATCCGCGCTACGTCATCGTCTGAATTCAATTGCGCGCGGCGATGATCGCCAGCGCGTCGGCACCCTTGACCGGTTGCGTGGCGTCGAGCTTGAGGAATTCCGCCGGCGCGCCAGCGATCGCCTTGTCGAGCAGCGCGCGATAGCGGCGGCGCGAGATCTCGACCGCGCCGAATGTTTTGAGATGCTCGGTGACATATTGGGTGTCGAGCAGTTCGAACCCGCCGGCGATCAATCGGGCCACCAGATGCACCAGCGCGACCTTCGATGCGTCGCGCACGGTGTGAAACATGCTCTCGCCGAAGAAGGCGCGGCCGAGGCTGACGCCATAGAGCCCGCCGACCAGATTGTCGTCCTGCCAGACCTCGACGCTGTGGCAATGGCCTGACGTGAACAGCCCGAGATAGAGATCCCGGATGCGCTTGTTGATCCAGGTGTCGTCGCGGCCGGGCTGCGGCGCCGCGCAGCCGGCGATCACCGCCTTGAACGCGGTATCGACGGTGACGGTGAAGGCATCGGAGCGCACCGTGCGCGCCAGGCGGGAGGCGACGCGAAAGCCGTCGAACGGAATCACGCCGCGCAGTTCCGGCTCGACCCAGAACAGGGTCGGATCGTCGGCGCTCTCCGCCATCGGGAAGATTCCGCAGGCATAGGCGCGCAGCAGCACCTCGGGCGTGATTTCGGAGGAGGCGGAGTCGCGTGACGTCATGCCGCGAAGATAGCAAAGCGCGGGCGGTCTTGCGATGGGGGCTGCTACGGGGTCGCGACGTGTTGACGAAGCGCGCCGGTTCCTCCACAAGCCGCGCCATTCCGCCGCAGTTTCCCGAGACCGACTGCGCGGCCATGCTACATTGCCACGAAAAGAGGGCGCTGCCGTCCGGGACATAGCGGGGACTTGGCGGCTTGCGCGCCGACAATCGACACGGGTGAGGGGGACGCTGCATGAAATCGTCATGGCGGACGTTTGCGCCATTGCTGGTCTGGCTGGTGATCTATCTGGTCCCGGTGCCATCAGGGCTGAACGCCAATCAGTGGCACTATTTCGCGGTGTTCGCCGCCGTCATCACCGGGCTGATCCTCGAATCGATGCCGGTCGGCGCGGTGGGCCTGATCGGCCTGACCGTTGCCGGCGTCGGCGGCTATGTCGAGCCCGATCCGAACAAGTCGCTGCGCTGGATGCTGAGCGGCTTTTCCGAGAGCACGGTGTGGCTGATCGTCGGCGCCTTCGTGTTCTCGATCGGCTACCGCAAGAGCGGGCTCGGCCGACGGCTGGCGCTGCTCTTGGTGCGCGGGCTCGGCCGCCGCACCATCGGGCTCGGCTATGCGGTGGCGTTCTCCGATCTGGTGCTGGCGCCGGCAACGCCGTCCAACACCGCGCGCTCGGGCGGCACGATCTATCCGATCGTCAGCAACATCCCGCGCATCTACGGCTCCGAGCCGGGTCCGACCGCGGGCAAGATCGGCACCTTCGTGATGTGGACCGCGTTCGCGACCACGGCCGTGACCAGCTCGCTGTTTTTGACCGCGCTGGCGCCGAATGCCGCCGCGCTCTCGATCGCCAAGAAGCTCGTCAACATCGAGGTCGGCTGGTCGCAATGGTTCATCGGCTTCGCGCCGCTCGGCATCCTGTTGCTGCTGCTGGTGCCGCTGCTCAGCTACGTGGTCTGCCGGCCCGAGATCAAAGAGAGCCCGGAGATCGTGACCTGGAGCGAGGGCGAGCTCGCCAAGATGGGGCCGCCGTCGCGGCACGAATGGATCATGGCGGTGCTGGTGGTGCTCGCGATGTTCCTGTGGATCTGCGGCTCCAATCCCAATATAAGCGTGCCGCTGCTCGGTTCGAATTTCATCAACGCGACCACGGTGGTGTTCGTCGTGATTTCGCTGATGCTGCTGTCAGGCGTGATCGCGTTCGAGGACATCGTCGCGGAGAAGGGCGCCTGGGAGGTATTTTTCTATTTCACCTCGCTGCTCACGCTGTCGTCGGGGCTGAACGAGATCGGCTTCATCAAATGGGTCGCCGAAGGCTATGCCAAGCCGCTCGCCGGCACCTCGCCGCTGGTCGGCATGATCCTGCTCGTCACGTTCTTCTTCTGGATCCACTATTTCTTCTCGAGCATCACCTCGCATGCCGCAGCCGTGCTGCCGGTGGTGCTGGCGGTCGGCTCCAGCATTCCCGGCCTGTCGGTGCAGACCCTGACGCTGCTGTGCGTCTATTCGCTCGGGCTGATGGGCGTGATCTCGCCCTATGCCACGGGACCGGCGCCGATGTATTACGGCAGCGGCTATATCGGCAAAGGCGACTTCTGGAAGTTCGGGCTGATCTTCGGCCTGATCTACTTTGCCGGATTGTTGCTGATCGTGTTGCCCTGGTTACAATCGATCGGGTAAAATAGCCACAATCCAGCGTGAAACAGCGCTCGACCGGGAAGGAGGGGCCATCCTTTCCGATTCTTAACGCGCTTTGTCAGAGGGAAGCGTTCAAAATGCTTCCTCGAATGTGGCGCGCGCGGATTTCAGGGGACACATAGAGCCGCGCGAGCTCGTTCGTGTTTCTTCGTGGGCAAGTTTATGGACCAGCATATCAAAGACCCGTCGATCGTCGCCCCTGGACCTGTCAGGCGAGCGTCGCGTTGGCCGGGGTTTCTGACCGGATGTTTGGTGCTGGCGGTGCTTGCCGGCATCGTCTGGTGGACGCGGCAGCAGGCGGCTCCGCCTCAGGCCGGTGGCGGGCGCAATGCCGGGCCAATGTCGATCGTGCCGGAGACCATCGGCAAGGGCGATATCGGCGTCAGCCTCAACGCCCTCGGGACCGTGACATCCCTCGCCACCGTGACGATCAGGAGCCAGATCAGCGGCTACCTGATGAAGATCAGTTTCAAGGAGGGCGACGAGGTCAAGAAGGGCGACCCGATCGCCGAGATCGATTCGCGGACCTATGAGGCGACGCTGGCGCAGGCCAAGGGCACGCTTGCGCGCGACGAAGCGCAGCTGAAGGGCGCCCAGGTCGATCTTACCCGCTACCAGAACCTCGCCACCCAGAACGCCGTGCCGCATCAGACGCTCGATACCCAGGTCGCGCTGGTCGCGCAGTATCAGGGCACGGTGGAGGCCGACCGCGCCGCGGTGAAGTCGGCCGAGGTGAATCTCGCGTATTGTCATATCGTGTCGCCGATCAACGGGCGGGTCGGGCTGCGCCAGGTCGACCTCGGCAACTATGTGACGCCGGGCGACACCAACGGCCTCGTCGTGATCACGCAGCTCGAGCCGATCAGTGTGCTGTTCACGCTGCCGGAGGACAATCTGCAGGCCGTCAAGAAGCGACTGAAGGAGGGCGCCGTGATGCCGACGGCGGCCTATGATCGCAGCGGCGCCAACAAGCTCGCCGACGGATCGCTGCAGACCTTCGACAGCCAGATCGACCCGACCACCGGCACGATCAAGCTGCGCGCCCAGTTCGAGAACGAGGGGCGCACGCTGTACCCGAACCAGTTCGTCAACATCCGCCTGCTGCTCGACACCCACAAGGATGCCACGACGATGTCGACCGCCGGCATCCAGCGCGGCGTTCCCGGCACCTTCGTCTATCTCGTCAACGCCGACAGCACCGTCTCGGTGCGCCCCGTCAAGCTCGGCGTCACCGACGGCGACCGTGTCGAGGTGCTGTCGGGCCTCGTGCCCGGCGATCGCATCGTGATCGACGGCGCCGACAAGCTGCGCGAGGGCGCCAAGGTCGTCGTGCGCTCCGCCACTGACGCCGCAAACCCGGCCGGTACGGCCAAGGGGACGGCGAGTGGCGCGGCCAATGGAGCCGCCAAGGGAGATAGCAAGGGAGATAGCAAGGCCGGCGCCGATCCCGACAAGGCGGGAGGCGGCCAGCACAAGCGGTCCGAGGACGGGCAGACCAAATGAACCCGTCGCGGCCATTCATCCTGCGGCCGGTGGCGACGACCCTGATGATGATCGCCATCATGCTGTCGGGCATGCTGGCGTTCAGATTCCTGCCGGTCGCGGCACTGCCGGAGGTCGACTATCCGACCATCCAGGTGCAGACCTTCTATCCCGGCGCCAGCCCCGACGTGATGACGTCGTCGGTGACGGCGCCGCTCGAGGTGCAGTTCGGCCAGATGCCGAATCTGAATCAGATGAGTTCGGTGAGTTCGGCCGGCTCGTCGGTCATCACGCTGCAATTCGGCCTGTCGATTTCGCTCGACGTCGCCGAGCAGGAGGTGCAGGCCGCGATCAATGCCGCGGGCAATCTCTTGCCGTCGGACCTGCCGGCACCGCCGATCTACGCCAAGGTCAATCCGGCTGACGCGCCGATCCTCACCCTCGGCCTGACCTCGAAGACGATGCCGCTGACGCAGGTGCAGGATTTCGTCGACACAAGGCTGGCTCAGAAGATCTCGCAGCTGCCCGGCGTCGGCCTCGTCAGCATCAGCGGCGGCCAGCGGCCCGCGGTACGCATCCAGGCCGACATCCGCAAGCTCGCGGCCTATGGCCTCAACATCGACGACCTCCGCACCACGCTGGGCAACGCCAACGTCAACACGCCGAAGGGCAATTTCGACGGCGCGATGCGCGCATACACCATCAATGCCAACGACCAGATCCGCAATGCCAGCGACTACCGCTCGCTGATCGTCGCCTACAAAAACGGTTCGCCGGTCCGCCTCAGCGACGTCGGCAACGTCGTCGACGGCGCGCAGAACGACAAGCTCGGCGCCTGGATGAACGAGACGCCGGCAATCATCCTCAATATCCAGCGCCAGCCCGGCGCCAACGTGATCTCGGTGGTGCAGGGCATCAAGGACCTGCTGCCGCAATTGCAGGCCACGCTGCCGGCGGCGATCGACCTGAACATCCTGACCGACCGGACCGTCACGATCCGCGCCTCGGTCCGCGACGTCGAATACGAGCTGTCGCTCGCGGTAATCCTGGTCGTGCTTGTCATCTTCGTGTTCCTGCGCTCGACCCGCGCCACGCTGATCCCGAGCCTGTCGGTGCCGCTGTCGCTGGTCGGCACGCTTGGGGCGATGTATCTGTTCGGCTTCAGCCTGAACAATTTGTCGCTGATGGCGCTGACCATCGCCACCGGCTTCGTGGTCGACGACGCCATCGTCGTGATCGAAAACATCTCGCGATACATCGAAGAGGGCGAGTCTCCACTCGAGGCGGCGCTCCGCGGCTCCGAGCAGATCGGCTTCACCATCATCTCGCTGACGGTGTCGCTGATCGCGGTGCTGATCCCGCTGCTGTTCATGGGCGACGTCGTCGGCCGCCTGTTCCGCGAATTCGCCATCACGCTGTCGGTCACGATCCTGATCTCCGCCGTGGTGTCGCTGACGCTGGTCCCGATGGCCTGCGCCAAGCTGCTGAAGCCGGAGGCCATGTCGCGCGAAAACACCTTCCAGCGGCTCAGCCGGGAAGGTTTTGACCATGTCATCGCGATCTACGCGCGGATGCTCAACTGGGTGCTCGATCGCCAGACCTTCGTGCTGCTGATCGCGCTCGCCACCTTCGGCCTGACGGCGCTGCTCTACGTCGTCATCCCCAAGGGCTTCTTTCCGGTGCAGGACACCGGCGTGATCCAGGCGATCTCCGAGGCGCCGCAATCGGTGTCCTATGCGGCGATGGCCGAGCGGCAGCAACGGCTCGCCAGCGCGATCCTCAGGGATCCCGATGTCGAGAGCCTGTCGTCGTTCATCGGCGTCGACGGCACCAACACCACGCTGAACAGCGGCCGCATCCTGATCAATCTGAAGCCGCATGAGCAGCGCAAGGCCGGCGTTGCGACGGTGATGGACCGGATCAAGGCCAGCACGGCTGATCTGACCGGCATCACGCTCTACATGCAGCCGGTGCAGGACCTCACGATCGAAGGCACGGTGAGCCGGACGCAATACCAGTTCATCCTGCAGGACGCCGATCCGAACGAACTCGCGGAATGGACGCCGAAGCTGGTCGACAAGCTCCGCGAATTGCCCGAGCTCAGCGACGTCACCAGCGATATCTCTGCCCAAGGGCTGTCGGTGTTCGTCGACATCGACCGCGACCAAGCCGCGCGGTTCGGCATCACGCCGGCAACGATCGACAATGCGCTTTACGATTCCTACGGCCAGCGCATCGTCTCCACGGTCTTCACCAATTCCAACCAGTACCGCGTCATCCTCGAAGCCGATCCGTCGTTGCGGAACTCGCTGGATTCGCTGTCATCGATCTATCTGCCGTCATCGGTTGGCTCGACGCCGGTGCCGCTGTCGGTGATGGCCAAGATGCGGGTGGAGACCGCGCCGCTGCAGGTCTCGCATCTCGGCCAGTTCCCGTCGGCGACCGTGTCGTTCAACCTTGCCCCTGGCGCCTCGCTCGGCGGCGCAGTGACCGCGATCAAGCAGGCCCAGGCCGACATCAACCAGCCGCTCGGCATGGTCACGAGCTTCCAGGGTGCGGCGCTGGCGTTCCAGTCCTCGCTCTCCAACCAGCTGTTCCTGATCCTGGCCGCGATCATCACGGTCTATATCGTGCTCGGCGTGCTATATGAGAGCTTCATCCATCCGCTCACCATCCTCTCGACGCTGCCCTCGGCCGGCATCGGCGCGCTGCTGGCGCTGATGATGGCCGGGCAGGATCTCACCATCATCGCGATCATCGGCATCATCCTCCTGATCGGCATCGTGAAGAAGAACGCGATCATGATGATCGACTTCGCGCTCGATGCCGAGCGCAACGCGGGCAAGCCGCCGCGCGAGGCGATCTACCAGGCCTGCCTGCTCCGGTTCCGGCCGATCATCATGACGACGATGGCGGCTGTGCTCGGCGCGCTGCCGCTGATGATCGGCAGCGGCGCTGGCTCGGAGCTGCGGCATCCGCTCGGCATCTCGATCGTCGGCGGCCTCTTGGTGAGCCAGCTGCTGACGCTGTTCACGACGCCGGTAATCTATCTGTGGTTCGATCGCCTGGCGCTGCGGTTTGCCGGGCGGGCAGACGAGGTCGGCGAGGCGAGCGGGTCGCGTTGAGTCATGGGTCCGTCGACGCCATTCATCCGCCGGCCGGTCGCAACCACGCTGTTGACTTTCGGACTTGCGGCAGCCGGCATCGTCGCGTTCTTCAAGCTGCCGGTGTCGCCGCTGCCGGCGGTCGATTTCCCGACCATCTCGGTGCAAGCGACGCTGCCCGGCGCCAGTCCGGAGGACGTCGCCACCACGGTGGCAAGCCCGCTGGAGCGGCATCTCGGTCAGATCGCCGACGTCAGCGAGATGACGTCGTCGAGCTCCGTCGGGCAGGCACGGATCACGCTGCAGTTCAACCTCAACCGTGACATTGACGGCGCGGCGCGCGACGTGCAGGCCGCGATCAACGCGGCGCGGGCCGATCTGCCGACCAGCCTGCGCAGCAATCCGACCTACCGCAAGGTCAATCCGGCCGACGCGCCGATCCTGATCCTGACGCTGACGTCGGATACGCTGACCCGCGGCGATCTTTACGATGCGGCGTCCACGGTGCTGTCGCAGAAGCTGTCGCAGGTCGAGGGCATCGGCCAGGTCGTGGTGGGCGGCAGCTCGCTGCCCGCCGTCCGCGTCGATCTGATCCCGCAGGCGCTCTACAAATACGGCATCGGCCTGGAGGACGTGCGCGCGGCGCTGTCCAACGCCAACGCCCACAGCCCCAAGGGCGGCATCGACGTCGGCGACCAGCGCTACCAGGTCTACGCC
>OFSF01000329.1_pt1 | contig 18649 bp, 13 predicted proteins | sample 1543271 | NCBI WGS metagenome assembly OFSF01 (sample SAMN07774227, study PRJEB24372) | wastewater metagenome | isolation source: Exp Tend VB 100WW | collected 2016-02
CAAGGCTACATGGACGTACTTGCGCCGTCCCCGCAGACCCACAGTGCCCCGCCATCCCACGGAATGCGGCATTTGATTCTGCTGTAGCGTTGGCCGTTGCCTCTGCGGGTGCCGGGCACAGCCCGGCCGTCACCTCATCGCCCGTGCGGATCCGGCCGGTGATGCACGTACTCGACCACGGTGCCATCGGGATGCACCGCATTGAACGCCGCCCCGGTCGGTACCACCTGCAGCGGGAAGATGATTTCAGCGCCAGCCGCCACCAGCTTGTCGTGATAGGGCCGAACGTCATCGACCAGCAGCGTCCCCGTGGTCGAAGTGAACGGCGCCAGCGCCGCCTTGCTGCCCTCGATCAACAGGAACGCACCGACCATCGCCAGACGCAGGCCGGCCTCCGGAAACGGGAACCCGGCATCGGCCACCACGCCCTGCAACTGCTCGTAGAACGCCACGCTGCGCTCCAGCTCACCGGGGGCCACGAACACCCGGATCAGCACGCGCGGCGCGCGCTGGCTGGAGGTATCACAGCGGTCGCGCCAGAGATGATCGAAGTCGCGGTGTACGGTCATGGGCTCGATTCGTGGCCAGGGATCTCCATTATCAGCAGCCTCGCGCGGCGCGCTGATGACCGCCGGTGATGGCCTGATAACCAGTGGCAGGGGGCAGCCTGTGACTTAGGTCCTGTTGACAGGTGTGAACGCCCTCGCACAATCTTCACATGATTGGGTCGCCCTGCGCGGCCCGGACAGGCAGGTTGTCACGCCGGGAGGAGGGTCCCAGGCGCAGACCGGCCCGTCCTTCGGCCTGCGGGACGTTGCCTGGCAACCCCTGCGCGGCATGAACGCTGCACCCTTCGGCGGCACTTTCCCTGGACCGATTGCCTTGGCAACGGAATTACGCCTGCCGATGAAAACGTTTACAAAGCCGCTTGCACTGTCCCTGGCGCTGTCAGCCGCACTGGCCGCCCCGGCCTGGGCCGACCCCGCCGCGTTCACTGTGCTGACCCTGGAACAGGCCCCGACCGCCGAGGCCATGCCGGCCCTGGCCGCCCAGCTGAAGACCCTGCAGGTGGACGCGGTGAGCGTGCGCCAGGTGCAGCGCGGCATCGGCCAGGTCGATCCGCTGCAGGTGCTGGCCGATGGGCTGGGCTACGCGTACCGCTTCATTGCTGCGGGCAAGGACGATGGCCAGACCCAGCGTGGCCAAGCCGTGCTGACCCGGCTGCCGATTGCCGCTGAGTCCGGCCCGGACCAGCCGGGATTGAACTACCTGCGCCTGGACGATGGTCGCCACACCGTGGCGGTGTACACCGATGCTGGTGCAGGTGCCGCGCAGCTGCCGGCGCTGGTCACGCGCTCGCGGCTCGGCGCACCGGCGGTGCTGCTTGGCGCAGTGGCCGGTGAATCGGCCAAGGCCGCAGGCTTCGACCCGGCACGTGTGGCGCTGGAAGCCGATGCCAGCTATTTCAGCGACGGCTTCCAGGCCGCCAGCAGTGCACCGTTCAAGGTGGAAGGCAGCGCCCTGCGTGCCACGCTGCTGACCCTGGCCTATGCCGCCGACAAGCACGGCGAAACGCCGTGGATGGACACCACCCTCAATGCCGATGCGCGCGCTGCGCTGCTGCTGAAGGCGATGACCGAGGATGAGAAGTTCCAGATGCTGCACAGCTACTTCGGGCTGGGCAAGGACGGTGGCCCGCTGCCGGAAGGTGCGGTCGGCTCGGCCGGTTTCGTGCCGGGCGTGGCGCGCCTGGGCATTCCGTCGCAGCAGTCGGCCGATGCCGGCGTCGGCGTGACCAATCCGGGTGGCATCCGCCCGGGTGACTTCGCCACGGCAATGCCGTCGGGCCCGTCCACCGCCTCCAGCTGGAACCGCGAAGTCGCCTTCGCTGGTGGTGCAACGATGGGCCGCGAGGCGTGGCAACAGCGCTTCAACATCCTGCTGTCGGGCAGCGTCAACCTGCAGCGCGACCCGCGCAACGGCCGCAATTTCGAGTACGCCGGCGAAGACCCGCTGCTGGCCGGTTCGATGGTCGGCGCGCTGATCCAGGGCGTGCAGAGCCAGCACGTGATCTCCTCGATGAAGCACTTCGCACTGAACGACATGGAGACCCGCCGCAACTTCCACGACGTGCGCATCGGCGAACAGGCCATGCACGAGTCCGACCTGCTGGCCTTCGAGATCGCGCTGGACGCCGGCCGCCCGGGCGTGGCGATGTGCTCGTACAACAAGATCAACGGTACCTACGGCTGCGAGAACGGCTACCTGATGAATCAGGTGCTGAAGCAGGAATGGAAGTTCCCCGGTTTCGTGATGTCCGACTGGGGCGGCGTGCACAGCGGTTCCAAGGCAGCGCTGGCCGGCCTGGACCAGCAGTCGGCCGGTGAAGTGTTCGATGCGGCAGTGTTCTTTGACGAACCGCTGCGCCTGGCCGTGCATGGTGGCGTGGTGCCGCAGGCGCGCCTGAACGACATGGTGGCGCGCATCCTGCGCACGATGTTCCTGCACGGCAACTTCGACAACCCGCCGCAGCACCAGAAGGTCGATGCCGAGGCTGGCTTCGCCGTCGCCCAGCGCACGGTGGAAGAAGGCAGCGTGCTGCTGCGCAATGAAGGCAACCTGCTGCCGCTGGCCGACAGCGTGAAGCGCATCGTCATCATCGGTGGCCACGCCGACAAGGGCGTGATCGGTGGCGGTGGTTCGTCGATGGTGGGCGTGACCGCCAAGGGCACCAACGCGGTGCCGGGCGTGCTGCCGACCACCTGGCCGGGCCCGGTGATCTTCCACCCGTCCTCGCCGCTGGAATCGCTGCGTGCGGCGCGTCCGGATGCAACCATCGAGTATGTGGACGGTACCAACGCCGCCGCTGCGGCCAAGGTAGCAGCGCAGGCCGACGTGGCCATCGTGTTCGCCACCCAGTGGGCGGCCGAATCGGTGGACCTGCCGGACATGCAGCTGCCGGACAATCAGGACGCACTGATCTCGGCGGTGGCCGAGGCCAACCCGAAGACCGTACTGGTGCTGGAAACCAACGGCCCGGTGCGCACGCCGTGGCTGGCGCAGGTGCCGGCGATGCTGCAGGCCTGGTACCCGGGTATCCGCGGTGGCGAAGGCATTGCCGCACTGCTGACCGGTCAGGTCAATCCGTCCGGGCGCCTGCCGGTGACCTGGGTAGTGGATGAATCGCAGCTGCCGCGCCCGCACATCGACGGCCTCGGCTTCAAGCCGGCCAAGCCGTTCGGCGATGTGTTCGATTTCGATATCGAAGGCGCCAACGTCGGCTACAAGTGGATGGCGGCCAAGGGCCTGACCCCGACCTTCGCCTTCGGCCACGGCCTGTCCTACACCTCGTTCGCCTACGAGAATCTGAAGGTGAGCGTGGAAGGATCGCGCCTGGTCGCCAGCGTCGACATCCGCAACACCGGCAAGCGCGCCGGTGCCGACGTGGCCCAGCTGTACCTGAAGTTGCCGGCTGGCAGCACCACGCCGATCCGCCTGATCGGCTACGACAAGGTGACCCTGCAGCCGGGCGAACAGCGCCGCATCCGCATCGAAGCCGAGCCGAAGACGCTGGCTCACTACGATGCGCAGGCCCGCCAGTGGAAGATCGATGGCGGCACCTACCAGGTGCAGCTGTCGCGCAACGCCGCCGAACCGCTGCAGACGGTGGACGTACAGCTGGTGGAGCAGGTGCTGCGCTGATGCCTGAAGGCATGGCCCCGCAAGGGGCCATGCAAAAAAGGGGACGGAGGGGATTAAGTCGTTTATGCATAAACGACTTAATCCCCTCCGTCCCCTTTTTTCAGGTGACAAACCACCCGCGCAGGAAATCGATCAGCTGCCGCACCTTCGGTGAGGGCTGCGTGCTGTGCGGGTAGACCGCGTACACGCTCTGCTGCGGGAACCGGTGCTGGCGCAGCACCGGGCGCAGCCGGTCCTGGGCCAGGTCGTCCTCGATCAGCCAGCGTGGCAGCACGGTGACCCCGGCGCCGGCCACGGCGAAGGCGCGCAGGCTGCTGGCGCCATTCACGCGCACCACCGCGTTGCCCGGGTTGGTGGCGAACAGGGCGTCGCTGCCGTCAGGTGCAATCACCGGCACGTCGGCCAGGCGTGGGTAGCCGAGGCGGGGCAGGGTGCCCAGCTGCACGGGGTCATCGGCAGCATCGGCAGAGGGCAGGCGTGCCAGCAGGGACGGAGCCGCCACCGCGCACAGTGGGTGCCGTTCCAGTTCGCTGGCGTGCAGGCCCGAATCGGGCAGGCGGCCGAGGCGGATGGCCAGATCGAAGCGTTCGGGAATCAGATCGGCCGGTGCCGGTGAGGTCGACAGGTGCAGCTGCAGGGCCGGATGCCGCGCACGGAACGCCTCCAACGCAGGAATCAGGCGCAGCTGGGCGTACTCTGGGGTGGTGGTCAGGCGCAGCACGCCCTGCAGCTGATGCTGGTCGCGGCGGGCGGCATCGATCGCCGCCTGTGCGGCGTCCAGCGCCTGCACGCAGTGCTGCAGGAACTGTTCGCCGGCCTCGGTCAGGGCCAGGTGGCGGGTACTGCGCAACAGCAGGGTCACGCCGAGCTCCTGCTCCAGCCGCTTCAGGTTGAAGCTGACCACCGCGCGGCTCAGGCCGAGCCGATCGGCTGCTGCGGTGAGGCTGCCGGCCTCGACCACGGCGCGGAAGATATCGAAGCGATCGAGGCTGACCATGGCAATTCATTGTCAAAGTGGATTTGACAGTGTTGCAGTTGCTGTCGTGTTTTTCCAACAAGGCCCGCACGGCATGCTGGCCGCTTCCCTGCTGGAGCGCCGCCGATGCCGCCCCCCCGCCTGCGCCATGAGGCGATCTTCCTGCTGGTGTTCGCCCTGGATCTGGTCAACATGTTCATCGCCACGGTGGCCTATCCGGCACTGGCAGCGGAACTGCACGCCGATATCAGCACCCTGGTCTGGGTCGGCACCGCCTACATGCTGGGCCTGAGCGTGGTGATTCCGCTGGCGCTCTGGCTGGCCGCACGCTGCGGTGAGCGTCGCCTGCTGCTGGTGGCGTTGCTGCTGTTCGCCGCCTCCGCAGTGTTGGCCGGGGCTGCACCGGGTATTGGCTGGCTGTTGGGCTGGCGCCTGCTGCAGGGCCTGGCTGGTGGCCTGCTGATTCCGGTGGCACAAGCGGCAGCGTACCGACAGTGCACGCCTGACCAGCGTGGCGCGCTGACCCGCCGCATCCTGCTGGTGGCGCTGCTGGTGCCGGCACTGGCGCCTGCGCTCGGTGGGCTGCTGGTGCAGTGGTTGTCCTGGCGCGGTGTGCTCTGGGCCAGCCTGCCGCTGGCCGTGGTGGCGATTGGACTGGTGCTGGCGTGGATGCCGGCCGATGGCGCGCGTAGTGCGCCACGCCTGCAGGCCTATGCGCTGTCCACCGCGATGGCGGCGCTGGGCGCGCTGCTGCTGGCGTTGACTTGGCTGGGCGAGCCCGGACATCGGACCGCCGGTGCCGTACTGCTGTTGATCGCAATGCTGTTGGCGGCGGCTCACCTGCGGCATGCACGGCAGCAGGCGCAGCCACTGCTGCGCTGGTCGCTGCTGTCCCATCGCGGGCTGCGCCTGGCGATGCTGGTCTACCTGGCCGTACCCGGCGTGTTCATCGGCAGCCAGCTGGTCAGTACCCTGCAGTTGCACCAGGCCGGCTATAGTGCCGCGCGCATCGGCGCGCTGATGCTGCCGTGGGCGCTGGCCTCGGCCATTGCGATCACGGCCAGCAAGCGCCTGCTGACCCGCTTCGGCCCGGCCACAGTGCTGCGTGCGGGCATGCTCCTGCAGGCCTGCGGCCTGTTGTTGATGGCGCTGCTGCCACACCCGGTCTTTGCCATTGCCGCATTGCTGTTTGCCTTGATGGGCGCTGGCGGCAGCCTGTGCAGCAGCACGGCGCAGACGCTGGCCTTCCATGGGGTCGAGGGCGAAGCATTGGGCGATGCCAGTGCGCTCTGGAACCTCAATCGCCAGCTCAGCTTCTGCTTGGGCACCGCGGCCATCGCGTTGCTGCTGGCCTTGGCCATGCAGTGGCTGCCTGCCCGCGCCACCGGCGCGGCGCTGGGTCTGGCCGCCGTACTGACCCTGTTGCCGATGGCGCTGCTGCGCCGGCCGCAGTTGCTCACCCTTTCACAACCGGAGAACACCTGATGGATACCACCGCAGAACACGAAGTCCACCACCTGCACGACAAGCTGCAGGCCTGGTTCCGCGCCGAGATGGGCGCCGACGCGCTGGACGATCTGACGGCACATTTCTGCGCCGATTTCAGCATGGTCGGTATCTCGGGCCAAAGGCTGGATCGGAATGCCGTGCAGGCACTGTTCGCGGGCGGCCATGGCGCGCGGCCGGGGCTGCAGATTTCCATCGACGCCGTGCAGGCGGTGGGAGCGCCTTCACCGCTGGCGGTGCTGCGCTATCGCGAGGGGCATTCGGTGGGCGATGGGGTGGTCGCGTGGCGGGAGTCGCTGGCGGTACTGCGGCAGGAGCAGGGGCGTTGGCGCTGGTTGGCGCTGCATGAGGCCATTGCCGGATGATGAATACGCGCTAATTTCGGTGAACCGCAATCCCGCAAGGCCTGAAAGATCAGTGAGTGTTCTGAAAGTACACGTGTATCTGGTCGCTATCGATCAATGCAACCCGCTCCGGTTGCCCGTCGAAACAGGGGGAAATCAACATAGGTCGAAGGTCGTCGCAATGACAGGCGTCGTGCAGGAATGGCCGTAATAGCGTCAAGGTTGATGTCACGGTCTTACCTTTGAACATCTCAGCTTTCCCGCGATGTGCGACGTGATTGCTGGCGACATAGTATTCGCCTGGCGGCATATGCATCCAAAGATCATCGAGCGTAGGCAACGAAAGAGATGTCGCCGCGATGGAGCAGAAGCTTCGCATCATGAAGAAGATCCGTCGTTCTTCCTCCGCGCTGGCGAGAGCTGTGTGCTTGAGGCCGGCTAGCCGGTAGTGATTGGTCATGGTGTATGAGCTTAACGCGGCCCGCGTGGCAAGAGGAGAGGAGCTCTCGACCATTCTCGCCGACCCGCACATGTGCCATCAGTCCTGCCCACATCCACCGCAGAATGCAAAGCCTGCCCACACTTCACGGCACGAGGCAGGAGTAGGCTTGAGACTTTCCTGCCGGGAGGGGTTTCCATGCGTGTGCGTGCCGTTGCTGTAGCCATTGCCCTTTGCCTGTCCAGCACCGTGCTGGCCGCAGAAACCCCGCCGATGACCCCGGACATCAGCGGCAAGCCCTTCGTTGCCCCCGATGTCGGTCGTGACTACGACAAACGCGTGGTGATGGTGCCGATGCGTGATGGCACCAAGCTGTATACGGTGATCGTGGTGCCCAAGGGTGCGCGCAATGCGCCGATCCTGCTCACCCGCACGCCCTACGACGCTGCCGGTCGCGCCAGCCGCAGTGATTCGCCGCGCATGCGCGACCTGCTGCCGCAGGGCGACGAGGTATTTGTCGATGGCGGTTACATCCGCGTATTCCAGGACATCCGCGGCAAGTACGGCTCCGAGGGCGATTACGTGATGACCCGGCCGCTGCGCGGACCGTTGAACAACACCAAGGTGGACCACTCCACCGACGCCTGGGACACCATCGACTGGCTGGTGAAGAACGTGCCGGAGAGCAACGGCAAGGTCGGTATGCTCGGCTCGTCGTACGAGGGCTTCACCGTGGTGATGGCGCTGACCGACCCGCACCCGGCGCTGAAGGTGGCCGCGCCGCAGAGCCCGATGGTGGATGGCTGGATGGGCGACGACTGGCTCAACTACGGCGCGTTCCGCCAGGTCAATTTCAACTACTTCGCGATGCAGACCGAGAAGCGCGGCAAGGGCACGCCGCTGCCCAGCCTCGGCTACGACGACTACAGCACCTTCCTGCGCATCGGTTCGGCCGGCGACTACGCGCGTTTCACCGGCGTGGACCAGCTGACCTGGTGGAAGAAACTGGTCGAGCACCCGGCCTATGACGGCTTCTGGCAGGGCCAGGCGCTGGACGCGGTGATGGCGAAGACGCCATTGAAGGTGCCGACCATGTGGCTGCAGGGCCTGTGGGACCAGGAAGACATGTGGGGCGCCAACCACGCCTACCAGGCAATGGAAGGGCGCGACAGCGGCAACAACCGCAACTATCTGGTGATGGGGCCGTGGCGGCACAGCCAGGTGAACTACAGTGGCAGCGAGCTGGGCGCGCTGAAGTTCGATGGTGATACCGCGCTGCAGTTCCGCCGTGATGTGCTCAAGCCGTTCTTTGACCAGTACCTGGTGGACGGTGCGCCGAAGGCGGATACGCCGCCGGTGCTGATCTACAACACCGGCGAGAACCACTGGGATCGCCTGAAGGGCTGGCCACGCAGCTGCGACAAGGGTTGTGCTGCCAGCAGCAAGCCGCTGTACCTGCGTGCTGGCGGCAAGCTGGCGTTCCAGGCACCGGCGGCGGGCGAGGGTGACTTCGAGGAATACGTGTCAGACCCGGCCAAGCCGGTGCCGTTCGTGCCGCGTCCGGTGCGTTTCGGTGACCGTGACATGTGGACCACCTGGCTGGTCAAGGATCAGCGTTTCGTTGATGGTCGCCCGGACGTGCTGACCTTCATCACCGAACCGCTGACCGCGCCGCTGCGCATCGGCGGCGCACCGGTGGTGCACCTGCAGGCGTCGACCAGTGGCACCGACAGCGACTGGGTGGTGAAGCTGATCGACGTGTATCCGGACCAGGAAGCGTCGACGCCGGAGATGGGCGGTTACGAGCTGCCGGTGTCGCTGGCGATCTTCCGTGGTCGCTATCGCGAGAGCTTCAGCGATCCGAAGCCGCTGGCCGCCAACGAGGTGCTGCCGTACCGCTTCGACCTGCCCAACGCCAACCACACTTTCCAGAAGGGGCACCGGGTGATGGTGCAGGTGCAGTCCAGTCTGTTCCCGCTGTATGACCGCAACCCGCAGACCTACGTGCCGAACGTCTACCTGGCCAAGCCCGGCGATTACCAGAAGGCCACGCAGCGGGTCTGGCACAGCGCGGCGCAGGCCAGTTACATCGATCTGCCGGTGTATTGAGGTTGATGGGGTGCGCCGGGTGCGCGATACCCGGCGGTGCGCGGTCGTGCCGGCCGCTGGCCGGCATCCGCGATGGCGTGAAAGCGTGTCGACCAAGGTCGACACCTACCAGAGCGGAGCCATGGCAGGTCGATTCAGGCGGCTGCGGTCGTGCCGGCCGCTGGCCGGCATCCGCGATGGCGTGAAGCAGAAGCTGCTATCCGACCTTTGAGGGTCCGGTGCGCCAGCGGCTGGGTACCAGGCCGAAACGCTTGCGGAATGCAGCCGCGAAGTTGCTGGGGTGGCGGTAACCACTGGCGGCCGCAGCCTGCTCGACAGTCCAGCCGTCCTCGCGCAGGCCCTGCTCGGCGTGGCGCATGCGTTGTTCGTGCAGGTAGTCGAACACCGAGCAGCCGTACTGCTGGGCGAAATGACGGCGCAGCGAGCTTGGGCTCATGCAGGCCAGCTGGGCCAGTTCGATCAGACTATGGGCGTGGCTGGGATCGTCATGCAGGTAGGCACGCACGCGCTCCAGGCGCTCGCGCTGGCCAGCCCGCAGCGTTCGTACATGGTCGGTCTGCAGATCCTCGGCCTTCAGCCCAACGGCCAGCAGCTGCAGTGCGACGCCTTCGCGCCACAACGCGTCGATGCCGTCCTCCCATGGGCTTTCGAACAGCTGGCCCAGCACCGGCAGCAGGGTATGCGGAATGGCCCAGTGGCGGCATTCCAGGTGGGTGTTGAGCGCGGTCTCCAACTGTGGCAGCTGGAACAGGTCCGGATCGATCTGGCCGGGCACCATCACGCTGACGCCGCGCATGCGCGTTTCGCCAGGATGCGCACCGGTCATCTCAACCTGTTCGCGGTGGTGCGCGGTCATCGCCGTACCAGCACGCAGGGTGAAACCACCACGTCGCGGAATGCGCACATCGACCTGGCCCTGCAGCATCACGCGGATGGCCAGGCCGGGACTCTGCTGGGCGGTGGCGACATAAGGGAAGCGATTATGGACGTCGGAGGCGATCAGGCTCATGCCGCCGCGCAGGAACTGCTCGTTGACCTCGCCATGGCCGGCCCACTGGTCGTCACGCAGGTGCTCCGGGTCGGCGCGGTAATCGAAGCCATGGCGGTGGCCGAAGCGGCGGTAATCAGCAAAAGTGAAATATCGGGACATCGCTCGGCACGTGCTTTGGAGGTGGACGCTGGCATTACCTCGCCCACGCGCTCTGCAATGCAGATGCAGATCCCGTCGTTACCCGTGCAGACATGCTGGGAAGCAGGGGCGTGGGCACGCTGGATGGTGGGGGAACACCAGGTTGAATGGAATGTGTCGAAGAAACTGGAAACGTTTCCCATTGTCGCCTTGATTCGCGCGCTTTTGATTTCAATATGGTCAAAACGATTGACGATTACGGCCAAAGTGAAAATGCCGCCGAACATACGCCAGCGTTTTGCATGCATATCCGTACGCAATTCCATACATCAACTTGAGTTGAGGTTTCATGGCTGGAACGATCACCCGTAGACGTGATGTCGGCCGGGCCATCACGAGCGGGCGCGTAGGGTGGGGCGGTTGGCCATTGCAGGTCACATCGATACCCCCACTGATGGAGAACGCAGATGATTGACTACCAGCTCACCGGCAAGACCGCGATCGTGACCGGCGGCGTGTCCGGTATCGGCCTGGCCGTGGCGCAGACGCTGGCCGCATCCGGTGCCCGTATTTCGGTCTGGGACCTGAAGCAGGATGCAGTCGATGCCACCGTGACGCAGCTGCGCAGTGCCGGTGCACAGGCCATCGGCATTGCGCTGGACGTTACAGACGACGCGGCCGTGGAGGCGGCGGTGCAGCGCACGATCAAGGAACTCGACGGCCTGCATGTGGCAGTCAACAACGCCGGTATCGGCGGGCCGGCCGCAAGCAGCGGTGACTATCCGATCGATGGCTGGCAGCGGGTAATCGACGTCAACCTCACCAGTGTGTTCCTGTGCCAGCGTGCGCAGATCCAGGCGATGCGCACGGCCGGAACCGGTGGCAGCATCATCAACATGGCCTCGATCCTGGGCCAGGTGGGCTATGCCGGTTCCACCGCGTACGTGGCGGCCAAGCACGGCGTGGTCGGGCTGACCCAGACCGCCGCCTGGGAGCATGCAGCCGACGGCATCCGTGTCAACGCGGTCGGCCCGGGCTTCATCAGCACACCACTGCTGGAGAAGATGGACCCCAAGGTGCGCGCCACGCTGGAAGGCCGCCACGCGTTGAAGCGGCTGGGCACGGCCGAGGAAGTGGCGGCGCTGGTTGCCTGGCTGGCCAGCGACGACGCCTCGTTCGCGACCGGCACATACTATGCGATCGATGGTGGTTATCTGGCGCAATGATCGAGTGCGTGAAGGTTACGCATGGCGATGGCCAGTAGATCCAGGCCATGCGTGGATGAGCGCATGCGGTGAAGCATGCGGTGAAGAGGGCGTGCCATCGTCTTCACCGCCATCCCACGGCTGCCGAGCAACGCTCCGGGAAACGCCCGGAGCCTGCCCATGGAACTCACCCAGGATGTCTCGATCCTGCTGCGCGTGGCCGCAGCAATGCTGTTCGGCGGCGTGCTCGGTGTCGAGCGCGAGATGGGCAAGCACGCTGCGGGCCTGCGCACCCACATGCTGATTGCCGGCGCTGCTGCGCTGATTGTTGGACTCGGCGATTCAGTGGCAGAGCATTTCCAGCAGGAGCGTTACCGCGACCTGCTGCAGGTCGACCCGGTGCGCCTGATCGAAGCCGTGGTCGCCTGCGTCGGCTTCGTTGCCGCCGGCACCATTCTGCGTGGGTCACGCGAGGATCAGGTCAGCGGCCTGACCACGGCCAGCTCGCTGATCATGGCGGCGGCCATCGGCATCGCCGTGGGCATAGGAAAGTACGTGATTGCCATCGGGGTGAGCGTGCTGTGCGTGCTGGTGCTGGCGGTGATGCGGCGGTTGGAGAAGCGGATTTCGTAGGGAATCTCGAATTGCCGGCAAGCGGCCGGCACTATCACGGGATCTAAATGGTCGGACCAATATGGCATCTAGCCCTATGGTCTAATAGGCGCTTCGTCGGAGCGGCGGTTAAATCCGCTGCAAGTGGTCTGATCGAAATCATTATTGGTAATACCAATAATCGACGACCATGGCGACCCACCGCCTGCGGTGGAGCACATCCCGCCCCAGTCGAGAGCCCTCATGCAGCCCTGGCAACACCTGTACGACCCCGCCGGCAACCTGTGGTTGTCCAGCCTGATCGCGCTGCTGCCGATCGCGTTCTTCTTCGTCGCCCTGGCCGTGCTGCGCATGAAGGGCTGGCTGGCCGGCACGATCACCGTGGCCATCGCGCTCGGCGTCGCCCTGCTGTTCTACCGCATGCCGCTGAGCCAGGCGCTGGGCGCGGCCGGTTTCGGCTTCGTCTACGGCCTGTGGCCGATCGCCTGGATCATCATCGGCGCGGTATTCCTCTATAAAGTCTCGGTCAAGACCGGGCAGTTCGACATCATCCGCGCCTCGATCCTGTCGGTCACCGAGGACCAGCGCCTGCAGATGCTGATGGTCGGCTTCGCCTTCGGTGCCTTCCTGGAGGGGGCAGCCGGCTTTGGTGCACCGGTGGCGATCACCGCGGCACTGCTGGTCGGGTTGGGCTTCAAACCGCTGTATGCCGCCGGCCTGTGCCTGATCGTCAACACCGCGCCGGTCGCCTTTGGTGCGATGGGCATTCCGATCATCGTGGCCGGGCAGGTCACCGGTCTGGATGCCTTCGAGATCGGTCAGATGGCTGGGCGCCAGCTGCCGTTCCTTACGATCATCGTGCTGTTCTGGATCATGGCGATCATGGATGGCTGGCGCGGCATCAAGGAAACCTGGCCGGCAGTGCTGGTGGCCGGTGGTTCGTTCGCCATCGCGCAGTATCTGACCTCCAACTTCATCGGCCCGGAGCTGCCGGACATCACCGCGTCGCTGGCCTCGCTGGTCTGCCTGACGCTGTTCCTGCGCCGCTGGAAGCCGGTGCGGATCTTCCGTTTCGATACCGAAACCAGCGCCGAGGCGGCCGCACAGGCACTGGAGGCGCCGCGCTACAGCGTCAGCCAGATCGCCAAGGCTTGGTCGCCGTTCCTGATCCTCACTGCGATGGTCACGCTGTGGAGCATCAAGCCGTTCAAGTCGCTGTTCGCGGCGGGCGGCCCGCTGGAAAGCTGGGTGCTGAAGATCCCGGTGCCGGGCCTGGACCAGATGGTGCAGAAGATGCCGCCGATCGTGGATGCACCGCTCAGCTACGAGGCGATCTACAAGTTCGACTGGTTCTCGGCCACCGGCACCTCGATCATCCTCGCCGCGGTGATCGCCATCATCGCGCTGCGCATGCCGGCCCGTTCGGCGCTGCAGACCTTCGGTGAGACCGTGCGTGAGCTGCGCATGCCGATCTACTCGATCGGCATGGTGCTGGCCTTCGCCTTCATCGCCAATTACTCGGGCCTGTCGGCGACGCTGGCCCTGGCACTGGCGCACACCGGTGATGCGTTCCCGTTCTTCTCGCCGTTCCTGGGCTGGTTGGGCGTGTTCCTGACCGGCTCGGATACTTCGTCCAATGCCTTGTTCTCGGCACTGCAGGCCACCACCGCGCAGCAGATCGGCGTGTCCGACGTGCTGCTGGTGGCGGCCAACACCACTGGCGGCGTGACCGGCAAGATGATCTCGCCGCAGTCGATCGCCATTGCCTGCGCGGCGGTCGGCCTGGCCGGCAAGGAATCGGACCTGTTCCGTTTCACGGTCAAGCACAGCCTGATCTTCACCACGATGGTCGGCCTGATCACCCTGGCCCAGGCTTACTGGCTGACCTGGATGATTCCCTGAGCCATGCACGGCAGGCCGACCACCCGCTGCGCGCTTCGGGCCACAATGACGCCATGAGCACGCAACGTATTTCGGACAAGGTGGCCGCGCAGCTGCGCGGCCTGGTGCAGGAACATCGGCTGCAGCCGGGTGACCGGCTGCCGGCCGAACGCACCCTGGCGGTGCAGCTGGGGGTCTCGCGAACGGCGTTGCGCGAGGCCATCGCGCAGTTGGCCAGCCAGGGCCTGCTGACCGCACGGGTCGGTGGCGGCACCTACGTGGCCGAACCCGCGGCGCGCGCGCGGCAGGCGCTGGATGAACCGCTGGCGCCGTACCTGCCGCTGTTCCAGGGCGACCCGGAATACCGCTTCGACGTGCTGGAGATCCGCCACGCGCTGGAAGGCGCCACCGCCTGGCATGCAGCGGCGCGCGCCACCGATGAGGATCGTACGCGCATCGCGCAGGCCTTCCAGACCATGATGGACGCGCACGGCAAGGATGACCCCACCGGTGAAGCCGAGGCTGATGCGGCCTTCCACCTGTCCATCGCCGAGGCCTCGCACAACCTGGTGCTGCTGCAGGTGATGCGCGGCCTGTTCGACCTGCTGCAGACCAACATCTCGCAGAGCCGCGAAAAGCTCTACACCTCGGCGAGGACCTTCTCGCCGTTGTCCGACCAGCACCGAGATGATGGACGCGGTGCTGGCCGGCGACCCCGAACGCGCGCGCGCCGCCGCGCATGCCCACCTCGAGTTCGTGCACACCACGCTGCGCACCCTCGATGACAACGAAGCCCGGCGTGCGCGGGCCTCGCGTCTACCTTCCCCACACGGTTGACCCCATGATCATCTCCGCCTCCACCGATTACCGTGCCGCAGCGCAACGCCGGCTGCCGCCGTTCCTGTTCCACTACATCGATGGCGGCGCGTATGCCGAGCACACGCTGAAGCGCAACGTTTCCGACCTGTCCGACATCGCGCTGCGCCAGCGCATCCTGCGCAACATGTCCGACCTGAGCCTGGAAACCGAGCTGTTCGGCGAAACGCTGGCAATGCCGGTGGCGCTGGCGCCGGTCGGCCTGACCGGCATGTATGCCCGGCGCGGTGAGGTACAGGCGGCGCGCGCGGCCGACAGCCGAGGCATCCCGTTCACCCTGTCCACCGTATCGGTGTGCCCGATCGAGGAAGTGGCACCGGCCATCCAGCGGCCGATGTGGTTCCAGCTGTATGTGCTGCGCGATCGGGGGTTCATGCGCAACGCGCTGGAGCGGGCGCAGGCTGCGGGCGTGACCACCCTGGTGTTCACCGTGGATATGCCGGTGCCGGGTGCGCGCTACCGCGATGCCCACTCGGGCATGAGCGGCCCGAATGCCTCGCTGCGCCGCATCGGCCAGGCCATCACCCACCCGCACTGGGCGTGGGACGTGGGCCTGTTCGGCCGCCCGCATGATCTGGGCAACATCTCCACCTACCGCGGCAACCCGACCGGGCTGGAGGATTACATCGGTTGGTTGGGCAGCAACTTTGATCCCTCCATTTCGTGGAAGGACCTGGAGTGGATCCGCGAGTTCTGGAAGGGCCCAATGGTGATCAAGGGCATCCTCGACCCGGATGACGCACGTGATGCGGTCAAGTTCGGCGCCGATGGCATCGTGGTCTCCAACCACGGTGGCCGCCAGCTCGACGGCGTGCTGTCCACCGCGCGTGCATTGCCGGCGATTGCCGATGCGGTGCAGGGCGACCTGAAGATCCTCGCCGATTCCGGCATCCGCACCGGCCTGGACGTGGTGCGCATGCTGGCGTTGGGTGCCGATACCGTGCTGCTGGGCCGTGCCTTCGTCTATGCACTTGCAGCGCAGGGCGAGGCGGGCGTGGCCAACCTGCTGGACCTGATTGCCAAGGAAATGCGCGTGGCGATGACACTGACCGGTGCGCGCCGCATCGCTGACATCGGCCGCGATTCGCTGGTCAACCTGCCGTGAGTGGCCACGATGCCGTGCTGGCGCAGTTGCGCGATGCGGTCGGCAACCGCCATGTACTGACCGGCGACAAGGCCACCCGCCGTTTCCGCCGTGGCTACCGTTTCGGCGACGGCCCGGTGCTGGCGGTGGTGCGCCCGGGGACGCTGCTGGAGCTGTGGCGTGTGCTGCAGGCGGCGGTGCAGGGCGGGGCAGCGATCATCCTGCAGGCGGCCAACACCGGCCTGACCGGTGGCTCGACCCCGGATGGCAACGACTATGGGCGTCCGATCGTGCTGGTCAGCACGCTGCGCCTGACCGGCATCCAGCTGTTGAACGAGGGCCGCCAGGTGCTGTGCCTGCCTGGCGCGACGCTGGACCGCCTGGAGCAGACGCTGGCACCGCTCGGCCGCGAACCGCATTCGGTGATCGGCTCGTCCTGCATCGGTGCGTCGGTACTCGGTGGCATCTGCAACAACTCCGGCGGCGCGCTGGTGCGCCGTGGCCCGGCCTACACCGAGCTGGCACTGTATGCGCAGGTCGATGCGCAGGGCCAGCTGCAGCTGGTCAACCATCTGGGCATCGCGCTGGGCGATACGCCCGAGCAGATCCTGCAGCGCGTGCAGGCGGGTGACTACCGTGCTGCCGACGTTGGGGACGGCGATGGCCGCGCCGCCTCCGATCCACGCTACGCCGAGGAAGTGCGCCGGGTCGATGCCGATACGCCAGCACGCTTCAATGCCGACCCCAGCCGCCACTTCGAGGCAGCGGGGTCTGCCGGCAAGCTGACAGTATTCGCGGTGCGCCTGGATACCTTCGAGAAGGAGGCCGCCGAGGTCTTCTATATCGGCAGTAACCGCACCGACAGCCTGACCGCGATCCGGCGCCAGCTGCTGACCGGCTTCGAACGCCTGCCGATTGCCGGCGAGTATATCCACCGCGATGCCTATGACATCGGCGAGCGCTACGGCAAGGACAGTTTCCTGCTGATCGACCGCCTCGGCACCGCCCGCGTGCCGGCCGCCTTCGCATTGAAGAGCCGGGTTGATGGCTGGTTCGAGCGGCTGGGCCTGCGCGGGGTGACCGACCGGGTGATGCAGGTGCTGACCGGCCTGCTGCCCTCGCACCTGCCCAAGCGCATGGGCGAGTTCCGCCAGCGCTACGAGCATCATCTGCTGCTGAAGGTCTCCGCGCAGGACGCCGCGGAAACCGAGGCCTGGCTGCGCGGCTTCTTCGCCGACCATGAGGGCGGCTACTTCCACTGCACGGCCGATGAGGGGCGCAAGGCGTTCCTGCATCGCTTCGCTGTGGCCGGCGCCGCGGTGCGCTACCGCGAGGTACACCGCGACCAGGTGCAGGACATCGTCGCGCTGGACATCGCCCTGCGCCGCGATGATGCCGACTGGTTCGAGCAGCTGCCGGTCGATATCGATGGCCGCCTGCTGCACAAGCTGTATTACGGGCACTTCCTGTGCCACGTGTTCCACCAGGACTACATCGCGCGCAAAGGCGAAGACCCGATGGCGATCGAGCATGCGATGTGGGCGTTGCTGGACCAGCGTGGCGCCGAGTATCCAGCCGAGCACAACGTCGGCCACCTGTACCCGGCCAAGCCGGCGCTGGCCGGGTTCTACAGGCAGCTGGACCCGAGCAATACGTTCAATCCGGGCATCGGCCAGACATCGAAGGCGAAAGGGTGGGGTGGCTGCGACTGTAGTGGGCATTGACGGATACAACGTGGCTTTACTGTAGAGCCGAGCCTATGCTCGGCTGCACTTCCCGACAGACAGCAGTCGAGCATGGCTCGACTCTACAAAGACGAAGTCGGGCATGGCTCGACTCTGCCCGGGCAACGGTTACCATCGGAATCCCAACCGCAGGAGCCGCCCATGCCCTCCATCGTTGCCCGCACGACCGTGTGCGTTGCACTGCTGGCCACCCCGATGCTGGCGCTGGCGCAGGGCTCGATCCTGCCGCAGCAGCGTGACGCTGCGGGCAACGTGATGGAGCCGTTGGGGCAGGTGCTGATCGCCAATGAGACGGGGCCGGTGGGGCTCTACGAGTGCACGCGGGACGGCATCTGGTGCGTGCGCGTGCAGCCGGTTGCCAAAGATGGTGACCGGCCGACCGTGCTGGAAGTACTTGAGAAGGAACCGGGCCAGGGCACGCCACACACCTACCACGTCAGCATCGACGTGCCGCAGGAAAGCGAGCTGTCGCTGTGGCCGTGGATCGTGCGGCTGGCACCTGGCGTGGGCAGCGATGAACCGGTGACCGACCCGCAGCAGCGCGCCCGCCAGAATGTGCTGGTGGGTGGCATCGTCACGTTCAGCGCCATTTACTCCGGTGGAGGTGCCGACGCGTCCACGCTGCAACTGGCACGCGTGCGCCACCTGCAGGACGACATCCAGGTGGACGACGACGTGTTGACCGTGCCATGGCTGGGCAATGCGATGATCCGCGCCTGTTTCAGCGAACAGGACATCAAGCAGCGCGCAGGTGCCTGCCATGACGAATACGGCTTCTCGGCGAAGCTGGCGCTGGATACGGTCGCCGAGGGCATGCCGGTGCTGCGCTACCAGACCGTGGCGACCCGGTTCCCGGCCGGTGTTTCGCGCTTCGAGGATTCGCTGGCCAAGGGGCCGTTGAAGAAGCAGGATCTGCGCACCGAGCAGGACCCGGCGTGCACCTACACGCGGCTGTTCCGCTTCAGCGATGGGGTATTCCACCCCGACCAGGCGCTGCCGGACTGCGCGGGGTATACCGAACCCTGAAATGTAGAGTCGCGG
>OFSF01000330.1_pt1 | contig 18611 bp, 11 predicted proteins | sample 1543271 | NCBI WGS metagenome assembly OFSF01 (sample SAMN07774227, study PRJEB24372) | wastewater metagenome | isolation source: Exp Tend VB 100WW | collected 2016-02
AGGTCCGTCTGCGAAACGAACGGGATGGTTGTCCAACTCGGCTCCTTCTTTTTAAATTCATGTCTCATAAGATCCAGCACGGCGTTCAGAAGCGCCATTCTACTTAGGGGGACGCAATTGATGCAGCTGGCGTGCCAACTTCAAATGCACATGCTCCCAGAGAATCGGGATACGATACGACGTGACCAAGACCCAACCCGAGCCCGATTCCGCATTCCACAGGGTATGCAAGAGTGGCGCCCTAATCGTCGGAGTGATCCATTCCGTTTCATAGATTGCCGCGATCCAATACATAATGACATCGGTCCACCTCAAATTCCTCTGCAAACACGTATAAATCCACGTCCTGACATCCGCGATCTTCGACGGCTCACCATTCAACGACCATTCATTTAGCGTTTTCTTGAAATACGATAGCCATACATCCTCTGTACATAACTGGGCACGCTGGACATACTTGGCCAGAAGCTGATCCTCTCCCCTAACAGGAATCTCAAAACAGAAATCACGCAAGCGGCTGCACATCGGAAACTCTGTGGTCAGAAGGATCGCAAACGTCGGGTACTGCTCTAGACACTCTTGTAGTTGCAAGACGGACTCATCCGTCAAGAAATGTGCGTGATACAGCACTAGGTATCGTGTATGAATCGCCGATGCCATCAGGCACACATCCTGTTGACCCGTCCAGCGTGTCAGAATTGACTGCAAGAACACCTTATCCGACATCGACATCGTCGCCGTATCAAACCCTAGATGCAATGCGGATTCCTCATAGGGAATGGATTTTCCTGAGGCATCATCGTCATCTTCATCTGGATCACCACCATTCGTCTGCTTGTTCAAAAACCACGTACTCTTTTTCATATCAAAGGGAACGCCTGCCTTTTCCGCTTGTTGTTGCAGGAAAGACAGGAGTTTAGTTCGTTTACCACATCCTTTGGGTCCACGCCATGCATAACTACAGGGCTGATCCATTACCTAGGATGTCTGGACGATGTTTTAGGCCCGAAAGCTCTTACTCCAACTTCCGTTTCGTCGCGTGAATCTCGGTATGCAATTGATCCACGGTATCCGAACCCGTACGCTGAAACCAGAAGGGAAACACAGCGTGAATGAACAGCACCGTCGATCCCTTGGCCATCTGACACGCCATCGCGGACGCTCTTAGAAAGTGGCTTCCATAGGTGGTTCCCTGCTCCGTAGGATGCTGACGAAAGAGTGTAGCAATCTGAGTGCAGCGATTCTGTACGATAGACCAGCACGTTTTACCGCATTCCTTAAGATTCTCTTGGCTCAACGTTTTACCTACACTCTGACCCACTGCTTCTGCTGATTCGTGATCCATGTTCTAGGATATCATCCGTCTTTTTTCTTTATGCCTGTGTATAGCTATTCTACATGGGCCTAAATGAGGCTGTCGTGTCTACGATAAGAATGATTCTCGCCATCCCCTACCAGGCCTTTGAAGTTAACCATATTCACTTAAACCCCTTTCAAATGGATCGGTTCGGTAAAACCATCGCCAAACTCTCCTACAAAGATAACTCCATCGATTTCCATGATGTATCTATTCTGTCGCCACCCCTTCGTATTGTCGATTACAATCCGGAAACTTCTCGCCTTCGGGTGGATATCTCGGATCATCCCACGTTCATGGTAAAAATGAATACGCTTCATGAATATTTGGTGAGTACGTTTTACGTTCATCAACAAAGCTTTCTGAATCTGCGGAACAAGCCGTATGAGTCCATTCGCCATTTGTTTTATTTCTTGCTCGATGGAAATATCTTGTCGCTTTTTATTTACCCGACCGTATTGGTCAAAACAGAGTCGGAGCAGGCACTTCACATCTCGGATTTGAAGTCGGGGGATTCCATTCGGTGCGTTGTGCGTCTACAGGGCGTGTCCCAAATCCCCAATAAGGATGACATTCGTTTGCGGCTGCATCATTCGGTTCCTTCGGTCTGGTCTTTGACCTGAAAGGTCTTTATAGTTGAAAACTGGTTGACCTGAAAGGTCTTTATAGTTGAAAACTGGCTATCCTGAAGATCTTTATGAATATTGTAATGTTTTCAGCATCGAAATGGACAACGAACAAAAAGCAAATCCCAGCGACATACAAACGATTAACAACAAAAGATACATATAACGATCACGTGCCTGTATTTCCTTATACAGCAATGAAATACTAATGAGTAGTGTTATGGATCCTACCACTGTAATAATCCATATCTTTCGGAGTTCTGTTTTAATAGTATTCCAATCTGCTGTCTGATCCAAATATTTGCCTGCCATGACAAAGGAGGTTATGTAGAGTGCCAAGGCAATCACTCCGAATGCAATGAAGATCATTCTAATTATAGTATCACTTTGAAATGAGCGGAAAGCTCTTGCGGAAAGCTCACTTTGAAATGGCGGAGATGGCAAGTGCAGAATACGATAATGCCAGGGTGATGCACGTCATAATCAATACAATATAGATGATGTTGCCAGGATCCTTAATAAAGTACATAAGAAGAGCCAAGAAGAGAGCAAATGATCCTGCAATGGTAAGTCCAAGGATTTGATTGATTTGTGGCTTAATTTGGTTCTGTCCATCTCTTGATCCTACGAACTGCGAAATGATAACAAATGATCCAATGTAGAGACCGATGGATAGTAATGCAGGTATACCTATTTTAGCCATATCGCCGAAGGTCAGGCTACCCAATACACCCGATAGGGGACTAGATGATGTTGCTGCTGATTCTGTTGCTTCCTTATTTGCTGCTTTTTGTCTTGCCGCATTTGCGTTTGCAGAGGATGCTACTGCTACTCCTGTTGTTGCTGACATTCTATGATACACGCTTTTTATTTATGTATTCATTTTGCAACGGATGGCGTTTGACTCAGAAAGAGCTTGACCTGTGTACGCACATCATCCGCATAAGGAAAGTCCTTTATGGGGGTCATTCCAAAATAGACGACCAGAATCAATAGAACGAAAAAAATGATCTGACCTCCTATCATTAAAACAAAGTCCGATTTAGAAAAATCATAGCCCATTTCTATCTCTACTGTTTTTTATTCTCCGTACACAATAGGCCATGAAAACAAGAAAACGCAAACTGAGTCTCAAAGACATCCCACGATGTCATCCAAGACTCAAATCAAAAAAGAGATGCCTGCCCAGCACTGTCTATTCAGATATCGAACGTAAGGTTGGCTCAAAAGGTGCAAAACTCTTTACCAAACTCGGATGCGGCCAAAACGAAGAACACTGTCTCTTAGACAAGGCACCACTCGACACAGAGTTCAAAAAAACTGTCCGTACACAATATCTCCGCCCCAAGAGACCAGTAGTATGGGATGAGAAACCCAATCAATGGCTCGACAATTTTAATATTGAACATGTTATGAAACAGTACGAAGACGTGTTTCCCTGGTTCGAATTCATGGGTGTCTTCCCCATGGACTTCTCGGCACCCGACCCCTATCTCAAAACGGAGACTCCGAAATGTCTTCACGCGGAACTCTGTAATTTGAACTTGAAAGACGAGTATAATAAGGGAAAACGCGGTATCGGAATGGTATTCAACCTTGATCCCCATTACAAGGGTGGAAGTCATTGGGTTGGATTATATATCGACCTTCATAATATTAAAAAACCCATCATTTCCTATTACGATTCCTATGGTATGAAGACGCCACCCATGATTGCACGGTTTATGCGAGCATTTACCCTTCAAATCCCAGAGTGCGAACTCGGTTTTAATGCACGACGCTTCCAATATGGCCAGTCCGAGTGCGGCATGTTCAGCATGTATTTCATCATTTGCATGATGTATGGAATCCCGTTTCGTGAATTCTGTAAGGATGCCGTAAAAGATGGATTTATGCTGGATCTCCGAAAGATTCTCTTCGCGAAATAATCGTAGGAAAAGCCATATAAAAGATTTAGGAGGATAAGTTAGTAATGTATCGTCCGGCCCTTAACCAACAACAACAAGGTTCGGTTCAAAACGTCTTTTTTAGTGAAAAGAACTACAACACCCTTCAACTGGTTCTTCTCCAAGATTTCCAGGGCCGTCATGGTTCGCCCTTGAGCGATGATCAGCGTGCTCGCCTGGGAAAGACCCTCGATCATTATCTTCGCCAGGTCTACGATAAACAAGGCGAGAAACCCCTGACCTCTCTTAACAAGGAAGTACTCGGAGCTTGTGCGAAGGATTTCTCCCAATACATGCAGCGCAAGGAGATAACGAAAGGATCCAATCCCGTCAAGCAGGTTATGGACGATAACTTGTTTATGGAAACGTCTCAGCGTTTTGAGAAGATCAATCAAGAACGCAACGAAGTCAAGGCTCTTCCCCCTGCTCTTCCCGATTTTCGCATTTCGTTGTCCGAAGACGGTCCACCCGCCGCTGAGATGTTTGAGCGTGCCAAGAAAATGCGTGAGATGGAGGCGTTGCGATCCCAGCAAGCCGCTGAACTCGCCAAAGCCGATGCGGGTCTTCAGGGACGCATCCAGGCCGACAATGTCTTCCAGGCACAACAAGAGGCTCAGAATCGCAATACCCAGCTGGCACTCGTTCAACGCACTTCCGCTCCCCGTCCTACCGCCGACATGCCCTTAGCGATTCTACCCGATCGTCGCGAGCTCCTTATGGGTTCCGTCGGTTCCTTTGATGGTATGACCTCCAACGCTGCGAACGGCAATCCGACCATTACCACACCACTAGATTTCCCTGTTCGTCGCATGGATCAAGATCTTCCCCAGAACACCATCATTCGCCACGAGCCAGTCATTAGCTATCGCGAAGTCGAGAACAATCTCTTCTTGTACTCTGCCGATCGCGACTGGCTCCGAAACAACAAGGAGAACCGATATAACTTTACGGTTAACTTTGATCCTGCTGCCAACGGCCAGAGTTTCGGCCCCACTCTTTCGAGTCAGCAGAAGTTCAAGAACATTGTTCGCATTGAGCTTGTCAAGGCCATCCTTCCAGGCGAAGGTCTACAGGTTGCCGTGAATCGCAATACTTCCCAGAATCAGGTGGTGGATACCAGCTTCCAGGACAACATCTTGAATCTCCCCTTTATCACCCTCCGCGTCGCAGAACTGGAAAACAACAACTACGGAACCGATCAATTTCTCGATCGCAGCTTCGGAGTTCTTCAGTACGACGATCAATGGGTGTCCGATAACGATGTGCAGAACAGAGGATTCTTATCCATGATTCCCAAGTTCCTCAAGTGCCAGAAAGACTACTACCCAACGCCTTTGTCCACTCTGCAGAAGATGTCCATCGAACTCCGTCGTCCTAACGGCGAACTCGTCAGCGCCTCTCCTGATACGTTTGACATTGCTGGTATCATCGCCCCTCAGGTGGGAACTATCGCGGGAACCACATTTCCCTTTACCCTTCCCATCCAGTTTGGATCCACAGCGACCCAGTACAATGTTATGGTTCCTTCCGTTGGTGGCGACCCCGCCAACTTTTACATCAATACGTCCCGCTATTTCAGCAAGTTCGAAATCAGCACGGGTGATCGTATTCAGATCAGCGGCTACACCTATGCTCCTGAGGCACTCAATGACGAGACACATGGTGGAACCCTGCGTGCGTTCTGCAACTGGGTCAATCGTGTCGAAGGACATACGGTATTGGGTTCGGCGTATTCTTCTACGTTGTCTACTCTTCAGGACGGATTCAATGACGTGGGTTATGCGAACTTCCTTGTTATACCTGCTCTGTACCAGGATCCCAGCACGGGAAGCACCCTTCCGAGCTCGTTTGGAGCCAACCTGGGTGCGACGTTGAATGCCTTTGGTGCAAGTCTCCAATCACCGGTTCGTTTGATGAACATGAACAAACAGATCAGTCTGGTGTTCCGCATCATTACCCGTGAAATGGATTCGCTGCCCCAGCTTCGCCCTGAGAATAACTATTGAGTACTTTTTAGGAACTTGTTAAAAAAGTACGCAAAAACAACTTGTCGACTTGTTAGAACTTGTTAAACTCATTAATATCATACGAGCATCTACTTTGATGTTCTTATGATCTTTTTCTACTCTATTCTAGTAGAGTATAATGTTATCGTTTAACATTATCCTGTGGGGTATGGTATTGTTGATCCTCATCGGGTTAACCTATCACATTTCCCTCTATGAAGGATTTGATTCCGGTTCCCATACGAAGTTTATTGAGGAATCCAGACGAAAGCTCAATTCTCTTACCAATACGATCAATCTAACGAATCCGGCGATCCCAATTGATCCCATAACAACCGATTTGATTCATCAGGCCACCAATGTTGTTTTGGCAGATCCAAATTCGACCACCTATTCCTTATCCGCCAAAGCACCCTATTCTCCTCCCGATCAAACTCCAGGTGCCTTTCAACAAGCCGCCTCTTGCTCCGAAGCCCCCAAAACATGTTCCGCCTTCGACGATCCCACCTTTGCAAAAAACTGCGGAATGTCTTTTGATCTCAACGGTATCGGCTATGACGGTCGACCCTTTACGGGCGGTCTCTACGTCAGCCCCGACGATCGCGAAGCGCAAACCATAAAGGCAAAAACGGTACGCGACACAGGATCCGCTCCCTACGACCCCCATCAAGTCTATCAGCCTACCCTCGGAAAAGCAAAGGCGGGAACATTCGGTTTGACCAAAGGACAGTGCATCGTCGTCAAAGAGAAACTGGATTGTGCGACCAAACAAACATTCAATATTCCCAATTGCACCCAATGCTATACCTCCCAATCCTTCTCTCGCGTCGGACCCGAAACAGGTCGTCTTCCTTCTACCTTGAATCTCTTTGGAAAAGGCTCGGTTTCTGTTTCGAGCTCCAATGGAACCATAACCCAGTCGCAGACAAATCTGAGTAAGGATACCGCCATCGCCATTACGATCCCACCCAACGCCGAAGGAACCAATTTTACGATTAACGTATCTGGTGCCGTGCCCTTCTATCTCTCAGGATTCATCGAGGGTCCTACCGCACGTGGAACCTTCAAGCTTGAATTAATGACGATCATCCAAAAGGATATCATAACCAACGCCAAACCACGCATCTCAGGAACGCTAAGGGTGGGAGGATTTCGCTGTTTCACCTTGATGCCTGGAAGCGGAAAAACGAGCATGAACCTCTCTTGTCTGATCCCATTTTCGTTTATTAATATGTTTGACGGCGATGCCTTGGCGTGCGACAACGGACCCATTATTACGAATGAGGCCTCTGCGACATTTTTAGAGTCCGACCCCTGCTTCGGCAAGGCGAATTCACCTGGAAACTACAAACTCGAATGTCTCCAAAACCGCTGGATGGAACTCGGCGGAACCATGCAAGGAACCGGATTTCCCAAGGATCGGGCGACCGCCGATGCGATTCAGAAGGACGCGAGTGGACGCCCTCTCAGCATCGACGACATTGTCGATATCTTGGCCATCAAATCAGCTCAGGCCCAGACGGGAACCGATGAAACCGGAAAATCTCTATTGATTCCCGACTGGAATACCGTTTCCATGTTCATGACGGGTGTTCCCATCAATACTCCATGCGATGGACCGAACAACGCCGTCGGTCCCCTATCTCGTGATTGTTTGTCGTATCTGTATACCAATAAGGGCGTTTCCTCACGTATTGGAAACACTTATAGCCAGAATCCTGGTCGTGTCGCGAGTTCAAAGGAGGGATTCCTTGGAGACACCTTGGTTAGCGATGGAGGCGATGGAGGCGATGCCTTGGAAGAAGAATACCTAACCGAGCAGTTTGAGAATCCTCCTAATACATTTAACTATCCCAAAACATCGATCGACCCTGCGACGGCAGAAGGAAAGGAGTTTGGCCAAATGCTAGGCGGTGTTGAGGCCGTAAAGAAGAAATACGATGATATCAATCGTCTCGCCAATGATAATTCAAAGACAAATTCTGATCGCAGAACCGCCGTTATGCAAGCGTATGGTGTGAAACTAGGAACTCCTTCTTCCGATGAAACAACTGGTGAACCCCAAGTGTTTGCAGTTGGACCAGGATACCAATACACCCGTGCCGAGGCACCTGCTGTCTGCGCCGCATATGGAGCGGAAGTGGCGACGACGAAACAACTGGAAGATGCGCAGCGAAACGGTGCGGATTGGTGCTTTAGTGGATGGGTTACCGAAGGATCGGGTAAATGGCCCATTACCATGAATCCGATTCCAGGGTGCGGTAGTCGCACGGGAATTATCGAATGGACGCCAGGCGATAAAGCAGGTATCAATTGCTACGGCCGCAAACCTGACATTGCCGATAAGGCCGCCGCTGGAAAGGTCTTTCCCTTTAATCAACAAATGTGGTTCCAGACTACAGAACCGACTTATCTTACCATTCCATCGGGATATTTACAGACCACCGGTCCCCAGCCGTCGTGTTTTACAGGATTATCTGTCGAAGCCGCACAGAAAGGATGTAATGCACTCGGTGCACAATGTGCTGGATTTAGTTTCTCCAAAGATGGTACTGGAAACGGATGCTACAAAGGAAACCACAACGCAGGTATTGTGGCCGATCCTGCCTATATGGGATACATCAAGATTCCAGTTAGCAATACTAACTCGGTTATTATAGGTCGATATATCAAAATACAATACAATCGGGTAGAATGCTTGAATCTAGCAGAAATTAGAGTATATAGCACAAATGGCGGCCCGAATATTATTAACCGCAACACACCTGTCACGAAATCAAGTGGCTACCAAGGCGATATGTTTCCTGGTAAGAACTTCGTAGATGGCGATACAGGTCAAACCTACAACTTTGTTCATACCTCATGTGGTGATGTTCCATGGGTCCAGGTAGATCTCGGTTCCATGATTAATATATATAAGGTTGTTGTGTTCAATCGAGTCGATTGCTGTCAGTCTCGCATTCTCGGCGCGAAACTTCAGATTATGAATAATGAAAATGAAATGGTATATGCGTCTAACGAAGTGAATAGTACCAATCGGACCTATGCGTGGTTTCCACCCAGTCCTGACATCAGAGTCGATTTACCTGAGGATCTTCCACCCACTCCTATGGCATTCTCATTACCGAGCGGAAGTGGAGATTATTATAAGGAGTGGACAATGGGAAACATTAATCAAACGGGTACAACATCACTCATTAATATTACACTGAATGGCAATGATCAAGGATGGGGTAATCCAACTCCATTTAAAATATCGATTCATAATTCGGCAGGTGCAGTAAAATGGGCATGGCAGGCAAATTTTCCAAGAACGGGAGGTACGATATCAAATGCTGATCGTAGCCCTATCAGTGTTGTAAATGGTGATGTTATAAAAATAGCGGCCCTCACATGGGGCTGGGGTCATACGTTTGTGTTAAGAGGAGGTTCTATGACGATTACTCTAAAGTAAATACAATAATTTGGGAGTATTTCCGTAAAAATACTAACGAATACCAGAATAGGATGTTTCGACGTTTAGCAGAAACATTTGATGGAACAGGGCAAGCGAATTCCGATCCGCATGCCCAATACATTAACCAACAAACTCGATATTTTGACACCCTTCCCAATATGATTCCATCGGCGACTTCCGGTCTTCCTGGATTTGACAAGGCCATTCAAAGCGTGGATACGATGGGTCAAGGGCTACAAACCCACGCCGTTAAACATCCCAATGAGATTTTTCGTCCCGATGTCAGTCCTGCACTAGCGAAATTGGCTTCGAAATGTGCGACCTCCACCGTGGATGAACTGATCGCCTTAAAGAATTCCGCGATCGGTGTTGGATGCGGATGGACCTATACCCCTCCCAATCGCGGCAGCCCCTATCCCGTTGTGTCCAAAGGAATGATCGGAAACAAGGACGGCCCCCTCGCAGGGTTTAATACACCCGATTACAAGAAATGGTTCTTTGATCTCCAACTTGCCAAGAAACAAGTCCTTATGGATAAGTGCAAGGCACTCAAAGGGTGTACGGATGTGGACCAGGACATCTTCAAGGGAAGCTGTGGATATTGTACCGATACCAATCAAGGTGTTCCCATCGACAATGTCGGAAAACCCCTGTATCCGAATGATCCTCTTGGAAATTGCACGAACGTCATCACCTCTCGTTCCCAATGTCCACCACCTCCCACGTCCGGCCCTCAACCCGTCATTGATCGAACATGTGATCCTGTTAATGGGCGACTCACCTCCGCGTGCATGTATCGTCAAGTCATTAGCGCAGGATGCAGCGATGCTGGCGCTCTGGCCATTGCCCTGAATGGCGCGACACAACCCGATGATTACATTTCCAATCTTCGTACCGGCGATGCCGTTAAACTCTACAATCGTACCGCTAATCCACCGTTGAATCTCGATATGTTTCGCCAAGGACAAGCGACGGTCAATCAAGTCCTACAAGAAGTCCGCATCCTCTCTGGAAACACGAGTAAAGCCAGCAATTCCGCGATCGGTGCCGCCGCACGCGATTTATGTCTCCAGCGCGGCGCCATCAAGGGATACAATACTTGCGAGAATCTTCCAGACGGCCAAGCGCCACCCTTTGATTTGGGATGCTTGCAGGAGATCTTCTTGAAGATGGGAGGACAGCCTGCTGGATCGGCTTACCCAACCAGTACCAATCTTAAGGATTACAATAACATGGGAACATTGGGAGCAGTTAAGCAACACTGGAATCAGATGATTGCCAATATGAAGACGTCCGATAGTTTTGCGGATTACAATACTCAGCGTGCTGCACTGAAAGGGTTTCTTGGTATTTCCCCTGAAACGGGAATCATACGTGCTCCTTACACACAAGGTATTGAGGTCTTCTGGTTCGTCCTTGTTCCTGGACAGCCACAGAGGGTCATTGGATTCTTGAAACGAACCATTGAGCGTGATTGGGTGCAATTACGTTCTGGTCCATCGGGTATTTCGCAGCTCGGTGGCATTTCGTTTGGATCCATGATTCAAATGACCGATGTTCGTGTTCAGACCGACACCTCTGCCAAATTCCATGTTGTTGTCGATGACGGATTCTGGCTTGCCGTGAATCAGCCCGCTGACATTGACAAGACGGCCATGGCACGCACCACCGCCGATCAACCTGGTCTCTTTGAGAATCTAGGCCTACAAGGACCCACTCCCTATCAATCCAATGCGAGCACCGTCTTTCGAGCCTCCAAACCCAATATTGCCAAAATGTACTTTGAAGATGCAGGTGGTGGCTGGAATGCTCTCCAACTTACGATCCAGCCCGCGTTTCGACCAACGATGTATTCCTTAACCTGTGAACCACGTGCTCCCTTCCTAACCTACGAAGTGGGGCCGAAATCCGGTATCTGGGAAGAACTTCGCAATCCAGGCATGTTCTCCCAGTTCATGGGAGTACAAAATCCTGGCTATCACGTACGTACCGATGAAAAAACGTCGGTTCCAGGAAAGAAAGCATTTATGCGCATGAACGGTTCCTCCTCCAGTCTCAATCTTCCCAATATTGCCTTCCAAAGCTGGAAGACGATGTCCTTTGCGATTCGATTTCAGTCGATGCCTGTCAAGGAAACTCTGTGTCATATCTTTCCTTCTTCCAACTGTAGTTGGTCCTTTGCCATTGTTGCTACTCCTGTGAATGGAAGTACTGCGGCCATTACCCTTGAAGTCAATTATATCCAGGGTGGTAGGGTCATTACCAAACAGATTCCCACGGTCTACCGTCTTGGTGTTGGAACATGGTACATGTTTTACGTGAATAACAAGAAGACGAGTTTTGATGTGTACTGCAATTACATCGATGGATTTCTTTCGAGTAATGGATCCGCGTCGATGACTTCGGTAACCCTCGATGGAAACACACCGTTATGGAATGTGAATGCAACCTGGAATCCTACACCAGGACAAAATAGCCAGCCATGCAACATCTTGTTTGGTGGTGGAATCTTCCAGGGTTCATGGGGTGGTGTCTATGGAACATCTTCCTTTACCTATGATCTGGCATGGGTTCACTTCTTTGATCGTGAACTATCGGCGAAAGAAGTGGTGCGTGAATGCAAATGCGATTGGATCTATACCCAATTCGCGGATACGTTTGATAATTATAAAACGCTTTCAGCATAACCTTCGGTAAAACGCTTTGGTATAACCTTTGGTATAACCTTCTTGTAAAATCTTCTACAAATATGTATTTCATACATGGAATAGAAAATTAATGATACATTCTCATACGTGTGTACGTGTTTGTTATTGGATCGACCGCCACTTCTCCCAACGGATGACGGAAATCCTGGTCTTGACGCGAAAAGATCTCTAGCAAAAATCCACCCGAGTTCGCTTTGGGAAACAACATGTACTCCTTTCCTCCAATCTCCACGACTTTGCATGCAATGGTTCCACTGGATGCCGCAGAGGCCCGACCTGTCGCCGAATTGACCTGCTGCTGAATACCCACTTTATCAGATTTGACCTCCTTCATTTCAATGTTCGTTATCAACTTGTCCACCTCCAAATTCGGGTCAAACAAGTACTGATCCGCTCGGCCTTCCACCACAAAGCACTGCACACCATCATTATCGGCCGAATTCAAGCCGCAGTCTACCGCCGATTCCTTCATAACATTCAAAATGCTCTGATTGATTCTGTCCTTCTTGATACTCACATGAAACACCTTCTCATCCGATGTTTCATTCTGATCCGTGGTCTTCAGATTCATGTCCAGACCCAGTTTTTGCTTATCGGAAAATACCGTGTAATACGTAAAGATCTCGACATCACGCTCCGCAAATGGCAGATCCTTATGCGAGCAAATACGAATGGCACGACCCTTGACCTGATCGAGACGAACGTTGTTCCAGTAGGGTTCCATGATATGCACTGCACGGCAACACTTGAGAGAAATGCCTTCTGCACCCGCTCCTGTTATACCAATCACCCAACAGATCTCACCATAGTTGTTTCGGCGAGCCGCATAGGGCTCCATAACCGCACGCATGTTCGCGGGCAACTTATCGAAATGACCATTGAAAACATTGAGAATCAAGTTGCGGCGATCCTTTGATCCTTCACCTGTAAACGTTATGAAACGCTTCTCTCGGGCTTCTGGTCCTTTCTCCAGAGAAGCGATCGTCGCAGGAGTGAAATAGGGGGCCTGATCAGGTCCGTCAATACGAATTTCTTTGAATCCGTTGGCTTTCAGGGCCAGACCCAGAACACCGAGACCTTCCACTGTCTTGAACTGCGAATACACCAGATTGCTTCCTTTCGCATTCTGAATGCGACGCAACATATGATCCAGCTTGGGAGAGTAATGATCCAGACGAGATTCGGGGGTGGGATCGTCGAGGTTCAAATAGACGGATTTACCGGTTTCGTCAAATGCATCCAGATCACGCATCGCTTTCGCAATTCGCTCCTGATAGGTGGGAACACGGACATCTGCTCCGCTCGGTGCTGCTTCTACTTGTTCCGCTGCATCCGCAGCATCCGCTGCGAAACCTTGAACTGGTTTTCTTGAACGCGAAGGAACCGCAGAGACAATGGGTAGTGCTGGATCGCGGACGGGTGCACTGACAGCAGGAGCAGCTGGTGCAGCATTGCCTTGAACTGGTTTTGATCTTCTTACCACGCTTTTTACTGCTGCAGAGGCTGCAGCTACTTGTGAACTTTGAGCAACGCTTACTGCAGGTTCTACTTGTGAGCTTTGAGCGACAGATGCTACAGGTGCAGGTGCTGCACTCTCCGAAACATTACCCATCTGTGGCTTTTTACGCTTTGGAGGGTCTGTTGGGTCTCCTCCCACCAATTTGGGGTTTACCATCTCATTTGTATCAAATTCTTCATCTCCACCTTCCTCTTCCGAAGAACTGGAAGAGTCAGAATCATCACCTGACTCGGAAGAACTAGAAGAATCATAATCGGAATCAGACTCGGAAGAACTAGAAGAATCGGACTCGAAAAAGGCACCACCTTGAACGGCTGCACTTGCTGCAGCTTGAGCAGGCTCCTCTTGAGGAATCGCTTCGCTTGGAGGAGCTTCAAGATCTTCCTCTTCAGGATCCTCTATGACAGCCTCTTCCGCTGCGACTTCCGCAGCCGCCTCCAAATCTTCCTCCGAATTCGCTATCATCTCACTCACCTCCACATTCTCATCTATCACCTGAACCTCCTTCTCTAACTCCTCCTCTTCTACCTTTGAAAAGGGGAACGGACGCTTGATTTTAGTAGGAAACGCAAAGTTGCACAGAGCACGACTACGAAAACGATAACTCGACGGATTCTTCATCTTCGAAAAGAGTTCCACCGCCGCAAATACATCTCCCGTCTCCTTCTCCTTTCCTGCTTCTCCTTTGATCTCCATATTACGCTCCACAGTGTACGTCGATAATACATGTTCACTCATCTCGCACTTGATAATCTCATCCCGTACCACGCGAGGCATATACTCCTCCTTTGATCCCTTATAGTATGAAATCATACCTGTTAGGCGCTTTTGAAGAACGACCTTATTGATGATCGACAAATCCACTGGATTGATAAACTCCTGTCTAAATGATTCGTCATCAATCGGCAATCTCGGATACGATACAAACGTCTCCTCGCCAATCGGAATGCTCGCCGCCTTTAGCTTCGCCTTGATGCGTGCATAGACCACATAGATCGAATCCTGGGCCTCCTCATTGTATCTCACACCTACAAATCGATCCTTGTTTTCTGGGTCCAGAACACGCTCATACCCTTCATTAAAGACAGAGATCAACACACCCATCTGACGATCTCCCGCACGAAACCGCACAATGTCCACACGAGGCTCCGCTTCTGCGATCGCCCGAAATTGTTCCATAACCTTTTTGTCCGCCGACATCAATGATACTTCCGCACACTCCATGTATCCCGACAGCACATTCGCCAAAATACCCAGCTCCTCTGGAAAGTTAATGATTGGGGTTCCCGATAGACCAATGATCTTACTGTTTCGTGCATCCGTTAACAACTTATAGAACAAGTACGCACGCTTGTAATTGAGCGTCATGTCGCACAGACCTGGCTTCCACTTACCTGGAACGATCGGCTCCGCTGGAATCTTACGCTTGCCCTTCTTACGATCCACGATATAAGGCATGATCTCTCCTTGCATCAAACGTGTCAGATTGTGCACTTCGTCAATGACAATGACCGCATTATCAAAAAAGCGCTCACCCGTCTCAGGATCCGCTGTGCAGGCATATCGCTTCAGCTCCGCGGCCGTAATACCGTTATAACTAATGAATTTGATGCGAGAGTCGATCATCGCAGTAAGCTGCATACGAACGTCGTCGCGGTCTTTCTGGTCCATTTCATTGTAATTCGGGGGCTTGCTGAAATCGGCAATCCAGATCGCACGACGCTCCGCTTCAGGGCGCTGACGAACTTGACGTAAGAAGGAATCCGATAGATTTAAGACGGATTTCGCATAGAAATACATCAGATCTAATTCGGTTTCTAACGGCTGACGAACCCAGTGATTGTGTACATTGAAATGACGGAATCCGCAGAACGAGATTTCCGAGATGAAGTTGGAACGGAGGGAGAATGGCGTCATAACAATGATTTTCTTATTGGACGTTCCGTAGAGTGCCTCCGCCGCCGCAATCGCACTGCACGTTTTACCGGATCCAAGGCCGTGATAGACCAAGATTCCGCGGTAGGGACCTGCATTACGAATGTATTCGCGGATAAACTTTTGATACAAGAATCCTTCCACGACTTCACCCGCTTTCTGTTCGAGCTTCGCACAGGCATCCTCGTCGATCTTTCCTTTGATTTGGGGAATAAGACGAAACACATCCGAATAATTGTCGGAAATGAATCGATAAAAACTCTTTCTGCTCTGGGGGGTATAGATTGCCGTATCCGTTAGATAGGGGTTCTTCGATACAATCTCGGACTCGGCGCGCTGATACTGTCCAAAGATCGGATCCAACCGAGTATCGATGTCTTGCTGTCTGGGAAGATTGAGAACGGGTCGGCGCGCCCGATAATCGGGGGTGGGTTTGGCAAAGCGTAGCTCTTTGCGAGCAGGTATGACCGCAGGTGCTTCCTCTTTCACATCGTCAAATGCTGGTTGTAGACCTGCTGGCTTAGAGCGTTGAGCCGCTTGCGTTGCTTGAGCGGCTGGTTTCGGTTTCGGATCGCCATAAAAGGATTGAGCCGCCGTATCGGTTAGGCCAGCTGGAGGACGTTGGACAGCAGCCTTCATCTCTGCCGTTGCTTGTTTTGCAACGGTACTTCGTCGGACCAGGGCGCCTACGCCCATAGGTTTCTTTTGCACGGGTTTGGACTCCTCTGCAGAAGACATCTATTCGAGGGAAAGAAACTAACTTCTTCGTTGCTACACACTCTATTAAATGTACTTTCCTTCTAATGTGTATTGGGCAACATAACTGTAATAATTAACATCGGTTGCAGGTGTTATACTTCCACCCACGACAGTAGGCTGATTCAGATGATTTGCGTCATAGAAGGAAATTTTGCCAGATGCCGCTCCTGATAGTACGACCGCTCCAAAATCAGAAGAGATGCTATAGGACATCGTGGTACTCAATAATCCGCCACCCAGTGCGGTCCATTGTAATACTCCATTATCCGTTCTATATTTTAATAAGAACATATCCATAATAGCATTTCCACTTCCTTGCGTAGTGTTAATGGGGTTCAGTGTCGCAACCGATGGTAGTGGATCTGTGGCAGCGGCGGAATTGTACAAGATCAGCGTGCTATTAATCAATCCACCCGTTATGAATACCGAAGAGCTATCCGAGTAAATGCCGAATCCATTATAAATTTCTGCACCCGTACTGGAATTGCTGATATGAAGTATTTTATTGATCCACGCCAGTTTACCATTGTTTGCAATATTCGCGTTATTAATCGTATACTTCAATACTGCCATGTTCGCCGTGTCAGGTGTGGCTGTTGAATCGGCAACGATGGTATAGGGACCATAGCTTCCCATGTAGGGATTTCGGTATACGTTTATGCCATCCTGAAACGGAACCAGAGCATACAATCCTGTGGGATCCATCGCTAATGAAATCGCACTCGAGAGGTAATTGATCGTGGTACTATCCGATTGATTGATCCATTGATACGTTCCATTGGTAGAATACGAAATAACGTACATCGAAGTGTGTGTATTCGCCAGAGTGTTATTGGTCAACATTCCCTGTGATACAAATGCTCCCGTAGTGGAACGTGTATTGTAATAGTTAAATGTATCAAAGAAACCTCCGCCAACATATACTCCTTCTGCATCGCATACAATCGACAGAGCGTTTGATGTAGAATTCGTGTTCGCACTATCAAAACGAGTTGCCCATTGGACGGAACCTTGTGCGGTATCATATTGTACAATCAATCCTTGTTGGCGGTTATTCTGTGTCGTTAAAGCGAGCTGTATGGAAGTCGGTTGAGCAAGAACATTTGCATTGTACACATTTGCAGCCGATGTAAAATAGTTGCAGACATACAGCTTCGATCCGTTACTACAGATTCCGGTCTTTGAAACCTGTTCTACACCGATGATATTGGTGTAATAATTAGCAGAAATGTTATCGATCATCGTCGACCATTCAAGAAGACCATTCAAGTTGTACTTAATAATGAATAAGGCGGCTAGATTCGTGGTAGTAAGAGTTCCCTTACCCGTTCCTTGTGCTGGATTCATGGTTCCAGAGATCATTCCATCATAATACTCGATCTGACCGTCAAAATATCCGGATACGTATAATCCAGTTATATCCGATGTAAGACTGAATCCTTGTGTCAGAGTACCCGTTCGCGTCTTAATCGCCGTGGCCCATTGTACCACACCATATCTATTGTAAACTACCACAAATGCATCTTGTGCGACACGGCCACTTTGTACCAAGGTCATGACAGGGGGTTCGGTGATTGTATCAGTTATACCACCATTATAAATACGAATGGAACCTGAAAACGTTCCTGTTATGAAGGTTGTCCCGTTATAGGAAACGGAATCAGAAATAACATAGGAATTATCATTTTCGCCAATGATAAGGGCGGGCCATGCTCCACGTTTAGGAGCCTCATAGGGCTGCATAACACAATCGCCACACTTCTTGACAAAGTGCTTTTGGTTCTGATCGGGCATCGGGAGAGTATTTAACTTGTTCTTGAATTGATAATGCGTATCAAACGGTGGCAAATACGGATTGGAACCCTGATTATTGACCACTGGATTCGGATTCGAGGTGGAAGGACCATTGGTATTCGATGCATAGCACGTGGGTAGAATGGTATAAGGATCCTGGTCCGAAATCAGCTCGGCACAATAGGCGCGTCCCGCTTTCTGTAGCAGAATCTTGTCCGACGAATACGTTTGCGAGGCACTTCCTGATGCACCACGGTAGACGCTGGGGTACTGCTGAGTGGAACCCGTAGCCAACGTCATTTGCTTGCCGCCTCCACCGAACGAAAATGTTCCATTTCCATTGGGGCAAATCGCTTCCGTCGGAACATCGGTTTCACGGAGACCCGTACACGTCGCAACACCCTTGATGTATTTTGACGACTGGATTTGATTTCTCCAGATCATGGTGCTCGAATCCACCGTTTGACTGCGATCAAGATAGACCGTGTTCTGCTTCTGGCGCAA